>Ga0209705_10001153_pt1 | contig 13930 bp, 12 predicted proteins | sample PPLLaktember2015_5_FD_187262 | JGI IMG/M metagenome (GOLD analysis project Ga0209705, IMG submission 187262) | Freshwater sediment microbial communities from Prairie Pothole Lake near Jamestown, North Dakota, USA - PPLs Lake P8 Core (1) Depth... | ecosystem: Environmental > Aquatic > Freshwater... | reverse complement strand
GGCCCGCAAGGTCGCGCGTGTGCTGCGGTCGTATTTCGGCAATCCCGGCATGACCTTCCGCCTGCCGCTTAAACTAGACGGCACGCCATTCCAGCAGCGCGTGTGGCGCGCATTGCAACGCATTCCCGCGGGCAAGACGCTCAGCTACGGCGTGCTCGCGAAAAAACTCGATACCTCGGCGCGTGCCGTGGGCAATGCCTGCCGGGCCAATCCCATTCCCATCGTCATCCCCTGTCACCGCGTCGTGGCATCGAATGGTGCCGGTGGATTCATGGGAAAACGTTCGGGGAGTGCGTTGAATCTGAAACACTGGCTGCTGGCGCATGAGCGCAAAGGATAAGGACCTCATCGAGCGCTTTTGCGACGCCCTGTGGTTGCAGGAGGGGCTGAGCGCCAACACGCTCGAAGCCTACCGGCGCGACCTGGAAGGGCTGGAGCGCTGGATTTCGAAACGTGGCACGGCGCTGGCATCGGCCTCGCGCGCGGACCTGCTGGATTATCTCTCGGGCAGCGTCGGCAAGGGCGCCCGCCCGCGTACCACGGCGCGGCTGCTTTCCAGCCTGCGGCGGTTTTACGGCTATCTGGTGCGCGAGGAAAAAATCAAAACCGATCCCACGGCGCTGATCGACTCGCCCAAGCTCGGCCGGCCGCTGCCGAAATCGCTGAGCGAAGAGCAGGTGGAAAAACTGCTGGAATCGCCGGATGTCACGAAGCCGCTCGGCCTGCGCGACCGCGCCATGCTGGAAACCCTTTACGCCACCGGCCTGCGGGTGTCGGAACTGGTGGGGCTGACGCTGTCACAGGTGAGCCTGACGCAGGGCGTGGTGCGTGTCATCGGCAAGGGCGACAAGGAACGACTGGTGCCGCTGGGCGAGGAGGCCATCGCGTGGATCAGCCGCTATCTGGCCGAAGGCCGCCCCAAACTCGTCAAAAGCCGTTCGACCGATGCGCTCTTTACCACCGCCCGCGGCGGCCCCATGACCCGCCAGGCCTTCTGGCACAACCTCAAGACCCACACCCGCCAGGCCGGTATCGACGCCAAAAAGCTGTCACCCCACACCCTGCGCCACGCCTTCGCCACGCACCTGCTCAACCACGGCGCCGACCTGCGCGTCGTGCAAATGCTCCTCGGCCATGCCGACCTTTCCACCACGCAGATTTATACGCATGTTGCTCAGGCGAGGCTGAAGACACTGCATGAGCAGCATCATCCGAGGGGGTAGGTTTTGCTCCTTAAATTGACTGGGCAATAAAATACGGGCCGTAAGCGATTTATTGCTTACGGCCCGTCCTTATTGACTGTGAGATTGGATTGCGAGTTTATTCCCTAAAAGAAATAGTCGCGGTCGGACCCATCGTACTCGCCAGTAAGCATACAACAGTGCTTGAAACCGGCGGCCAGAGCCGCACGGGCATGGGTCATTGCGACCGAGTTTTTCTAGGAGTTCTTTGTTCCCGTTAACAACGCGGTGACCGCGCTTGACTCGGGCTTCGGAAGGGAACCCTTTCCGACGTTTACTTGTTGTCTCGAAACCAGGACTGGTCGAGGTGCTTAGTCTTGTGTTTCATGGCACACCTCCATTGAGAGATTCCCCGAAAATGGGGCGGCGGATTATAGCCATTCTGGTGCGATAGATGCCAGATTTGCCACACACTATTTTTGATCGCTTTGATCATATTGATGTTTTATGCAGCCCCGTTGAACTCGGGGTGGTGTTTTCAAGGCCCCGTAGCGCGCGCCGAGTACCGCAGCCCCACCGGGAGTAGTTAAGCGAGACCGTGTTCGAGCCCGAGGCGCGTTTCTCAGCGCCCGGCGAGTTGGTCGAGCACCCGGTGGGGCGAGGAACGCAAGGAGTATTCGCGCGCTCCGGGGTGTGTTTCTTTTGGTTACTTTTCTTTGCACAAGCAAAGAAAAGTAACCTGCCGTGGGTCAGCCACCCACAAGTATGTTTTTGAGTCGCGCGCGGAGCGCGCGAACCATTCAAGACCTGGATTCCCGCTTCCGCGGGAATGACGAAAAGGAAAAGCCGCCCGATGGGCGGCTTTATTTATTCAAAACCTGGATTCCGGCTTTCGCCGGAATGACGGCATGGAATGTTCGCCCTTCGACAGGCTCAGGGCGAACGGCTAATGATAAGCCGACCGATCAATCTGCTCGTGATCAATATCCACATCAAACACCTCCACTCCCGCTACACGCTTGTAGCCGAGGACGAGGGCGAGCTTGTGGATCAGGGTTTTCCAGTTGAGGGAGTTGACGCGCTGACGCAGGACGTCGTTGACGTCCTGCGTCAGCGCGTCCTGTTCCTTGTCCAGCGCCGGCAGCTTGTGGAAATAGTGCAGTGAGAACCAGAAGTACAGTACCGGCAACAGCTTGATGATCAGGTGCGCGTCCGGCACCGCGAGCCAGACGACGAGGAGGCTGATGCCGGCGAAAATGAAGAACAGGCCGTAACGCACGGCCCTGGCGTAATCATCGCGGTTGCGTTCCATGTCTTCGCGCAGCTGGCGCTCGGCGTCACGCGAGGCAATCGAGTGCGCGTAATGGATGTCGCGGAACATGCTCAGTATCTTGAGCATGCGCTCGCTGTGGCGATGGTTGTCGATGCCGAACGAATCCAGTGCCGACTGCAGGCTGTCGCGGAACTGGCGGTACGTCGGAGTAGGCGACGGTTCCTTGTAGTGATCGACGGCGTGGTTGATGAGGTAGCGCAGTTCCAGCACATGCGCGATTTTCATCGGGAAGCGCAGGTTGATGAACTTGGTGTAGAACGTATGAAAGCCTTCCGGCGTGAGACTCACGCCAGAAAAATCCTGTGCCAGTTCACGCTGGCGGGCCCTTTCCTTCCTGCGTTTGCTTATTTTTTTCGTCATGGATGGAAAAAACCCGCCAAGATCCCGCCCCATTCTCACGATAACGAGCCATCCTTGAGTTCTAATGGGGCAAGGATAGCGGATAAAGCGGGGGTTTTCTACCGCCGAGGCCGGCGGGTTACGAGGGCCAAACAGCGGTCTGGAGCTTCTGACAAAATGAAATGGACAGGATTAACAGGATTTTTCAGGATTCACGGGATTAAAGATTTTGGAGTTATCCTGGCTTTTAATCCTGTAAATCCTGTCTGATTCTTCTTTTTAGCTGTTACCCAGCATGTTGCGCAGGTTGGCGAGATAGACATCGGCGCGGCCGAGCATGGCCTGGGGGTCCGGCTCCCGGTCCGGCTCCTCCCATTTGAGGTCGTCCGCCGGCATTTCCTTGAGGAAGCGGCTGGGTTCGCAGCTGATGACCTCGCCGCCGCGCTTGCGCCGGTCGACGAAGGAGAAGGTCAGCGTCTGGCGCGCGCGCGTCATGGCTACGTAGGCGAGGCGGCGCTCTTCCTCCACGCCCGCGTCCGACTGGCTCTGGTGATGCGGCAGCAGGCCTTCCTCCATGCCGACGATGAAGACATGCGGGAACTCCAGCCCCTTGGCGGCGTGCACCGTCATGAGCGACACCAGGTCGCCGGGGTTTTCCTGGTCGCCCTTGTCCAGGATGCCGGAGAGGGTCAGGCGCGCCACCAAGTCGCTCAGCGTCATGTCCTCTTCCTGGCGCGCCAGGCGCTGGATCCAGCCCACCAGTTCCAGCACGTTTTCCATGCGCCGTTGCGCGATCTTGTGGTCGTTGCAGGTGTCCTTGAGCCAGTCCTCGTAATGCAGGTCGGCCAGCATGTCGCACACCAGCTTGGCCGGCTCCTCGTCCTCCGACTTGGTGATCATTTCCATCAGCCAGTGGGTGAAGCTGCGCAGCGTGGTTTCCTGGCGCGCGGTGAGCTTGGTGTCGATGCCGGGGTCCATGGACGCCTGCAACAGGCTGGTGCCGATCTCGGCGGCGTGTGCGGCCAGCAGCTCCAGCGTGGCCGGGCCGATCTCGCGCCGCGGCGTGTTGATCACGCGCAGAAAGGCGTTGTCATCGCCCGGGTTGCACATCAGGCGCAGGTAGGCCATGACGTCCTTGATTTCAGTCTTGTCGAAGAACGAGGTCCCGCCGCTCAGGAAATACGGGATGCGCCGCTCGCGCAGCACGCGTTCGAGCACGCGCGACTGGTTGTTCTCGCGGAACAGGATGGCGTAATCGCGAAAATCCGTGTTGTGCTTGAACTTGTGGTACAGCAGCTCGGAGACGACGCGCTCGGCCTCGTGCTCGTCGCCGCGCGCCCGCAGCACGCGCAGGGACTCGCCGTAATCGCGGTCGCACCACAGCGACTTTTCGAAGATATGCGGGTTGTTGGCGATCAGGGCATTGGCGGCCTTGAGGATGCGCCCGGTCGAACGGTAGTTCTGTTCGAGCTTGACGACCTTCAGCAGCGGGAAATCCTGCTGCAGCTGTTTCAGGTTCTCCGGGTGCGCGCCGCGCCAGGTGTAGATGGACTGGTCGTCGTCGCCCACCACGGTCAGCATGCCGCGGCTCCCGGCCAGCAGCTTGACCAGCTCGTACTGGCACAAGTTGGTGTCCTGGTATTCGTCCACCAGCAGGTAGCGCACGCGCCGGCGCCATTCCTCCAGGATTTCCGGTTGGTTCTGGAACAGGCGCACCGGCTTGAGGATGAGATCGTCGAGGTCCATGGCGTTGTAGGCCTGGAGGTGGCGTTCGTACTCGCCGTAGACCCGCGCCGCCACGTCCTGGATCGACTCGCCGCCGGCCGCGAGCGGCGCCTCCGCCGGCGAGATCAGGTTGTTTTTCCACATCGAGATCTGGTAGCGCACGGCCTCGGCGGGGTTGTTCTTGCCGGAATACTGCCCGCGCAGCAGCTTGCTGAGCAGCGCCTGGCTGTCCTCGCCGTCGTACAGGGAGAAGCCCGGCCGGTAGCCGATCTCCTCCAGGTGCTCGCGCAGGATTTTCAGGCCGAAGCTGTGAAAGGTGGAGATCTGCAGTTCCTTGCTGTGTTGCCCGTCCATCAGGTCGGCCACGCGGGTTTTCATTTCGCGCGCGGCCTTGTTGGTGAAGGTGACGGCGACGATGTTGCGCGGCGGGATGCCGTAGTCGCGGATGAGCCAGGCGATCTTGCGGGTGATGACGGAGGTCTTGCCGCTGCCCGCGCCTGCCAATACCAGCAGGGGGCCATTGATGTACTGCGCCGCCGCTTTCTGTTGCGGGTTCAGTTTGGGCAATTCCGCTGGATCATGTTGGGAAGTGTCATAACTGGACGGGCATTCTAACCTTATTGCACCGCAGTTTGAAAGATGAATTTCCGAAAAAATTTTTGTTCACGCCAGCTGTTCAAGAAAGTTTTTCATCAGCACGCGCGCCGCCGCGGGCTGATCAAGCAGCCGTCCGGCGAGATCGAACAGCGGATGCGGGCGCGGGTCGAACAGCCGGTGGGCACGCACCATCTTCAGGGTGTGCACGCCTTCGCCTTCGATCGCTCCGGTTTCGCCACGTGCCAGCCGCCGGCCCAGCTCGTGATGGTGGGAACCCTTGCTGGTGGCGGTGGTAATCAGGTCGCCGAGGCCGGCGAGCCGGTGCGCCGCGCCCGCCGAACCGCCCAGACCGGCGACGATGCGCTCCAGCTCGTGCATGGCCGCCGTGGCGAGATAACCGCGCATGTTGTCGCCCAGTTCCAGCCCGTCGGCCACGCCGAACAGGATGGCATAGACGTTCTTGAGCACGGCCGCCCAGGAAATGCCCTCGATGTCGGTGCTGTGTTCGAGGTACAGCGGCGTGCCGGCGAACAGCCGGCGCAGCCGGGCAAAACTCTCGGCCCGCGCCGTGCCGGCCTGCGCGAAAGCCGGCCGGCCGGCGCGAATTTCCTCCGAGATCATCGGCCCGTAGAGCACGGCAATGGCGGCCTGCGGTCCCAGCGCCCGGGCCAGCGCCCGGGCCGCCGTGCGGCCCTGGTCGTCGAGTCCCTTGGCGATGCTGACGCAGACAGTGTCCGGGCGCAGGCCGGCCCGCAGCCGGCCGGCCAGCTCGAAATGGGGATTGGCGGGCAGACAGAAGAGGATGATGTCCTGCTGTACGGCGGCGGATTCGAGCGCCACCGGCGGTACATTGGGCGCGGGATGACGTTCCCAGATCGTGAGCGCGTGGCGCTCGTGCAGCAGGTGTTCCATGGCCCGGCCCATTTCGCCGTGGCCGAGGACGAGCACCCGGCAGGGATCGTTGTTTTTCACGTTCGCAGAGTCTAACGAAACACGAAACAAAATCCCAAATTTCATTGGCATCCTTGGCGTCCCGGCGCCCGAGCGCATATAGTTTCTGAGCATGACCAACCGGATTATTTTCGTTCCCGGCAAGAACCCCAAGCCGCCGTCGGAAGAGCACAAGCGCCAGTTGCTGCGCAGCCTGCAGCGGGGCGTCGGGCGCGCCGATCCCGCGGTGGCCGCGGAAATCGAGGCGAAACCGGATGCCTTCGTGCTGATTCCGTGGAATCCGCTGTATTACCAGGGTTACAAGCCGCTGGACGAGGACCTGCCGTGGATCGACGCGCTGCTGAAGCAGGACGGCCCTACGCGGGAAGACGTGCGCGAGGCGTTAACGTGGCGGCGCCGGTTCGCCTGGCTGATGGTCGCGGCCGCGGACCTGTTTCATATTCTCATTCCGCTGCTGCCGGACCCGGCGGTGAAGAACACCATCCGGGAAACCTACCGTTATTTCAGCGACGATGGCGGCATCGGCGAGCAGGTGCGCGAGCTGCTCAAGGCGCCGCTGCGCCGGATGCTCGCGGACGGCGATCGCATACTTATTATTGCGCACAGCATGGGCAGCGTGATCACTTACGACGCCCTGTGGGAGCTGACGCACATCGAGAAAAACCCGGGCCAGGTCGACCTGTTCCTGACCCTCGGCAGCCCGCTCGGCATGCGCTTCACCCAGAAACGCCTGCGCGGCGCGCATGAACGGGGAACCCAGCGCTATCCGCACAATATCCGGCACTGGGCCAATCTGACCGCGCAGGGCGACCTCACGGCGCTGGACCCGACGCTGCGCGACGATTACGGGGCCATGCTGAAGCTGGGGCTGATTGAATCCATCACCGACGTGAACGGCGGTATTTTCAATTATTTCCGCAACGAGGCCGGGCTGAACGTGCATCGTTCCTACGGTTACCTGGTCAACCCCCGGGTGGGTGAGGTGATCGCGCGCTGGTGGAAGGGGGCCGATTGAAACGCACACCGCTGTGGAAATCCGCGCTGCTGCTGGTGCTGGGCCTGGGCTGGCTGGTTCTCGCTCCGGAGGCGCGAACGGCGCCGGACGAGTTGCCGCTGTCGGTGACGCAGGTGCTCAAGCACCACGGATTCCCGGAGCGCGGGCTGAGTCTCTACGTGCACGAAATCGGCCAGGACGAACCGGTGTTATCCGTGAATGCCAACCGGCCGCGCCAGCCGGCCTCGGTCATCAAGCTGCTCACCACGCTGGCGGCGCTGGAAGAGCTGAGCCCCGCGTGGCGCTGGAAAACCGAGGCCTATGTCACGCAACCCATTCGTGACGGGCGCCTGGCCGGCGATCTGTATATAAAAGGTTACGGCGACCCCTATCTCGTGATTGAACATTTCTGGCGTTTCCTGCGCACGCTGCGCGCCGAGGGCCTGGAAACCATCGAGGGCGATCTGGTGCTCGACCAGAGCCAGTTCGCGCGCGAGGCGGGCGAGGCGGGCGATTTCGATAACCAGCCGCTGCGTGCCTACAACGTGCTGCCGCATGCCCTGTTGGTGAATTTCCAGGCGGTGAATCTCCGTTTCATCTCGCAAGCCTCGGCAGGGCGGGTGCAGATCATTGCCGACCCGTTGCCGGCCAATGTCGAGATCGAAAACCGCGTGGTGCTGGCCGATGGCGCGTGCCGCGGCTGGATGCGCCGGCTCGACATGAAAGTGCGGCACGAAAAGGATCGCACGCGCGTGATGTTCAGCGGCACTTACGATGCCGGTTGCGGCAGCAACGAACTGTTCCGCGTGGTGTCCGAGCCTGCGCCGTATATTTTCGGCCTGTTCCGCGCGCTGTGGACGGAACTCGGCGGGCGACTCACGGGCGACGTGCGCGAAGGCGTGGTTCCATCCGAGGCCAGTTTGCTCCACACGGCCTGGTCGCCGCCGCTGGCCGATATCATTCGTTCCATCAACAAGTACAGTAACAACGTCATGACGCGCCAGTTGCTGCTGACGCTGGGGGCGGAACGGTCCGGCGCGCCCGGCACCACCGACAAGGGCATTGAAGCGTTGCGCGAATGGCTCAAGCAGAAGAACTTCGTGTTCCCGGAACTGGTATTGGAGAATGGGGCCGGGCTGTCGCGCGAAGAGACCATCTCCGCGCACCATCTGGGCCAGGTGCTGGTGGCCGGCTGGCAAAGTCCCTATATGCCGGAATTCGTTTCCTCGCTGCCGCTGGCGGCCATGGACGGAACCCTGCGCCGGCGCTTCAACGGCGCGGTGCTGGAAGGGCAGATGCATCTCAAGACCGGCCTGTTGCGCGACGTGCGCAGCGTGGCCGGCTACGTGCGGGACCGCGCCGGCCGGCGCATGGCGGTGGTGTGCCTGCATAATCACGCCCGGGCCGACTCCGCCGCCGGCGAGGCGGTGCAGGAGGCGCTGCTCCAATGGGTTTACGAGCGGCCCTGAGTTCCGGGCTGGACACTCATTATGATATGGTCAATCCTTGGATTTTGAGCCGACGAGGCGGACGCATAACATGACCAAGAAATACGTCAACGCAGTGATCTCGGAAGAGAACAACGACGGCAGCCTGCCGGTGCTGGAGGGCGCGCTCGGCCCCAGCGCCGTGGACATCCAGACCCTGTACGCCCGGCACAATCTGCTCGCCTTCGACCCCGGCTTCCGCTCCACCGCCTCGTGCAAGAGCTCCATCACTTTCGTGGATGGGGACAAGGGCATCCTGCTCTACCGCGGGTATCCGATCGAGGAACTGGCCGAACACAGCGATTTCATCGAAGTCGCTTATTTGCTGATGAACGGTGAGTTGCCCACGGTGTTGCAGCGCACCCAGCTGGATCTGGCCCTCGGCAGCCACAACCTGCTGCACGAGCAAGTACTGTCGTTCTACCGCGGCTTCCGCCGAGACGCGCATCCGATGGCGGTCATGGTGGGTGTGGTCGGCGCGCTGTCGGCCTTCTATCACGACGTCATGAACATCCGCGACGCCAACGATCGTTATGTCGCCGCCGTCCGACTCGTCGCCAAAATGCCGATGCTCGCCGCGGCCAGCTACACCTATTCCATCGGCCGGCCGATGCGTTACCCGAACAACAAGCTCGACTATGCCTCGAACTTCCTGCAAATGATGTTCGGTTCCCCGGTCCAGGAATACATCGTGGACCCGGTGTTGGCGCGGGCACTCGACGTGATCTTCACCCTGCACGCCGACCATGAACAGAACGCCTCGACGTCCACCGTGCGGCTGGCCGCCTCCAGCGGCGCCAACCCTTTTGCCTGCATTGCCGCCGGGATCGCCTCGCTCTGGGGTCCGGCGCATGGCGGCGCCAACGAGGCGGTGCTCAAGATGCTGATGGAAATCGGCTCGGTCGAAAACATTCCCAAGACTATCGCCCGCGCCAAGGACAAGAGCGATTCTTTCCGCCTCATGGGTTTCGGACACCGCATCTACAAGAACTTCGACCCGCGTTCGCGCGTCATCCAGGCGCAGGCGAAAAAGGTTCTGGCGCATCTCGGCAAGGACGATCCGCTGCTGGAGATCGCCATGCGGCTGGAGGAAATCGCGCTCAAGGACGAGTACTTCATCGAACGCAAGCTGTACCCGAACGTGGACTTCTATTCCGGCATTCTGCTGCGCGCCATGGGATTCCCGATGAATATGTTCACCGCCGTGTTCGCGGTGGCGCGCACCGCCGGCTGGGTCAGCCACTGGCTTGAGCTGCAGGGCGAATCCCACGGCATCGACCGTCCGCGCCAGCTCTACGTCGGCCCCACGCTGCGGCATTATTCGAAGAATAAATAAATCCCCTGGCAAGCTGGTTGGATTATCTATTACCCAGGTTTATCCAGATTCAGAGGAGTTGGGCCATATGCGCGCACATATTCTGGTTCTATTGCTGACGGCGATACTGGGCGGTTGCGCGTCGTATGCCTCAACCTCCGGTCGGGTGGTGATCAAGGACGATACCGCGGTAGCAGGTGTGCGTATCGGTGATCGCGACCGGACAGTCATCCGCGATTACTACGGAAACGAAAAAGGCCGCCCTCAGAAATCCGGGGGCAATCTGCCCTCAGGGCTGGCCATTCGCGACAAGCTGCCACCCGCTTTGCAGGGCGAACCGTTGCCATACGAACTGGAACGCAAGCTCGCAAAGCTGCCGTCGCCCCATGCCCGCGTCCGGGTCGGTCAGGATGTCGTCTTGATGGACCGGAATACGCGCGTGATCTTCGATATCGTTTACGGGGCCGCGCGTTGATCAAAAACTCAACGCGAAGACGCAAAGAAAACCAGAATACCCAAAGTAGGTTGAGGTAAATGAAATGAACCCCAACAATGTTTGAAACATGTTTGTGGGTTCGCGGCGCACACCCCGACCTACGGAGCTATCTCTTCGGAGGGCCGCCACGCAAGGCTTCTTTCATATCCTCAAACTTTTGCCGAAGTTCCTTGTCCAGCTTTCGAGCGGCTCTCTCTCGTTCACGCGATTTAAGGTATTCATCCTGCTCCTTGCGCCGTTCTTCCAGGAACTTATCCGGCAGAGGATCTTTCTCGATTGGTATGATCACTGATTGATGTTCTGTAGGCGCGTCACTATAGTGGACCTTGCCTTCCGAATCGGTCCATTTATGAACCTCTGCTGCGAAGGTGGATGCAGAAGCAGCCAATATGACAACCGGTATGCGAATGCATTTTCTGGAAACCCTTGTCATTGGCCCTGAACCTCTCGCACCATTGTCAATTTTTTTAATTTATTTTTTCAGAAATCGCTGTGTGAGCGCCCGGCGTTTTTCGTAGGCCTCGCGCGCGATCGCCACGTCTTCCAGGAAATACGGCAGCTCTTCCAGCAGCAGCGCCTGCGGGCCGTCCACCAGCGCCTTGGTCGGCACCGGATGAAAATCCACGAGCACCATGTTGGCGCCGGCGATCACGCCCTGCGCGGTCACGTGTGAAATATCCAGCATGCCGTCGGGCGCGCGGTCGCGCGTGCCGACGGAGTGCGAGGGGTCGATGCACACCGGCATGCGCGTCAGGCGCTTGACCACCGGGACGTGGGCGAAGTCGACGAAGTTGCGGTGCGGGTCGCCCATGTTGGTCTTCATGCCGCGCAGCCCGAAGACGATGTTGCGGTTGCCTTCGCTCGCCAGATACTCGGCCGCGTTCAGCGATTCCTCCAGCGTGATGCCGAAACCGCGCTTGAGCAGCACCGGCAGCTCGCGCTGGCGTCCGACGATTTTCAGCAGTTCGAAATTCTGCGTGTTGCGCGTGCCGATTTGCAGCATCACGCCGGTCGGTTTGCCGGTCTTTTGCAGCGCCTCCTGGATTTCGACCAGGTGCGAATCGTGGGTGATCTCCATGGCGATCACCTTGATGCCGTAGCGGCCGGCCAGCTCGAACACCCACGGCAGGCAGGCCTTGCCGTGGCCCTGGAACGAATACGGGTTGGTGCGCGGCTTGTAGGCGCCCATGCGTGTGCACACCTGGCCGTTGTCGCGCAGCGCCTTCAGCATCATCTCGACGTGCTCGGGATTGTCCACGGCGCACAGGCCGGCGAAGACGTTGAGATTGTCCTGGTTGAACTTGACGCCGTTGTATTCGAAGCCCGTCGCCCGGCGGTCGTCGCGATGCCGTCCGAGCACGCGATATTCCTCCGAGATACGCACCACGCGTTCCACGCCCGGCAGGCTCTCGATCTCGGTCTTGTCGAGCGCGGCGGTGTCGCCGATCAGGTAGATTTCCGTGAGCGTCTGCTGCGCGCCGATTTCCTGGTGCACGCGGGTTTTGATGTTCGGCTTGTGCGCCAGAAAATCGAGAATTTGCCGGTATTCCGGATTCTTCTCGCCCATGTCGGGTTTGAGGATAACGATCATGCGACTTTTCCTTTATTATTCGGTACAACTCAAGGGCGCGTATTTTATCAACTGAGCCGCGAAAAACACGTTTTGCACCGGTCTCGACACCGCATGAAGCCAAAAGCCGCCAAATCCCCGCCCTATGCCCTGGACCGCGCCACCCTGGAACGGGAAGTGCGCGTGGACACCTATCGCGCCTCCGGTCCCGGCGGGCAGCATGTCAACCGCACCGAGTCGGCGGTGCGCCTGACCCATGCGCCCTCGGGGGTGGTGGTGACGGCCACGGAGAACCGCTCCCAGATACGCAATCGCGAAGTGGCGTTCGAGCGCCTGGCGCATAAATTGCGCGCCCTGAACCGCGTGCCCAAGCCGCGCAAGGCCACCCGCATCAGCCGGGGCGTGAAGGAGCGTCGGCTGGCCGCCAAGAAGCATCGCGCCTCCATCAAGCGCGGCCGCTCCGGAAGCCGTGAAGAGTATTAAGGAATATTAGAGTTTGCTCAAACGTCCCCCCGCCATAGAGTCCGTCTAAACAGAGTTACGTCCCTGCTTCCCCGGGCTGAATTGTTTTGTCGGGTTAGTTGACGTAGGATGTTTTCACGCCAGCCCCGACCGCAGGGCGGGCGGTTTCAGGTTCCATATAAGAAAGGGGGATGTATGCAGACCGGTACCGTGAAGTGGTTCAACAACGCGAAGGGTTATGGCTTTATCACCCCGAGCGACGGCAGTGAGGATGTATTCGTGCATTTTTCCACCATCGAAGGCGATGGATACAAAAGTCTGAACGAGGGGCAGAAGGTCGAGTTTGAACACACTCAGGGACCGAAGGGCAAGCAGGCCACGCGCGTCATCCCCCGCTAAAAAGATACGAACAGACACCAGATTTTTATGTTTTAAGGCCCCGTCCCCGTACGGGGCTTTTTATTGGCTGCACACGGCTCTCCGGATTCTGAAACATTACCGTCCGGTTCGAGCGGCACTGCAAACTCAGCCAGGAAAAGTCTGTATTACTGCTGGCTTCTTTCCAGCGCCACGGCGTAAAAACCATCGGTTTGATGGAGGTGAGGCAGGAGACGGAGCGCATCGCCCGCCATGGATAACGGTATGTGGCGTCGCTCGAGAATTTCATTTACCGGCACCATGTGAAATTCCGGTCGCGCCGCCAGGAATTTTTCCACGATATCCTCGTTTTCTTCCTTCAGCAGGCTGCACGTCGCATACACCAGCCGTCCGCCAGGCTTGAGCAGCTCGGCCGCGGCCGCCAGGATGCGCTGCTGGGTGTCGGTCAGCTCTGCCAGGTTGATGTCGCGCCACTTGATGTCGGGGTTGCGCCGCAAGGTGCCGGTGCCGGAGCAGGGCGCATCCACCAGCACGCGGTCGATTTTTCCCTTCAGCCGCTGCACGCGCGCGTCGCGCTCGTGGCTGATCGTGACCATGCGGACGTTGTTCAGGCCCGCGCGCCGCAGGCGCGGCTTGAGCTTCTCCAAGCGCTTGGCCAGCACGTCGAAGGCGTAGACCGTGCCGGTATTGGCCATCAGCGCGCCGATATGCAGGGTCTTGCCGCCGGCGCCGGCGCAGAAGTCCACGACCATCTCCTGCCGCCGGGGTTCCAGCATCAGCGCCAGCAACTGGCTGCCTTCATCCTGCACCTCGAATAATCCCTCTTTGAAGCAAAGCGTCTTGAAAATCGGCGCACGGTCATGGCGTCGAAGACCGGAAGGCGAGCAGGGCGTAATCTCGCATGGAAACCCTTCTTGCGTGAGTCGCGTCCGGACTTCGTCGCGTCTGGCCTTGATCGTGTTTACGCGGATGTCCACCGGCGCTGGCTGGTTCAGCGCCAGCGCCAATGCCAGCGATTCTGCATCGCCGAATTGGGCGCGCAGTCGTTGCGCCAGCCAGTCCGGCATATTCGCCTGAATCGCAAACGGTAATGTGGTTTTGT
>Ga0209705_10001149_pt1 | contig 13976 bp, 13 predicted proteins | sample PPLLaktember2015_5_FD_187262 | JGI IMG/M metagenome (GOLD analysis project Ga0209705, IMG submission 187262) | Freshwater sediment microbial communities from Prairie Pothole Lake near Jamestown, North Dakota, USA - PPLs Lake P8 Core (1) Depth... | ecosystem: Environmental > Aquatic > Freshwater... | reverse complement strand
CCAGCTCATCGATCAACACCACGATGCGCGGCAAGGGCGCTTCCCCTTTGTGGCGGCGCGCCTTGCGGTTAAACGAATCCAGGTTGCGAGAATGGGACTGTTCCAGCAGGCGGTAGCGACGATCCATTTCTGCCACCGTCCAACGCAGTACCCCTAAAATCCGCTCCAGGTTCGTCTCCACTTTGCCGTACAGGTGCGGCAGCCCATTGAAGCGCACCAGCTCAACCATTTTGGGGTCGATCATCACCAACCGCAGATCTTCGGGGGTATTGTTCATCACCAGGCAGGTTGTCAGAGCCGCAATACAGACGGACTTCCCCGAACCCGTGGTACCTGCGATGAGTAAATGCGGCATGCGCTCCAGGTCAGCCACAACAGGTTGCCCGGAAACATCGCGCCCCAGGGCAACTGCCAGCGGCGAGGCAGCCTTGTAAAACACATCGGTCTCCAGGATCGGACGCAAACGCACCACCACGGAACGCGCATTGGGGACTTCAATACCTACGTATGGACGGCCTGGGACCGGAGCTTCAATGCGCAGTCGTTCGGCAGATAACGCCAAAGCCAGGTCACGACCCAGGGCGGAAATTTGTGAAACCCGCACTTTCTGGCGATTGGCCTCCCCCTCCTCGCCGACAACGCCCGGCTTTTCCACAAAACCTGGCTCTACCGCAAACTGTGTCACCGTAGGTCCAATGCGAAAGCCCACCACCTTTGCCGGGATGCCGAACTCTGCCAGCGTTTTCTCGATCAACCCGGCAGTTAAATTGATATTGCGCTCATCGGGCCGCGAGGCCTGCTCATTCGATAACAAATCCAAGGGGGGCAAGCGGTCATCGCGCGGTAAGGGCGGCCCTTGACCCACTGTCTCTTCCTCTTCGTTGCTGACCCGGAACTTCTTGCGAAATTCCGCTGGCAAGTAAGAACGTTTTTTCCGAGCAGCCTCAGGCAGGACGACTGAGGCGCCATCCTGTCCTTGGATGGGCGCAATGCTGACTCCTTCTTCTCCTTCAGCTTCAGCAAGCCCTGATTGCTCGGCGCTCAGCAAGCTCTTTTCAATCCAAAGCGCTAGCGGAGCTGCCATACCCAGGCCAAAAAACAGGCTCACGATAAGAATCCCCCCGCTGACCAACGCCCGCCAGAAATTCGCACCCAGTCCAACCGGCGCCAGGAGCATACCCAGCAGCTCAGAAAGCGCCCAACCGATCACCCCACCATCCACACCGGCCTCCGCGTTTTTCAAGGAGGTGCCGCCCAGGGCAGCTAAAAAAACCAGGCTGGCGAACGCCGCAGATTCCAGGGCAAATACCTGGCCCCAGTGGATTTTCACAGGCTCAGCGATCCCCAGGATTGTGCTGCGGCGTAAGAGCAAGAATCCGGTAATTGCCCCAAGCAAAACCACCCAAAAGCTGCCCCACCCGAAACCAAGCCAGAGCAACTCTGACCATAAAGCAATCATAAATCCCTGGGTCAGGTTAGGCAGCAGCAGACCCAGCAGCGTTATCAAAGTGAGAGCCAACACCAGGACCCCGGCAATATCACGCGCAAAACGTTGGAAACGTCCGGCAACATTCAAAGCGCCCTCGATGGGCTGGGGTGTCTGATTTTGAGAGGGGAGCGGCGCTGGCTTTGCCACGTTTTACCTGCCTGATGGCGATATTGGCCCTTAACACGGGCGATGTCTTCTCGTCAACTGGATTCCGTGCGAGAGGCTAACAATATTCCTGCGAGAATAAGTATAGCACCAAAAATCTTCATCGCTGTCGGGGTCTCTTGCAATAAAAAGTACGCCAGCAAGGTCGAGCCGATCGGTTCACCGAGCAATGCGATCGAGACAAATGCCGCAGATAAATACCCCAAGGCCCAATTAAAGGAGGAATGGCCCAAAAGCTGTGGCACCAGGGCAATGAGAATTAACCAGAAATAGGTTGCTTGCGGGTAGCCGAAGGGTGATTGTCCGGCCCCGACCATGATCGCCAATAACACCAGGCCGGCTACTCCATAAACCAGGAAGATATAACTGACCAGAGAAAGCTTTTTGCGTAAGCGCCGTCCAATCAGTACGTACGCGGCTGCCATCAACGCCCCCCCCAAAGCGAGCAGATCACCCATGAAGGCTTCGCCGCGCACGAAATCTGCCAGGCTGGGGCAAATTAACCGGCTGCCTGTCAAGCTGCAAGTATCGCTGAGACCCACCACTACCCCGCCCACCAGCGCCAGGATCATGCCAATCAGGATTGGGCGGGTGAGTTTCTCTTTAATCGTGAAAGGTGCAAAAAAAGCCACCCATAAAGGGGTGGTGGTGACCAGGACCACCGAACTGGCTACACTGGTATATTCGAGCGAGGTAATCCATAAAGCGAAATGAAAAGCCAGGAATATCCCGGATACCAGCGCCAGGCCAAGCTCCCTTCGTCGCAAACTGGAGAGCTCAAGACGCCGGGAGAAAGCAACCGGAGTCAGGATTAAGGTCGCCAGCACCAGGCGGAAAGTAGCAATGACCAGCGAAGGGGCATTTTGCTGGGCATAGCGGATGAAAATTGAGCTGGTGGATACAGCCAGAATCCCAAATGCGATCACCAGCCACGGAGATACGGGAGGTCGACGCTCGCCGGCGCCCATTTAAGTGTTACGTCCCGGTTTGCGAATATGCCAGATCACTTTACCGGTAATCGATTTCTTGGGGATTGAGCCAAAACGACGGCTATCGACGCTATCCATTCGGGTGCCCACCACGAAAACTCGGTCGGTGTCGTTATCCACGCTTTGCACCCTCTTGATCATCGTCCCATAGGATTCGTTTTTAAAAACAATCACATCTCCCACCTGGATTGGATTGAAAAGGAAGGGGAGTGTGGCGAGCACCACATAATCCCCTTCCTGATACTCCGGCAACAGGCTCTCGCCTGTCACTCTAAAGATCCGAAACATTAAAGATTGGGATACACCACTTCCAGGGCCGGGCTGTAAGGCGCCTTGGCGCGCTTGGTGCTGATACCTTTTGTATCCCAAAAGATCTCTGCGAACTGGTTGATCGCTTCGACAAATTGCACGGCAGTCTCGCGGTCGGCTGTCTGGCGGCTCTTGGAGCCTAACATCATGATCTTGTGAACCAACTCGTGTGCGCCTGGATGCTTTTCCAGATGCTGGGCTTTGAGATAATCGCCCCAGATGACGCGGATATCGTGCTTGGCTTTCTCGGCGTGTTCTTCCTTCACCGTGATATAGCGTGACATGCTGTTTTGGTACGCCAGGCTTTTCTCACCGCCTTTGCTTTCCAACTCCGCCATCAGGTCCACCATGCGAACCACGGTTAAAGCAGCGATTTGAGCAGTGATAGGATCATAGATGCCGCAGGGAATATCACAATGGGCTTTCGCACGCTCAAAACCAAACCGCTGATCCAAAGTTTCGAACAACTTGAACAACATACGAACCTCCTTTATTGATGATTAAACTTTTGTGGAAATCGCCACGGTTGGCAATATTACCGGCATAAATGATCATACTGATAAAGACCACTCCTGTCAAGATTATCGGGTAAGATTGATACCGCTCCCATGAAAATACCCTGGGCAGGGAGCACCGCCGGCGCTTTGCACCGCCACACACCCCAACCACCTTTATTTTTCGGATAGATCCTTATTGAAAATTGCGCGAATCGTGGATCTTTTTTTGAGGTACAATTATTCCAACATTATTCTTCACGACCACCTTAAAATCACGGAGGTTTGATCTATGACTCACATCATCACAAGCTTATGTCTGCGCGACGCTGGCTGTGTCGAAGTGTGCCCTGTCGAATGTATCGTGCCTGGTAAGCCACAAGAACAGTGGCCCTGGTTTTACATCGACCCGGACACCTGCATCGACTGCGGGGCTTGCATCCCCGAATGCCCTTTTGAGGCAATCTTCCCTGAAGATGAGGTTCCCACCGCCTACACAGCCAAGGGCGGCGAATACATCAGCCGGATTGGTTTAACCGGACACTATGAAGGCACCAACCATCACGGTGAAAAAGTCGTTTTGGATTGTGTTAAAGCGCTCGCTGCGGGCGAAACGGTGGACCTGACCGAAGATACCCAACCCAACTACGATTACTTCTCTTCCGGTCCGGGCTACAAAGCTCTGGAAGGCTAATTACCCAATAACTCAAACCCAATAAAATTGGGGTTCGCCAGGTTAGAAAGACCAACCTGGCGAACCCCAAGATTGTTTTAATTCCCCAGTCTAGCGACTTTGCAGCTCCAGGTTGCCTGCACCGATGTTTACATGGATGGTCAGGCGGGGTCCCTGCCCTTCTGAAGTATAGATATTCCCATCCCGATCCCAGCCGCTGTCGATATCCACATTCGAAAGACCGCCATCCACAATTACCCGAGCGGACACACCCGGAGGGATGTTTACCGTAAGAGCACTCAATCCCGCATCGACCGTTACAGTCGCATCCCGCACGAGGTCCCCTGAGAAATCGAGCCTATATGCCCCTGCGCCAGCCTTGAAGATCATGGTGTCAAAATTGGCATTTGCCAGACCGCTCAGCTCCACTTTGGAAGCGCCAGTCTCGTATTGCAGGGTGTCCATCTCCACCAGATTGGGCTCTGAAAAGCTCAATTGAACATCTGCTGCGCCATCGTTAACCTCGAGCGAACTCAAAGACAGCCCTCCCAATTCCATGCGGCCCTTATACGCTCCAGAGGAGATGACCAGGTTCATAGGGGTTTCGCCCAGCTTGAGATCCCAGGTATTTTTAAATTCGTCTCCAAAATCGGGAACCCCGGTGATCTCAAAATCGCCTGTGGCGACGGTCACCCGGTCGGAACTGGTGGTGATCTCCGGTTTAAGGTCTGCAACATTATAGGTAGCGGTTCCGCTGACCAATCCTTGTGCAGTACCAGGAGCCAGAATGAGCTCACCAGCGCCAAATTTTAATTCCAACGTCGTACTCTCAGACGCCGATCCCGTCGCCGAAATCTCGATGCTCTCTTCTACGATAGGGCCGGTTTTGATATCCGTCACTGGCAGATTGATATTGATCCCGCAAGAAATCGTAACCAATGCCAGGACAATGAAAACTGCTAAAATTTGTTTCTTAAACATTTTTTCTCTCCTTGAGGTTGGGTTCCACGGATTGGGGTGAGGCGAAGTGAGGCGATCACGCACCCCAGATATGCTATAGTTGTTCAGTTCTACTGAATATACGCCGGGAGAATAAGAAAGTTGCACTCCAAAAACTCGTTTGAAAACTGCATTCGATCCTAGTCAAGTGTTCCCGTAGACCTACCGCCAGCAGAATGCCAACCTTGAGACCCAACCGCAAGCGGATAAGGCTCTTCTCTATCAAATAAGCTCCCCATTACCCCCACGTATAACCTTCTACCCCGGAAAATCCAAAAGAACCTTTTTATTTGATTTTACCCAGGGTGATGTAAAATAGGAGGGCTGGTTTTCACGACCTAGATGGAAGGAGAATCCTATGACAGACAACTCCCCGCCAGAAAGCACCATCGAGGATGAGTTCCGTATTCTTGGTGCTAACCTATTGGAGACCTTGCGCTCGTTTTGGGATAGTCCAGAGCGGAAACAGGTTCAACAAGAAATCGAGCAAGGCCTGACTCAGCTCGCCGATACACTGAAAGCCGAAGCGGACACATTTAAGCAAAGCTCAACCGGGCAGCGCTTGAAATCGGATTTGGAAGACCTGCAGCAACGCGTTCGAAGTGGACAAGCTGAATCTAAGGCGCGGGAAGAAATCCTGAAAGCCTTGCGAACAGTCAACACTGAACTCGGTAAAGTCGCAGAACAGATGAAACGCCCCAAGGATAGCGCCTGATCGATCATCAGCGACTATTCTTCCCATTCTGCCGGGCGAGATTCCCCGCTCGGGAAACATGATGATATAATCCGTAGGTCAATTCAACCAGGACACGTGTTCAGGAGGTCATGTAATGGAAGTGTCAACCACCCAATTTAAGCGTTGTGATTTGGTAAAAGCCAATGGGCGTGTGGATAGCAACACTGCCCCTCAGCTGGAAGAAGCGTTGAATACGATCTTCGAAGCAGGGCGTTATAAGATCGTTTTCGATATGACCGATGTGAATTTTATGTCCAGCAAAGGTTGGTGGGTGCTGATCGAATCTCAGAAAAAGTGCAAGCGCTACAAGCGTGGAGAAGTCGTGCTTGTCAACGTGCGGGAAGAGATTCGTTCATCATTGGACCTGGTGGGGATGGGCACTTATTTTAAGATTTACAATGACCTTACTGTCGCAGTTGCCAGTTTCTAACCATCAATCCCCTGAAACTATGGAGACGCGCACTTTCCCGGGTCGTTATGACAGCCTGGAAAAGATCAGCAAGTTCGTTGTCACAGCTGCGAAGGCTGCTGGACTGAACGACCGCGCGGTTTATGCTGTGGAGCTTGCAGTGGATGAGGCTTGCAGCAACATCATTGACCATGCGTATGGCGGGGAGAACCATGGGGATGTCGAGTGCTCGGTGGGCGTGCGCCAGGGTGAGCTTATCATTACTATAAAAGACACCGGGAGGCCTTTCGAGCCTAAAAAGGTGCCTAAACCTTCAGTTGATGTGCCTCTCAGGGAATTGAAAATGCGTGGTGTGGGTTTTTTCCTGATGAATAAAATGATGGACGAGGTCTATTACCGCACCACTCCGAATACGGGCAATACACTGACCATGATCAAGCGCAGCGATTGAGGACTTGAGCTTGCGTTCAACGCTACTTTACCCACGGAAACTCGACATTCTCAGCCATAACCGTCTGGCCTGGGATCGCCAGGTCGAACAAGGGAACCGCTGGACCGTCCCGGTCACCCATGAGCAGATTATTGCCGCTCGAAAGGGAGAGTGGGATATCCTGCTTACACCCACCCGTGCGGTGCCGCGTGGCTGGTTTCCTTCTGATCTGCATGGATGTTCTGTGTTGTGCCTGGCATCCGGAGGCGGGCAGCAGGCGCCTGTCCTGGCTGCCGCCGGCGCGGTTGTGACTGTATTGGATAATTCCCCCAGGCAACTGCAACAGGATCGTCTGGTAGCCGAACGCGAGGGGCTCAACGTTACCACACTCGAAGGCGATATGGCTGACCTTTCCCGGTTTGCCGATGGAACTTTCGAGTTAATTTTTCACCCCGTATCCAACATCTTTGCTCCCGAGATCCTGCCGGTCTGGCGAGAGGCTTTTCGCGTTCTTAAACCCGGCGGAATCTTGTTAGCTGGCATTGCTAACCCGGTCTTCTATATCTTCGATCCCGACCAATTGGATGCAGGTAAATTCAAAGTGAAATATTCGCTGCCTTATTCCGACCTGGTCAGTCTCAGCCCCGCCCGCCGGAAGAAATATCTCGATTTAGGCTATCCACTCGAATTCAGCCATACCCTGGATGAGCAAATCGGCGGGCAAATGGCTGCTGGTTTTATGTTGGTAGGTTTCTATGAGGATTACGACCCTGAATCCGCACTCCAGCAAATCATGCCCACCTTCTTCGCCACACGCGCGCTGAAGCCTTAAACGATCACACCCCAAATTACCAATTTTGAGATGAGTTCTAAGCAGTTTGGTCCAGTTCCTGGGCTGGTTCTTGCGCGCTTTCAGACGCGGTTTGATCAGAGTTGCGTTGAATGACCAACAAGGTAATATCGTCGAATTGGGGCGCATTGCCAACGTATGCCTGGACGTTTTCCAGGATTGCCACCTGCATCTCCTGAGCTGAAACCGTGCTGTTAGCCTGCACCACTTCGATCAAGCGGCGCTCCCGGAATGGGTTATCCTCATTATCTTGCGCATCCGGAATCCCATCGGTATACAGCACCAATGTATCCCCTGGGCTGATATAGGCTGTAGCCTGGGTCCAGACTTCGTCATTGTCAATGCCAATCGGCATCCCCGTCGGGGTCAATGCCTGGATAGCTCCGCCGTTGTTGGGGCTGATCAGCATGGGAGGGTTATGCCCGGCATTGGCATAATTGAGCTGCCCGGTATGCAAATCCAATATGCCGTAAAAGGCGGTTACGAAGAGATTGGCACGCGCATCTTGCAAGATGCGCTCGTTTACGGAAAAGAATACGATTTCCGGCGAAGCCTCATATTCCATCGCGAAGGTGCGGAAGAGCGTACGGCTCAGAGCCATGTACAACGCCGCCCCCAACCCTTTATCGGTGACATCCGCGATCAGAAAACCCACCCTGCCATCTGAGAATGGGATGATGTCAAAGTAATCACCGGATGTCTCACGCGCTGGCAGCAAGGTCACAGCCAGCTCCCAGCCCGTGAGACCGGGCAGCTCGCTGGGTAAAAAGCTGGCTTGAATTTTGCCGGCGAACTCCAACTCCTGTAAGGTCGCCTGATAATCGAGCGAATCCCGGTAGGTTTTGATCTGCTGTAAAGCCGAAGCCACCTGGGCCGCGAGTGAATGCAAAGCGGGATACAGCCCGTTCAGCATCGGCTTATCCCAGGGCTGCACCAGGCTGCGCAGTTCCATATAAATGCAGCCGATTGGCTGCTGGTCAATCACATCCAGGATCGGGGTAACGGTCAGCGGATCATGCTTTCGCAGATCAGGTATCCAGGGCAGCTTCTCGCCCGCCAGGAAAGCCTGAGCGGATTGTTGATTCCTCACCCAGCCCCAGATGGTCTCGATGGGGGGTTCCCAATCGGGCGGATTTTTCATGTAAAACTGGTCAGGCAGCAGCCAAATGGCAGTGCGACCCGATGGGAACATCATAGGCACATGTTCCGCCAGTAAGTCGGATAACTTTGAGCCGTCAGGCGGGGCTTTGATAATATCACGGCTGAGATGTTCCAATTTCTCTAGTTGGCGCATACGCTGGCGGCTGTTTTCCGCCGCCCAGCTTAGCTGACGAGCCAGGTAAGCCACCAGGAGTAAACCCGTGACCAAAAACATCGCAATCCCCGGGCCATTTTGAATGTACAAACCCGCGATCAGAATGGCAAACGGGTGCGCTAAAAAAGGTAATCCCAAGGCTGAAAAGAAGAAGCGTACAATCGGCGCAACCGAAGCTGAGTGGGTGATTTGCCGTTGGATCCACATCGCGTACAGGATATAACCAGACCAGATCAAAGCCACCGTAAGGAAGTGCACCAGCATGGCTGATCCAGCGAGCATCACCGAACGCAGCGAAAGGTCTGCCGGCGGGAATTCACCGCCGGCCCAAGTGTAGAATTTCAGGGCCAGCAGATAAGCCAATGTATTCGAAGCCAGGTCGATTGCAAAACTGCGCGCCTGGCTCCAGCGCGCCGCAGTGGAAAGCGCCCGGGGCCAGTTCCGGATCTGGTTTATCCAGCTATCGATAATGGAAAACCACAATGCGCTCGGTCCAAAAAGCAAGGCAGCAGACCACTGCAGCATGCTGCCTAACGAGCCATCCGCGCTGCCGTAGCGATCCACGCGAATTTCAACGATAAAAAAGAAGTTAACCCGATTGAATAGAAAAATAATCCCCTGGAAGAACAAGAAAGCTAACCATTGGCGCTGGATCAGGGAAAGATCAGTCGATAGCCATAGCCAGACTAGGCCGCCGACCGCCAGTGGGAGTGTAGCCACAAAGAAAACCACATCGCCCACGCCTACCAATCGCCGTTGTTCGCTTATGCGCTCCAGTTCAGGCCACAAACGCCGGGCAAAATGATACAAATAGCGATACATACGGGCGATTATAACTCGAATTAAAAAGCTGACATGAAACCTCTCACCATGGACAAAATGCCAAAACTGGGCATTGCCCGCGTCAGGCGCAGGTAATGCCCAGTTTTGGCTGTGAAGTGACTTTCTTCGGGCTGGATCGGATCAGACGTTCTCGCCAAACAAGCGAGAGGTCTCGTTATCCAGCAGGATCCAGATGGTGTAGATTCCCAACAGAGTTCCCACCGGGAAGCCTGGCAAATTTAATAAGCCCAACACCAGTGTCAAGATACGCGCCCATGCCTTGAACTTCAACAATCCCCAACCGGCAACGATGCCCGGGACAGACACCAGGGTGATGAACCCGCCAACCAGGGTACCAACCAGCGAAGTGATGCGGATTGCAGTCTCATCTCCAGAAATCAGGCCCCCTCCCGTGATAGCGACGAAAGTCAGAGCCGCTGCCAGGATGCCCAGAATGCCCAGCAGGATATACATCCATCCAAGTACTTTGACATGTGGTTTCATTGCTAACCTCCTTATTGGTTCTACTCTATCTTACGCAGGATGGACAACCAGGTTGCAAGATTGGGGCAGAATCAACCTCCGCTCCTTGACCAGATCAGATTTTGCGGTTATATATGCGGCATGCGACCCCAATCGAAGCCCTGGCTTGATGGACTACGCGCTGGAGTGAAATTTCTGTTCTGGTCGACCCTCTTTGCAATTGCCTACACCCAATCCCCCTTATTCACCTCCAACCAAAACCAATATTTCCTGCACGGCCTGGCTGCCGCCGGGTATGGCAACCTCCACCTGGACTGGCTGGCGAACACCCTGGATCCCACCCCGCTCTTCAGCGCACTGGTCGCCATCACGTTTCGGTGGTTGCACTTCGAAGCGATCTACTACGCTTACGCTGCCATGCTGATGGGAATTTACCTGTTCAGCTTGCTGGGCATCGCCGGCTTGCTCTACAATCTGACGCACCGGCGCACATCCTGGTTGGTGCTGATTGCCCTGATCTTCTTGATCCATTCTGCTGGGCTGCGCTTTGGATTGTCGCGCCTTATCGGCGCCAACTGGACTTACGTTCTGGAAGATGGAGTCGCCGACCAACGCATGCTGGGGCCTGTTCTTCAACCCAGCAGCTTTGGCGTCTTGCTGGCTCTCTCGGTCTACCTTTGGCTGCGCAATCGCCCCTACCTGGCGGTATTGGCTGCAGCCCTGGCAGCAACATTCCACCCCACCTACCTGCTGAGCGCAGCCTTGCTCACCCTGGCTTATATGGGGATCGGTTGGATGGAAACCCGTTCGGTGAAGGGCCCTTTGGCTGTTGGCAGTCTGGCCCTGGCAGCCGTGACCCCCATGCTGATTTACGTCTATACTTCCTTTGGCAGCAGTGCGCCCGATATTGCTGCGCAAGCGCGCGCCGTGCTGGTCGAATTTCGAATCCCCCACCATGCTCTCGCAAGCCAGTGGTTCGATGCTACCGCCGTGGTGAAGCTCGCCCTGGTGGTCTGCGCCATTTTGATCCTGGGGAGCAAGCCGGCAAGGGTGAGCGGGACAGCCACGCCCGGGTCGCTTGTGCGCGCCGCTCACCGGATTCGACTGCAAATGCTGATCGCTATAACTGCGCTGGCGCTCTTGCTGCTCTCGTTAACTCAGGTAATCAGCGGCAGCTACTTTCTGGCTTTGGCATTTCCCTGGCGGCTTTCGATCCTGCTGGTGCCGTTAGCGGTCCTCGTCCTGCTGGCCCAGGGGGTGTCATGGTCACAAGAGTTCATCCTCGAAAAGGATAGCAAATTTCGCCCGCTGATCTTATTGGGGAGTACGTTATTGATCTTTATATGCGTTTTCGTGGGAGGTATCCGCCTTAAGCTGGACCTGGAACGTAAAGCCGCCGAGCCGGAGCGCGGTGTACAGGCTTATGTGGCTGCTCACCAGCAGGCGGGCGATGTGTATCTCATCCCGGTGAAGATGCAAGATTTTCGCCTGGTGGCTGGGGCGCCGGTCTTTGTAGAATTTAAGTCCATCCCCTATCGAGACCCGGACGTGCTCGAATGGTACCGGCGCGAGAAATTGGCGGAACGGTTTTATACGAATTGGAAATGCGATCTTCTGAATCGCCTGGGAATAGAGGAAGGCGTCACCCACGTCGTCCTTCCGGAAGGCTCACCAGCTCACTCCTGTCCCGCTTTGCAGGCTGTGTACCAGGATGAAAGCTACAGCCTGTACCGCCTGGCGGCTACTGCTCCGGCGGAATGAACAACGCCATGGGGTCGAAGTGCTGGAAATCGCCGCTGATCCGCCAACGCAGGTAATTTTCTCGCTCCAAATCGCTCGCTTTCACAATGTAATAAGCCATGCTGTCAAAGCGCTCGCCGGATGGTCCGATGCGCGCTTCCATGTGCAAATGGGCGCCCCCTGCATTTCCGCTCCGCCCAGCGCTTCCCACTGCCTGGCAGGCATCCACTCGTTCATTAAGAGCCGCCTGGGGAGGCTCCTGCAGGTGGGCGAAAAGGATGTAGAGGGATTGGTCGGCGGGGATATGGATGCGGGCAGCTATGTCTGCCGGCAGCCAGGCTTCGGGCGTTTCGATGATGAGGGCGTTCCCGTACGGAAAGCGATCGACCAGGGAAGCCGCCACCTGCCCTGCCAGCACGGTCTGAACGCCAGCGCCTGCGATGGAATCGCGCCCGTAGCGGTGGTAGTAGGCGAAATCTACCCCATGATGCCGCTCCTCACGCCCAGCAGGCGGAGGATGATACGGCTCCGAGACAATTAACGCCAGCTCACCGGTTGGGGTGTCCACGAGCGGAGAACACAACTTGAATGTAGATGCAGCCGTCGGCGCCGGCGCGGGAAGCACAGCCGGCGTTTGGGAAAGGTCAGGTTCAGCCGGAGCTGGATTCAAAACCAGGGGCAGCGGCAAGCGAATGCCCTCCGAATGGGTTGGGAGAGGCGCCTGTGTAGGCAAAGCAGCCTGCAGAACGGGTTCAGCCCCGCCCCCGCCGGACGAATCCACCTGTCCGCGGCAGCCCGCCAGGATCAGGCCAAGCAGAAAAATGCCTACCAGCCAGGGTTTCATAAAAGGTCAGACATAGCGCACGCCATCACCGGGGGCGCATCGTACACGACGCCCATTACTGATCTCAATTTTAACCGATACCCATTCAGATTCACCGAATACAAGACCCTATCCAGAAATTCGGGAGAGTGGGCTGTGTGACGGCGCTGGGCGCCGCCACACACCCCGACCCCCTTTATTTTTCGGATAGATTCCCGGATTATCCGAGGAAACCTGTGTCTGGCCTTTCTGCAGGGTTGCCATAACTTCGTTTACGCGCTATAATGTGGGCCGTTCAATCGGGGCGTGGCGCAGCCCGGCTAGCGCGCCTGCATGGGGTGCAGGAGGCCCTGGGTTCAAATCCCAGCGCCCCGACTGAATTGCCATCCCGGTGTAACATGACCGGGATGGTAACATTTTAAAAAATGCGAGCACCCAGGTGAGGGGGGCACCCGGACACTCGCCCCCGTATTGTATCACTATCCGCTGGTTCCATCAATCAGAGTTTGGACCGTTACAATATGAAGTTGGTATCGCCACCTTACAAAAGAATAATGGTCGATACACTTATTTAAAGCTATAATCTTACCGACTCTCTCCACAATGAGTGAACGGTTCCTGGATCTTCATGGCAGACTCACGACCAACTGATCATGCTCAAGACCTGGTCACCGCCGGGTTGAAGAGGATTTATCTCATCACCCTCCTGTTCATCACGGTTTGGACCGGCGCTGCTGGCATTTTATTGGTAAGCCTCTTCCAATTCAATCGCCAGGGGGTTATCTCCGTTCCCACACTCACAAATTATCTATTGGGGCTGGTATCGCTTTGGGTCCTGGGTTTACTGGGTTTTGGCTTAGGTCTCACCCGTTTGCGAAATTTTGCTTTCGAGGGCGCCCGCCACCAGGCAGCCATGATAGAGAGCGAAGCGCGCTATCGGAGCCTGTTCGAGGATTCCCCCATTTCCTTGTGGGTAGAGGACTTCTCTGAGGTAAAGAAGGGAATTGACGCGCTGCGCGCTCAGGGCGTAACCGATTTCCGCGCCTACTTTTCCGAACATCCACAACGAGTGTCTGAATATCTGGCTATGGTGCGCATTACCGATATCAACCGGGCGACCCTCAGTCTCTACCAGGCTGACTCTAAACAAGCGCTGATGGTCCAGCTCGACCGTATCATGCCCCCAACAGAGCACAGCCATTTTATCGAAGAACTGGCGCTGATCTCAGAAGGGCGTACAGAGTTCGAAT
>Ga0209705_10001147_pt1 | contig 13991 bp, 12 predicted proteins | sample PPLLaktember2015_5_FD_187262 | JGI IMG/M metagenome (GOLD analysis project Ga0209705, IMG submission 187262) | Freshwater sediment microbial communities from Prairie Pothole Lake near Jamestown, North Dakota, USA - PPLs Lake P8 Core (1) Depth... | ecosystem: Environmental > Aquatic > Freshwater... | reverse complement strand
TGGACGTGCAGGGTGCGACCCTCGGCATCGTCGGCATGGGCCGCATCGGCCAGGCGGTGGCGAAACGCGCGCGCGGTTTCGATATGCCAGTGCTCTATTACAACCGCACCCGTCTCAAGCCCGAGCTGGAACGCGAATGCCATGCGCGCCATGCGAGCCTCGATGAACTGCTGGCACAGTCCGACGTTGTCACGCTGCACACGCCGTACAGCGCCGACAGCCATCACCTGATCGGCGCCGCGCAATTGGCGAAGATGAAAAAGACCGCGATCCTGATTCACGCCGCGCGCGGCGGCGTGGTGGACGATGCGGCGCTGATCATGGCGCTGAATAGCGGTACGATCGCGGCCGCCGGGCTCGATGTGTTCGAGAACGAACCAAAATTCAATCCGGAATTCCTCAAGCTCCGGAATGTCGTGCTCGCGCCACATATCGCGAGCGCCACCACCAACACCCGCCGCAACATGGCGATGCTCGCGGCGCGTAATCTGGTGGCGGCGCTGGCCGGTGAGCGTCCGCCGAATCTGCTCAATCCCGACGCCCTGAAGTAGCGCTGTCGGCCATGAGCAAACTCGAACGGTTGAGTCTCCACGCCGCCGTGGAGCAGCTTCGTGCCGGCGAACTTACGTGCGCGGACTACACAGTGGCGCTCTTGGCGCACACCGAGTCGCTGGAAAAAACCATTCATGCTTTCGCCTGGCTCGATCGCGGGCATGCCCTCACTGCCGCGCGCGCGGCGGACGCACAACGCACTGCGGGCTTGAAGCTGGGTCGCCTGCACGGTGTGCCGCTCGGTGTGAAGGATATTTTTGCCACCGCCGGCATACCGACCGGCATGGGCTCGCCGGCGTTTGATGGTTTTGTGCCGGAAAAATCGGCGACGATGGTGGTGCGCGCCGAAGCGCAAGGTGCCTTCACCTTCGGCAAGACGGTCACCGCGGAACTTGCCTATTTCACGCCCGGGCCGACACGCAATCCCTGGAATCCGGCGCACACGCCCGGCGGCTCGTCGATGGGCTCGGCGGCCGCGGTCGCGGCCGGCATGCTGCCGCTCGCCTTTGGCACCCAGACCAATGGCTCGGTGATTCGTCCGGCGGCGTTCTGCGGCTGTGTCGGGTTCAAACCGGGTGAGGGAACGCTCGCCACGACCGGCATTCAGCCATTCAGCCCGACGCTCGATCAGCCGGGGTTGTTCGCGCGCTCGGTCGAGGATGTGGCGCTGGCTTTCGCCGCATTGCGAGAAGGACCGGAAACTTCGCGTACCGAGGCCTGGCCGCTGTCGCCGCTCAATCGCCCACCGCGGCTCGTGGCGGTGCGCTCGCCGGTGTGGACGCAGGCCGAGCCTGCCGCCCAGCAGTCATTCGTCGTGACGCTCGCATGCCTGCGCGCGGCCGGCGCGGAGGTCACCGAGACCGAGTTGCCTGCAGCATTCAAGAATGCACATGCTGTGCATCGCACCATCATGGCCTTTGAAGCAGCGCGTACCTTGGGAGAGCTTCAATCACGTCAGCGCGTTAAATTGAGTGCGGTGCTCAACCGCTTTCTCGATGAGGGGCATGCCATCGACGCGGCGGCCCATGCCGTGGCGCTGGCGCAGCGCCAAACCCTGCGAGCCGGATTCGGACCGTTTCTCGCCGGATTCGATGCGATCGTGACGCCGCCGACCCGCGGCGAGGCCCCAGCGACACTCGAACACACCGGTGACCCGGTCTTCTGCACCATCTGGACGCTCCTGGGCGTTCCGGCGCTGAGCCTGCCGGTTGGATTCGGTCCCCTGGGTCTGCCGCTCGGATTGCAGATCGTGGGAACGCTTGAGGATGACGCGCACCTGCTGCGTGTGTCACGCTGGATCGAACAGGCGGTTGCCTTTGCACCCGGAATCCCGGAACAATGAGTCAATGACGAAGGAGTAAGACATGACCACCAAACTCGGATTTGTCGGACTGGGCATCATGGGTCGCCCGATGGCGCTCAACCTGCGCAAGGCCGGGCACGCGCTGTGGGTGTATGCGCGCCGCGCCGACAGCATGAAGCCGTTGAGCGACGCGGGCGCCACCGCCTGCGCCTCGCCGCAGGACGTGGCGGCCAGTGCCGATATCACGTTTATCTGCGTGTCGGACACGCCCGATGTCGAGCATGTCATGCTCGGCGACAAGGGGCTCATTCACGGCGTGCGCAAGGGTTCGGTGGTGGTGGACATGAGCACCATCTCGCCGGTGGCCACGCGCCGCTTCGCCGAGGAGCTCGCCAAGCGCGGCGCGGAGATGCTCGATGCGCCGGTGTCGGGTGGTGAGGTCGGCGCGGTCAACGCCACGCTCTCGATCATGACCGGCGGCAAGCCGGAGGTGTTCGCGCGCGTGCAGCCGTTTTTCGAGGCGATGGGCAAAAACATCGTGCTGGTGGGCGCGAACGGCGCCGGTCAGGTGGCCAAGGCCTGCAACCAGATTGTCGTGGCCGTCACGATCCAGGCGGTCGCCGAGGCCATGACCTTCGCGCGCCGGCAGGGCGTAGACGCGGGCAAGGTACGCGATGCCCTGATGGGCGGCTTCGCCGGCAGCAAGATTCTCGAAGTGCACGGCAAGCGCATGCTCGACAATGATTTCAAGCCGGGCTTCAAGACCAGGCTGCACCAGAAGGATCTGAAAATTGTGATCGACAGCGCACATTCGATCGGCGTTGGTCTGCCGGCGACCGCGCTGGTGGCACAGCAGATGAATGCGCTGATGGGCGCGGGCGATGGCGAGCTCGATTCGGCCGCGCTCGTCAAGGTTCTGGAGCGTATGACCCGCTAGCCGGGGAGAATGCGCGCGTTTTAGGCTGTACCGGATGGGGGACGGCGATGTTTGATTGGGCGAACGATCCGCAGTTTTGGGTAGGACTGCTGCAGATCATCTGGATTGACATCATTCTCAGCGGCGACAACGCGGTGGTGATTGCGCTCGCCTGCCGCAGGCTTCCGCAGCATCAGCAGCGGGTTGCGATTTTCGCCGGCACCGGCGCGGCTATCGCCCTGCGCGTGACGATGGCGACGGTGGTAACGCTACTGCTGGAGATTTCCTACCTCAAGCTCATCGGCAGCGCATTGCTGTTGTGGATCGCCATCAAGCTGCTCGCCCCGCAGGACGAGGAAAGCGGGGACGGCGCGAGCATCGGCAATTTGTGGCAGGCGATCCGCACGATAGTCATAGCTGACTTTGTCATGAGTCTCGACAACGTGATCGGCATCGCGGCTGCTGCCAAGGGCAGTGTACTGTTGCTCACGCTCGGATTGATGATCAGTATTCCGCTGATCGTCTTCAGCAGCACCGTGATTCTGCGGTTCATGGGGCGCTACCCGTGGATCGTCACGCTCGGCGGCGCGCTGCTCGGTTACATCGCGGGCGAGATGGCTGTTACCGATCGCGCCGTGACCGGCTGGATTGCGGACCACGCGTCGGTGTTGCACACCATTGGACCCATCCTGGGTGTCGTGTTCGTAGTTGCGGTTGGCAAGGTGCTCGCCGCGCGTGCCGCCCGACCCGCGTGATTGATTGACCCGGGCGGCGCACGCCTCTTAGCCACCGCAGGCCAGTTATATACTTGAACGTCCGAGGAGAATAGCCATGTTGAAGGTTTTGGTTCCCATTGACGGGTCGAAGAATTCTGACCGTGCCGTTGCCTATGCCATCGGTTTTGTTGCCAACAGCAAGGCGCCGGTCGAACTGCATTTGTTGAACGTCCAGCCGCCGGTCGTTTCCGGGGGTGTACGCATGTTCATCAAGCATGAAGAAATCGAGGCGTATTACCAAGACAGCGGTCTGGAGGTATTGCGTGCGACCCGCGAGCGTCTCGACCAGGCCGGGCAGGGTTATGTGCAACACGTGAGCGTCGGCCCGTTCGGCGAGACCATCGTCGCCTATGCGAAGGAACAGCACTGCGATCACATCGTGATGGGTACGCGCGGTCTTGGCGCCATCTCTGGCATGGTGCTGGGGTCGGTCGCCACCAAGGTGATTTACCTGGCCGAGGTGCCGGTTACGCTGGTGAAGTGACGCAATGCCAGGCGCGTGTCCGGGTGTCTTGGCTGGTCGCGCAGACTGCCGGGCAACAACCCGCTAGCCGAGCGTGGGCATGGCCAGGGTCGGCGCCTTGCGTTCGTCGCTGACCGGCCAGCGCGTCGTCACGACCTTGGTGCGGGTATAGAACTGCACACCCTCCATGCCATGCATGTGCAGGTCGCCGAACAGCGAGGCCTTCCAGCCGCCGAAGGAGAAGAATGCCATCGGCACCGGGATCGGGATGTTCACGCCAACCATGCCAACCTCGATATCGTGCTCGAAGCGCCGCGCCGCGGCGCCGGAGCGGGTGAAGATGGCAGTGCCATTGGCGTAGGGGTTGCGATTGATCAGCGCAATCGCCTCGTCGAGACTCGCGACCCGCAGCACGATCAGCACCGGACCGAAGATCTCGTCCTTGTAGATGGTCATGTCGGTGGTTACGTGATCGAACAGCGTCGGTCCGAGGAAGAAGCCCTGCTCGTAGCCGGCGACGGTAAGGCCGCGGCCATCGAGCACCAGTGTTGCGCCTTCGGCCGCGCCGGCGTCGATGTAGCCCTTGACCTTGTCGCGGTGCGCGCGCGTGATGAGCGGCCCCATGTCGATCCCGTCCTGGTTGCCGGGACCGACTTTCAGTTTCGATACCCGCTCCTTCAGCAAGGCAATGAGTGCATCGCCGGCGGCACCGACCGCGACCACGGCGGAAATCGCCATGCAGCGCTCGCCGGCCGAACCGTAGCCGGCGCCGATCAGGGCGTCGGCGGTGAACGGCAGGTCGGCATCCGGCATCACCACCGCGTGGTTCTTGGCACCGCCCAGCGCCTGCACGCGCTTGCCATGGTGGGCTGCGGTTTCGTAGATGTACCGCGCCACCGGCGTCGAGCCGACCGATGAGATCGCCGCCACATCCGGATGGCGGAGCAAGGCATCGACCGCCTCCTTGTCACCCGGCACCACATTGAACACGCCATCCGGCAGACCGGCCTCGCTGAACAGCTCGGCCATGCGCAGCGCGGTGGACGGCACCTTCTCCGACGGTTTGAGAATGAAGCTGTTGCCGCAAGCGATGGCGACCGGAAACATCCACAGTGGCACCATCGCCGGGAAGTTGAACGGCGCGATGCCGGCGCAGACCCCGAGCGGCTGCAACAGCGAGTGGCAGTCGACACCGCGGCCAACGTCCTCGGCGTGCTCGCCTTTAAGCAGGTGCGGTGCGCCGCTCGCGAACTCGATGACTTCGATGCCACGCTGCAGGGAACCGGCTGCATCCAGCTGGGTCTTACCATGTTCTTCGCTGATGAGAGCCACAAGTTCGGCCTGATTGGCTTCCATCAGTTCGCGGTAACGCGTGAGGATGCGAGCACGCTTGAGCGGCGGCGTGTCGCGCCAGCCGGGAAACGCCGCCTTGGCAGCGGCCACGGCCTTGTCGATATCGGCCGAGTTGGCCAAGGGCGTTCTGCGAACGATCTCGCCGCTGGCCGGGTTGAAGACCTCGGCGCTGCGGCCGCTGCCGGCCGAGGTGGGCTTGCCGTTGATCCACAGCGGCAGCGTGGTTACGGCCAAAGGCTTGCGGGTCTGCGACATGACTTTCTCCGTAGATGTGGCCTGGGCACGAGGTACGAATGTTGATATGACCAATCTATACCGAAAGTACTCAGCGTGCATTCGTCCGCGGTTAGCGGTACTTGGCGGCGCGCAGGCCACATACTGCCTGGCATCAGCGTACCGGCCGGCATGGCGCTAATCCAGGCCGTAGCAATGCATTGTGACGTTGTTGTGCACCGCGTGCATCACACCATACTGCGCGCTATGGGCCATACCGGTCATCGATGCATAATTCTGGACAAGCGGGCGTGACCGGTGCTGTGCGTATTTGTTATGCTGGTGCGCACATGGATGTCTTACCCTACGGTCGCATAGCCCGCATCTACCTGTCTCCCCGGCCCGCTGCATGAAAAATCTGGATGCTTGGCGTGGGCGCCTCGCTGCGCTGCTGTTGGCCGGATTGGCCAGCGGTTGCGCGCTGCTGCCAACACCCGCGCCGCAGCATGATGAGCGGGCCGTTGGTGCGCCGTTGCCATATGAGCCGCCGCTTGCCGGGATACAGGTTGCGCCGCCCTTGCCGGCAGTCGCGCCGCAGGTGGTAAAGCATGGCCCGCGCCGCAAAAAGAGAATCGCACTCACCTTCGATGCCTGCTCCACGCAGGGACCAAGCCAGTTCGATGAGCGCGTAATCCGCACGCTCATCTCCATGCAGGCGCCGGCAACATTGTTTCTCGGTGGTAAATGGATGGAGGAGCATCCGGACGAGACCCAGGAACTCGCCCGCTACCCGCAGTTCGAACTGGCAAACCATACTTATCTGCATCCGCATCTCCCGCACGAGAGCGATGCGCGCGTGCGTGAGGAACTCGCCCGCACCCAGGACATGCTGTACACGCTCACCGGTCGGCGTGCGACGCTGTTTCGCGCGCCCTATGGGGAGCTGGATGCGCGTGTCGTCAGCCTCGGCGCGGAGGCCGGCATGATCGCAATCCAGTACGACCTCGCGTCCGGTGATCCGGATCCGCGAATTTCAAGCAAGCGGTTGATCGAATACGTCCGGGATCAGTCCAGGAACGGTTCGATCGTGGTTATGCACATGAACGGCCGCGGCTGGAAAACAGCCGAAGCCTTGCCGCGCATCGTGCTGGGCTTGCGCAAGAAAGGCTATAAGCTCGTGACGGTGAGTGAACTGATAGGTCGCCCGCCGGCGCCACCGATCAGCGCCGGACCCGGCGCTCAGGGATTGAGCGCGCGGTAGACGCTCTCTGCCACGCGCAGCAACTGCGGCCGCTCGAGCTCACCGGAGAGTGCGTAGCCGAATGGCCCATCCACCCAGTAGAACACACCAACCTGGTCTTCCCTGGCGTAGCGGAACGCGGTCTCGTGATTGCTGTCGGCCGTGGTGCGCACGTACAGGGTGAGGCGGTTGCCGCGCACATCCTGATACATGAACTGCGCAGCCGGCCCGGCCTCGCCCGGCAACAGCCGGCCGCCGACCAGCTCGTAGCCGGCATCCGACAGATGCGGTGCACGCACCGGTGCACCGAGGCGTTTGGACAACCAGCTGACAAGATGCGCCTCTTCGCGCGCACCAACTTCCACCGGATGCAGCACCTCGGGCGCATACACCACATGCGCCAGTGCGGCCTGCTGCGGCAGACTGGCCGTGACGATCAGCGGTTCTTCGCCGCGCAGCACCCAGCCCAGCACACCGCCCACGACCGCGGCGGCGAGCAGCGCGGCGTAGCGCAACGGGTTTGGTGCGCGCCGCGCGGGTTTCATCCGCAGCGCTTCCGGCACGGGTTCGTAAAGCGTGCTATCGAACAGTGTATGCAGCTGCTCGTTCTGGCGCGCATAGGCACGAACGCGCTCGGCCTCGTCGGGATTGGTGGCGAGATAGGTCTCGACCGCAGCGCGGCGCGCATCATCCAGGTGCCCGTCGATATAGGCGTGCAGTTCCGTTTCAGTCACTGGTGAATTGTTTTTCATTTCACTCTCCTTAGTGCCGGTCCCGCGCCGTTCAGTAGAACGCGCAAACGTTCGCGCGCGCGTGACAGGCGTGACATCACCGTGCCTATAGGAATGCCCAGCGTGTTGGCAACTTCTGCATAGCTCATTTCCTCGAGTCCGACCAACAGCAACACTTCGCGTTGCTCCAGCGGCAGGCGATTGAGCGCCGCTTGCAGATCGCGCAACCCGAGACCGTCTTCCTGAGTGGCGCGGCGCGGTGCATCCAGCGCCTCGTCATCGAGCGTGAGCAGCTCCGGGTGATTCTTGCGGCGGCGCAGGTCGTTGACAAACAGGTTGTGCAGGATGGTGAACAACCAGGCACGCAGGTCGGTGCCGCGCTGCCAGAGCGCCAGCTTTTCCCATGCGCGTGCCAGGCATTCCTGCACGAGATCGTCGGCCTGGGCGCGGTCGCTGGTCAGGACGCGCGCGTAGCGCCGCAGGCGCGGGATGTGCTCGTCAAACAGGTTCACGTCACGCATCAAGTGATGGCCGTATCAACATGTCGCGATTCTACTGCGGGTCGTGGCGGTTGCCACGACCGGGCTGTATATCAGAAAACCGGTAGCCCGGAAATTATGGGGTGTTGCCTCTCGGTTAACACGCCGTCCGCAGCTTTATTCCCGTGAATCGCCAGTCGGCCGTTCTCGCGACCGCCAAGGATGGCGGAAGTGCGGAGCGCGAAGCCGTCAGTGAATGAGGCTTCCTTCACTGGACAAATGCAGGAGCAGTTTTCCGCCACACCCCTGTGCGTCGGTCGCTCCCGGCGTCCTCGGCCGCTGTTCCCGGCAGCTGCTCCCTGCGTTGCTCTACCTCCCCACATCCATGTGGGTCGCCGATGCGGCCATACCTCCTCCATCCCTGGAGTCGTGCCTCCCGCGACACTCGCGCATCCCTGTGCATCGGTCGCTCCCGGCGTCCTGCCTCTCGCGACACTCGCGCATCCCTGTGCGTCGCGGCACTTGGGCTCCTGCCCGGCGGCCGCTCTCGCACATCCCTGTGCGTCGCGGCACTTGGGCTCCTGCCCGGCGCGGGCGGCTCCTGCTACTATTCAGGTTCCATGTCCACACGCCATGCCTTGCTCAAGCTGCTCGCGGACGGTGCGTTTCACTCCGGCCCGGTGCTGGGCGAGCGTCTCGGGGTGAGCCGCGCCGCCGTGAACAAAGCGATCCAGTCCCTGGTTGAAAGCGGCGCCGATATCCACCGTGTCTCCGGACGCGGCTACCGTCTCGGGGAGCCGTTCGTTCCGTTGTCAGAGGCGCAGATACGCGCACTGCTCGCGGAACGTCAGGTGCTGGCCGACGTCGAGATCTTTGACGAAGTGGACTCCACCAACCAGCAACTGCTGCACACGCCGGAATTGTCCAGCGGGCGCGTGTGCCTGGCCGAGGCGCAGTCCGCCGGGCGCGGGCGGCGCGGGCGCGGCTGGGTGGCGACGGCCTGTCACAATATCCTCATGTCCATGAGCTGGCGATTCGAGACCGGTCCCGCCGGCCTTGCCGGTCTGAGCCTTGCGGCTGGCGTCGCGGTGCTGCGTGCACTTGAAGAATTCGGCGTGCGCGACGCCGGCCTCAAGTGGCCGAACGATATACTCCGCGGCGGACGCAAGCTCGCCGGCCTGCTCATTGATCTGCGCGGTGAGGCCAGCGGACCGTCGCTGGTGGTGCTGGGGCTTGGCCTGAATGTGCATCTCGCACCACATGATGCCGCACTCATCGATCAGCCCTGGATTTCCCTGCGTGACAGCCTGCCCGCACCGGTCGACCGCAATCGACTTGCGGGTCTGCTTATCCTGCACCTCCATGAAATGTTCCGCGGCTTCGAGCGCACCGGCTTTGAAGCCTTTCGCGCGGAGTGGGAGCGCCGCCATCTGTATGCCGGCCAGCCGGTGCGGTTGCAGTCCGGGCACGAGGATGTGTTCGGCACGGTGGCGGGCATCGACGCGCAAGGCGGATTGCGCGTGCAGCTTGTCGGGGGCGAATTGCGTACTTTCCATTCTGGCGATGTGAGCTTGCGCGCGCTGCACGGAACTGCATGAATCTCGTTCTCGACCTTGGCAACAGCCGCTGCAAGTGGGCGCTGGCAGACGCCGGGCAGGAGCCCGCCGGTCTCGCGCAGGGCGGTGCGCTGGCCTATGGCGAGAATTTTGCGCTCACACTGGATGACAACTTCAGCACACTGCCGCGCCCGGAAAATGTGGTGGCAGTGTGTGTTGCGGCCAGCGGGCACATGCAGACTTTGACACTGTGGGTGCAGCGTCGCTGGGGCCTTGAACTGCAACCCATCGTCACGCGTGCTGCGCAGCTCGGCGTGACCAACACTTACAAGGATCCGACGAGCCTCGGCGCCGATCGCTGGGCGGCATTGGTTGCGGCGCGTGCGCGTTTGCCGGGCGCCGTGTGCGTGGTGGACTGCGGCACGGCGCTGACCATTGACGCACTCGATCAGAACGGCGTGTACCGCGGCGGTGTGATCCTGCCGGGACTGTCGCTGATGCGTGCTGCCTTGTTGCGCACGCAGGGTGTGCGTGACGTTGTGGGCGATGCCGGATCGGCACTCGCACAATCCACGGCCGATGGCGTTGCCGCCGGAATCTTGTTCGGACTGGCCGGCGCCATCGACCGGATTCTGGACGAGCAGGCGGCACTGCTCGGCGCTACACCGCAGACACTGATAACCGGCGGTGACGCGCAGTCACTGCTCGCGCTGCTGCGGCATGGCGTCCAGCACGCGCCGGATCTGGTGCTGGAAGGAGTCGCGCGTATTGCGCGTGCCGGAGGCTCGGCATGATGCGCTGGGGATTTGCCTTACTGGTGCTGGCCAATATCGGCCTGCTGATGTGGGCGACCTGGTATCGTGAAGGTATAGGCGAGTCGCGCCAGCCGAATCCGGTATTCCATCCCGAGCAGATGGTTCCGCTCAGTGCACCGGGCGTGGCGCTGCGTACCCGCAAGAACGAACGAACCGAGCCTTCGCTGGTCGCCGCCAAGCCGCGCCCGCGTTGCGTGAGCATCGGGCCGTTCGCTTCTGCGGAGCTGGCCGACAAAGCAGTGTTGCGCCTGATGGAAGAAAAGCAGATTGCCACGCGCCGCAGCGAAGAACGCAAACTCGAAAGCAGTTACTGGGTATACCTCGCGCCATTTACCAGCCGCAAGCAGGCCGAGCAGCGTCTCAAGGAACTGGAGCGCCTCGGCATCCGCGATGTCCTGATCATGCAGGATGCGGACGGTAACCCGGCGATATCGCTCGGGCTGTTCACTCAGGCCGACAATGCCCAGAAACGTCTGCAAGAGCTTGCCGAGAAGGGTGTGCAGGCGCAGCAGGATATCCGCTACCGCACCGAGAGCCTGGCCTGGTTCGACCTGCGCTTGCCGGAGCCGGCGGATGCCGCGTTGGAGCGCTTGCGTGCCGTCGACTGGGGAGCCCCCGGCGTCGAGGTGCGCGACGAACCCTGCGCGCCGGGGCCCGGCTGATTCACCGTTTGCGCCGCATGCGGCGTTTCCCGTACAATTTTTTGTCTGATTTTCCCGCGGTTAGCTGTTCCCGGGCAGGGCGCACGCAACACCGGCGACTGCAGTCAATTCGCCCGCATAGCTCAGTGGTAGAGCACCTGATTTGTAATCAGGCGGTCGGGGGTTCAAGTCCCTCTGCGGGCTCCATACGCTTCACAACCTTTTGAGAGCAATGATGGAAAAGCATCCAGCCGACGCGCTGTCCATGATCAGCGCGTACTACGAGAAACTCCCCGCGAAGTTGACCTCGGTGCGTACCCGCGTCGGCCGGCCGCTCACGCTCGCCGAGAAAATTCTGTTCGCGCACTGGGAAGACAAAGGCGAGGGCCTGCCGGAGCGCGGCACGACCACCACCAACCTGCGTCCTGATCGGGTGGCGATGCAGGATGCCACCGCGCAGATGGCGATTCTGCAGTTCATGACCGCCGGCCGCAGCGAGGCGGCAGTGCCGACCACGGTGCACTGCGATCACTTAATACGCGCCAAGGTTGGGGCGATCAAAGATCTGCAGGTGGCGGAGAGCAGTAATCACGAGGTCTACGAATTCCTGGCCTCGGCCGCCAACAAGTACGGCATGGGTTTCTGGAAGCCGGGCTCTGGCATTATTCACCAGGTGGTGCTGGAGAACTATGCGTTCCCGGGTGGGCTCATGATCGGCACCGACTCGCACACTCCAAATGCCGGTGGCCTGGGCATGCTGGCGATCGGCGTAGGCGGCGCGGACGCGGTGGACGTAATGGTCGGCCTGCCGTGGGAACTGCTCTGGCCGAAGCTCGTGGGCGTGAAGCTGACTGGCAAGCCGAGTGGTTGGACCAGTGGCAAGGATGTGATTCTCAAGCTCGCCGGCATGCTCACGGTAGCGGGCGGCACCAACAAGATCATCGAATACTTCGGTCCGGGCACCGATGCGTTGTCCTGCACCGCCAAGGCCACGATCACCAACATGGGCGCCGAACTCGGTGCCACCACCTCGGTATTTCCTTTCGACAAGCGCATGGCCGATTATTTGCGTGCGACCGGGCGCGCCGAGATTGCCAGGCTGGCGGAAGATGTGCGCGCGCAGCTCAGCGCCGATCATGAAGTACTGAACGACCCGGCGAAGTACTACGACGAGGTGGTGGAAATCGATCTTTCCAGCCTCGAGCCACAGGTGGTCGGACCGCACACGCCGGATCTTACGCGCGATGTGTCGCGCCTGGCCGCGGATGTGCAGGAAAAGGCCTATCCGCCCAAGCTCAGCGCCGCGCTCATCGGCAGTTGCACCAACTCTTCCTATGAAGACATCGGCCGTGCCGCGCATATCGCCCGCCAGGCGAAGGCCAGGGGCCTCAAGGCGCGCGTACCGTTCATGGTCACGCCCGGTTCGGAGCAGGTACGCGCCACCATCGCGCGCGACGGCTTGCTGGCCGATCTGGAAGCAATTGGTGCCACGGTGCTGGCGAACGCCTGCGGTCCATGCATCGGACAGTGGGAGCGCACCGATGTGCCGAAGGGCGAGAAGAATTCGATTCTGACTTCCTATAATCGCAACTTCCCGGCACGCAATGACGGCAATCCCGCCACCCATTCATTTATTGCCAGTCCGGAGGTGGTCACGGCCTATGCGCTCGCCGGGCGCCTGGACGTAGACCCGATTCATCAGGGCGTGCCGCTCGACGACGGCTCGTTATTCAAGCTCGCGCCGCCGGTGGGCGAGGAGCTGCCCGCCAAGGGCTACGATACGGGCGAATCCGGTTACGCCGCGCCCACCGACAACCCGGCTTCGGTGCCGGTGGCGGTCGACCCGAAGAGCGAGCGCCTGGCGTTGCTGGAGCCATTCGCGCCGGTGGATAAGCAGGCCGGCTATCAGGATCTGCCAGTGCTGCTCAAGGCCCAGGGCAAGTGCACCACCGATCACATTTCCCCGGCCGGGCCGTGGCTCAAGTTCCGCGGACACCTCGACCGGATCAGCGACAACATGTTCACCGGCGCCAACAATGCCTTTACGGACAAGCCCGGCACCGGTTTCAACCTGCTCACCGGAAAAGCAGGCGAAACCCTGCCGGCCATTGCCCGGGCTTATAAAGCCAAGGGCCTGGGCTGGGTATCGGTGGGTGACAAGAATTACGGCGAGGGCAGTTCGCGCGAACATGCCGCCATGTCGCCGCGTTTCCTCGGCTGCCGGGTGGTGCTGACACGCAGTTTCGCGCGTATCCACGAGACCAATCTCAAGAAGCAAGGGATTTTGCCGCTGATCTTCGCCGATCCGGCCGATTACGAGCGTATTCAGCAGGACGACCGTTTTAGCTTTCTTGCGCTCGACCGACTTGCCCCCGGAAAACCCGTGCAGGTACAGCTGAAACACGCCGACGGCCGCGTGGAGAATATTGAGGCACGGCACAGCCTGACCAGCGAGCAGATCGCCTGGTTCATGGCCGGTTCGGCAATCAACCTGATCCGTGCCCAGTTTCAGGAAATATAGCCCGAGTCTTGGGTTTATGTCCGGAAATTGGTTGACGTGGTACGGATTTTTCCCACATAATGCGCGGCTTACGTTTGGAGGGGTTCCCGAGCGGCCAAAGGGATCAGACTGTAAATCTGACGGCTCTGCCTTCGGTGGTTCGAATCCACCCCCCTCCACCAGAATGAATTCGGAAGGCGGGCGGACAGCAGGATGCGCGGGTGTAGTTCAATGGTAGAACCTCAGCCTTCCAAGCTGATGACGTGGGTTCGATTCCCATCACCCGCTCCAGTCAGGTGAGGCGAAGCGGACAGTTTTTTTGAGTTGCGCCCATATAGCTCAGTCGGTAGAGCACTTCCTTGGTAAGGAAGAGGTCATCGGTTCGATTCCGATTATGGGCTCCAGAATTTGCAGCACTTGTGATTTGAGTTTGGCGAACACCACCACCGACAA
>Ga0209705_10001146_pt1 | contig 13992 bp, 16 predicted proteins | sample PPLLaktember2015_5_FD_187262 | JGI IMG/M metagenome (GOLD analysis project Ga0209705, IMG submission 187262) | Freshwater sediment microbial communities from Prairie Pothole Lake near Jamestown, North Dakota, USA - PPLs Lake P8 Core (1) Depth... | ecosystem: Environmental > Aquatic > Freshwater... | reverse complement strand
GGCCAGCGCCCCTTCGGCGAGGGCCTCGTTTCCCTGGAGAAGCAGGGTTTTTCGGGCGGTTTTCCGTTCGTTCATGACGACTTCACCTCCGGCGCGGCATCCCTTTCCTGCACCGAGATGGCTAGGTCGGGGCAGTGCATCTCGCAGAACCGGCACCCGATGCACTCCTCGGGCTTGTCCACGTGAACGCCCTTGTCATCGCGGCGATAGACATGCTTCGGGCAGAAGGCCTCGCAGATCCCGCATTTCTTGCACCAGGCCTGGATAATGAAGGGCCGGTAGCTCTTCTTCGGCTTCTCGGGTTTCCGGGCTGTCCCGGCGCCCCCCGCTTCCCCGGATTCGGGTTTCGTTTTTGTAACGGTCGATTTCACCATGTCGTTGCGTGCCTGCCGGATTTGCGTTTCTGTGCAGAAAGAGGCCTCATATCACGTCGTTGGCGATACGACAAGTACTTTCAAACGATGGTACGCACCCTAAATTCCCGTTGACCGATCCCCGACGGTTCCGCTATACCTGAAGACAACGGATATGGACGAAAAAACGGTTATCATCGTTGCTGTTGCCCTTTTCATCGGCTTTATTGTCCTTTTTATCAGCCGGTCGGGGGAGAATTACGGCATGCTCAAGCCCAGCGAAACGGTCACCGCGTCGTTCGAGTCGTACCGCCATGCACCCGATCTCGATTACTGGTTCAGCGGACCCGAATCGCAGCCCCTCACGATTATCGGGGTCGAAAAACGGTTCCGCTTCGACTCGGCGGAGCACTGGATGAAGGTCGGGCCCGGGGAGGAATCGCTGAAGCGGCTCGTCGAGGGGATACAATCGAAGGCCCTGCATAGGAACCGCAATCTTTGGGGATTCGAGATGATCGATCAGCGGGGCGAGCGCATCGGCGAGTGGTATTCCACAGCAGGGATCCAGGCCGTGATCAAGCGCACGGGAATCGACAGCATCGAGGTCTGGCCGCCGTCTTCCGATCCGGTAGCCCCTTAGACGGCGGTTGTTGTCAGGCACCAGGAACGACAACCGCAAACGGAGGTAGAAGTTGAGAAGGTAAGAGGTTGAGCAATCTGCAACAAATACCACCGCGTCTCCAACCTTCTCAACCTCTCACGTTCCCACCTTCTATCTTGTCACAGTCCTTGTTTTTCGAAGAGCCAGAAGAGCCCCAGGAATCCCGCCGTGACGACCGCGATGACGGGCCAGGGCCCAACGCCCAGTGCCGTGGGAATCGTGATCTTCCCGTAATTGCCCCAGGTCAGGATCGTCGCCTTCACCAGCGGGTAGGCCTCCGCAAAGAGGGCCGCCCCCACCAGCATCCCCGCCAGGCCGAACAGCGCGTCCCAACGACCCTCGGCAAGGGCCCCCATGGCGGTCCCCGGGCAGTATCCCACGACGGCCCAGCCGATCCCGTAAAGAAGCCCGCCGATGACATTTCCCCCGATGATCGTTTCCTTGATGCTGAACTTGATGAGGCCGAACTCGTAGAGTCCGTAAAGCCCGATCATGGCGACGAGGATTGCCGTGAGCATGAACTTCATGATCGTCATGTCGAGAAAACGCAGGGCACCCACCTGCTTGTCGTAGCGGAGCACCTGCCCCTTTTGCAGTAGGAATCCGAAGATCACTCCGGTGATGAGGCCGGAAATAAGCTCGTTCATCTCCTGTCACCTCCATAGAGGATTCGCGCCATGACGGCGCCGGCACCAAAGAAACAGATCAGGGCGATGTAGCCGCTCACCGCTATTTGAGCCAGACCGCTCAAACCGTGGCCGCTCGGTCACCCGTCGGCCATGCGGGCCCCGAGCATGAGCACGATGCCCCCGAGAAAGGCCGCGATCCAGCGCTTGGCTTTCGAAGATCCGAACCGGGATTCCCACATGGGCGGCACAGGGGTTGGCTTGAAGTCCTTCGTGAAGACCGCCGCAGCCAGGGCCCCGAAGAAGATCCCGGCAACGAACATCCACTGCCACTCGATCTTGATCTTCTCCTTCTTGTAGTACTCCTGCCCCGTCGCGTGCTCCGGCGCGACGACCTGCTCGATCATGCCCGCCGTGCGGACAAACGTCGTCGAGGCGCCGAAATACTTGCCCGTCAGGAAGACGGATGCAACCAGCAGCACCCCCACCAGCCCCCCGGCAATGTAAGGGGACCAGCCCTTTCGTGTCATGACTTTCATTTTTTCCTCCAAAAGAAAGGGTATCGGGTATCGGGAGGGTATCGGGTATCGGGAATGAAGAAGAATGTACAGATAACATTCTTAGTCCCTTCGGACCCTATACCCCATACCCTAGACCCTGTTTTTATGAGCCCACTTTCAGCACAATCTTGCCGAAATGTCTGTCTTCCTCCATCATGCGGTGGGCCGCCTGCACCTCCTCGAGGGGGAAAACCTTCTCGATGAGGGGAACGATCGTCCGGTCGGCGAACTTCGGCAGGGCCCGGCGGGTGAACTCGGCGACGATCTCGCCCTTTTCGGAGACCGGCCGGGAGCGGAGCACGGAGCCGATGATCCGCTGGCGCTTCACCATCATGAGGCCCAGGTTCAGCTCGGCCTTGATCCCGCTCGTCACCCCGATGAGCACGAGCCTGCCCGCGTAGGCCAGCGAGTTCATGTTCGGTGTCAGGTATTTCGCCCCGATGTGGTCGAGGATCACGTCGACGCCGCGCTTGCCGGTGAAGTCCTTCACCGCTTCGGAGAAATCGGGCGTCTCCTTGTAGTTGATGACCAGGTCCACGCCGAGGGCTTTCACACGGTCCATCTTTTCGGGGGATGCCGTGACGATGAGCTTCGTCCCGGGCACGAGGGCCTTGCTCAGCTGCACGGCCGCCGTGTTGACCCCGCCGCCCCCGCCGTGGAGAAGCGCGATCTGGTTATCCCCCAGCTCCCCCAGGATGAAGACGTTCAAAAATGCCGTGATATAGGACTCACAGACACAGGCGGCCTCCTCGAAGCTCATGGCTTCGGGGATCCGCATGAGATGGTTCGCCCAGGCCACGGCATACTCGGCGTACCCGCTTCCTCCGACAAGCGATATGACGCGGTCTCCCTTTTTCCACCCGCTCACTTTGGGACCGGGATCCTCGACGATCCCCGCGACCTCCAGGCCCAGGATATCCGATTCCCCCGGTGGAGGAGGGTATTTTCCCTCGCGCTGGACCAGGTCGGGCCGGTTGATGGAGGTAGCCATGACCCGGATGAGCACCTGGCCCTCTGCCGGCTGCGGCTTCGGAACCTCCCCCACCTTCAGGACATCGACGCCTCCGAATCCTTCCATCAGGACCGCTTTCATGATGCCTCCAGGCAAGTCGAGGTTAAGGGGTTGGAGCCCCGAGTAAAAAACAGGCCCCGCGGCCTTGCTTACCCTCAAAGATACTCGCGCATGCGGATGGAGTCAACGGGATTGTGCAACTCCGTCCCGAGGATAACCGTTGACGGCAGGTACCTGCCGGATTACATTATCCGGGCCGTCACCCGCTCGGCAGCGAATGTCCGGACCCGGCCAGGATACGATGAAAGAGATCACACCCCATGAGAGTCTCACCCTGATTGACCTCGAGCAGCCCCGCCCGGGGTTCAGCCGTTTCATTTCGAGCTGGTTTTTCCGGGCGGGGGAGACAAACATCCTCGTCGACCCCGGGCCTGCAGGCACCATCGTGCAATTGACAAAGGCCCTCGGGGAGCTCCGTGTCGATCGCCTCGACCTGATCCTCCTGACCCACATCCATCTCGATCACGGGGGAGGCGTGGCGGAGCTGCTGAAAACCTATCCCGGGGCCCGGGTGATCTGCCACCCCCACGGCATGGAACACATGGCAAACCCCGACAGGCTCTGGGACGTCTCGCTGAAAAACCTGGGGTGGATTGCCGAGATGTACGGAAGACCGGGACCGGTCCCGAAGGAATGCCTCCACTTTCGGGAACGGATCGAGACCGGCGGGGTGACGATCGAGTGCATCGACACTCCCGGCCATGCCCCCCACCACCTTGCATTCAAGGCAGGGGGCATTGTTTTTGCGGGGGAGGCGGCCGGCATCTACCTGGGGCTCGATGACGGGTTTTACCTTCGCGTCGGCGCCCCTCCCGGTGGATTTCATTACCCTGCCTACCGCCGCTCCCTGGAGACGATTGCCGCGCTCGACGCTTCTTTGCTGTGCTTTGCACACTGGGGCTCGACGAGGGAATGCAGGAAGGTGATGGCGGTGGCCATCGAGCAGGCCGATCTCTGGATGGCCCTGTCGATGAAGCACGCGGGCGAAGCGGACGGGAAGTTCGAGGAGCACGTACTGGAGGAGTTGCTCGTGACGGACCCGGGGCTGGCGAGGCTTTCGACTCTCCCCGACGAGATCCGGATCCGGGAAAGGGCTGTGTTGCCCGTCAGTGTAAGCGGGATGAAGCGGCACCTGCCGGGCAGGCAGAGACAGGGCTGAAGCCCGGGCCGCTCAGTCCTCTTCGATCTCCGCCAGGAGATCCTCCCCGGCTTTGATCGGCCGGGAGAAATACCACCAGTTTTTCTTTGCCGTCCAGCCCTCCTGGCGGGCCGTCTCGTCGCCCCAGAGACACCTGCCCGCCGGCCGGACGAGCGTCTGCATGTTCGCATCGACCTGCCTTATTCGCTTGAGGAAGGGTTTTTTAACCTCTGCCGGAACGAAGGCAAGGGTCTCGTCGAGGAGCTGTCGCCCGTCCATATCGTTCAGGTAGTCGTCGAGCCCGAGACTGTAGCCCTCCTCGACGGTCCGGACGACCTCTTCCCAGCTCTCCACAAGCCCCCGCAGCCCCCCCCTGACCACGTGCTCCGGACAGCCGCGCTGCTTCAAAAACTCCCTGACAGGATCTTTTTCTCCCATGGCCACCTCTCAATACGAGAACGGAGCTCGACAACCGATCTTTTCTTTTCCCGATACCCTGTACCCGAGACCCTGGACCCCGTTCTTTAATGCCTTCTCCCCAACTGGCGCCTGTAGTATGCCTCCCCATCCGCCGGCCTGAAGTACGTGCGAATGACGCCGTCGCGGTTGAAGGCGATGAAATCCCCCGATTCCCGGTCGAACCGGGTCACTACTCCGTCGGGCCGGGCGGACTCCAGCATTGCACCTCCTGCCTGCCGGTCGCGAAGCCCCTGGGCTTTCCTCAGGTACTGCTCGCTGGTGATCGCACCGAACTCCCGGCCGTGCTTCTTGTAGTGATCAACAAGCTTCTGCCGGCTGGCAAAACCGATGTTCGGGCGCTTGACGTGCGAAGGGTCGGCGCTCCCCTCAAGTGCAGCCTTCCCTTTCTGGACTTCTGCCGGAGGGGCCTGAGGGGAGCAGCAAGCAAGGACAAGAAACACCAGGACAACAAGCGCCCCCGCCCGGGGTCGTTTCAACCGGCCCACGATTCTTCTGCCCATGGTTCAGCCCTCATCCCGTTTTGTCGCTGCAGAAATTTATCACAGATTCCCGGTGCCCGGCGAATGAAATTTCAGCGATACCCCCCGTGCCGGTTCGAATTCTTCTTCTCTTAAATTTTCCAGTTGCAACCCCTCCTGCAACCGCGCTATAAATTTGTCGGTCATTGCACTTCAACAAGCCGCAAACAACGGACATCAAGGAGGGGAAAAAATGAATCGGATTGCCGTACAGGCTTTGATCGGCCTGGTCCTTGCGATTTATGTTCTGGTGCCCGGCGTTTCGCCGGCACAGCAGAGGGGCCCATCCGATGACATGATCAAGGGGGCTTATCAGCAAGTTCTTGCGGATGCCGACACGAACCGGGACGGAAAGCTGAGCATGAGCGAGTGCCTGGCCGTTTGGAAGGACAAGAAGACGGCCGAAAAAAACTGCAAGTACTGGGATGCCAACGGCGACGGGATCATCACGGAGGACGAGTACGTCAAGCAGGTCAGGAAGATCATGCGCTGAAAAACAGGGACGCAACCGTTTCGAGTGCGGTTACGGCGGCCGAGGAGACACCTTTTAAGGATGAAGGAGGAGACATGCGCGGATTGAAGACAACAGCACGGTTGGGTTCCATGTTCACGGTCCTGTTTGCAGCAGGGATCATCCTCGCGGGTTGTGCCACGGGGTTCAACTATTCCTTCGATCCCGCAGCAGGCTACACGGGACTGAAGAGTTACAACTGGGTAACGACGGGGACCATGGGACAGACCAGTGACCTGGTCGTGAAAAACGTCCAGTATCAGGCCGATCAGGTCCTCGAGAAAAAGGGTTTCCGGAAGACCGCCGAGAACCCGGACATGCTGGTCTCGGTCAACTACGAAAACGAGATCGGCATCAACCAGTACGGTTACCAGCTCCGGATGCTCACGCTCGGCATTCAAAAGGCGGACGGCAAGCAGCTGATCTGGCGGGGAACCGCAACGGGCACGATCCATGCCGACGCAGCATCGAACGACCTGAAGAGCGCCGTAGAGGGGATCCTGAAAAGCTTCCCGCCGACGAAGTAACGAAAAGGGGGCCAGGGTTCAGGGTCAAGGGTACAGGGTAGGAAGAAGAGTGGGGCATTGAGTGCCTGATGGTTTGATGAAGAAAAATCGATGACAGGTGACGGGACGCGTGACAAGACAGACGCCGCAAGCGAAGGCTTTCGGCGTCTTTTTATAATCCGGTTACGCTGCCCGCCGTATCAGAACAGGTGAACCTGGAATCCCAGCTTGGAGAGCTTCTTCGCAACGAGTGCCTTGCCAAAGGGTTTGACGACGTAGTCGTTGCAGCCCGCCTGGATGCTCGTCATCAGGGTGTCCTTGTCGGATCGGGCCGTCACCATGATCACTTTCACCCTCTTGCTCTCGGGAACGTTTTTTTCACGCTCCATCCCGCGGATCCGGTTCAGGACCTCTACGCCGTCCATCTCCGGCATCTGCACATCCAGGGAGATCAGGTCAAAGGGGTTCCAGCTGTTCCAGGCGCCCACAAACTTCTCCACGGCATCGGCCCCGTTCTCGACGGCCTCGCACTCGCCGAAATGGCTCATGATCATCTTCATCTTTTCCCTGCTGACCATCTCATCGTCCACAACCAGGATTTTCATTCTTCACTCCTCTGTCTCGACGCACAGCCTCAGGGTTTGTGAACAAACTCGTCCAGGCGCCTGTATGCCTTCTCCAGTCTCTCCAGCCCTCCGGGGGCCTCGCCGAGCGAACCCGACCTGGCCGTTTTCTCGAGCTCGGCCGCAGCCGACGACAACTCCGCAGCTGCGAGGTTGGCTGCACCGCCCTTGATGGCATGGGCCTCGCGCCTGAGGATTTCCGCATCGGCCCGGTCCAGCGCCTCGCGGATGGTGCCGAGCTGGGCACGCACATTTTCAAGGAAACGCTCCAGGAGTCCCGTCAGGAACTCCCGGTTGCCTTCGAACTCCTCCAGGACCCGCGCGAAATCCATGGGCTCCGCTGTGGCCCTGTGACCCGCCGATGCCCCGGGAGGCGGCGCCGCGACGCAGGCCGTTGCCGGCCCGCCGTCGATCCAGCAATCCACCTTGCCGAGCAGATCCTGCCGGAACACAGGCTTGATCAGGTAGTCATCCATCCCTGCCTGGAGGCATGCATCGATGTACTCCTTGACGGCGTGCGCCGTCAAGGCAAGGATCGGAATGCGGCTTGCGCCCCCGCTGCCCCTCTCGAGGTCGCGGATGCGCTTCGTGGCCTCGATGCCGTCCATGACCGGCATCTGGATGTCCATGAAAATGAGATCGTAATTCCCGCTTTCGAAGGCTTCGATCGCCTCCTGCCCGTTGCACGCCAGCGAGACGCAGTGCCCTCCCGCCTCGAGATGCCTCCGGGCGACTTCCCGGTTGGTGGCATAGTCATCCGCCAGAAGGATCCGGCTGCCATGCCGGGATTCCCGCCCGTGCACCCCGGCATGGGGAAGACCTGCGGTGTTTTCTTTTCCTCTCCGGGGGGCTTGCGCCCGGCCTTTTTTCAACTCCGCGGTGAACCAGAATGTGCTCCCCTCGCCGGGCTCGCTCACCACCCCGATCTGGCCGCCCATCATCCTGACGATTTCCCTCGCAATGGCGACCCCAAGTCCCGTTCCGCCATACTGCCGCGTCGTCGAGCCGTCGGCTTGCTCGAAGGGTTCGAAAATCCTCTGCTGCCGGTCGAGAGGGATGCCGATCCCCGTATCGCTGACGGAGAATTGAATCACCACACAGTCGCCCGTGTCGCGCACGAGTTTGCCCGTTACGGACACCTCCCCCTTGGGGGTGAACTTGAGGGCGTTGCCGATGAGGTTGACGAGCACCTGGCGCAGCCGCACGGCATCGCCGACGAGTGACGTCGGAACCTCCGGCGCCAGGAAGGTCACGAAATCAAGCCCCTGCTGCTTTGCCCGCAGGGCAAACCCGTCCGTGACGGTGCAAACGAGCCCCGCGAGGTCAAAGGGCGCTTCCTCCAGCGCCATCTTTCCCGCCTCGATCTTGGCCAGGTCGAGAATGTCGCTGATCAGGCCGGAGAGATTCCGGGCTTCGCCGTAGATGGTTTCCAGCAACCCCTTGAGGTTTTCATCGGGATTCTGCCCCAGGCAAAGCTCCGTCATCCCGATGATCCCGTTCAGGGGGGTGCGGATCTCATGGCTCATCTTTGCCAGGAACTCGCTCTTGGCGCGGCTGGCGATCTCGGCGGCCTCTTTATCCTTGCTCAGGACCTCCGCCCGCATGCGCTCCGTGATGTCCCTCGTCACCGCCTGCATGCCGACGATCAGGCCGTCGCTGTCGACGGTGATACTCACCCGCGTTTCGCCCCAGAACGTGCTGCCGTCCTTCCGGATGTGCTCGAGCACCAGTGTCTCCGAAAACCCTCTGCCGGACAGGGTTTTCTGCTTCATGAGATCCCTGATGATCTTGTAGAGCTCAAGGACCTTTCGGGCTGAATCGGGGGTCAGCAATTTCTCGAAGCGGCTCCCTCTGGCCTCTTCCGGTGAATACCCGTACATCGTCTGCATGGAAGGGCTGACATAGGTCAGGTTCATCTTCAGGTCCATGGTCCAGATGAGGTCGCGGATATTGTCGGCCATGAGCCGGTAGCGCGCCTCGCTGCGGCGCAGTTCCTCTTCCATCCGCTTGCGCTCCGTGATATCGCGGATGATCCCTTCAACGCCGATGGGGTTGCCGTGGTCATCGTAGCAGAAGGAACTGCTGACCGAAACGTCGAGGGGGGTCCCGTCCTTTTTCTTGAGCTGGACCCCGTAGTCATCCACGTAGCCCTGTTTTTTAAGCGCTTGCAGGTACTCATCCCGTCTCGAGGGGTCCATGTATAACGACAAAACGGGGCGGCCTAAGAGTTCGTCGACGGATTCATAGCCCATCTTTGGCGTGGCGGATCGGCTCACCATGACGAGCTTGCCCTCGAGGTCGCATTGGAAGTAGATGTCGCGGATGTTCTCGACGATCAGGCGGAACTTGCGTTCGCTTTTCTGCAGGGCCTCCTCGGCGCGCTTGCGGGCAGAGATGTCTCGCGCAAGCCCCCGAAAGCCAGAGGGCCGTCCGTCGGTATCCCGGATCAGCGAGACCGATACCGCGATGGGGACGCGTGAGCCGTCTTGGCGGATGAGCTCGTAATCGAATCCCTTTTCCGGCTCGCCGGTCCGGAATACGCGGCCGAAGACCTCGTAAACCTTCTTTGCATCCTCGCCGTCCAGATAAACCCGGTAATTCATCCCCACCAGTTTCGACGGGGCATAGCCCAGCATCCGGCTCATCGCTGCGTTGAAAAAGGTGAAGTTCCCTGCGAGATCCACCTCGTAGTACCCTTCCGTAATGCTGTCCAGGATGGCCCGGTAGCGCTCCTCGCGGATCACGTTGCGGGCTGTTGAGTGCCTGGGGGTTCCCCCACGCAACGCCTCCAGCTCCCCACGAAGCGCTTCGATCTCGGCCATCAGATCGGCTTGGGTATTTTTCGTTACCGCCGTTGACATCTCGGATTTTCCTTGAGTTTTTCCCCCGTTGGGATTATGCAATTTCCGTGTAAAGCTCAGGGCCCACGGAATCGGAACGCACCTTCATCCTATCGGACGGCGGGGAGGATTTGTTGAGCGTGATCCAGGCGGTGATCTTCGACTGGGGGGGCGTGCTGATCGAGAACCCGACGGAAGGGATCCTCCGATATTGCCGGGAAGTTCTCGGCATCGGGACCGGGTGCATGCTGGCGGCCTACCGCAAGCTGATACCCTACTTCCAGGAAGGAAAGATCTCGGAGGAGGAGTTCTGGAAGGGAGTGCGCAGACGGACGGGGGCGAAAGGGGGGATGCCCGCTTCGCTGTGGCTCGAGGCTTTTGAACATTCCTACGTGGAGAAAAAGGACGTCTTTGCCGTGGCCCATGAGCTTCACGGCAGGGGCTGCCGGACAGGTATCCTCTCCAACACGGAAAAGCCTGCCCGGCCGATCATGGAGAGGGAAACCTATCGCATTTTCGACCCCGTCGTGCTTTCCTGGGAAGTGGGGTCATCCAAACCACAGGGAAGGATCTTCGAGGCGCTGATCGAGACCCTGGGCCTCAACCCGCATGAGATCCTGCTCATCGATGACGTAGCGGCAAACATCGCCGCCGCAAAGGATCTTGGCCTCCAGGGCCTCTTATTCACGAACGCAGAGACATTGAGATCAGACCTCGCCGATCTTCTCCGATAAGTCCCCGACCGCTCAAACACGCACCAGAGTATCCAATGCATTTCTTTCAAGAGGCGAAGGGGAAGAAGCCTTTAGCCTTTAGCCTTTAGCCTTTAGCCTTTACCCTGACCCCTTGTTTTCACTTCACGAACATCGGCGGCACCCTGGCCGGCAACACTTCGATTTTTCGCCACACGTCGCCCACGACGTAGGGTTCGGTCTTGAGCCACGCGTCCACATCGGCTCGCGTCGGATAATCGACCACCAGGACGGAACCGATCATCTGTTCGCGGTCGTTCAGGATGGCCACCCCATAGATCGCCTTTCCCTCTTCTTTCATCTTCACGATCCCCGCCAGATGCGCCTCCCTCACGGACATGCGGCGTTCCGGGGCCTTGTCATCGGTTCCGTCGTAGGCCATCACCAGAAACTGCATACATCCCCTCCTGTCTGCGTTTTTTCAATCCCTTTGCCACGCATCGTCTGCGCCTTACCCGATGAGACGCCTCAATTCCTCGAGGAGCCCCCGCTGTCCGTCGAGAATCTTCTCCCTCGCCGTACCCAGGTCAAACCACCCCGCCCTGTCCACTTCGGGGCATTCCTGCTGTCGACCCGATCGCGGCGGCCACTCCAGGGTGAATGTGTTGCTCCGGATGGCCGTCGCGTCGCAATACCCCTCGACGGCCCAGGCATGAACGATCTTCCCGCTTCTCTGCCGGACGGGCGACAGCTCACGAAAAGGGCCCTCGGGCCTGAATCCTGTCTCCTCCTCGAACTCCCTGCGCGCAGCCCCGAATGGCTCCTCGCCTTCGTCGATCTCCCCCTTGGGGATGGACCAGACGCCGAGGTCTTTCTTCGCCCAGAATGGCCCCCCGGGATGAACGAGAAAGACCTCGAGGGTCCCCCCGCAGATACGGTAGAGAAGCAATCCGGCGCTTATTTTTTGCATAACAGAGTCAATCCGGAGCCGCGGGCCGTTCACCGTTCGGTCTTGTGCACGATACCGGCAGTGCCTGATGAGTTTATGGATTCTGAAATCATCGGTCAAGGGAAAAGGAGGGCGGGGGATCTGTGTTAAAGGGGGGGGGGAGAAAAATGGTGCCCCCTCCGTGACTCGAACACGGGGCACACGGATTAGGAATTATCGGAGATACATCAGGCCGCCGTAGTTCTAGTTAGCTAATAGTGGTTTTTGTTAGGAAAATATCAAATCAAAGGGGTGACATCTTAGCCGGTGTTACCCCTTGTTACGTCCTGTCTGGTTCACAAAAACTTCACAGTTCAATTTGTCTGCTTCACCTACAAAGGCGCACTTCGTGCAAACAAAATGGCCTGATGATTTGCGATTGATCTCCTCAGCGGATCTTGCCGTTTCAGCAACCTCGTTTCAATGCAGGTTTTTTCGCTGCAGGATGGCCGTGTTGACGGTCTTCCTGATATCCTCGTTATGAGGATCGATGGACAGTAGGCCCTGCCAGGACAGAATTGCTTCATTGAGGTGATTATTCCTGTATTGCTCAAACCCTTTCTGGTAAAGGGCCGTCTTGCAGCTGGCGAGTCTGTCTTGAAGCTCTTGTCTATCGAAAGAGAGCCCTTTGGCAAATCGTTTGAACCCCGAATAGTTCTTGAGAAGCGTCGCGTAAATCCTCCCCGAGGAGGCATAGTGATCTCTCTCGTATGCCTTATCTGCCGCGGTCTTCATATCCTCCACGGCCCTGGCGTAATTTTTTATGATCTCCTGATTTTTTGGATTCTTGGCATGCTCGGCCTTCCAGTTATTGAGGATACCCTGATAATCAGTTGAAGTCTGCGATCTTGTTTGAACGGGGTCTTTGGTTTTTGTTGCAGTCTCCACCGATGAACAGGATGACACCAAGCATAAAAGAATACAGAGCGCGAGGAACTTTTCATATCGGATGTAACAAATCATCATGCCGCTCCTGAAATCCAGGATTCGTTTGTTGCCGACTGCTGCATCAGAGTGATAAATGCGGTGACCATGTCAGCGCGAAACTGCGTCCCCGAGCACCGGAGGAGTTCGCGAAGCGCCTCACCTCGGGACAGGGCCTTCCTGTAAGGCCGATCGGTGGTCATCGCATCGAAAGCATCCGCAATCGCGATGATCGAGGCAAAAACAGGAATGTCATCGCCGTTCAGTGCATCGGGGTACCCTTTGCCGTTGTGCCACTCATGATGGTGGCGGACGGCGGGAATGTACTTTCTAAGCGAAGGCGCCTTGTCCAGAATGCAAGCCCCGTATTCCACGTGGCGCTGCATCTCGCAATATTCGGAGGGATTGAGCCTGCCCGGTTTCAGCAGAACGGAATCGGGAATCTTGATCTTTCCCACATCGTGAAATAGGCAGGCCACCTCCAAATCCTCCAGCTCGGGTTTGTTCAAGCCGATGTGGCGGCCCATGAGCAGCGAAAGCTTGGAAACGCGGTCCGAATGACCGTGCGTGTAAGAGTCCCTCGCGTCGATCGCTGCGGCCACGACCTTCACGATGGACACATAGGATTCCTCGAGATCGTGAGAATACTTGTTCAGTTTCGTGCGCTGCTCTGCTATGAGGGAGGACATTTCATTGAAATTGCTCGTAAGATTACCCAACTCGTCGAGAGAGTAGATCCTGAGCGGGTCCTTGGCTGTCCCGTTTTTCAGTTTTTCCACACCTGCCGACAGCTCCCTGATGGGCCGGATGAGCAGAGTTGTAATGTAAGTGCTGGCGATCACGCCGAGAACGATAATACCCCCATAAACAATCAATATTCTACCTATGAGCTTTTGCCGCGCCTCCTGCAAGATGGACTTGTTGATCGCCAGGATCGCATTCCCCAGCGGCTTTCCCATGAAGACGACAGGATAGGATATTTCAAAGACAGATCCCGATTCGTTTGAAAGTTCTCTGACGGTGGGGCCGCTTTCGCTGATAACCCGGCCTTCCGGGGCCGAGAGCATCCGGCCACTCATTCGCATATCGCTGTGTACAATGATCTTCCCGTGCCGGTTGACGATGGCGACATACTCGACATCCCTATAGGCCGTTTTCGCCTGATAAACGAGATTGTCGAGACCAAGGAGGTCGCTCGATAAACGGCTATATCCCGCAGACAGTGCCACGCCTTTCGCAAGCGATTCTCCGCGTTTGACGATTTCGTTCAGAATGTAATTATCCATGATATGGATGGTGATGACGCAGAAAATAGATGACGTGACCGTCAGGAGAAGGACAACGAAAAGAGTGATTTTGAATCGAAGACTGCCGGACCGCAATCGTTTATCGATGATCTGTCCAAGAATGCTTGCAGCGTTTTTTATGGAGCGATGATCGAGCATCTTCACCAACTCGTCCCTTTGTACTAGAAAAATAATGACGGAATGCGCTTGAGCA
>Ga0209705_10001142_pt1 | contig 14030 bp, 5 predicted proteins | sample PPLLaktember2015_5_FD_187262 | JGI IMG/M metagenome (GOLD analysis project Ga0209705, IMG submission 187262) | Freshwater sediment microbial communities from Prairie Pothole Lake near Jamestown, North Dakota, USA - PPLs Lake P8 Core (1) Depth... | ecosystem: Environmental > Aquatic > Freshwater... | reverse complement strand
GGGCCTGGACCGCCGAGCCCAGGCCGAACAGGTTGACGTAGTTCTCAGCCAGCAGCACCTCGCCGAGCTGGCCGCGGGAGGCGACGAGCTCCGGCCCGGTCTTCTCCAGGTCGTCGACCCACTCCTCCCATTCGGCCTCGATCTCGAACTTGACGGTGCTGGGGCCGTGCATCCGCAGACGCGCGATCAGGTCCGCGTGCTGGTCGCCGGGGTCGCGGCTCGGCGTCAGCGACAGGAACGTGGGCTCGCACACAGGCTGCTGCGTGGCGTGGACCAGGGTGAGGGCCCGGTACGGGGTCACCATCCAGGTGCAGCCGTGCTGGGCCATGTTGCGGATGAAGGCCTTGTCGCCGGCGGAATCCACCCAGTCGGCCAGGCCGAACGCGCCAATGAAGTCCTTGTGCACGAAGCTCGAGTAGCGCAGGCGCACGACGCGGCCCTTGGCCACGAACAGCGTCAGCACGCGAGCGTCCTCGTCCCATTTCGGCGCGCCTTCGTCCGCGAAGGTTTCGCTGCACGGCGGATCCGCCAGTTGCGCGGCACGCTCCATCAGCACGATGCGGAAGCCGAGGCTGTCGGGCCACTCCTTGGCGTTGCCCACCAGCAGGACCAGTTCCTCGTTCGGCGCCCACACCACGGCGGCGCTCGGTCCCAGCACCATCGGGCCGGTGACGCCCGGCAGTGCGTGGCCGGGCATGGCGCGCAGCGCCACGCCGCCCGCCGCGGGATCGGGCAGGTACGGGGTGATGACCAGCGCCTCGCGGTGGATGACGTACTGCCCCGGCGCGATGCGGTCGCCGGTGGGGTTGTCCTTGGAGGGCAGCTTGAGCGGCACCGTCTTAGTGGTGGCGACGCCGGTCAGCGAGGACGGTGTAATGAGCTCGATCTGGCTCGCGGGCATCGGATCGTAGAGGGTGCCGGCCTCGCGCGCGGCGGTCTCGTACGCCTGCTTGATCGTTGCGGGGTTGGCGAACAGCGGGTCGAACATGGCGTGCTGCTCGCACTGCAGCTGCGAGGATTTCGGCGGGACCAAGTGCCGTTCGTTCATCGCGGTGTATTCGAAGTCCGCCGAGGCCGGCAAGGCGATCGCGGCGGCGAACGCCGGGGTGCCGAGATAAGCGGCCGGATCGGCGTTCCAGTTGCTGCGGATCACCATGCGCTCGAGCGACTCGCCCTCGCTGACGCGGGCGCGGTGAATCATCGCCGGGGGGTCCACCGCCTCGAAACGCCAGTAGGTCACCGGGTTGGAGGCGTTGGGGTCCGTCTCCAGGGACTTGTCGTCGAGGGCGAGGCTGTTGCCGGCCAGGTCGACGATGCGGGCGCGCAGCCGGTAGGGCGTGCCGAAGCGCAGCCGCGGCAGGCTGCCCTTGGCCACGCTGAACGTCACCGACAGGCCATTGCCGTTGGCCGCCTCGTCGGTTACGTCTTCCGGGACTTCGCCCTGCACGCCGCTGTCGGGGTCGGTGCGAGCGCGCATGGTGCGCCCGGGGCGGGGCACCACCAGGCTCCAGCCGGTCCAGCGGAACATGGATTCGTGCAGGTAGTGGTCGTCCGGGTCGACGGCGGGGTCGGCATTGCTGCTGGTCGATGCGCCTTTCACGTAGCCCTCGTCCTCGGGCAGGTTGAGCGTGTCGCTGGTGCCGGTGAAGCGATAGGTGCCCTGGCGGCGGCACAGCGACTGCCAGTCCTGCATCACGCCGCCGGGAAGCGGCTGGGCGTCGACCCGGTAGCCGCGCAGCACGTCCTCGGCGAAGAGCACGACATTCTTGGCCGCCGCCGAACCGGACTGGATCTCCTGGTCCTTGAGCGCCGCCGATGCCGCGCTCTGGGCGATCACCCCCGCGCGCCCGTGGCGCGTGACGCCAAGCCCGCCGGAGCGTAATGCCGCTACCGGTTGCCGGTCGCCCGTGCTGTAGGTGATCTCGCCATCGGCGCCCGGCTTCAGGCTGCGGCCCACCAGGTTCTGCGCCGAGAGCAGAAAGTCCACCGTCTTGAGCGCCGCACCGTCCGGGTCCACTTGGTAGACGTCGAAGGGGCTCGTCTGCTTTTTCTTGACGCCCCAGCGGTCGTCGGCGCTCTCGAGGCGCAGCAGGCCGCGCTGGTGGTCGCCGGTGCGCTCGCGCGCCGTGAAGCGCTCCTTGTCGGCGCGCCAGGACGTGCGCGGGCAATGGTCGTCAATGGCGTTGTGGCCGCCCCCCCACACGAGCTCCAGGCCCATCACGCCCTGGGCCTGCCCGGCCGCGGCGATCTTCTGGTCGATGGGCGAGTCGGGCGGCAGCACGCAGTCGATCACCAGGCCCAGCGCGCGCAGCAGGTGCGGATAGTCGGCGAACGAGGCGACGATACGGTGGAAGTCGTATTCCGGCACCTTGGGCGGCGGCGGCACGTTCTGCAGGGTCGGCCGGCGCATGGCGAGCTGGGCGTCGGTCGGCGGCGCGCGGCGGTAGAAGCGGTTGGCCTGGTAGAGCGTGTACTCCGCGGCCGAGGTGAACTGCGACATGAGCGGCGCGTCGGGCCCGCCGCCGCTGGGGTCGACCCAGTCCGGGGGCAGCACGCGGATCGGGAAGCTCGGGCCGGTCTGCGGATTGCCCTCGCCGTCGGCACCGACGGCCGCGGCCGGCGCCGAATACTTGCTGTTGGTGCCGAACACCAGGGCGCGCAGCCGCTTCTCCACGCCTTCCTTGTTCTCGTCGTCGAAGAAGCGGTCGAAGCCGGGCAGCAGGGTCTCGATCGACGTATGGCCGTAGTCGGTCTTGTGGGTGCGCGTGCCGAGCTCGGTGAGCATGCCCTTGAGGTTGGGGTGGGCATCCTTCCACGGCAGCAGCGTGGGATGCGTGCTGGCAGACTGCACCGCCAGCGTGCCGTAATGCTTGCGCATCAGGCCGAGCACGTTGCGCACCGGGAAAGAGCGCAGATTCACCCGGCTCATGTCCTTGAACACGAAGCCCGCCACCGGCGTCGCCGGCGTGAACAAGCGCGCCCACAGGGCCGGGTCCGGCTTGCTCACCGGCTGCAGGTCCACGAGCTGCGCGCCGATACGCAGGCGGAGCTTGACGTTCGCCAGGGTCTGAGGCCAGTTCTGCCACTCGGGGAACGCCGACAGCACCTGCTCGGTGGTGGCTTGCGGCGTAAGCCGCGCGGAGGCGACGACGGATACCCGCAGCCGCCCCGCCACGCGTCCCTCGGTGACGCGTCCGTGCGGCAGCACGGTCCATACGATTTTTTGCTGGGCCATGTCGCAACTCCCTCAGGCAAAGGCTTCGCAGTACTCGCGCCAGGCGTACTGGGTGCTGGCGTCGATCGACGCCAGCTCGTCCGCCAGCGGCAGCGCGGGATTGACGCCCATCAGCTCGCGGAACGTCGGGTCGCCGTTGGAGCCGGCGAACTTGCGCTCGCAGGTGATGGTGACGCTCCCCGAGAAGATGAAGACCTCGATCTCGATGGTGAGCTGCGCCTTGCCCTTGCACTTGCCGGTCTCGAACTCGTAGGACAGCTCCAGGTAGAGCTCGAGCGACGCCGAGATCAGCCCCAGCACGTCGACGTGGCCGCCGAGACGGAAGTAGCCGGTCAACGAGCAGGCGCTCTGCTCCATGCGGAAATAGACGCCGGCCATCACGTGCACGCCGCCGGAGGCGACGCCGAAGTCGATCGAGATGCTGGCGCCGAACTCGAACGCCGCCTCCAGGATCTGGATGCCGTGGGGATCGAGCGTGATGCCGAAGAAGCCGCCGCCGCCGAACAGCGACACGGTCAGGTTGAACGGCTGCTCGCGGGTGCAGAAGTTGAAGCGCACCGAGACCGGCTGGCCGATGAACGGTACGGTGAAGCCGGCGCCCAGGCTCAGGTTGCTCAGGTTGAAGACGCCGATCGAGATGTTGGGCAGCGCGAGCGAGAACCCGGCGTCGACGCCCTGGGGCGTGATGTCGAGGAACGGCGGGTCGGAGAAGCCGTCCAGCGGGATCAGGTCGCGCAGCGTCTCGACGAAGCTCAGCGGACCGACGAACTTGATGTCGTCGATCAGCACGTCGACATCCATCTTTGCCGCGCTGTCGACGCGGAACTCGATCTTGTCGAAGTTGATCTCGATGAAGCTCGCGGGCGCGATCAGCACCAGGTCGAACTTCTTCAGGCTGCAGGTGACGGTAATCTTGGGCGCGCTCTGGCCGTTCTTCTTGACCTTGGCCTCGACCGCCACCAGGAAGCCCTTCTTGTCGTTGGCGCGGAACAGCGGGTCGGTGTTCGCGTTGGCGCCGGGCAGTGCCCAGTTGGAGATGGTCGGGTTCCAGTCGAAGCGGATGGTGAGCTCGTCGCCGGTGAGCATTTCCAGAAGGTCGATGAGCTGTGTCACGGTCCCCAGGACCTGCAGCACCACGTCGATGGCCTCCAGCACCGCCTTGCGCGGCGCGCCTTCCAGCAGGCGGAAGCCCGCCAGCGTCGCGCGCAGCGGCGTGATGGCGCTCTGCACCGCCTGCAGCTTCGTGGCGAGTTGCCCCGGATCGGAGAGCAGATTGCCGAGCTGGGTCGGGTCGCCGACGATGTCGTCCAGGGCGGCGTACAGCGCCTTGCCCTGGGTGATCAGCGCGGTGACGGTGGCGAGGTCGCCGACGAACGCCTCGAGCTGATTCGCCACCTGCAGGATGGACTGCCGGAGTCCCGCCGGCAGCGAAGCGCCACCCACCTGGGCATTGGCGGCGTTGCGCAGGTTGGTGACCGCCGTTTGCACTCCGGCGATCGCGCCGGGCAGGCCCGGCAGCGCCGGCGCCGTGTCGATCGTGGTGTCGACCAGCAACTGCACCTGGCTGAGCAGGGTGTTCAGCGCCGCGATCAGCTGGTTGATGCGGGTCTTGACGTCCGCCACCAGCGGCGCCGCATACGACTGCGCCCGGGCGATCAGGTCGTCCAGCGTCTGCTTGGCCGCGTCGATCGCGCCCTGGGCGATGCTGCCCGGCTGGTCGGAGAGCCGGGAGACGAAATCGAACAGGCGCCCCAGCCCGTTGATGAAGTTCTCGACCTGGGTGCTGGCCTCGGAGGCGAACTTGGGGATGCGCTCCGGGGTGTCGGCGAGCTTCGTTACCGCCTCGATGACCTCGCCCAGCGGAATGCAGCCGAACAGCAGGGGGAACGGCAGGTCCGACAGGTCGCCCGGAAACGCGTCGGTGCCCTTGAACTCGCCGCTGATGAAGTTCTTGACCGCATCCTCGTCGCCGCTGAGCGGCCCAGCCAGCCGGGATATCGCGCTCGGCGTCAGGTTGGGCTGGACGAAGCCGCCGGAGCGGTCGCCCTGGGTCGAGAAGTCGAGCTTCGCCATGTTCGTCTCGGTCGCCACGTCGACGAACACCTGGCCCTTGTTGCTCTCCTTGAAGCCGTGCTCCAGGTAGTGCGCGTTCCACGTCACCTTGTTGTTCTTCCCGCTGCCGGTGAGCTGGGCGAGCGCGGCGATGCGCACCCGCGCTTCGTCCACCTTCGGGTAGAAAATGGGCCGCGAGAGCTCGGCGCTGTAGGTTTCCAGCTTGGCGTTCCCCTTCTCGACCTCGGCGTTGAAAGTCAACTCCTCCACCTGCACTGTGGTATCCCCGGCCTTCACGCTTTGCGCCAGCGCCACGCGCTGCTGCTTGAGCTTCGCAACCCGCAGATCGCCGCGCGCCTCCCAGTCCGTCTTGGCGATCTGCGCGTTGTCCGCCGCCTTGTTGTAGTTCGGCGCAGTGCTCAGCGGCCCCGGGTTCACCAGCGTGTTGTCGATGAAGATCATGGGCAGCTCGAAGTGCACGGTGCGGCCGTCCAGGTCGGTGGCGGCGCACTGGAACCGAAACGGCTCCCCGTTCACGTGGGGCCAGAACATGGTCTGGCCCAGCCCGCTGACCTGGCTGGGGTTCGCGTTCGGCGGATCGAGGTTGGGCGTGACGACGGTGAGAATGCGCACGCTGGAGAACGGCAGCTGGAACTGGAAGAACCTGTTGCCAGCCTTGTTGCACAGGGTCGGATCGACGAACTTCCGCTCCCGCTCGCGGATGATGATGAAAAACCGCTGCCGCAGGTACGCCGTGTTGCCGGTTTTCTGCTCGATGGTCTGGACGCCGTCCTCGTCGCGCGCGCCGTTGTGGAACTTGCGCTCGCTGACCTTGACCAGCGCCACGCGGTGGCCGAGCGGAAAGACGCATCCCTTGTAGACGACGCGCACGAAATGATCGCGCGCCATCGCCGCCCGATGCACCCATTCCTCGACTGAGAGGCCCGCCGGCGGATCCCACGCGCCGCGCGAATCGAGCCAGCCGCCCAGCGCCGAGAGCATCAGCAGATTTACCCCGACCGCGGTCGGCGTGTACTTGGGGCTCGAGAAATTGGACGACAGGTGCACGAACTGGAAGCGGTCGAAGTCCTCCAGCGGCATGAGGAACGGGATCTCATTCGGCTGCGGCAGCGTCGCAGGGAACGCGCCCTGCATCGCCTGGGTCGAGCCCTCCCCGGTCAATGCCCAGACCGCGCGCACCGTGCGCTGGCTGTCGGGCCGCGGCGGCTCGATGACGGTCCCGTCCGACTTCGGCGCCACCAGCCGCGAGTGCCAGAGCTCGGTGCGCTGCGTGGCGGGCGAGGTGACCGGGAGTTTTGCGTGGCGCCAGCGCTCGGCGCTGTGCGGGCTGATGATCAGACGCCACGGCAGTTCGATGGCCGTCTGTTTGGGGCCAGGCAGGGCCGGCTTCACGCTGATCGTGGGACGCGTGACGACGGGACCGGGGAAAACGCCGAGATCGCTGGAAATGGCGTCGGCGACGCTGGCACGCATCGGGCGCAGCCCGGGACCGCCGCTCGCCTGACGCAGCTGCACGGTGGCCATGTCGCCCTGCACCGCGGCGATGCGCAGGGTTCGCGCGGCAAAGCTGGACAGCGCGGCGCGTTGGGCCGCGGGCAGCTTGGCGACATTGGCCATGAAGAGATCGGCGACGGCGACAAACGTTCCGCTGGAGCCCGGCGGTTTGGCGTTGGCCGGCACCGACAGGGCGAGCTCCTCAACGGCGGCCAGCACGCCCTCGAGGGTGTACGGCACATCGAAGCCGTTGGGAACGGTGAAAGCGAGGCGCGACTCGCCCGAGATGCGCGCCCGCACCGGCGGGCCGGTTAGCTCCTCGCTGGGCATGCCGGACGTCTCGGACTCGGCGCCCTCGGGGTTTTTCTCGAAGAAGGTCTGCTCGGTGATGGCCTGCGGCGGAAAGTGCAGCACCAGGCAGGAGGAACCGCTACCCGTTTTCTTGAGCCGCGGCGGGCTGCCGGGTTGGATCGTCAGGTTGTGCAACTCGAGACGCAGGGCCACGAGGTCTTCCGGGCGCACGACGGCGTGGCCAGGGCGGCCAGCGTCGAAGAAATTGCCGATCGGGTCGACGGTGAAGATTGGCAGGTTGGGATCGACAATGATGGGGCCCGGGGTAAGGATGGGCGTCGCCGCCGGTGCTGTGGCGGTGGGCCGGGGCGTGGCGGTGGCGGTAACTTCAGGTCGCGTCGCGGTGGCAGTTGTGCTTGCAGGACGTGTCGCGGTGGTCGTGGTCGCGCGGCGCGTCGCGGTGATCGTTGCCGGTCGCGCCGCATTGACGAGGCCGGCCCGCAGAACCACTGGTGCCCGAGCCTTGCGCCGCGTGGCCGGCTTCCGCTTGGCAGTGCCTTGGTTGCGGCCTTTGCGAGTTTTTTTCCCGGACATGGAAGCCTCCCCGGCCAGGGCAATGAGTTCAGAGCAGGATCAAGGTCCGCGCCCTAGGGGCGACACTGCGACTGAGGACCCCTGACGGATAACGGATAGGAAATTGAACCGTATCACGCGTCGCGGGACGGCTCAAGTGAGGCTGAGATGCAGCAACCGGCGCGAGCCATGGTGGATGACCACAAAGACACAGAGCAGCCGAAACGTCACGGTGGCGGTGACGAAGAGGTGTCACGCAATGATTCCCTTGGCGTGGCTTCCCAGAAATGTCGCCCAGCAGCTGATCACCACGAGGCTTGCCAAGGGGTCGCTTGGGCAGGTACTTCCCGACGGTTCGCGGTGACACTCGCACCCCGAGCTTTAGCAGCAGTTCATTGGTGAAGCGCTCTTCGCCCCACGACGGATTCTCCATTGCCATACGCCGGACTACCAGTCGCTGCCGGCCGTTCCTATCCTCGGCGATCACCCCACGTGAGGCCGCTTACGGTGTGCGACGAGATGCCGTCAGGCATCGAGGTGTGTAATTGACTATGGAAAAGAAACAGCACGCTACCTATGCTGCGAGCGAGGTCGACGTTACTAGGGACATATGCCCTTTAACGCATTGGCACCGGATCGACCAGAGCTCGATAGTGCGGTCCGAACAACGATCTTGGCGGCGAAGTCCTAGCGGAGCTTTCGCTTTGTGCGATGAAGGCCGACGTGACTCCATATTTGGCGATACATCCACCCGGGGGTCTTATGCACATCCTGTTCATCACCACTGCACATAACAGTCTTAGTCAGCGGTTGTACATCGAGCTCACCGGACTAGGACACGCGGTTTCGGTCGCTCTTGCCACCAGCGAGCAAGCCATGCTGGACGCCGTCGAAACAACGCGTCCCGATTTCATCATCGCGCCGATGCTGAAAAAGCCCATTCCGGACGCAATTTGGCGCAGTCACACCTGCATCATCGTTCATCCCGGTATCAAAGGCGATCGCGGGCCGTCCTCGCTTGACTGGGCCATTGCTTTGGGCGAAGAGACCTGGGGCGTCACCAACTTGCAAGCGGAAGCCGAGATCGATGCGGGCGCGATCTGGGCGTCGCACAACTTCCGCATGCAGGAACGTCCCTATGCAAAGAGCAGTGTCTATCGCCACGAAGTGACTGAGGCCGCGGTGTGCGGCGCGCTCGAGGCATTGAAGCACTTCGAGTCCGGAGATTTCACTCCAGAAGTGCTCGACTACGGCAAGCCGGACGTACGCGGCGAGCTGCGCCCAGCGATGAAACAGCAACGGCGGGCGATCAATTGGAGCAAGGACACGACGGCAGAAGTCGCGCGCACAATCCGCGCTGCTGACTCCAGTCCAGGTGTGTTGGATTCTCTTTTTGGCGAACCGCATTATCTCTTTGGCGCGCACGAAGAGGATCGCTTGAAAGGCGCTCCCGGAGAAATCCTGGCGACGCGCCGCGGCGCCGTTTGTGCGGGCACGGTAGACGGCGCGCTCTGGATCACGCATCTTAAAGCCAAGAAAGCCGGCGCGATCAAGCTGCCGGCCACGCAAGTGCTTGGAGAGCGCCTAAAAGACATTCCCGAATCACCAATGCCGTTCGACGCGGTGGCCGACTATCGGTCATTGCGTGAGATCCGCTATGTCCAGTGCAACGAAGTCGGCTATCTCTACTTCGACTTCTACAACGGCGCCATGAACAAACCTCGGCGGCGGCCTGGTCGGACACGGTCGAGACGAAATGCAGCGCACCGCAAACTCGTCCCAGCTCTTGCTGCGCAGGCCCTCGGTGGGCAGGCGATTATTGCGCAGCAACTCGAAGGCGAACGGATCAACAGCACCCGCCGGATGGCTGCCGGCACTGTACGGCTTGAGCATGCCCCCACCCATGTGGTTCAGGAACGGATGCGCAGTGTAAATCCAACGGTATCCCGCGTCGCGGGAAGGCTCAAGGCGGGGTATGAGACGGACGTGCGGAGCCTGAGAAGCGCTGCATTTGGTGCGGATACTCGGCCTGCCTTCTACCGAAACGCTTGACTCAGTTACTCCCAGCCCTCATTCCGCGTTCTCGGATTGCCATTCCGACCGTTTGCCGGCTCGGGCTGCCTCTGGTGCCATCCTTCACTGGGCCCAGGCTGGCATGACGGATGCAAGCAGAACAACCTCGCATCCGGGGCCAGACCGCAACGCATCTGGCGACGGGCGCGGATGCTTGGCTATCAGGCGACGCGGTGATCGAACAAGTACGTCGGGGCCGCCATGACCCTGTTGCGACCAGTCTGCTTGGCCGCGTAGAGCGCGCGATCGGCGTGCTCGAGTAGTTCCTGGGATGCGTTGTTCGGCCCAGGCACCAGCTGCGCCACACCGATGCTCGAAGTGACCCGTCCGAACGGAGAGGCGCCGTGCGGGATATCCAGTGCAGCGATTGCTCCCAGCACGCGCTGTGCAACGTCGAGCGCGCCATCCGTGTCGGTGACCGGCAGCAGGACCACGAATTCGTCGCCGCCGTAACGGGCGGCTAGGTCCGCCGGGCGCTGCAGCGATTGGCCGACCGCCTTGCCGACCAGGGCAAGGCAGTCGTCGCCGGCGCGATGCCCATGGCGATCGTTGTAGGACTTGAAGTAGTCGACATCGATGAACAGCACTGTCAGCGGCCTACGGTCCCGACGCGCGCGCTCCCACTCCGTGGCGCAAACGATGTCAAAGTGCCGGCGGTTATGAAGACCGGTCAGCGGGTCGGTGATGGTGAGCGCACGTAGTTCGTCCTGTAGGCGCCGGTTCTCCTCCAGTTGCTGACGCAGGCGCCAATTGACGCGATAGAAACGGCGTGCGATCCAGACGACCACGGCCAAGATGAGTGCGCCGGCTGCAAGTACCCACAGCAGCCAGCGCCAGTCACGCGGCTGCGGGGAATGGTAGATCAGCCCGCCGATGTCGATGTCGGCGGCGCCGGGTGCAAGACCGAGCTCGCGGTACACGTCTAAGATGTGCTGCCAGCGGCGGACGTGCGAGTGGCCGAGCTCTACAAGATCCGAGCGGATCAGTGGGATCATGCGTTCGGCCTCAAAGCGCAGCTTTTCCACAGGAAGGTCGGGCGCGTACTTCGCGTGAATGAGCGCAGAGATCTCCTCTTGATGTGCGAGAGCGTACTCCCAGCCGCGCAGACTCGCCGCGCGGAAGGCCTCCGCCCATTCCGGGTGCCTTGTCACCATTGCACGGGTGGTGAACAGCGTGTCGCCGTAAAAGTCCACGCCGCTGGAGCGTGGCGTGAACTGGCGGTACTGCCCACCCGATTGCTGCAGGTAGTAGCTCTCGTCGGTCTCGTAGCCTGCGAGCGCGTCGACGCGCCCCTGCACCAGGGTGTCCACGGTGTAGTCATGCTGCACGAGTTGCAGTCGGTCGAGCGGCACCTGCTCGCGCTGCAGGTAGGCGAAAATTTCGGTTTCCCACGGCGCGAGCGCCACCTTGTGGCCCGCGAGGTCATGCACAGTATCGATGCCAGCGTCGCGGCGCACGAACAAAGTGAGTGGTGAGTGCTGGAAGATGGAGGCAAGCACGACAACCGGGTCACCTCTCGCGTAGCGCAACACCAGCTCCGAGGATGCGACGCCGAAGTCGGCTCCGCCCTTCAGCACAGTCTCGACAGGATCGGTGCCGGGGGTTGCCGGGATGATCGTCACGTCGAGACCGGCCTCACGGTAATAGCCCTTCTCGAGTGCCGTGTAGAAGCCGGCGAACTGGAACTGGTGACGCCACTTGAGCTGCAGGCGCACTGGTGCGGCGCTTCCGGAGAACGTCTCGGCCGCACAGACGGTGGGCGTGGCCGCAAGGATGGCGGACATAGCAACGGCCAGTCCAGTCCGCCACAACCCCAGACTGGTCTTTGTTGGTCGGCAATGTCCGTCGCTCATGCGGATCGTCCTTTTCCGGGCAGGCGTATTGTAATATTGGTGGGCGACCGGCTCTTCGTCAGGTCAACGACGGCGCGTGGTCCGAGGCGATCTTGCGCCAGTTCGCCTTCGTCTGGACCCTGTCGGCCCTCGCGCAAACGCTCACAAGGCGCGTGGTCGGCGACTACGAGGCTGCCGAGGGCCGCGTGGCAGCCGATCGGGTAGGGCTGTGGCAGGATGCAAACCCGACGGCTCCGTGGGAATGGCGGAAGGCTCCGCGACGCTCGAGGTAGCTCAGCAGTCTGCTTGGTGAGGCAGTCTTGAGTGACCGCGTCGCAGCGACCGGCGTACGAGCTGCAGCAGGCTTAGCTTGGCCGGCTGGTGCGAGCTGATGGGCGTAGAACTTGCCGGCGTGCAGCGTATCCCGGTGAGGGGCGGAAGTTCGAGGTCGATGGTATTCTGGGCGGACCATCTGGTCGGTCTGCTATGGTCGAGACTGTTTGGATCATTCGCACGGAAGAAGGACGGGACTGCCATGACTACAGCGAGTCGGTCGAACAGCACAGCAGCGGTCGCACTCGCCGCCACACTCTGCGCGGTGCTCGTTGGATGTGCAGCACAAACGCGGCCAACGGCGGCACCAGCTCAGACTCAGCTGCAAGGCCTACCGGCGAGCGTTGTTGACGTTCAGGTCAACGACCTACGAGTGCCGCCCGAACCCGACACCGTTCCACGGGTCCTAAAGGCCCAACTTGTCAGTGCTCTGTCAGCACAGCCTGCGCCGGCTGATGCTTCGAGGTATCGACTTGACGTCGATGTCATTGAACATCGCGCCTTCTTCACTCTCGGGGATTGGAACGCATCCACCCGCCTTCGCGCAAGGTTGACGGAGCTATCTGGCAAACCTCTTGGCCAGTGGGATGCCTCTGGCACAGCCCGCCGATCCAACATGCTGGGTTCCGCTGGCGCGGAGGCTGTAGCACAAGACTCGTACGACCTCGCCGTCGCGGATCTCCTGTCGTCATTGAGCACCGTATCCGTGAGGCAATAGGCCACTGCGAGGCCAGTTCTGGCCTGCAGGGGGCGAGACGCAGCGTTAGGCCGCTGTTTGCCAAGGCAGAAGCAGCGTGGCCTCGCGCGCTAGAGCCCGTGGGGACGCCAGCCTATTCCTGCCGTTGATTCCGATCCGGTAGTGAATCTGGCACTCAAGGCTGGCTGGGTCCAGCACCACCTTCTCAGCCAGCGACGCAAGCATGTTTTTGAGGGGTTCGCGCCGCATCAGGCGCAGCTCTTCCACAACCCCGCCCAGAAGCTGCTTGACCGCTTCCTCGGTGATCGTAGCCAGCCCCGCATTGATCCCTTGCTCCTTCTCAAGGCTGGCGTCGGCTACACCCGTCTCCAGGCGCTTGATCTTGGGCCAGCACTGCCTGCGGTGCGCCACCCTGCGTCATCGCCGACACGAGGCTCTCTATAGATCCACCTGGAGGGCGAGGCCATGCGCATCATCAGTCATAGCGAAATCTCTCACTCTGGAAGGTTTGCGCGAAAGTGGATCCAAGAATCGCCACAGCTAACGCGTGAGGCTTCGCAATATGCATTTGGTTCACCAGCCGTAACCTATCTGTAAGCCTTGGGCGCGTATCGTGCTGCCCCAAGCAGGCATCTCTGCCGGTGCCACCGTAGGAGAACGTCATGCACTCGGGAATGTTGTGGAAGAAGGTTCTTCTTGGTTTTGCTCTGGCGGTTTTGGGTTCGTCCAAAGCAATTGTCGCCCTCGCTGCGGAAACGGATCAGGAACCGAACAACAGCTGCTCCGATGCACAGAACCTGGGAGCGGTGGCCTTGCCAGCACTGGTCAATGGTACTCTTGGTGCCAGTGACGCCAACCGCGATGTCGATTTTTTCCGCGTGATCGCGAACCCCGAGAGCGTCGTCCAAATCAAGCTCCAGGGATCGAGCGGGAGCACGGCTCCTCTAGCCGATCCGCTTCTGGGCGTCTTCACTCAATACTGTGGTTTTCTTGGCAGCGACTTCTCGCAGCCGGCTACAGTTACTGTCCGCGTTCCTTCGGATGGCGTGCTGATTATCGGTGCGACGCAGTTCCCTGACTTCGGATTCGTCGACGGAGGGGTAGGGGACTATCGCCTCGATATCGCTCCGTTCGAGACGGCGAAATCAATCCGAGGACGCCTGATTGATGCCGTCACGCGCTCCCCCTTGGGAAGCGGGCCGAACACAGCCGCAAGCGTGGAGCTGTTGCGGTGCGACGACCAAAATTGCTTCTACATTGCGTTTCAATACGCCGATGCCAACGGCCGCTTTGTGTTCACCGACGGGGTGTTTGGCGGGTTTCTCATTCCCGGGCAATACAAGCTGATTGCTCGTGCCGCCGAATACGACGAATTGGAAACCGACGTTTTCGAGGTAGGAGCCAATGAGGATAAAGATGTGGGCGATCT
>Ga0209705_10001141_pt1 | contig 14031 bp, 6 predicted proteins | sample PPLLaktember2015_5_FD_187262 | JGI IMG/M metagenome (GOLD analysis project Ga0209705, IMG submission 187262) | Freshwater sediment microbial communities from Prairie Pothole Lake near Jamestown, North Dakota, USA - PPLs Lake P8 Core (1) Depth... | ecosystem: Environmental > Aquatic > Freshwater... | reverse complement strand
GGGACAGGATCCAGGTCAGGATCAACGAACGCGTCTCCATCCCCTTTTCCGACATCCAACAGGTCTGGATCAGGAAGTCCGATGGCCTTGGGAGTGTCGTCCTCGTCACGGTCGGCCTGGCTGCATCGGCCGCGGTGGCCTATTTCCTGGTCGACGCCATTGGGAACATCTCCTGGCCCTTTCCGGATACGGGATCCTGTCCGTTCATCTATTCGTATGACGGCAAGGCGTACGTCCTGGACGCCGAACCCTACGGCATGGCGATCTCGGAAGGTTTGAAGCGGACGGACTGGGTCGAATTATCCAGCTTACGCGAGGTCGACGGTCAATATCGCATCCGGCTGGCCAACGAGCTCGACGAAACGCAATATACCGACGAGCTGAAGATCGTGGCCGTGGACCACGCCCCGGGAGTTAAGGTCGCGCCGGATCCCGCCGGAGGCCTGCACGCCTTCGCCCGCCCGGTCGCGCCAGTGAGCGCCGTCGACACGAAGGGCCGGGACATCCTGAGATTCGTGTCCGGCAACGACGAGGTCTTCTGGCTCAGCCCGCTCGAAGAGAAGTCCTCGGAGGACGCGGAGATGAGGGACGAGCTCGTCGTCGAGTTCCCCAAGCCCGCCGGCACGAAGAGCGCCAAGCTCCTGGCGAATGTCTGGACCACGCATTGGGGATCCCTGTCGGCCGGGCGGCTCCTCGGGCTCTATGGGTCGTCCTTGGAAGAGAGCCACGCCGACGTCGACCGCCACGGCCCGACCTATTGGCAGTTCCTGAGATGGATGTCGAGCGAAGAGCTCTATACGATGAAGGTCTGGGTGGAGACGCCCGAGGGGTGGAAAGCGCGCGGCCTCCTCTCGGGGGGCGCGCCGGTCATTACCAAGGACAAAGCCTGCGTTCTCGACGTCGGCGACGTTCCCGGCGATGTCCTGAGGATCAAGCTGCGGCCCCCGGTGAATTTCTGGATGGTCAACTCCCTGGCCGTGGATTACGGCGCGGACACCCCCGTCCGGCTGTCCGAGCTGGCCGCCGAGAGCGCCGTCGATCCGCTCGGCCGCGACGTCAGGGAAGCGCTGGCCGCGACGGACGGCTCCTACGTCGCGAGTCCGAACGCGGGAGAAAGGACCGATCTCGTGTTCCCGGCCCCGCCGGTTCCGGAGGGGGCGGAACGGACGCTTTTCGTCAAGGCCTCGGGATATTACCGGCTCCATCTCGACGCCCAGGGAGAACCGCAGACGGAGATGATCGCCCGCGTCCTGGGCGAGCCGGATTTCGCGGCCCGGTACTCGCTCCGCGAATACGAAAAGTGGGAGGCCGGCCTCCGGGCTAAAGCCGGGCCCACCCGCTAAGCTACTTCTTGACCTCCAGGCCGCGGTTGCGCAACAGGCCGTCGATCTTGGGCTCGGCGCCGCGGAAGCGCACGTACTGGGTCATCATGTCCTCGGTGCCGAAGGGCTCCAGGATGTTCTTCCGGAACGACGTGGCGGTCTCCCGGTCGAAGATCCCCTTCTCCTCGAAGGCCTCGTAGGCGTCGCAGTCGAGGATCTCCGACCAGATGTAATTGTAATATCCGGCCGAATACCCGCCGCTGAAGATGTGGCTGAAGTAGGTCGAGCGGTAGCGCGGCATGATCGCGCGGATGAGGCCGATCTTGTCCATGGCCTCCTGCTCGAACATCCGCACATCGACCGAGCCGGGGTCGGCGGCCGTGTGCCAGGCCATGTCGAGGATGCAGGCCGCCAGGTATTCCGAGGTGATGAAGCCCTGGTTGAAGAGGCTGCTCTTCTCGAGCTTCTCGACGAGGTCGGCGGGAATCGGCTCTCCGGTCTGATAGTGCTTGGCGTAGACGGCCAGCAGCTCGGGCTCGAGGACCCAGTGTTCCATGATCTGCGAGGGCAGCTCGACCGAGTCGCGGGCGATGGTGCGGCTGCGGTAGCGGCCCTGGGAGAAGAGGGTCGCCAGCGAGTGGCCGAACTCGTGGAAGAAGGTCTCGACCTCGTCGACGGAGAGGAGCGCCGGCGCGTCGGCCGTGGGCAAGGTGAAGTTGCAGGTGATGGTCGAGATGGGCGGCACGCGCACGCCCTGTTCGTAATAGGCGCGGCGGAGGCCGCCCGACCAGGCCCCGCTCCGCTTGCTCGGGCGCGGGTGGAAATCCATGGTGAGGACGCCGAGGTGGCTGCCGTCGGCCTCCTGGACCTCGAAGACCTGGACGTCGGGGTGGTAGCGCGGCAGCTCGGGCTTGGCGATGAATTTCAGGCCGTAGAGCTTGTCGCACAGGGCGAAGATGCCGTCGCGGACGTTGTCGATCTTGAAGTAAGGGCGCAGGGCCGAGTCGTCGAGGGCGTATTTTTCCTGGCGGAGCTTCTCGGTGTAGTACCACCAATCCCAGGAACCGAGCTCGCCCTTGCCGGCCTTGGGGTCGCGGTCCATGAGGGCCTGGAGCGCGGCCGCCTCCTCCCGGGCCTTGACGAGCGTCGGCTCCCAGAGCTGGGCCAGGAACTCGTTGACCTTCTCGGGCGTCTTGGCCATGTTCTTCTCGAGGACGAACGCGGCGTGGTTCGGGTAGCCGAGAAGCTTGGCCTTCTCGAGGCGCAGGGCGGCGATCTGGCGCAGGTTCTCCTTGTTGTCGAGCTCGTTGTCGTTGTCGCCCTTCATGAAATAGGCCCGGTGGAGCTTCTCGCGGAGGGGCCGGCGCTCGGAGTAGGTCAGGAAGGGGGTCATGCTCGGGACGTGGATGGTGAAGAGCCACCTGCCGTCGGCGAGGCCGGCCTGTTTGGCGGCGGCGGCGGCCATGGCCACGACGGAGGGCGGCAGGCCCGCGAGGTCGGCCTTGTCGCCGATGACGAGCTGGAAGGCGTTGGTCTCGCCGAGGACGTTCTCGCCGAACTTGACGCTGAGGAGCGAGAGCTCTTGGTTGAGCTCGCGGAGGCGGGCCTTCTGGGCCTCGTCGAGGAGGGCGCCGCCGCGGACGAAGTCCTTGTAGGTGTTCTCGAGGAGGAAGAGCTCCTCGCGGCCGAGGTCGAGCGTCGCCCGCCGGTCGTAGACGGCCTTGACCCGCTCGAAGAGCTTGGGGTCGAGGCCGATGTTGTCGCTGTGGGCGGCCAGCATCGGGGCGGTCTGGCGGGCCAGGGCCTGGAGCTCCTTGGTGGTCAGGGCGCCCTGGAGGGTGCCGAAGACGCTGGTGACATCGGAGAGGAAGATCCCCGTATGGTCGAGGGCGGCGACCGTGTTGGCGAAGGTCGGCTTGGCCTTGAGCGCGACGATGGCGTCGACCTCGGCCTGCTCGCGGCGGATGCCTTCCTGGATGGCCGGCAGGAAATGCTCGGTCTTGATCTTGTCGAAGGGCGGGACGCCGAACGGGGTGCCGTAGGGCTTGAAGAAGGGGTTGTCGGGATTGGCGGCGACGGCGGCGTCGGCGGCTGCCATCGCCTCCTTCGTGATCTCCGGCATCTTCGCATCATCGCTCTTGCAGGACACCGTCGCGAAGACGACGACGAGCCCGATGAAGAGAAGGATCATGGTCTTGCCTTTCATGGTCGTTAGCACCTCCTGGCGGGATCGGACGTGGAGTATTATATGGGGCCGAACAAGAGGGGGTCAAACCTTAAATCCAATACTTTTTTTCCCCAATGGGGTCGGACCTCAGCAATCAGAATAGATTCAATAGGATAGCTGTGATTGCGGGGGTCTAAACGCCTTATATCCAATGTTTTTGGCCCCAAAAATGAAAATGGCCGCTTCCTTATCAGGGCCGAATCATCGGTTTTGGCACAAAAAACGGCGGTTTTAAGCCGATCCGGGCCCTAAAATCGGGCTTATATCATTGATTATAATCCCGAAGCTGAGGTCCGACCCCATTAGAATCCACCGACCCCATTAGAATCCATTAGAATCGCGGACCGCCGGGTCCTTCGCGCCGGACAGGGTCAGGCGGAGCATACCGTCGGGGCCGGGTTCGATGCGGACCGTCTTGGGCGGCCGGACGCCCCCGTCCCAGGTGAAGAAATCGCGGCCGGTCGATGGGTGGAGGCGAAGGCGGACGGTCAGGCCGCGTACGGATCGGCCGAGGAGCCGGCCTTCCCGTTCGATGTCCCACACGTAGGTCATATCGACATGGCCCTTCTCGCCGTGGAGGCGGACGACCGTCTCGTCCCGGTCCTGCGTCCGGGCCGTGCCGAGGATTTCATGGCGCAGGACACGGCCGTTGGCCTCTTCGAACGTCTTGATCGTTTCGGCCCAGCTCTCTTTCAGCCGGTCGGTCTTGACCTCGCCGCCGTAGGCCTTGAAGATCGGCCCGAAATCGCCCTTCAAGTTCCCGGCGACGATCGCGGAGGTGAGGCGGTTGAGCGTCGCCAGCCGCCCGGGCTCCGCCTCGCGGACGGAGTTGAGCAGGCCGAAGGCCCCGTGGCCGCGAGCCTCGATGAAGAGGGCCTTCCCGTCCCGGGTAACGACGTATTCGCCGGCCTCCCCGGGGAGATGATATGTCCCGCGGAGCGAGGCGAGGGCCGGTTCGTCGAGGTCGACGATCTCCGGTATCGCGGGGTAGGGCTGGCCGGCAATAAAGCGCATCCCGATCTGCTCGAGGAGCGAGTTGGCTACGCGCGTCTCAGCGATGACGTTGGTCATGAGGAGGACGACCAGTCCCTTGTCCGGGACGATGGCCATGTCGGCGAAAAAGATGCCGTTGCCTCCGTTGTGGGTGACGATCTTGGTCCCGTCCGGGGCCTTGGAGATCACCCAGCCATAGGCGTAATACGAATCGCCGCCCTCGCTGACGTGGGGCGCCCAATACTTGGCCATCGACGCGGTCGAAAGGACGCGGCCTTCGAGCAGGGCCCGGGCCCAGCGCAGCATGTCGAAGGCGGTCGAGTGGATGCCGCCGTTGGCCCGCAGCGGCCAGGCCGGGCCGTCGGCGAGCATCGGCCGGCCGAGGACAGTGCCCCAGAGCTCGCCGCCGCGATATCCCTGGGCCATCCGGCCGTCACCCCAGTGGGGCAGGGTGTAGCCGGTCTCGTACATCCCATTCGGCAGGAAGAGGCGGCCGCGCAGATAGGCTTCGTAGCCGCGGCCGGCGAGCTTCTCGATGATCGCCCCGAGAAAGCTGAAGTTGGCGTTGGCGTACTCGTAGCCGCGGCCGGGATCGAAGTGGAGCGGCTGGGCGAGGACCCGGCGCGTGAAATCCGCGAGAGTTATCGGGTCCCAGTCATCGAGGTCCGGGGGATCGGAGAGCCCGGACGAGTGCGTCAGGAGATGGTGGAGCGTGATGGCCGACTTGTCGGCGGGGACGCCCTCGAAGTACTTGGTGATCGGATCGGAGACGGCGAGCTTGCCCTCTTCCTCGAGCGCGAGGATGGCGGCGCCGGTGAACTGCTTGGTGATCGAGCCGATGGTCGAGACCGTGGCCGGGGTCCAGCGGAGGGCATGTTCCCGGTCGGCCAGGCCGAAGCCCTCGGCGAGGAGTGGAGCCTCGCCGGAGGCGACAAGCACGACACCGGCGAAGCCGAGCTTCCCGAGGCGGCGGAGATAGGTCCGGGTGTCGGCGATGGCGGCCGCGGAGCTATCCGCTGCCTGAGACGCCATGACGGCGGGGCTTGCCGGGCGGGCGGTGGGCGCCTCGCGTTCGGCAGGCGTCGATCCGGACGGAGACGCCGCGCCGATAGCCGGCACGAAGAAGGCTGTCATCAATAGCGTAAGGGAAACCAAAGTTAAGCTAGTTCCGAGATCCACCCTGTTTCTTCTCATTATTGCCACCTCTCCGAATTCGGGGACACAATACCATTTTCCGAATAATCCGGCGAATCCCCCCTGATCTCACCCCTCGAAATCACCCCGGGGGGGCATTGTTCCGGGGCCGGGACCCCATCAGAATAGGACTCGGCATGAGAAAAGCCGCGGCGGTTCTCTTTGTTCTCATTCTCGGGCTGTCCGGGTCGGCCTCGTCCGCCTTCCCCGAGGAGGGATCCGCCTCTCACACGGGGCATAACGGCTCCTTCGCCCTTTCCGATGCCCAGGAGACCGCTGGCTTCTCGTTGGCGGCGAACGGCGGAAAGGGAACGGCCCCGAGCGGAGCGATCGATGCGATCCCCTCCAGGGCCGCCGATAGGGCCGCCGACCGGCTGGTGCTCGGGAACTCGCCACGCGACGGATCGATATACGGCGGCACGCTCATCGCCGCGACGGCCCCCGATATCTTCTCGCCGATAGCCAAGAAGGACGCTCCCGCCGCGGTCTCCCTGTCCTTCTTCATGGGTCACGCCAACGGAGACATCTTCTCTTCGCTCCACGAGCAATACGCCTGGAGAGTGCAGTTCAAGTCCATGACCCTCGGCGCGGGCGTTTACCGGGATATTCCGATCACCAAAGCGATCCGCATCCAGCCCTATGTAGGGATCGTCCGTTCTCAGGCGAGACTGAGAACCGCTGGTCTATCCGGGATCAACGAATCGTTCGAGTACCGGCTCACGACGCTCTGCCTCGGCCTGCCGTTCGTCTGCGGCTTCTGACCATTGGGGTCGGACCTCAGCAATCCATTTATATTCAACCAGATAGTTTCGTTATTAGGGGCCTCGAAGCCTTATAATCGCTGTTTTTGCCCCCGAAACTGGAGATACAGACCTACGTTGTTGATAACATTCCTAAAGCTGAGGTCCGACCCCATTAAACGACCAATAAGCCCTTGAAGGCTCAGGACGAAAGATACAGAATACACGCAAAACCGATAAGGCGGATAAGATGAGACTCAAAGGCGGACTGACTTGGCCGGGATTACTGACCGTCGGATCCCTTCTCGTTTTCGCGATCACCGGGTCGAGATGCGGCCGGGGGGCGGAGAACGGGGGCCCCCTCATCACAGTCGAAACGCTACTGTGGGAGATGGTCGACCTCGACGGCCTGGCCGCGCCGCCAGACCCCTTCTTCAAGCAGGCTCAAGCTTCGAGCTACGACCGCGAGAGCCATAAGGGCGGCGAGGCCTGGTTCGCCAACCGTGACGTTGGGCAATACGTCCGCACCGAGGCCGCGGCAGCCGGCCGCAAGGAACACGTCCTCGCCGACCTCAAAGGGCCGGGCGCCGTGACCCGGTTCTGGTCGGCCAATCCCGACAGGGTGAACGTGACCCGTTTCTACTTCGACGGCGAGACGGAGCCGCGGCTCGCCCTGCCGCTCGCGGACCTATTCAAAGGGCAGGCCGCGCCGTTCGGGCCGGACTTCTCGTACATCAGCGGCACGGGCGGGAATCTCTATTTCCCGCTCCCCTTTGCCGTGTCGCTCAAGATCACGGTCGAGGAGACGGACCGGCCGCTCCGGCTGTATTACGAGATCGGATACCGGACCTATGAGAACGGCTCGCGCGTCGAGACGTTCGATCCGACGGGCGCGACCGCGTGGGAAAAGGCGGCGGCGCTCGTCGCGGCGAAGCTGGCTCGCCCGGAGCCCGCGGCGCACCAAAGGACCGGAGCCCGGGGATCAGCCCCACGGTCAGCCCGGGGCCGGGAGGAGCCGGAGTGGATCACCGCCCGCCTGACCGTCGAACCCGGCCGGACCGCCTCCCTCCCGCCCATCGCGGGGGAGAAGGCCGTCGTCGAGTGGTCGGCCCGCGTCCTGGGCACCCGGGAAAGCCGCGATTGGGCGGATCCGGCACGGGCCCACAACGCTTATCGCTTCCTCGTCCTCGAGGTCCTGTTCGATGGCGGGAGCTCGATCGAAACGCCGCTCGGCGATTTCTTCGGATCGGGGCCGGGCGTCAATCCTTACGAGAATCTCCTCTTCACGGTCGACGCGACCGGTCGGATGACGAGCCGCCTGGTCATGCCCTTCGCGAGGTCGATGGAGTTGCGGCTGACGAACCGCGGCCGCGTCCCCTACACAGTGGAGGTCATCGCGCGCCTCGACGACCGGGAATTCGGCCCCCGCGGCTACCATCTCCGGGCCCAGTGGCGTACGCTCTCCCGGCCGACTTGGCCCCCCTTCGACACGAACGTCCTGGACACGACGGGCGAGGGCAAGGTTGTCGGGACGGTCTATGAGATCGCCAACGACGGCCTCGTCTGGTGGGGCGAGGGCGATCAGAAGATATCGATCGACGGAGAGCCTTTCCCAAGCACCTTCGGCACGGGGACCGAGGACGATTACGGCTACGCCTACGGCGACAACCGGCCGTTCACGCGCCCCTACCACGCCCAGACGCGCGTCGATGGACCGGGAAGCGGCGGCCACATCAGCCTCAACCGCTGGTATGTCCTGGACGCGCTCCCCTACCGTGAATCGGTTCGGTTCGACCAGGAGATCTGGCATTGGATGCCGTGTGCGCCGACGTGGGCCCAGGTCGTCTATTGGTACGCCAAGCCCGGCTCGCCCGGTCCGGTGCCGGTCGATCCGGCGACTCTCGCCCCGGTCGATCTCGGCATCCGCGAAGACATGCTCGAGCCCATCGAGGGCGAGGCGCTCCGGCTCGCGGCCCGCGGCGGGAAGGCCGGGAAGGAGCGGCTTGCCAATTGCTCCGGGGCCGAGCATCTGGTCTGGCGCGGCGCGCGGCCGGGGGGGCGGCTCTCGGTCACGTTCACCGTGCCGAAGGCCGGGCGCTATGCGGTCGAGCTGAACCTCTGCAAATCTCCGGACTACGGCCGGTTCGAGTTCGCGGTCAACGGGAAGCCCAGCGCCATCGGATCAGTCGATTGCCACTCGGACGAGCTGGATTGGATCCGTCCCAAGCTCGGCGTCTTCGATCTCGCAGAGGGCGACAACACGCTCGAGTTCCGGGCCCTCGATCCCAACCCGGCCGCCCTGCCCGGCAGCCTCCTCGGCCTCGACTACATTTTCCTGATCAGGCAGTAATAATGGGGCAGTGATGATAGTGGGGTAATGGGGTTCGGGGGGTAATGGGGTCGGACCTCAGCTATTCTTTTATATTCAATTAGATAGCAACTGATTTTGGGGGCAAAAAGCCTTATAACCGGGGTTTTTGGGGGTAAAAACGAAGATAGTGCATTCCCGTAGTAGCCAGTTTTTCGTTTTCAGGCCCAAAAACACCGGTTATAAGCCGATCCAAGCCCAAGTTTCGGGCCTATCTTGTTGATAATGTTCCTAAAGCTGAGGTCCGACCCCATTATAGAGCGTTCCAGTTGAGCAGGGCGTTCCACAGGAACCGGTGGTCCGACCGGTTGAGGTCACGGTGGATCGGGTTGAAGTTGAAGGCGACCACCCGCCCCTTCCCTGCCGGCAGGTCCAAGATCGCGGGCCGGCCCTCGAGGTCGTCATCCCCCTTGACGGCGCCGCTCACCAGCATCTTGACCTCGGCCTTCTTGGCCTTCTCCCTGGCCTCCCGCTCTTCCTTCGTCAGGGCCGCCAGCGCTTCCGGGCTCTCGTCCTCGCGGTCTTCCTTGCGGAGCTTCGTCCCCCACTGCAGGACGACCTTCCCGCGCTCCGACCTGGCGATATCGTAGACGGGCATCATCGACCGGAAGGCCGACGTCGTTTCCGTCATGCCGTAGGCCAGTGGATGGTCGGTCCGCACGAACTTGACCCTGAGCTCCGAGCCCGGCGTGAAGAAGCTGCCGCCCCGGCGCCGGACGTCCCGGACGAGCCCGCCCTCGAGCGGCAGGGTCGATCCGTTGCCGAGCGTCACGAGCACCCCGCCCGCGCCCAGGAACTTCTCGATCTCGGCGACGCCGGCCCAGCCGATGCCCCCGGTGATGTCCGCGGAGGCGTCGGGAACGCCCAGGTTGGGCGTCTCTTTGGTCTTCTGGTAGGCCAGAGGCCCGAACTTCTTGTCGATGCCGTGGATCTGACCCTGCAGGTTGAGCCAGTTGTCGCCGAAAACGATGACATCATACTTCTCGCGCAGCCGCCCGGCCCGGACGTCCTCGTCGCGGATGTAGGCGTACGGCACCTTCTCCCGGTCGAGGACCAGGCGGATCCAGCCGGTCGCCTGCGTGTCGGCCCAGCTGTGCCAGACGGCCAGGCGCGGCAGCTTCGATTCGTGGCGCACGACCTCGGGAACGGCCGCCGCGCTGTCGAAGTCGAGCGCCAGCTCGGCCGAGGCCCGCTTGAGCGTGTCGGCCAGGCCCTTCTGATCGCTGACGATCCATGACCCCGCCGGATAATCCTTATCGCCGGACTTGAACGGCTTCTCGGCGATCTCGACGCGAAAGGCCACAAGCCGGGCCCGCAGAGCGAGCAGCCCCTCCTGGCCCGTGTCGCGTAGCAAATAGACCGGCCCCGCACCGTTGACCTTGCCGGCAACGGCGAATCCGGGGGCGATCCGCTCGAGCGTCACGGTCCCGGCCTCCATGACCTTGGCGTCGTCGATGCGCTTGGCCTCGAGCCCGAAGTGCACGGGCAGCGACCACGAGACGTCGTCATACGGCTCGTAAGTGGCGTCCGGCGGGAACGTCTGCGGCGTGAGCAGGTCGACCGCGTAGTTGCGGTAGGGCTGATCGAGCCGGACGACATACGTCCCGGCCGCGAACTCCCCCTCCGCCACTTTGAACGGCGCGGCCGCCCGGGCCACCTCGATGCCCTGGGCGAGCAGGAGCTCGACCATGTCGGCGACGCGCCTCGGATCGCCCTGGTCCGCGGGGATCGCGAACGCGAACGGCTTGCCCTTGACGCCCTTCTGCCACGAGTTGTAGCCCTTGCGGTAGAAGTCGCGGAGCATCTCCGTGGCGTTCTTGGCCGCATAGTCGAGTGCGGCCAGGCAGCCGCTCTCCATGTAGTTCGTGTTGTTGCGGAGCGACCACATGAACTTGCGCGGCGGCGGCATGGGCCTGTACCACTCCTGGCTCGTCACCGGGCGCCCCACGTAGCGCTCCTCCTCCGGCCGCAGGACGCGTTCGACGGTCTCGGCCGTGCCGTTGCCGTAGGTCTCGTAGCCGCGGCCGATGCTGTTATGGTTGACCCCGATCGAATCGAGGAAGACGTGCTGCCAGCCGTCGCTGAAGCCCCACGTCCAGACCCCGGGCATGCCGGCCGAGGTCAGGGCCCCGATCTCGGCCATGGACATGGAGAACCACTCGTGGAGCAGGATCGGGTCGAGGTTGGTGTTGAACGGCCCGGTGCCGTTCCAGGTCTGGAGCAGCGGGATGGACTCGTGGAGGTCGTGGACGACCGTCGGGTGATAGTCGAAGAACATCCGGGCGACGGCCTTCGACGACTGGAGGGCCATCTGGTGCGAGTCGCGGTTGTTGTCGTGGAAGACGTAATGGCCCCAGTAGGGCGGCGAGTCCGGCGGCAGGCTCTCGAAGTCGGTCTTGCCCTTGAGGTAGCGATAGAACCAGTCGACCTCCTTGTCGCGGCCGTCGGGCTCCGAGACGGGGTTGATGAGGACGAGGACCTCGCTCCGGATCTTGCGGATCATGGGCTGGTCGGAAACGGCCAGGCGGTAGGCCAGCTCCATGACCATCTCGGCCGAGCCCAGCTCGGTCGAATGGAGCGCGGCATTGAAGTAGTAGATGGGCCGGCCCGCGGCGATGAGGTCCTCGGCGGCCTCGGGCGTCGTCTGGCGCGGATCGGCCAGGGCGGCGGTCGCCTCCTTGAGCCGGGCCAGGTCGCGGATGCCGTCCTCGTCGGCGACGGCCGCGAGAAGGATGTCCCGCCCTTCCTCGCTCTTGCCGATCGTCTCGACGCGGACGCGCGGCGAGGTCTCGGCGAGCTTGCGGAAGTAGCCATAGATCTGCGACGTGCTGGACAGCTCGCCGGCGGCGCCGACGGCGTGACCGAGGTACTCAGCCGGCGAGGGAACGGTCGGCGAATCGGGCAGGTAGGCGACCCAGGGATTGCCGAAGCGGGGCTCGGTCGTGAACTTGGCGATAGCCTCGACCGACCCCGGTTCGACCGTGTCCGGGGCATACGGGTTCTTGGCCTGGGCCTGGGCCTGCTGAGGCGGCGCGGGCGGTACGGCTGGCCGGGAAGCCTGAGCCTGCGGGTCGGAACGAGGGGTCCGGGCGTCCGGTCCGGCGAGCGCGGCGGCGGCAAAGACGGCCGCGGCGGCGATCGCGAGGACGATTCCGGACGAGGCGGAATGCAAGGCGGGTCGGCGGGATTTTTTCATGGGAATGCTCCTGTGCATGGCCGGTCGATAAGATTAGCAAATTCGGGGACACAATACCAATTTCCGAATTAAGCCGACACCTCCAAAGCGGCCTTGGCACAAATCTTGATACTTTCTTTGCGTGAGCCCCGCGGTAACCGGGGGAAGCCTAAACTGAACGGAGGAGGCGTTGATGAATAAAACAGCAAAGCGCCCGCAAGGCGGCGGAGCGGGGTCGGTCGACGAATACATCGAGTCCGTCCCGGAGGAGGTCCGGGCCATCCTCGAGAAGATCCGTCAGATCATCCGGAAAGCCGTGCCCGGAGCGGCCGAGAAGATCAGCTACCAGATTCCCACCGTCACGCTGGACGGCAGGAACCTGATGCATTTCGCGGCCTTCAAGGATCATGTCAGCGTCTATCCGGTGCCATCCGGCCCGGCGAGCTTTCTGAAAGAGCTGCGGCCCTACATCAAGGGCAAAGGGACGATCGCGTTCCCGCTCGACCGGCCGATCCCCTACGGCCTGGTGAAAAAGATCGCGACGTATCACGTCAAAGACCGGCGCACGGGGACATACAACTAGCCTTCTTGGCCCCGCCCGGACTTGTTATAATACCGGCACATCGACGAAGGAGGCCCGTCCATGAGCCGAAAGCCCTGCGCCCTGTTCCTGTCTATCGCCCTGACCGCACTGTCGTTCACTGCTGCGCTGGCCGCGCAGGCCGCGCAAACCGAGCCCGCCTCGTCCGCGCCTTCACCGGCCGCCGCCGAGCCTCGCCTTGTCCTCACCCCCAAGCCCGCTCCCGAGCCGCGGATCAACGGCGCACGCGTTTTCGGCGTCCGTCCCGGTTCGCCCTTCCTCTTCACCATCCCGGCGACCGGCGAGCGTCCCATGACCTTCGGCGTCGAGGGCCTGCCCGAGGGCCTCATGCTCGATACCGCGACCGGTCAGATCACGGGCTCCCTCGCGGCCCCCGGCACCTACACCGTCAACTTCACTGCGGCCAACCGCCTCGGCACGGCGACGCGCCCGTTCAAGATCGTCTGCGGCGACACCCTGGCCCTGACCCCGCACATGGGCTGGAACAGCTGGTACGTCTGGGAGAACCGGGTCACCGACGAGATCATGCGCGCCGCCGCCGACGCCATGGTCTCGAGCGGCATGATCGACCACGGCTACCAGTACGTCAACATCGACGATTGCTGGTCGGTCCGGCCCGAATCCAACGATCACGGCCGCCGCGGCGAACCTCGGGACGCCGAGGGCCGGATCAACGCCAACAGCTATTTTCCCGACATGAAGGCGATGACCGACTACATCCACGCCACGGGTCTCAAGGCCGGCATCTACACCTCGCCCGGCCCGACGACCTGCGCCGGCTTCACCGCCGCCTGGCAGCACGAGGAGCTCGACGTTCGCCGCTTCGTCGAGTGGGGTTTCGATTTCCTCAAGTATGACTGGTGCTCCTACGGCAACTTCGCCGACGAGAAGAACCTCGACGAGCTCCGGAAGCCCTACCGTCTCATCAGCGGCATCCTGGCCGCGCAGCCGCGCGACATCGTCCTCAATCTCTGCCAGTACGGCATGGGCAACGTCTGGGAATGGGGCCGCTCGGTCGGCGGCCACAGCTGGCGGACGGCCGGCGACCTCGGGCACGACGTCGTCGGCAACCTCTTCCGCGACGGCTTCGACGTCTACTCCGCGAACGAGCTCCACCGCTATGGCGGCCCGGGCGGCTGGAACGACCCCGACTATCTCCTCATCGGCATCCTCAGCTCGGCCTTCGTCGAGGACCGCAAGGAAGGCGGCAACAAGGCCTCGCCCCTCTCGCCGAACGAGCAGTACACGCACGTCTCGCTCTGGTCGCTCGTCGCGGCGCCGCTCATCTTCAGCGGCGACATCACCCGCCTCGACGACTTCACCCTCGGCCTGCTCACGAACGACGACATCATCGAGGTCGACCAGGACCCGCTCGGCCGGCCCGGCCGCCGCGTCACCAAGGACGGCGGGC
>Ga0209705_10001137_pt1 | contig 14056 bp, 13 predicted proteins | sample PPLLaktember2015_5_FD_187262 | JGI IMG/M metagenome (GOLD analysis project Ga0209705, IMG submission 187262) | Freshwater sediment microbial communities from Prairie Pothole Lake near Jamestown, North Dakota, USA - PPLs Lake P8 Core (1) Depth... | ecosystem: Environmental > Aquatic > Freshwater... | reverse complement strand
GTGGCAGGTGGCGCAGCTGCCGGGCGTAACGGTGGCGTGGCTGAAGGTTGCCGGGATCCAAGCGTTGGTGCGGTGGCAGGTATCGCACGCGGCAGTGGTCTGCACGTGACGTGCCGGCTTGCCGGTCGCGGTGCTGCCGTTGTGGCAGGTGGCGCAGCTGCCGGGCGTAACGCTGGCGTGGCTGAAGGTTGCCGGGATCCAGGCGCTGGTGCGGTGGCAGGTGTCGCACGCGGCGGTGGTTTGCACGTGGTTGCCGGGCTTGCCGGTCGCGGTGCTGCCGTTGTGGCAGGTGGCGCAGCTGCCTGGAACGATGGCGGTATGGCGGAAGCGGGCGCCGGTCCAGGTAACCGCCGAGGTGTGACACTGGTCGCACGGTTGGGCAGTCTGCACGTGGTTGGTGGGTTTGGCGGTGCTGGCCATGCGGCTACCCTGAGTGTGGCAGTACGCGCACTGCCTGGGCGTACCCTTGAACACGCCGCGTGCATGGCAGGTCTGGCAGTCGGCCTGGGCATGCGCCCCGGTGAGCGGGAAGCCGGTGCTCAGGTGATTGAAATTCGTGCTGCTCCGATCTGCGGCTGGGGCAGGCGCGGCAACCATGAGTAGGGTCAACATCAAGCCGGCGAGCGCTGCCAGGTGGCGGGCAGTGAAGCCAGACACGTGGTGATTCCGTTCAGCAGTCTGTTTCATGGCGCATCTTCCTTATCGGTGAAAGCAGTTGTTTTTGTTAAGCTGCAGAGGCGGCCCTATCCATCAACGCGGCATGCCGCCGATACCGGATCGAATCTTTTTGAACGAGCTGGTCACATGGCAGCGCTGGCAATCGCGCCCGAAACCGCCGTTGTGCACATCATCGTCGTCGTGACAACTGGCGCAGGTTCCGGACAGGCTCACCTTTCTCTCCATGGGTTTGCGATGGCAGGCGTGGCAATCGATCCCCTTGTGCCCGCCGTCCAGTTTGAAGTTCGTGCGCTTGTCGTGATCGAAACTCCAGGCCTTCCAGTCACGCGCGTTGTGGCACTGGCCGCAGTCCGGGCCGAGCGTGAGCTTGTGCTTGTCTTCCTTCTTGTGGCAGGCGATGCACTCGCTTTTCGCGTCCTTGAAGGCCGGGGTCAGATGACACTTCTTGCATTCGACCTTGGCGTGTTTGCCGAGTAGCGGGAAGCGCGACAGGCCGTGGTCGAACAACGCTTTCTTCCAGTCGCGCTCGTTGTGGCAGGTTTCACAGCGCTTGCCCTCCTGGCCCTTGTGCTTGTCGTCCTTCCGGTGGCAGCTGTAGCAGTCGGTCTTGGTCTTGTCTTTGTATAAAGTTCCGGTGTGGCAGGCCGTGCACTTGGTCTTTATGTGCTTGCCCAGCAGTGGGTATTTGGTCTGCTTGTCGTGATCGAAGATCGAGATGCCCCAGTCCTTCTCGACATGGCAGCTCTCGCACTTGTCGCCGAACTTGCCCTTGTGTCCCTTTTTCTCGTCGTCTTTCCTGTGGCAGGCCACACACGCGGTCTGGAATTTTTCCTTGTACAGAATGCCGGTGTGGCAGGCCGTGCATTTGGTCAGGCGGTGTTTGCCCTTGAGCAGGTATTTGGTGTCGCGGTCGTGGTCGAACCGGATCGTCTTCCAGTCGCGGTCGACATGGCAGGTCTCGCACTTGTCGCCGAACCGGCCTTTGTGACCTTTGCGGTCATCATCCTTCTTGTGGCAGGCGACGCATTTCACCGGTGCGCCCTTGAATGACGGGTCGCTATGGCATTCCTTGCACGGCACATCGCGGTGCTTGCCGGTGAGCGGAAAGCGCGTCTTGCTGTGGTCGAAGTTCGTGTCCTTCCAGTTCTTGTCGGTGTGACAGTCGGCGCAGGAATCGCCCAGTTTGCCCTTGTGCTTGTCGTCCTTGCGGTGGCAGGCGACGCAGTTGGATGGCGCCTCGCGGAACTTCTTGCCCTTGGTATGGCAGTCGCGGCACTGCACCTTGGCCGCGGCATGACCGCCCTTGAGCTCGAAATCGGTGAGCTTGTGGTCGAAGGCCTTTTCATCGAGCGGCGCGATGTTCACATTGCGCCCCTTGTGCTCGGTGTGGCAGATGCGGCATTCCTGTTCCTTGATGCGTCCATGGTAACCCTGCTTCTGAATAGCATCCTTGGCCACATCCTTGTGGCAGTCGAGGCACAATCCGCTCTGCGCGCTTTTCTTGAAGCGCACGTGGCACTTCTGACAGTCGGTTTCAAGATCGGCATGGCCTTCAATCACCTTGCCCGGCATGATCACGCTTTCGACCGTATCGGCGCGCGCTCCGGCGTGCCATACGGTGGCCAGAACCGCCAGCCCGACGCATAAGCCTCGTATGCTCCGCACCGGCGGCGCACTCAGTACATGTGCACGGCGATGACATGCACCACCCCGCTGATGACCAGCATGAACACGAACGGCACATGCAGAATGTGCCAGAGCGAAAACAGGCGCTCGTAAGCGCTGAACTGCGCCGCATGCCGTGCGGCGTTAAGATAAGTGGAGATCATGTCGCCCGCCGCGGCGAGGCGGCGGCGCAACTTGTCGCGCTCCCAGCCGCGTTGTGTGGCATGGTTGCCGAGAATTTTCTTCAGCTCGCGCATGCACTGACTGCGCACATGCCGGGCACGCAGGCTGATGGTCAGAAACTGCCAGGCGGAGCGCAGGAAGCCTACCGGACGGGAGTGGGCCAGATCGCCAAAAGCTTTCAAACGAGTTTCCACGCGTGGGGCGAAATGAAACTTCGAACGTACCTCGCCTTCCTGGGCGCCTAGCTGGGCCTGCATTTCCTGCAGGGTGGCGCGCCGGCCGTACAGACCGTGGTGGATGCGTCGGTACATGAAACGTCCGACCACGCCGCTTCCGGCGACCAGCAGCATGCAGCCCATGGCCACCCCGGCGTTGAGTGAACCGATGGTGAAGGTCGAGTGGAACAGGATGAGCAGGGGCCCGGCGATACCAAAGAACATGTGCAACCGGAACCAGTGGCGGATTTCCCCCAGCTTTTGCATGAAGCCGATGTGCTTGCGGAGCGGGTAGAGCAGCAGCACGAGCATCATGATCGCACCCACGAGCCCGATGTAGTATCCGAAGTCGTCACCCGGCGTATAGAATCCACCCTGTGCTGCCAGCCAGACGAGCGCGCTGACCAACACCAGTGCCGGCAGCAATAGTAGATTGCTGGGCTTTGTGGACGAACTAGCGGCGGAATCCTGTGCCGGCTGTCCTGCCGAGAGAGGCTGCGTGTAGTTCATATGCAAGTTGGCTACCCGTGCGCGATGGCTATGAACGATCGCGCCCATTTATTCTTGAAGGCTTATTTATTGACATACTAACCATTCTCGCATGCTTATTCATGGGGAAATCAGGCAGGCTGCATAGATGGTCTGACCAGCGGTGCGGTCTGGGACGGCCGGAGCGTTCATTCTTTGCCTTTGGGTGATAGGATAATGTTGATCATTTTAGTCAACTATTAAGGTAACTCCCGTTTGAGCCTGCTAACACAGTCCGATGACGCTCGCTGATCTTTTCTTTACCGCGCTTTATCTCTTGCCGTTGATCGGCATGATGATTTGGTATGTGCGCCGGCACCGCCGGCACGAAGCAGCGCATGCGGCGACATGGCAGAGCGCGGTGGAGGCTGGGCTTACCGAGCCGGCTTCGCTGCATCCCGTGATCGACCCTCGGCGCTGCCTGGGATCGAAGGCCTGTGTGACCGCTTGCCCGGAGCGTGCCATCGGCATCATCGGCGGCAAGGGGCAACTGGTGAATCCAGCACATTGCATCGGCCACGGCGCCTGCAAAACCGCCTGCCCGCACGATGCCATTCAGCTTGTCTTCGGTACCGCCAAGCGCGGCATGGACATCCCGCAGGTCAGTCCGACCTTCGAAACCAACGTGCCGGGAATTTTTATCGCCGGCGAGCTGGGTGGGATGGGGCTGATCCGCAAGGCCGTGGAGCAGGGCCGGCAGGCGATGGAATCAATTGCGAAACTCAAAGGCGGCAAGCAGCCCTATGATGTGGTGATCGTCGGAGCCGGGCCGGCCGGGATCTCCGCGTCACTCGGGGCCATGGAAAAGAAGTTGCGTTTCGTCACCGTCGAACAGGAAGACGCGTTCGGCGGCACGGTTTACCACTACCCGCGCAACAAGGTCGTCATGACCGCGCCGGTGCAGTTGCCGATTGTCGGCAAAATGAAGTTCGGCGAGGTGAGCAAGGAGAAGCTGCTCGAGTTCTGGCAGGGAGTTCTGAAGCAGACCGGGCTCAAGATCAATTTCTTCGAGCGCATGGAGGCCATCAAGCCCGATGGTCAGGGCTTCATCGTCAAAACGTCCAAACAGGAATACCGCACGCGTGCCGTGCTGCTCACCATCGGACGACGCGGCACGCCGCGCAAGCTCGGTGTGCCGGGCGAGGAACAGGCCAAGGTGGTGTACCGGCTGATCGACCCGGAACAATACCGCCAGCAGCACGTGCTGGTGGTGGGCGGTGGCGATAGCGCGCTGGAGGCCGCGCTCGCCTGTGCCGACGAGCCGGGCACGAGTGTTGCGCTCTCCTATCGCAGCGAGGCGTTTGCGCGTGTGAAAGAAAAGAACCGCCAGCGCCTGGATGTGGCACAGAAGGCTGGACGTGTGCAGGTATTGCTCAAGTCCAACGTAAAGCAGATCGAGACCGGCAAGGTAATCCTCGATCAGGAAGGTAAGCGCATCGAGCTTCGAAATGATGCTGTGATCGTCAGCGCCGGTGGTGTGTTACCCACGCCGTTCCTCAAGGAGATCGGAATTCTGGTGGAGACCAAATATGGAACTGCCTGAGTAACAGGCGCGCGATCGCAGGAAACGGAACCCTGAATAGCATACTCTTCAATGACTTGGAAAACACCGTGGATGCTTGACAAGTTTCATCGGGAATCGCAAACGCATAGCTGATATACGCGGATTACCCCATTTCCCATGACGGCGAAACAGTGTAGATACGCTGTCATGAAATCATTAAATCCGCACCGCCGTTCATGGAGGGCCCTGCCGGCGATACTCATGCTGCTCTCCGGTTTGTTCGCGACCGGGCCATGTGCAGCGGATATTTATGCTTTCACCGCGGACGACGGCACCGTGCATCTGTCCAACGTCCCGACCGATTCACGCTATGAAACTGTCGTGAAGGCACCCACCCAGCCGGCTATGCACGGCGTGGGAAGCCGCACCGTGCAGACGAAGTACCAGCCGTTGGTCAGCGAGGCGGCGCGCGCCCACGGTATTGACGAGGCATTGTTGCATGCGGTCATTGAGGTCGAGTCCGGTTACAATCCGGCGGCCGTGTCGCCCAAGGGCGCAGTTGGGTTGATGCAGCTCATGCCAAAGACCGCCCGTCGCTATAATGTTGCCAATGCCTACGACTCGGCCCAAAATATTTATGGAGGGGCCCAGTATTTGAGGGATTTGATGAATATGTTCAAGAATGATTTGCAGCTGACGCTGGCGGCTTATAATGCCGGCGAAGAGGCAGTCAAACAGCAGGGCAACCGGATTCCTCCTTATCGTGAAACTCAACGGTATGTGCCGCGCGTGCTCGAACTGTATAAACGCATCAAATCATCCGGGGAAACTGTCTATTATTGACCCCGTGTCGTCCATGGAATGGAGACCTACCATGTCTTCTAGGAAACCGTATCATCGCACTACCGGTAACACCTTATTTTCTTCGCTCCTATTCTGGGGCATGATTTATACGCGAGCTACAGGCGATTCCGGTTGTGGCTGTCTTCCGTGCGGTCAACGGAAGGCGTGATAAATATTCTCAATACTAAGAAAACGCTATGCCAAATGAATCGCAACCGGTGCGCACTCTGATTGTCGGCGAGCCATTTTATCGCGATCAGCTCAAGGAACTGCTGAACAAGCAGTACCCGGACATGATGCTGGCGGCGGCGGAAGACGGCGAGAAGGCGATCAAGCTGATCGCGCTGTTCCGCCCGCACTTGATCTTCATGGACATCACGCTGCCAAATCGCAACGGTCTCAATATTGCCCGGAAGATGCGTGCCCACGGTTCCAATGCCAAAATTGTGTTGCTCAGCAACGATGATCTTCCGGAGTACCGCAAAGCGACGGAAGAATGTGGCGCAAACTATTTCTTGCCGAAAGCTACCTCGACCGGGACGGATGTCTTGTCACTGGTCAGCAAATTGGTGGCCGTTACGCCCAATTCGGCTGCTTAGGAGCAGCTGAGAACGTCTCCGCTGCCGCCGTTCCGCGGGCGCACGGCGAACGACCGATACCTTGTATTATCTCAGCAGGCCGTTCGTGCCGATCTCTTCGAATATGTTCAGAGCAGGCATCGTCGATGTTCACAAGGACTACTTCAGAAACCTGTTAGGGAAGCGGGCGATACCGGTCAGCCGTAGGTTGGTTGTGGCAGGTGGTGCGCCATCAGGGCACGATCCACTCGCTGACCGCGGCTAGCTCTTCCTTGCCAGCGGACGGCTTGACGATATACGCCCCCTTGGAGGCGAAGCGCTGCCCGGGACCGAGGCTCAGGCGAGGGTAGATGAAGGTCGAGACGATGTTGTCCATCATGTGCTCGATCCGTTCGATGAAGAAATCCCGCGAGTAATTGTTGCGCAGGTGTTTTACCGCGCGGTTTGCCATGGTCAGGGCCAGATAGGCGCTCGCCTGCACGCGCATGTCCTTGACCGGGATATCCCGCAGGCGCAACCAGTTGCGGGTACGGATGAACTTTCGTTCCGAGGCGGCGGGCAGGTCAAAGGGATGAACCAGCAGTGTTTGATTGCGCAACGCAACGGAAACAGAGCGCTCGCGCTCGTTGATCATGCTCGAAGACAGGAATAACTTCGGCACCGATGTCTTATTTCCGGCCAGGGTTGCGAGTCCGGTCAGGTCCTCGTCGCGCAGCCACACGACCAGCACATCGGGACGGGTCTCCCGCACCAGCCGTTGCCAATCGATGCCCCCCTTGGCGTCGGCATCCCAGTCCTGGAGGTGCACGGATTCCTGGGATTGCAGGGCGCTGCGCAGCGCTGTGCTGGCCGTTTTCCCGGCTGAATCGCCGGCGCGAAATACCTGCACCACACGGGTCGCCGGTTTGTGGGGCAGGGTCTGCGACAGGTGCATGGCCAGGGCCTGGGCCTCGAGCGTCATACCACGCGAGTAGTAGATTGTGTAGAAACCTCCCTTTTCCGATATCTCGGGAAGATCGGTAATCGGCAGCAGGTTAGGCAGTTCATGGCGTTCGCAGAAATTGTGAATGGGCTGCCAATTGCCGGCGGCTATGCCACTCACCACGGCAAAAACCGGTTGGGTGCGATAGTATGTTTCGAGCTGTGCGGTCCATGTTTCCGCCGCACCGGTTAGCGACCAGATGTGCAATTTCCACTTGCGGTACGCCTTGTACATGCGGGTCATACCCATCACGGTCTTCTGCTCCCCCCGCACTGTCTCATTTCGAATTTCGGCATTGTGGTCCTCGAAATACGCCTCCATCACCTCGCGCAGCGCACGGCTCTTCTCCGGATCGACCCCATCGGTGACGATCGTGGCGAAGTGGATATCGGTATCGGTAACGCCGGGGCTCGGCTCCGCGGACAGGGTTTTGAGATACGTGGTCAGGGCGTCGATCTCGGCATCGTTGAGCGCATAGCGCGGCATGGCCGGACCGAGCATTCGTCCTGACGGATCGATGCCGTCCTGAATGGCGCGCCGGAGTGTCTCGGGCGTGTAGGCCGGGCGTGTCCCCGGGCCGATGGATTGAGTCTGGAAAATCCCTTCCCGGGCAGTGGTGCCGGGCTGGAACAGGTAATTTCCGGTAATGGGGGGGATGCCCACTTTTCCCTCGCTGGAGCCAAGGCCGCTTCGCCGATGGCAATTCACGCAGGTGAGCTGAGCACCAGTGAAGGGCACGTCGCCTTCGGTTTTGGCCCGCACGCTTTGTCCGGAGGGCAGAACTCCAGAGCGGTAGATGTTTTTCCCGATCTCAAGCGTGGCCGGCGATGCCGGTACGCTTTCCTGTGCCCGGCTGTCTTGCGGTAAGGCAAACGCGGCAATGGCCCATGACGCCAGCAGCATCGTGAGCGCCCGCCGCGCCTGGCGGCAGGCACCGGCGGCGTTGGTTCTCACGGTGTCGTTAACCGGCGATATTCACTGACCAGGTCGGTGGCGCTCGCGAAGCCGTCGAGTCGTACCCACGGTGCGCCAGGCCGTGCCCGCAACAAGGTGACGGCGGCGTGGTTCATCTTGTTGCCGGCGTAGGTTTGGAAGGCCTGCTGCGCGGCCACGACCTCGGCGAGCGAGCCAGTCAGGAAGTTCCAGTTGGCGCCGGCCTTGAAGCGCTGCGCGTACTCGCGCAGACGTTGCGGGGTGTCGTATTCCGGATCGACGCTGATCGAAATCATCCTGACCTTCTCGTGTTCGGCGCTGAGCAGTTCCTGGGCGCGGGCGAAGGTGACGGTCATGACCGGGCAAATGGTGCCGCAGGTGGTGAAGATGAAATTGAGCATCACGGGCGTGTCGCGGCGCAGTTCCTGGTCGAGCGACACTTTGTGTCCATGCATGTCGGTGAGCGTAATCGCCGGGATGTTATAGCTGGCGATGCTGCGCTTGTAGGATACGTCTTTCTGCTGGGTCATCTGAGCGCGGTGGGCAGCATGCGGATCGGGCTCGGGCTCGGCTGCCGCACCGTTCGGGAACGCTGTGATAGCGCCGAGGAGGGCCGTGACCAAGAGGGCCAGGCATGGCCTGAATTGAAAGTCTGATTTCATGATTGTGTCGTCACTTAATGAGGGAGAGTATTTAAGGATGGTTAAGCGCCCCTTCTCTAAGGTAGCCCATGCCGTCACCTTGCGCCCCAGACGTCATGGCGGTGATATTTTTTGTCACCTTTAATCCATATGTTTCGGAGACTTCAGTCTCCCGCATTATTCGGGGGCCGGCTTCAATATTAAATACCGGGTATCCCTACTCGTCAGTTACTTGCCGTTGGCGAACAGGGTGGGGTTTGGCAATGGGCCGGTATGAATAACGGACCAGCGAGTCAGGCCGGTGGGAATGCCCCATTTCATAGGGATACCCAAGTGAATCGACAGGACTTTGTCCGATGGTAGGGTTTCTGCTCTTGTCAGCATCCTCAATTTATCCAGAGAGTTAGTAAAAATGCCTGCGCCAGTATCAATTTGACTCACATGGCCGACCCCGGTGGTATGAACCAAATCGAATAATGGTTGAACGCTAAATGCCTATAAATACAGTCAACACCGGATTATCGCCTGTCTCCCTGGCAGGTAAGCTGAGCATCCACATAGCCCCATCACCGCCTGGGCGGTGGAGCTCGGCACTACTCTTGCATATCGCAAATCTGATGCCGGTTTGTTAAACGAGACTGACAGGTTGTAGCCGGTGTGAAACATGGCCGGACTTGCGAGGGCGGGAAGGGTTTCCGGTATGTCATGGATATGTTGAATCGCATTCTGGTGGTTTGTATCGGCAATATCTGCCGCAGCCCCATGGCTGAATCATTGCTCGCGCAGCGACTATCTGGGCGCAAACCGGATATCTGGGTCGGCTCGGCGGGGCTGGCGGCTCTGGTTGGCCGTCCGGCGGATCCGATCGCCCAGACGTTGATGCAGGAACGGGGATTGGCGATCACGAATCACCGCGCTCGACAGATCATGCGACACGATATCCTGTCGTCGGACCTGATTCTGGCGATGGATTCGGAGCAACAGCGCCTGATTGAGTCGTCGGTGCCGGTGGCGCGCGGCAAGGTGCACCGGCTCGGGAAGTGGGGCGATTTCGATATCCCTGATCCCTACGGCGAACCGAGGCCGGCATTCGAGTGGTCGCTGTCACTAATAGAAGAAGGCATCAAAGGATGGGAGTCGCGGTTATGACCATGCGTTTCGGAATTGTCGTGCTTGCGGGCCTGTTGCTGGGAGGCTGTGCCCTTGCACCGGGGATGAAAATGGACGAGACCCGGTATCCGATTTCTGGTGGTGTCTCGGAAAAGGGTGAACAGCTGCCCGATATTCGCGTACAACCTATCAATGCCGAGTTGCTCGCCAAGGAAATCCTGAAGAAAACCCGGCCCATGCCGCGTAGCAATGAGCCGCTGCAGAAAGAACTCTCCGCCTACCAATATCGCGTTGGACCGCGCGATGTGCTGCGCATCACCGTCTGGGACCACCCCGAGCTGATCGCCCCAACCGTGCCGGGGCGGGTGAACGACCCGACCGCCGGCGCAGCGAGCAATGAGGTCACGGGCCAGGTGGTAAGCGCCGACGGCAACGTCTACGTCCCCTATGTCGGGCTGGTGCAGGTGGGAGGAAAAACCATCGACGAAGTGCGCACACTCCTGACCCAGGCACTGGCCAAGTACATCCAAAAACCCCAACTCGACGTGCGTGTGGTCGCTTTCCGCAGCCAGCTGGTCCAGGTGGCCGGTGAAGTGACTAAACCCGGGCCGGTCCCGGTGTCCGACACGCCGGTAACGGTTGTCGATGCTGTCGGTCTTGCCGGCGGCGCCAAGCCGGAGGCCGACCTGACGCATGTCACGGTCACGCGCCGCGGGCAGATCGTGCAGCTCGATTTGCAGTCGCTCTACGACTTCGGCGATACAACCCACAATCGGTTGCTGCACGACGGTGATATCGTTCATATCCCCGACCGCAACCGCAGCAAGGTGTTTGTGCTCGGCGAGGTCACCAAGCCGCTTTCGCAGCCGATGATCAAGGGCCGGTTGACGCTGGCCGAGGCGATTGGCGATGCCGGCGGCGTGAACCAGGAAACCTCGAATCCCAGCCGGATTTATGTCATTCGCGGCGATATCAACCGCCCGGACATCTATCGTCTCGACGCCGGATCGCCGGACGCCATGTTGCTGGCGACCCAGTTCCAGCTGCAACCTTTCGACGTGGTGTACGTCTCGACGGCAGAGGTCACGCGCTGGGGCCGCATGATCAACCAGCTCCTGCCGTCCATCACGGCTATGCGTACCCTTCAATTATTACAACAATAACGAAATCTCTGGAGAAGTAAGGATGCAACGTACTCCGGTCATTATCGATTCACGCTCGGACGAGATCGATCTGCACCAGCTCACCGACGTGCTCGTGGATTCACGCTGGCTGATTGCAAAGATCGCCGGCGGTATTTTCCTGTTGAGCCTGGCCTACGCCTTTCTCGCAGCGCCGATATATCGCTCGGATGCGCTGATTCTGGTCGAGACGAAAAGCGGCGGCATCGAGGAGATTTCCAGCCTGCTCACTGGCGAAATCCCGGCCGAGGCGGAGATGGAGATCCTGCGCTCGCGCTCGGTCATCAATTCCACGGTCGAACGTCTGGGGCTCGACATCGTCATTGAACCGAAATACTTCTCCATTATTGGCCGCCTGATCGCCAATCGACACGATGATCCGGAAACCCTGGCCAATCACTGGCTAGGTATGTCGTCATACGCGTGGGGCGGGGAACGCCTGCAGATCGGCCGGCTCGATGTCCCGCCGGATCTGGAAGAGGAAAAACTGACCCTGGTGGCCGGTGAGGCCGGCGCCTTCGAGCTGCGTGACCCGGATGATAAGGTGATCGCAAAAGGCGCCGTCAATCAGCCAGCGCCGATCGCGTACAGCCGCAATCCAAACCCCAAGGCCGCGCCTTTCACCATATTTGTCACCGAGCTATTCGCGCGACCCGGCACCGAATTCAAGCTGACCAAGCTGAAACGTAATACCGTGGTCACCGAGCTTCAGGAGAACATCAAGATCGCCGAGAAGGGTCAGAAGACCGGCATCTTGCAGATTTCGCTGGAGGGCAAGAAAGCCGGTGAGGTGACCACGATCGTCGATACCATGGCGAGCGTCTATCTGCGCTCCAACACCGAGCGCAAGTCCAAGCAGGCCGAGCAGACCCTTGAGTTTCTCGACAAGCAATTGCCAGTGATCAAGTCCAATCTCGATACTGCCGAGATGGTGCTCAACCAGCACCGCGCCAGTAACGGCAGCATCAACCTGAACCTCGAGATCCAGGGCATGTTGACCCAGATGGCCGAGGTCGAGAAAGAGATGTCAGTCCTGAAGCTGCAGCGTGCCGACATGCTGCAGCGCTTCACCAATGAGCATCCGATGGTCATCGCCATCGACCAGAAGATGGCCGAACTCAATAAACTGAACGCCGGCTACAACGGCCGGGTGAAGAAACTGCCACAGACCGAGCAGGAAGTGGTGGGGCTGATGCGTGACGTCAAGGTCAACACGGATGTCTATACCCTGCTGCTCAACAAATCGCAGGAACTCAAGGTTGCCAAAGCCGGTACCGTGGGCAACGCTTACATCGTTGACCGCCCAGTGGTACCCGATGAACCGGTCAAGCCAAATCAGCCGCTGGTGCTGGCCTTGGGGCTGGGTATCGGCCTGCTGTTGGGCATGGTTACGGCGGTGGTGCGCAAGAGCCTGATCGGAGGCGTCGAGGACGTCGAGGTCATCGAGCGTCAGCTCAATGTTCCGGTCTATGCCGTGATCCCGCACAGCGCAGATCAGGCAAGGCTGATTGCGACCCGCGATACCATGAAAGACAAGCGCTTCCCGATGCTGGCCAAGAGCCATCCCAACGACTCGGCCATCGAGGGTCTGCGCAGCTTGCGCACCAGCCTGCAGTTCGCCACCGCGGATGCCAAGAACAATATCATCGCCATCGGCGGACCGCGCCCGGCGATTGGCAAGTCGTTCGTGAGCGCCAATTTCGCCCATGTGCTCGCCGAAGCCGGCAAGTCCGTGCTCATTATCGACGGCGACATGCGCAAGGGTCACTTGCACGATTATTTCGGCGGGGTGAGCACGCCCGGCCTGTCAGAATTGCTGAGCGGCACCGCCAATCTCACTGCGGCGGTGCGCCGCACCGAGCAGCCGAACCTGCATTTTCTGCCGACCGGCGTGCTGCCGCCCAATCCCTCCGAGCTGCTAATGAGCGACCGCTTCCGGCAGCTGCTCGATATGGCGAGCAAGCAGTACGACATCGTGCTGATCGACACGCCGCCGATCATGTCGGTCACCGATGGCGCCATCATCGGCAGCCAGGCGGGAGCGAACTTCATGATCCTGCGTTCCGGCCTGCATCCGATCAGGGAGATCGAGCGCTCAATCAAGCATTTCGAGCAAAGCGGCGCGCATCTGCAGGGCGTGATTTTCAACGACATGCCCGTCCGCCGCGGCCTTTACGGTTACGGGCAATACGGCTACCACCTGCCGTACGGCCACGCCAAGAGCGCATGAACGTATGAATGCACCACTTTCCAGGAATAATATTGTCTGGCACCACGCCACCGTCACGCGCGAACGCCGCGAGACCTTGAACGGCCACAAGGGCGCTATCGTGTGGTTCACCGGCCTTTCCGGCGCCGGCAAGTCCACGATCGCGCACGCGGTCGAGGAGCGCCTGCACCAAATGGGCTGTCGGACGTTTGTGTTCGACGGAGACAACGTCCGCCATGGCCTGTGTGCCGACCTCGGTTTTTCACAGGAAAACCGTTCGGAAAACATCCGCCGCATCGGCGAGATGGCCAAGCTTTTCACCGACGCTGGTGTGATCACCCTCACCGCGTTCATCTCGCCGTTCCGCGCCGACCGCGAGCGTGTGCGCAACATCGTACGTGCGGGCGACTTTCTGGAGATCTATTGCCGCTGCTCCGTGGAGGAATGCGAACGCCGCGATGTGAAAGGACTATATCGCAAGGCGCGTGCGGGTGAAATCAAGGATTTCACAGGAATCTCGTCACCGTATGAGGACCCAATTCGTCCGGATCTTATTCTCGACTCAACAATACTGAGTATCGACAGCTGTGTTGGACATGTACTTGAGCTTCTTGTCCAAAAGAGAGTGATCGAGCATTGCACAGGCTAGCAGCTATACCATTTCAGTCAAACGCTCTATTCGTAGATGGCAATGTCATTAGACAAGTGATGAGGGGTAGCAGATGAACTACTTCAGACACGACCAGGCTCTGGTCGAGAGTGATCATATTGGCGAACGAACCAAAGTGTGGGCATTTGCACATATT
>Ga0209705_10001134_pt1 | contig 14089 bp, 12 predicted proteins | sample PPLLaktember2015_5_FD_187262 | JGI IMG/M metagenome (GOLD analysis project Ga0209705, IMG submission 187262) | Freshwater sediment microbial communities from Prairie Pothole Lake near Jamestown, North Dakota, USA - PPLs Lake P8 Core (1) Depth... | ecosystem: Environmental > Aquatic > Freshwater... | reverse complement strand
CAGGTCGTCGGGGCCGTGGTCCCGGTCAAGGGCGGCGGGGGCCCGTCACTCGTCGAGCTGGTCATGGAGAACAAGGACAAGCTCAACGATGCCGTCGAGGCCGCGGCGGCGTGGCTGCGGGAGAACACGTGAAGCGAGTCCTGGTCATCGGCAGCTCCAACACGGACATGATCATCCGCGTCCCGCGGATCCCCAGGCCGGGAGAAACGATCCTTGGCGGGGCGTTTTCTATGGCGGCGGGGGGCAAGGGGGCGAACCAGGCCGTAGCCGCCGCCCGGGCGGGGGGGCAGGTGACCTTCGTCGCCCGCGTTGGGGACGATATCTTCGGCGAACGGGCGCTGGCCGGCTTCCGCGCGGACGGGATCGACACGCGGTTCGTCCTCGCGACCCCCGGGGCGGCGTCGGGCATCGCGCTGATCCATGTCGACGAGCGCGGCGAGAACAGCATTTCCGTCGCCTCGGGCGCCAATGCGCTTCTCTCTCCCGGCGACCTGGATCGGGCCGACGAGGCCTTCGCCGCGTCCGGCATCGTTCTCCTCCAGCTCGAGTCGCCTCTTGCGACCGTCGAGGCCGCGGTCGGGAAGGCGGGGGAGAGGGGCGTTCCGGTCATCCTCAACCCGGCTCCGGCCCGGCCGCTCGATGGCGATCTTCTCCGCGGCGTGTCCGTCCTGACGCCCAATGAGCACGAAGCGGCGACGCTCACAGGCATCGAGGTCGAGGACGAGCGCGGCCTTCGCGAAGCGGCCGCCCGCATCCGGGCCCGCGGTCCGCGGACGGTCGTCATCACGCTCGGCGAGCGCGGCGCTTACGCGTCGTCGGAGGGATTCGAAGGGCTCGTCCCCGCCTTCAAGGCGGAGCCCGTCGATACGACGGCGGCGGGGGATGTCTTCAACGGGGCGCTGGCCGTCGCTCTGGCCGAGGCTCGGCCGCTCGGGGAGGCCTTGCGCTTCGCCCAGGCCGCCGCGGCCATCTCGGTCACCCGCCCCGGCGCCCAGCCCTCCGCCCCGACGCGCGTCGAGATCGAAGCGCTCCTCCTACCATCTTCTCTTGGGGGGTAAAGTGAAAGCGGTCGCCTACAAAGAGTACGGTCCCCCGGAGGTGCTGAAGCTCGAAGAAGTGGCAAGACCCGCTCCGAAGGATGATGCATTGTTGGTCAGGGTCCATGCGACGACGGTGAACTTCGGGGATCTCCTTGCCCGAAATTTCAAAAATACTCCTCTCAGCGAATTCTATATGCCCTTGCCCCTGTGGCTCCCTGTCAGGATCGCTTTGGGATGGAGCAAGCCGAAGGTCAGGATCCTTGGCAGTGAATTCTCCGGCGTTGTGGAATCGGTCGGGAAGGATATAAAAGAATTCAAGGAAGGCGATGAGGTCTTCGGCTATACGGGTCAAAGAATGGGGGCCTATGCCGAATATCTTTGTATTTCGGAGGATAAGATGGTGGGGATCAAGCCCAAGAACATGACCCATGAGGAGGCCGCCAGCATCCCCTATGGGGCCATCATGGCCAACGATCATCTGAAGAGGGTCAAGATCCAGCCCGGCCGGAAGGTCCTGGTCAACGGAGCTTCCGGAGGAATAGGCTCGGCTGGTGTTCAACTCGCCAAATATTTCGGAGCTGAGGTTACGGGGGTTTGCGGGACCCATGGGCAGGACTATGTGAAGGCCCTCGGGGCGGACCACGTCATCGATTATGGGAAGGAGGATTTCACAACGAACGGTAAGGCCTATGATGTCATCTACGATATCCTGGGCAAGAGCACGTTCTCCAAATGCAGGAGTTCGCTGACCGATAACGGGACCTACCTCAACGCAAGTTTCAAAACAGGCAAGATCCTTCAGATGATCCGGACGAAGATCGCAGGGAAGAAGAAAGTCGTTTGTGCCTTTGCCCGCGAGAGACATGAGGATATGGCCCACATCAGAGACCTTGCTGAAGCGGGGGCCCTCAGGGCGGTCATCGACCGGACCTTCCCCTTGGAGAGAGCGGTCGAGGCTCACAGGCATATCGAAGATGGCCGCAACAGGGGCCGTGTCGTGATCACCATCGTTTCCAGAATGATGCGCTATTCTTGACGAGTGGGTGCATCGTTGGATCAGGAGGAAGAATGAAAATAGCCGTTCCACTTCTCATCGTGGCCTGCATCACCATAGAATGCGGCAGCAACCCATCGCCGGACGCACAGGGCATCCAGAAAACGTTCGATGCTTATAAGACCGCCATCCTCAATACTGACGGTCCAACTGCCGCAGCACACGTCAGCAAGCGAACGATCGACGAATACCAGCAGTATGTCGACTGGTGCCGGCTGGCCGATCGTCAGACTCTGGAAACACTCTCCACCATCAACAAATTCCAGGTTTTATTACTCAAACACAGGATTCCAAAGGATGATTTAATGAAAATGGACGGTGAAGCCGTTTTTATTCATGCCGTCAATAATGACTGGATCGGAAAGAACAGCGTTATTGTCACTACAATCGGAGACATACAGACCTCGGACGGCCGCGGAACCGCAGCCGTCTCTATGAATCAGGAGAAGGCGCCGAGCCGATTCCATTTTATTGAGGAAGAGGGTTCGTGGAAATTCGATCTCATCCAAACCCTCCGTGATGCCGACCAAATCCTGAAGATGCAGATGCGACAGTTGGGATTGGAAGAGGACGAGTTCATCTTCCGAATGATCGAATCCGTCAGCGGTCGTAAAGTCCCGGCTTCGATCTGGGAACCCTTGGAGAAGAAGGATTGATCTAATAAGAATGCCTTGACATGGGCCCGAGGTACATGTCCCCCGCGGCTACTCGTAGCGCAGGGCCACGATAGGATCCATCCGGGCGGCTTTCTGGGCCGGGAAGATGCCGAAGAACAGCCCGATCGCGGCCGACACCGACAGCCCCAGCACGACCGACCAGGGCGAGACCGTGGCCGGAAGCGGGGTGGCCGCCTTGACGATGAGGGCGATGCCGAAGCCGACGAAGACGCCGATGATCCCGCCCGTCCCGGTGAGGAAGATGGCCTCGATGAGGAACTGCTTCATGATGTCGCCCGCCCGGGCCCCGATGGCCTTGCGGATGCCGATCTCGCGGGTCCGCTCCTTGACCGAGACGAGCATGATGTTCATGACCCCGATGCCCCCGACGAGGAGGCCGATGGAGGAGATGACGATCATGACCAGGTAGGCGGCGCCCGTCAGCTGGTTGTAGAGGTCGACCATGGTGTCCTGGGTCATGATGTTGAAATCGTTGGGCTTGCCGTAGGGGACCTTGCGCCGCTGGCGGAGGACGCCGGTGATCTGTTCGATCGTCTCGCCGAGCGTGTCCGGGTCGCGGGGCGCGGCGATGATCTCCAGGCCGTCCGGCTCGTAGCGGAAGTATTTCATCAGCGTCGTGATGGGCAGGCCGACGAAGTTGTCGCGGCTCTGGCCGAACATCTGGCCCCTTTTCGACAGGACCCCGACGACGGTGAAGGCTTCGGGGCCGACGCGGATCTCCTTGCCGATGGGGTTCGTGGTCGGGAAGAGGGTGTCGGCCAGCTCCGAGCCCAGGACGCAGACCCGGGCGCTGCGCTCGACCTCGGATTCCGTGATGAACCGGCCCAGCTGCGGCAGGTAGAGGGACATGACCACGGGCCACTTCTCGTTCATGCCGATGACCATCGCCGTGTCGCTCTTGGCGCTCTGGTACTTGATCTCGATCGCTTCGAACGGGCTGACGTAGATGCTGACGGCCACGGCCCGGACGAGCGACGCTTCCGCCCCGATGGCCCGGACGTCGTCGAAGGTCAGGTCCTTGCGCGTCCGCTGCTCTTCCGTCATCTCGCCCATCTGGATGGCCTCGTTCTTGCGGACGATGATCATGTCGGAACCGGCCGCCTGGAGCTCGGACAGGAAGCTCTTGTTGAGCCCCTGGATGATCGAGACCATGCCGATGACGGTCATGACCCCGATGACGATGCCGAGGATGGTCAGGAACGAGCGCAGCTTGTGCGAGCGCAAAGAATCGATCGCCATGCGGAAGACTTCGCGGAAGATCTGGAGCCGCAGGTTCATTGGTCCGACCTCAGGGCCTCGACGGGATCCAGCCGGGCCGCCCGGTTGGCCGGGTAGATGCCGAAGAACAGGCCGATCGACCAGGACATGACCATGGCCAGGACGACCGAGGCGGGCTCGACGCTCGAGGGCATGGACGTCGCCGCGGAGATGACCCGGGCGACGGCGTAGCCGAGGACGATGCCGATGAACCCGCCCAATCCGGACAGGACCGCGGACTCGATGAGGAACTGGTAGAGGATGTCCCGGCGCCGGGCGCCCACGGCCATGCGGATGCCGATCTCCTTCTTCCGCTCCGAGACCGAGACGAACATGATGTTCATGATGACGATGCCGCCGACGACGAGGGCGATCGAGGAGACGGCGATCATGGCGAAGTAGATGCCCTGCGTGGCCGTCTTGTAGAACTGGATGAAGGTCTCCGAGGTGGCGAAGGCGAAGTCGTCCGGGTCGTTGTAGCCGCGCTTCCGCCACGAGCGGAGGACCGTCCGGACCTCTTCCTGGGCCCGGGCCATCTCCTCCTGGGAGTTCGTATGGATGTTGATGCTGATGGAGCGCCGCGAGCCGTAGACCTTCATGAACGTCGTGATCGGGATGCGGACGTAGTTGTCCTGGCTGAAGCCCAGGATCTTGCCCTTCTTGGCGCCCACGCCGACGACCTGGAAGTTCCGGCTGCCGACCTTGAGCCAGCGGCCGATGGGATCGAGCCCGCCGAAGACCATCTCGGCGACGTCGGAGCCGATGACGCAGACGGGCCGGGAGTTGGTCTCGTCCTGGCTCTGGAGGTGGCGGCCGCTCGTGAGCTCGACGACGGAGCCGATCTCGTGGTCGAGATAGGTCACGCCGCGGACGTCGGTGTTCTTGAGCGACTGGCTGCCGTACTTGACGGTCGCGCTGGCCCCGTCGGAGGCGCCGACGAGCTCGCAGGACGGGCAGTTGGCCCGGATGAGGTCGCGCTCGACGAGGGTGATGTCCTTCCGCTTCATCTGCTCGCGGAACTCGTTGAGCGACGTCCCCATCATGGAGAACTTCTGGACGGAGAAGTCGTTGGCCCCGTAGAACGACATCTTCGTGTAGACGTAGTTGTTGAGGCCCTGGATGACCGAGACGACGGCGATGATCGTCAGGACGCCGATGATGATGCCGAGCAGGGTCAGGAACGACCGGAGCTTGTTGGCTTTCAGGGAGATCCAGGCCATCGTAAAGGACTCACTGAACTGCAGCTTGGCCATGGATATACCTTCGTCTATTCTACCCTATGTATACGAAACTCCGAAGTTATGGTTCATCCCTCGGCCCGCATTCAACCCTGTTGGCCCCGGAGGGGCCTCGGAGATCGTCTCCGTTCGCTGCGGTGATCTTTAACGCCCTCCCGGTCCGGAGCTGATGGGAGGAGGCCGCATCTCCGTCCCGGGAGTGCTAGATCACCGCTTGATGCTCACTCCGCGATACCCCTCGGCCCCTTCTTCCGGGGCCTTCCCCGCGTATCTCAGTCTGCAATAGCGCCGTCCGTTGCCCCGGTTCAAAAGAAATGCGGCTTGACAGGAAGCGGAGTGGAACCCATAATGGAACGACCTGCCTATGTTAATGAGACTCAATAAGTTCCTGGCGCATGCCGGGGTGTGCTCCCGGCGGGAGGCCGACCGCTGGATCGCCGAGGGGCGGGTCAGCGTCAACGGGCGGGTCGTCCAGGAGCTCGGCGAGAAGGTCGCCCCGGACCGTGATAAGATCGTGGCCAACGGGGCGACCGTCCGCGGCGCGGAGGAGAAGCCGGCCTACATCCTCCTCAACAAGCCGGCGGGGCGCGTCGTCAGCGTCAAGGATCAATTCGGCCGGCCGACGGTCATGGAGCTCCTCAAGCACGTCCCTGCCCGAGTCTACCCCGTCGGGCGGCTCGACCTCGACACCGAGGGGGCCCTGCTCCTCACCAACGACGGCGACCTGGCCCTCCGTCTGACCCATCCGCGCTTCGGCGCCGTCAAGATCTACGAGGTCCGGGTCGAGGGCGAGCCCAAGGACGAGGACCTCGACAAGGTCCGGCACGGCATCTTCCTCGAGGGCCGCCGGTCGGCTCCGGCCCGGGTCCTCGTCGTCCGCCGCGGCCGCCGCACGACGCTCAAGGTGGAGATCCACGAAGGCCGGAAGCGGGAGATCCGGAAGCTCTTCGAGGCCGTGGGCTATCCCGTCGTCGGGCTCGTCCGGGTGGACTTCGCCGGGCTGACCCTCGAAGGGCTCAAGAAGGGGGAGTGGCGCCATCTCTCCAAGCCGGAGATCCGGCGGCTGAAAAGGCTCGTCGGGCTCGAGGCGCCCGCGCCGGCTACTTCAACCCCTCGGACGGCCCCTCGCCTTTCTCGCCCGGGACGCTGAAGGCCTTCAGACCTTTGGCCAGCCTCTGGAGCTCGGCGTCGACCAGGCCGTGGACCGTGTCCGGCGGATAGCTTCCGTCCGCGTCCGCGGCGCCGGCCTCGACCCCCGTCAGGATCTCGATCCCCTCGTCGATCGATCTGACCGGATAGACGTGGAACTTCCCGTCCTTGACGGCGGCGACGACGTCGGACCGGAGCATCAGGTTCTGGGCGTTCTGATGGGGGATGATGACCCCCTGTGTTCCCGTCAGCCCCTTGGCCCGGCAGACGGCGTAGAAACCCTCGATCTTCTCATTGACGCCGCCGATCGGCTGGATCTCGCCCTTCTGGTTGAGCGAGCCGGTGACCGCCAGGTCCTGGCGCAGGGGCAGGCCCGAGAGGCTCGAGAGGATGGCGTAGACCTCGGTCGAGGAGGCGCTGTCGCCGTCGACCCCGCCGTAGGACTGCTCGAAGGCGACCGAGGCCGTCAGGGACATCGGCCTCTTGGTCGCGTACTTGCCGCGCATGTACCCGCCGAGGATGAGGACGCCCTTGTTGTGGGTCGGCCCGCTCAGGTCGGCCTCGCGCTCGATGTTGATGACCCCGCCGCGGCCCATGCCGGTCCGGGCGGTGATGCGGGCCGGCTTGCCGAACATGAACTGGCCCATGTCGTAGACCGACAGGCCGTTGACCTGGCCGACGACCGCGCCTTGCGTGTCGATGAGGATCGTGCCTTCCTCGATCATCTCTTGGATCTTGTCCTCGATGAGGCTGACCCGCTCGAACCGCTCCTCGATCGCCTTCTCGACGTCCTCCCGCCCGACGGCCGCCTTCTTGGCCTTGCGGGCCCAGTAGCTCGACTCGCGGATGACGTCGGCGATGACGTGGAACCGCGTCGACAGCTTCTTCTGACGGCCGGCGATGCGCGTCGAGTACTCGATGAGCGCCTCGATGCCCTGCTTGGAGAGGGGCAGGAGGTCGTCCTCGTCGCAGATCTTCCGGATGAACCGGACGTAGTCGCCGAAGGACTTGTCGTCCTTGGCCATCTCGGTGTCGAACTCGGCCTTGATCTTGAAGATCTTCTTGAAGTCGTCGTCCATGAAGTAGAGGAGGTTGTAGATGTAGGCGTCGCCGATCATGACGACCTTGACGTCGGCCTTGATCGGCTCCGGCTTGAGCCGGGCCGTCGTGAACAGGTACATCTGGAGATAGTTCTGGATCTCGAAGATCTGGTTGCGCAGGGTCCGCTTGAGGACCGGCCAGACGCCGGGCTCGACGAGCGCGTCCAGGGCGTTGATGACGAGGTAGCCGCCGTTGGCCTTCAGGAAGGAGCCGGCCTTGATCATGGTGAAGTCCGTCTGGCTCATCCCGATCCGCGACATCGTCGACTCGATGGAGCCGAAGAGGTTGACGTAGTTCGGGTTGGTCTCCATGACCACCGGCGCGCCCTTCTGGTCCGAGTTGTCGACCAGGAGGTTGACCCGGTATTCGAGGAAATCCTCGGGGGCCTCGCGCTCCCTGTCCTCCTTCTTCTGGACCTTGAAGACCTCGAGGTTCTTGACCAGCGACTTCTCGACCTCGTCGAGGTAGGCCGTGATCTTGGGGCCGTCGAACTTGGACCGGACGTCGGCGATGGCGCCCCGGATGACGGGAGTGATCGACTCCTCGTCCCAGCTCCGGAGCAGGATCCGCGTCTCTTCGTCGATCTCCTTGAGGCGCTCGAAGACGGCCTCGAGCTTGGTCGTCAGCTTCTCGTATTTCTGGCGAAGCTCGTCCAGCGTTTCTTTGGGGATCTTCTTGTCCTTGACCAGGGCCTCGACCTTGGCGAAGGGGATGGGCTGGCCCTCGAGGACCGGGATGAGGTCGGGGCGGCTGAACAGGCCCATCTGGACCTGGATGACGGAGAAGCCCTGCGCGGCCACCTCCTCCTCGAAGGCCTGGAGGAGCTCCCGCTGCTTCTTCTGCTGAGACTCGACGAGGGCGTCCTTCTTCTCGGTGTAGTAGGGGCTTTTCAGGAGGTCGGGGATGTTCGTCTTCAGCATGTCGATCAGCCTGGCCATGGCCTCGCTGAAGGCCTTGCCCCGGCCGGCCGGGAGCATGACGAGGACGGGCTCGTCGGGGTACCTGAAATTGTTGACATAGAGGATGTCGTCGGGCGTCTTCTCGCCCTTCTCGAGCTGGTCGAGCAGCTGGGTGATCGTCGTCGTCCGCCCGGTGCCGACCATGCCGGTGATGAAGATGTTGTAGCCGAGGCTCTTGATGTCAAGCCCCGTCTGGATGGCCCGCAGGGCCCGCTCCTGGCCGATGATCTCCTGGCAGGGCTTGGCTTCCTCGCTCGATCCGACGGGGACGAACTCCGGGCAGCAGACCCAGCGCAGCTGGTCCGGGGAAAGCTCGGCAAATCCGCTCTTCGTTCGCATAAGCCCCTCCTCGACCCAACCTATCACATTCCCTTGCGTCGCTCAAGGCGGCCGGGGGCCGGGCCGGCGGGTTTTTGGTGAAAATCCGGCGGACATCTGTTAGAATAAGGCCGCTCCGGATTCCCGAATAACGAAACGCGTCGGAGGGCGTGAGGACCATGAAGATCCATCAAGGCAAGCTGCAGGCCAAAGGCTACAGGATCGCCATCGTCGTCAGCCGGTTCAACAGCTTCATCTCGGAACGGCTGCTCGAGGGGGCCCTGGAGGCCCTCCAGAAGATGGGGGCCCTGGAGGCCGATCTGACCGTGTACAAGGTGCCGGGCTCGTTCGAGGTCCCGGTCGTCGCCAAGAAGATCGCCAAGGCCAAGACGGCCGACGGCATCCTCTGCATCGGCGCCCTCATCCGCGGCGACACCCCCCACTTCGACTACCTCAGCGCCGAAGTGACCAAAGGGCTGGCCCAGATCGCCATGGACGACGGCGTCCCCGTCTCCTTCGGCATCCTGACCGTCGATACGGTCGAGCAGGGCATCGAGCGGGCGGGGACGAAGGCCGGCAACAAGGGCTATGACGCGGCCTTTTCGCTCGTCGAGACCCTGAACGTGATCAAGGAGGCGGGCCTCCGCTGAGCGGGCGACCTGTTCGAGCCATGGGACAACGCCGCAAGGCGCGGGAGTGCGCCCTTCAGATCCTCTTCCAGCTCGAGTTCAATGCCGGCGACACCCAGGGCATCGTCCGGGTCTATTGGGAGGGCCAGAAAGCGGCCCGGCAGGTTCAGGAATACGGGACCTGGCTCGTCGAGACGATCCGGACCCACGGCGGCGAGATCGACGAGGCCATTCAGGCGGTCTCGAAGAACTGGCGCCTGGCCCGGATGGCGGTGGTCGACCGGAACATCCTGAGGATCGCGGTCTGCGAGCTCCTCTACGAGCCCGCCCTCGCCCCGGCCATCGTCATGGACGAGGCGATCGAGATCGCCAAGCGCTACAGCGGCGAGGAATCGGCTGTGTTCGTCAACGGCGTCCTCGACGCGGTCGTCCGGCGGCTCCGGGGCCCGGCGGCAAAGCCCGGGGGCCCGGACCAAGAAGGTGAGCATGAGCAAAAATAACGAGCCCGTCGAGCTGGACCAGGACGTCGCCCGGCGGGAGAAATACCGGAAACTCGGCCAGGCCGGCGTCCCGCTCTTCCCCTACACGGCGTCCCGGACGCACGAGGTCGCGGAGATCGTCGGGGCCTACGCCTGCCTGTCCGCCGAGGAGATCGAGGCCAAGAGGGCCGCCGTCGTCGTTCCCGGCCGGATCCTGTCCATCCGCAAGATGGGCCGGGCGACCTTCTTCCACATCTCGGACGGCCGCGAGCGCCTCCAGGCCTATGTCCGGGAGGACAAGGTCGGGGCCGAGGCCTACGAGCGATTCGGACTCACCGACCTCGGCGACGTCGTCTCCGTCTCCGGGACCCTCTTCAAAACCCGCACCGGCGAGCTGACGGTCCTCTGCGACGCCGTCGATTTCCTGGCCAAGTGCCTCCACCCCCTGCCGGAGAAGTGGCACGGCCTCCAGGACGTCGAGCTCCGTTACCGCCAGCGCTACCTCGATCTCATCATGAACCCCGAAGTCGGCGACGTCTTCCGCCTCCGCGGCGCCATCGTCGCCCATATCCGGCGGTTCTTCGACGCCCGGGGCTACCTCGAGGTCGAGACGCCGATGATGCACCCCATCCCCGGCGGAGCCCTGGCCCGGCCGTTCAAGACGTTCCACAACGCCCTCGGCCTCGATCTCTATCTCCGCATCGCCCCGGAGCTCTACCTCAAGCGCCTCGTCGTCGGCGGCCTGAGCAAGGTCTACGAGATCAACCGGAGCTTCCGCAACGAGGGCATCGACGCCCAGCACAACCCCGAGTTCACCATGCTCGAGTTCTACGAGGCCTACAAGGACTACTTCGACATGATGGAGCTCACCGAGGAGCTGCTGGCCGGCCTGGCCGCGGACCTTCTCGGCAAGGACGAGGTCCCCTACGGCGAGCACACGATCTCCTTCAAGCGCCCCTTCAAGCGCCTCAAGTTCCTCGACGCCTGCGTCGAGCACAGCGGCCTGGCCCCCAGCCGCTTCGAGGACCGGAAGGGCCTTATCGAGTTCGCCGCCGGCCTGGCCCCCGACAAGAAGCCCCAGTCCTACGGGAAGGCCCTGGACATCATCTTCGACCGCTTCGTCAAGGACCGCATCGTCCAGCCGACCTTCATCACCAACCCGCCGCGGGAGATCTCGCCCCTGGCCAAGACCTCCCGCGAGAACCCGGAGGAGTCCGAGCGCTTCGAGCTCCTGATCGCCGGGATGGAGGTGGCCAACGCCTTCTCCGAGCTGACCGACCCGGCCGAACAGAGGGCCCGCTTCGAGGAGCAAGCCCTGGAGAAGCGCCGGGGCGACGAGGAGTCCCACGCCGTCGACCTGGACTACGTCGAGGCCCTCGAATACGGCCTGCCCCCGACGGGCGGGGAGGGCATCGGCATCGACCGGCTGACCATGATCCTGTCCGACCGGCGGACGATCCGCGAGGTCGTCCTCTTCCCCCTCCTGAGGCCGAAATAAACCCATGAGCTTCGAGCTGTTCGTCGCCAAGCGCTACCTCACGGCCCGGAGGAAACAGGCCTTCATCTCCGTCATCACCCTGATCTCGGTCACGGGCATCGCCATCGGCGTCGCCGCCCTGGTCATCGCCATCGCCCTCATCACCGGGTTCCAGGGCGACGTCCAGGACAAGATCCTGGGCGCGACCTCCCACGTCATGGTCTCGGACCTGGGCGGCCGGGGCCTCGAGGACTATGAGGCGATGGCCGAGAAGATCCGGGCCCTGCCCGGCGTCGAGTCGGTCTCGCCCGTCGTCTACAGCACCGTGCTCATCACCGGCATCGGGGAGAGCTCGGGGGCCCTGGTCAAGGGCATCGACTTCGAGCGGGAGCGGCCGGGCTCGGACTGGCTCCAGAGGCTCGAGGCCGGGGCGATCCCCGTCTCGGGCGGGGCCCGCGAGGGGCTCCTCCTCGGGCGGGAGCTGGCCCTGCAGATCGGCGCCCAGGTGGGGGACAGGGTCCAGATCGTCACCGCCTCTTCGACCCTGGGCCCGATGGGCCTCCTGCCGAAGCGCAAGACGTTCGAGGTGGCCGGGATCTTCAACACCGGCCTCTACGAGTTCGACAGCTCGACCGCGCTGGTCGCGATCGGCGTCGCCCAGAAGCTCTTCGGGCTCGAGGGCCGGGCCAGCTACATCCAGGTCAAGCTCGCCGACATCTTCGCCGCCCCCGAGATCGGGGAGCGGATCCAGGCCGAGCTGCCGCCCGTCGTCTACATCACCACCTGGATGGAGCTCAACAAATCGCTCTTCTCGGCCCTGAAGCTCGAGAAGAACATCATGTTCCTGACGATCACCCTGATCGTCATCGTCGCCGCCCTGAACATCATCGCCACGCTCATCCTCATGGTCATGGAGAAGACCCGCGACATCGGCATCCTCATGGCCATCGGGGCGACCCCCCAGATGATCAACCGGGTCTTTTTCTACCAGGGCGCGCTCATCGGGATCGTCGGGACGGCCCTCGGCGTGCTCCTGGGCCTGGGCTGGTGCGCCCTGGCCAACGCGTTCGAGCTCATCAAGATCCCCGTCGACATCTACCAGATCTCCCATGTCCCGTTCCGGATGAGGCCGCTCGACCTGGCCGTCATCGTCGGCGTGACCCTGCTCATCAGCTTCGTCTCGACCCTGTTCCCGGCCCGCCGCGCGGCCAAGGTCGACCCCGTGGTGGCGTTGAAATATGAGTGACCTCGTCCTCGCCGCCGAACGCCTGGGCAAGACCTACCCCCTGCCCAAGGGCGAGCTGCGCATCTTCGAGGGGCTCGACTTCGAGCTCCGCCGGGGCGAGCTCGCGGCCGTCATGGGCGCCTCCGGGGTCGGCAAGACGACGCTCCTCAATCTCCTCGGGGGCCTCGACCGGCCGACCGAGGGCCGCGTCCTGCTCGACGGCGAGGACCTCTTCGCCGGCTCCGACAGGGAGGTGGCCTCGGTCCGCAACCGCAAGATCGGCTTCGTCTTCCAGGTCTACCACCTCCTGCCCGAGTTCACCGCCCTCGAGAACGTCAGCTTCCCCCTGATGATCGGCGGGACCCCCCGCAAAGAGGCCTTCCGCCGGGCCGGGGAGATGCTCCGGGAGGTCGGGCTCGAGGACAAGACCGCCTCGAGACCGAGCCAGCTGTCGGGCGGCGAGCAGCAGCGCGTGGCCATTGCCCGGTCCCTCGTCAACGGCCCCTGCCTGCTCCTCGCCGACGAGCCGACGGGCAACCTCGACTGGAGGACGGGGGAGAGGGTCCTCCGCCTGGTCCTCGACCTCCACGAACGGAAGGGCCTGTCCAGCATCCTCGTCACCCACAACGAGAAGATCGCCCGCTTCTGCCACCGGGTCTATATGATGGAGGCGGGCACGATGAAACTCCTGGACTCGCTCCCGAGTTAACAGAGAGGGCCCCTCCCGCCCGCCGCCGTCCCGGAGGGCCGGCGCTTTTGACCGTTCCGGCGCGATATGGTATAAAGATTAGGATACTGGACATGAAAAAACTCGTCCTCCTCGTCGTCCTCCTCGTCATCCCGGTCGTCCTGGCCGCCCAGGACATCGTGGAGAAGGTCGAGGTCAGCGGCAACGACCGGGTCACGACGGAAACCGTCCTCTATTACCTGACGGTCAGGGAGGGGGACACCTACAACGCGGACCAGTTCCGCCGGGATTTCCGGGTCCTCTGGTCGACCGGCTTCTTCTCGAACATCAAGTTCGAGGAGGCCCCGGGCGATCGGGGCAAGATCGTCAAGATCATCGTCGAAGAGAACCCCGTCGTCCGGGCCGTCACCTATAAGACCGGCAAGAAGGTCAAGGAAAAAGACATCGTCGAGAAGCTCAAGGAGAAGGACCAGGCCATCCTGCCCTACTCCTACTACAGCGCCTTCAAGGTCCAGCGCATCAAGGACACCATCACCGAGCTGCTCTACGAGAAGGGGCTGCTGGCCTCGCAGATCGAGACCGAGACCGTCAAGCAGGGGACCAACGAGGTCGACGTCCTGTTCCGTATCGACGAGGGCCCCAAGCTCCGGGTCGGCGACGTCGTCTTCGAAGGCGGCACGAAGATCCCGGCCAGCACCCTGAAGTGGTCGATGAAGGACAACCGGCCCCACAGCCTCTTCAACTGGATCGCCGGCAAGGACGTCTACAAGCAGAACAAGATCGAGGAGGCCGTCGAGG
>Ga0209705_10001125_pt1 | contig 14161 bp, 18 predicted proteins | sample PPLLaktember2015_5_FD_187262 | JGI IMG/M metagenome (GOLD analysis project Ga0209705, IMG submission 187262) | Freshwater sediment microbial communities from Prairie Pothole Lake near Jamestown, North Dakota, USA - PPLs Lake P8 Core (1) Depth... | ecosystem: Environmental > Aquatic > Freshwater... | reverse complement strand
TCCCTCTTTCATTAGGGGTGAACATCCGTTTCAAAACGCTGTTTCCCAGATTTGCAGGTTCTTTTTTCCTTAAAAACCACTCCATCCCTGTAAACATAGCCGCAGTTATGAAATTGATCTAAACTCATCAATTTCTTCATTGGATTATCAGGTTTAAAGCCTGTGGTCTTCATTTTCTCCCTTGATGCCTAAATTTCCCATGGAATAACTATTCATTCTTCTTTTGTTATCAAGTCAGATGCAGTTTCCAGTCGCCTTTTGACCTCCAGAGCCCCTTTTTTATAGACGGTAACGCAAACCAGATCCTCCCCATCATAGAGGGCAAAGTATCGATCTCCGTAGGGCTGGATGATAAAAATTTTACCTTTTTTATCAGGGTTCTCGTTAAGTTCGGGCTCCATATTTATTACCTTTATCAAAGGATTTTATGGGAGTTTTGGGAGTTGATCTCATAGATTATTTTCCCTTAAAATCAGAGGATTATTATATCAAAAATAGGCTCAAAAGTCAATTATTTCGCTTATTTACGGTGATTTAGGGTATTGAAATTGTTGAGGTATTTTTTAAGGGATTTGATGAAGATTTTTTGGAAGGAAAAAACAGGATTTGGTCAAGTTTTTACGGATAATTTTCTTGAAGATTCTTTCCTAATTTTAGAAAAAGGCGTATATTATAACCGCAAGTGAATAATACAGAGGTGTCTAGACCCTCCCTTTTGGCTCAGATTTAGCGTTAGGTGTAAGTAAGAAAATAGCATTAACTTAAATGTGGAGTAAATTGGAGTCTATTAAAGATAATTTTGTTTTTGAGGAGGAGTCATGTTTAGGGTAAGCGTCATGTATCCGAATCAAGAAGGGGGAAGGTTCGATATCAGCTACTATCGAACAAAACACATGGAATTGGTGAAAAAACTTTTGAAACCATTTGGGCTGATCAAAACAGAAGTGGATATGGGGATCTCTGGCGGAGGCGGACAGTCCCCCCCTTATATTTGTGTTGGGCAACTCTACTTTGAGTCCAAGGATGGCTATGACAGGGGAGTAACTGAGGTGGGTTTGACTATTCGAGGAGATATCCCTAACTTTACCAATGTCACACCCATTCGGCAGATCAGCGAAATTCTTGATTGAGGGCAGATATTCGAAAAGTGCAATCCCCCAACTGACCATTGCGGCCATCAACCAGAGTTTTCCGTTAAGCTCCTTTAAGTGTGCGTACCACGCAAAAGTCATAAAGACATTGCTGCACACTAATAGCATAGTAGCTTTCAAAACAGGACTCATTTTCCCTCCATGATTACATCACATTATTTTTTTATTTTATTGGAATCAGAAATTGGCGATAGTTGAACTCTCATCGTACGAGGATAAAAATAGGTCACGGAGATTCCAGAAGGAATATTGATGTTTATCTCGGAAAGAGAAAGTTGATTGGTACCAGAATGGGCCCTGGAGAGATCGACTTGAATTCTGAGGTGGTTGGGATCTAAAGATGAAAGAAGCCTTTGTGAACCTTTGAGTCGAACGTTCATCTCTCTCGGAGGATCCCCTGAAATCCCTAAATTCTGGGGAGTTGAATAATATTCAATGGGAATATTAAAACTGATCTCCCCCTGTCGAATGCCGATAAGAAATACCCAGAGAAGGGAAACGGAAAGAAGGAAGAGAGACTTGATCGGTAAATCGTCGAAGAGTCTTCCTGTCCATCTCTTTTTTTTGCTGTTTTCTCTTTGGGGCGAGGGTGAATCAGAAAGGCTTTTTTGTAAGTGTAATTTTCCTTCTTTCCTTTCGGCTCTTCCTCTGGAAACTAATAGAACCTCCTTCCTCTCTCCTGAGACAATGATACATTCTGCATCTGAAACCTCCGTTATCCCGACCCCCACCCGATGGCGAGCTCCCCATCCTTTTGGAATTGACGGGGACTCTGAAACAGGAAGAAAGGCAGTCGCATATCGAATCCGATCTCCCGAAATGATGACCGCACCGTCATGTAATGGTGACTGGGGGTTGAAAACACTAATTAACAATTCTTCATTTATTTCGGCATCCAGGAGAGTCTTCCCATGAATGAATTCATCGAGTTCATCCCTTTTCTGTAGAATGATTAACCCTCCAATACCTTTATCGAGCATTCTGAAAGCAGCTTCTGCAATTTCATCAAGGGTTTTTGCAGAGAACCGCTCCTGTTTTCCAAAAATATATGTCGGCAAGGTAATGCTTCCTAAGACCTCCCGTATCTCCTTTTGGAAGATCACCACCAGGATAAGCAGAATGACTGCCCAGAGGTTCTGGAGCCCCCACACGGAGAGGGGTAAATCGATCCACTGGGCAATGATATAATAAAGAGGTAAAATTAAAAGGCCCAGGATCATCCGCAGGGCCTTTTTTTTCTCAGCACCAGATAGAGACAGTAAAAGATGAAGGTTAAAATCAAAATATCCAAACCATCCTGCCAGCGAAATAAATTGAGTATGTTTTTCATCTGGTCAAACTTCCCTTTCTTATTAATCCAGGAGGTTCGCTGTCTTATCCAGTAATTGTTCCCTTTTAGGGAAGGTAAATCCATCAGAAATTATTAAACCCCAAGACGGGTACTTCATCCCCTTATTTGGATAGGATGATGGTGTGGGCTCTTCGGTTCTTCCCCCAAGCCGATTCATCATGTCCAGAATCCAAAGGCTTCTCTTCCCCATAACTGATCGTAGAAATACGATCTGGAGAAATGCCCAAAGACAGAAGGTAATTTTTTGTACTATTGGCTCGTCTCTCTCCAAGTGCGAGGTTGTACTCGTTAGTCCCTCTCTCATCGCAATGGCCTTCGATTTGGATCTTGACATTGGGATATTTCTTCAGAAGGGCAGCATTTTCTTTGAGGATCGGGGTATCCTCAGGGCCAACGTCATATTTATCAAAGTCGAAGTAAATATCTTTCAGCATAGTGCTTTCAAAGACCACTCCTTCAACTCCAGGCTCTTTCTTGGCAACCAAACTCTTCTCAAGCTCTCCTGTTCGTGTCTTTTTCGCCTCTTCTTCTTTGATTCTCGATAGTTCTTTTTCTCTCGCTTCCTTCTCCCTTGCCGCCCTTTCGGCTGCCAATTCGTCAGTCCCCTTCATAGAAGGTTCTTCCTTCACCACTGTCTTTTTCGGACACCCCATCAGGACAAATCCGAAACAAAGGATAATAACAACGACGCTTAAACTTTTTTTGCCCATTTTAGACCTCCTTTTATGTGTGGTTTGAATTTCCTTGATCGATCTGTCTTTTACTCTTCCATGCCCCCCAAACTCTTTAATTCTCTTGGAGGAACACAATAAAGACCTTTTGGCTTTACTTTCTCAACGTCATGTGTAACCAGCATTTCAAAGTTCCAAATCTCACCAGGTTTAAGATCATAATTATTTTTGGAAACAACAGCTATTGTGATGCCTTTTTTATCATAGACAGTAAGTTCGACTCTGACTTCGGAAAGAGTGCATTTAGAATTATTCCTGACTTTTCCGATAATCTTTTTGTCATATCTATCCCCAGTTCTCTGGATAGATGTGAGTTCCAAATAATCAAGAGTTAGAGGAAGATTTGGATTCATGTGCTATCCCAATTTCATCATGATATTTAATAAGGCAACCCTTTAACCACCTAAAAATCAAAGACAACAACAGGAATTCTTTTCATTTTACCCTCCATCCATATCAAACCCTCCTTTCGAGATTTGTTTCTCTGGTGGCTCAGAAAGTTTTTTTCATCCTTCTCTGCCACTTTTGGCCAAGACTTTTCTCCTTACAGCCACCATCCTGTCTCCGTGCTTTTTGTACTTGATAGAGACGCACGACCCTTTCTTTAATCCCGCCCAAGGCACATTCTTTCCAGCATTTGTGATCCTTGTCCTGTCATCAACAGCAAAAATAAGGGTGTTCTCCTCTTTCACCGCCTTGTCCTCCTTACGTTTATAGATTAGGAGAGGAACCAGGCCCAAAGGAATAAACCTGATGCCTGTGGTATAGAAAGAAGTTGTCTCTCAAACAGTATCATATGGATGCCTCTCCACTACCACAACACTCGTTCCTTCTCTCTATTTGTTTTTTGATGGGGCCTTCTTTTTTGGGGGAGATTTCTTCTCTCCCTTTGCCTTCAACTTTTTGGTTAACTCATCCGCCTTCGCCTTCAACTCTTTATTGACCCTGGACAACTTATCCACTTTTGTCTTCAATTCTTCGTTAACCCTATTAAGCTCATCCACCTTTGCGGTCAACGCTGAACCCTTGGACATAGATTCTTTTAACTGTGACTCCAGTTGAGTTTTTTCCTGCGTAAGGGATTCTATTTGTTTCCTCAGACCCTCATTCTCCTCCTTGAGTTTTCTTGATTCGCAGGCAGACAGAAATGGGGTCGCCAGAAAAACCAGTAGTGCCAGCCACAAAATCACCCTTTTCATGCCATGTTCACCTCCTTTCTATAATGAAACTTCAATTTTCCTGTTTTTAGAATATCTTTCTTTCGTTCGATTGATAGAAATAGTTCTTCGCTCCCACAACATTTGGCCATCATTCGGTTATCCGTGTTGTTGAATCTATCTTGGAGGGACTTCTTTGGACTTAATGGCAGGCTGACCAACTTTGGCGGTGTGGGGGGAGAAAGTAGCTTATCAATCTTGATCGCTTCTAAGGGTTTTTCTCTTGGGATTACATTTAGTGATCTTTGATCGCTATTATACCTATCTTTCTCTGCAATCACACGAAATGCATTTGCCAGACACAGGCCAGTTATCCCGTGCTGAATTGCTCCACATTTTTTCACGCACGCAGGCGTTGCCTTCGGGAAGGCGTCCTCTGATTCTTCGGATATCACCATCGTCTCTTTAATGAAACCGAATCCTGAGACGATCATCACTTCGAAAACAAGTAACAGATCGTTCTTACGATAAAAGGCTATGCCTCTTGATCAAACAGGAAAGTGACCTTCACCTTTTCGGCTTCCATGATTTCTACTAATTTTTCAACGGATCCAAAAATCAAAGAGAGTTCATCCTTTCTCAACCTCCTCAACCCATAAATCATTTTCCCTTGAATTGGTTTAGGAGCTCTTTTTACCAATCTATTGCCTTTGGAAGTCAATTGGACGTTAATGACTCTTCGATCTTTTTCAATACGATTTCTCAAAACATACCCCTTTTTTTCAAGTCTATCCACAGCGGCTGTTAAAGTACTGGGATGCAAATACATTTTTCTACTCAGCTCACCAAGAGGCATGCTCCCATCCTGGTATATCGTTTTAAGCACCCAAAGCTGAGGACCAGTAATTCCAAAATGGCTGTATACGTTTTGAGAATAGTTTTGAAGGGACTTCATAATCCGTCGCAAACAATGCATAATCCCTAAAATTACTTTGTCTTGTTCAGTTTTCCTAGCCATTTTATCCAAAATTGTTTGATATAAAATTATTTATACTAAAAATATTTACATTTGTCAAGTAAATATCATGTAACAACACTTTTCCCGCTGAGAGTAAAGAATCGCTCCTTTGTTCAATCAATTCATCAAGTTCTATCTGCTGGAAATGGCCAGGAATTATTAATTACCAGTTTAGGGGTTGCATAGAAAAAAGATTTTCAAATATTATAATCCCGAAAGTTTCTTTGTTTCTATTTGAATTTGAGAGGAGGTGAAAGAACAAAAGGAGTTTACTTAGAAGAATTGAACATTCTAGTCAAAAAAACATGTCTCGCCAAAATGGCGGCCACTAAATTGAAAGAGAAGAGGTAGGGAAAAGGGACGTTCTCAATTAAATAATTTTCTCTTTATAATAAATCCTGAGTAAGATTAGAGGTGGCACGGAGAAACAGAATGCCGAAATCATCTTGGAAATCTTAAAGGGGTGCAAAGGAGCAAAGCGAGATATTACTGTTTTAAATGCAGCGGCCGTCTTTATGATAACCGGAAGGGCAAAGGATTTTAATGAAGGGGTGGAGTTGGGCAATCAATCCATTGATTCCGGGGAGGCCTTCCATAAATTGGAGAGGCTGATTGAGTTCACCGATTCGGAGCGCAGATATATTAGAAATGGATATGAAGAAGAAATGGAACAAGAGAGACGAGGCTTCTAATTCCTCTCTTCGAGTTTCTTCGTGGACCGAACAGTCAAAACCTTCGACGGCAACGCACAAATTTGGTAGAGTGACATTTAACCATTGTATCCGTGGCATTTGGTGATAAAATTAAATTCAATTCTCCTTGAAGGAACACAACGTGAAGCATCTTTTCGAAGGTTGGGAAAATATTCGAGCTAAGATCCAACGGGCCCAGACCCTTTTTCTCTTTCTGGATTATGACGGAACCCTCACTCCAATTGTATCTAAACCTGAACTTGCTCTTTGTCCGTTCGAAGTAAAGAGGCATTTGGAAAAATTGCGTGATCTCCCCGGCGTCTATCTAGCCATCATCAGCGGGCGATCCCTGGAAGATCTGCGAAAAAAAGTCGGAGTCTCAGGCATTATTTATGTAGGTAACCATGGATTAGAAATCGAGAATCCCGGCGGCAGGCATAAGAAAGTTTTATCGCCAGCCAAAACGAGGGAACTCAAAAGAATCACCCGGAATTTGCGGGATTCCTTGAAAGAAATTCCTGAGATTCTTTTTGAAGAAAAAGGGCCTATTCTGTCTGTCCATTATCGAAACGTCCCACAGAAATTTGTCGCGCGGATTCATCAGCTAATGGAAGAAGAGCTTCAGCCATGGAGGGATGGCTGGAACATATCAACCGGCAAAATGGTTTGGGAGATTTGTCCCAAAGTCGATTTTCATAAAGGGAAAGCCGTTAGGGAAATTCTAAATACTTTTCCCTCCCAAGGGCTCTTGCCAATCTATTTGGGAGATGACCAAACCGATGAAGATGCCTTTCGAGTGCTCGAGGGCCAGGGAATCTCGGTTTTCATCGGACCGGATACGAATCCTTCGAAGGCTGATTTTTTTCTCCAAAACCCTAAGGAGGTCCAAGCGTTTCTTGTCCGCTGCCAGGAGGTGAGGCGTACTGGCAGCCATGGTCCAGGGGCCACCTGAAATGGGTTGTAAATTTTTCCTTTTTCGGTTTTGCCGGTTGTGGTAAGATAACTACATGGTACCAAAAATTGCCGAACACCCTTTCCTCTTCACCGGCTGTTGGGAGCTAAGGGAAATGTTGGGGCGCAGTGCCCGGGATGAGCAGCAGCTTCTGGATGTCATCGAAGAGATTCCCCTTGATTCCCTCTCCTATCACACGCACAGCTTCTTCCTCCGTCATAAATACATCGCAGGTCCATACCCGAATGACTTTGCAACCTGGGCAGCGATTCAGGTGCGCGACCGGGTGTTGGGTGAAAAACTGGGTATCCTGGATCCATATGATTTCGAAAATCTGGAAGTCTTGCGCACTGAGATCGTAAATATTATTGATGAGCATCTTTCCCAACTCCAAATCATCCCCCGAGTCATTTATGGAGAACCTTTTCACTTTATGCAATCGCGGATCATCGAAGTGCCGACAGGTCTGGAAGCACAAACTCTGACGGAATTCCGAAAGATTTTAGCCAGTGTGGATGCCAGCGTAGTTTATTATCACAATTTCGAGGCCATACTTCGGCTTGGGAGAAGGAAGGGTGATTTTGCTCTCTGGATCGAAGAGCAGCTCGACCTGCCCGATCTGGCCCAGAAAATTTCCAGAGTCGACTTTTACATGACCAGCCTGGAGTCCATTCGTCATCGGATCATCAAGCTGTGTGATAAGAGTCTGGGAAAGGAAACTCATGAATGAGCCACCTCGAAGATTATCGGGAAGTGGTTCCCAAGGGCACGATTGATTTCTTAAAGCGCTTGGCTGAGCAGGTCAAAGGGAGAAAGATCCTGCACATCAATTCAACCAAGCTGGGCGGAGGAGTGGCTGAAATGCTGCGTAGTGATGTTCTCCTCCTGCAGGATATTGGGATCGAAGCCGAATGGCAGATCATTTCCGGAACTGAGGAATTTTTCAATGTTACGAAGTCCTTCCACAACGCCCTTCAGGGTCAAGACCAGCACCTCTCGCAGCAGATGTTCGAGGCTTATTTGGAAGTTAACCGGGAGAATGCCAGACGCCTTTCCTTTGATGCGCATTATGTCGTCATCCACGACCCCCAACCAGCGGCCTTGATTGAAAGCCGTTTGACCCAGGGCAAGTGGGTCTGGCGCTGCCATATTGATATTTCTCGGCCGCAGTGGAAAGTTTGGAGTTTTTTAAAGCAGTTTGTGGTAAATTACGATGCGACTGTTTTTTCTCTGCCCCGATTTGCCCAGCGGCTTCCTATCCCCCAGTTCCTCATCTACCCTTCTATTGACCCTTTGAGTGATAAGAATCGCGATCTCTCCACACAAGAGTATGCCCAGATTCTTAGTCGGCTTAACGTTCCTACGGACAAACCGATGCTTCTGCAGGTATCCCGTTTTGACCGCTTCAAAGACCCTTTGGGGGTTATTCAGTCTTACCGTCTGGTCAAGAAGCACCACGACGTTCAACTGGTGTTGGCCGGGGGAGGGGCTACTGATGATCCAGAAGGGGAGACTGTTCTGTCCGAAATCCGGGAGGCTGCTCGGGATGATCCAGACATCCATATCCTTCTCCTCCCCCCGGATGCAAACCTGGAAATTAACGCCCTGCAAAGGGCAGCCACTATCGTTTTGCAAAAATCCCTTCGGGAAGGGTTCGGGCTCACTGTGGCTGAGGCGATGTGGAAGGGAAAGCCAGTCATCGGCAGCTCGGCTGGCGGAATCCCCGTCCAACTCGTCTACGGTGTAACCGGATTCACTGTTAACTCTGTGGAAGGGGCTGCCTTCCGCATCCATCATCTCCTAGACAATCCTGAAGTAATGACCAAGATAGAGGAGGATGGGAAAGAATACGTGCGGCAGAATTTTTTAATTACCCGCAACCTGGGCGATTGGTTAGCACTAATGAATTATTTGGGACGCACAAGTTGAAAGCAGGGTGAAGATGCAATTTAATGAGGAAAGCAAGTTTTTTCATGAAGGCTTTTCCAAGCGTACCTGAGCTAGGGCGGTGATTAGATCTGCAGCCCAATAATAAATGTTTCGGTTTCTTAAAATCTCACGCATACTTCGCATACGAGCCTTCTGCTCCTCAGGGGCCATCTTAAGGGCAGTACGAATCGCTTCAGCCATCTGTTCAATATCATAAGGGTTGACAATCAGGGCATCCCTGAGTTCCCTCGATGCCCCAGTGAATTGGCTGAGAATCAGGACACCTGATTCGTCATCCCGAGCACTAATATACTCCTTGGCCACCAGATTCATCCCGTCGTGTAAAGAGGTCACCAGACAGAGGTCGGCCGTCTCGTAAAACGGCTTAATTTCTTCATGGCTATGGTGTTTTTTTAAGAAAACGATTGGTTGCCATTCTTTGGTCTTAAAACGCCAGTTGACCCGATCTACCTCTACCTCCACCGCCGCGATCAAATCGTGATACTCCTTAATGTGGATACGACTGGGGGCCCCGAGCTCTACAAAAGTGAATTCCCCTTGATAGGCAGGATATTTTTCCAGGAATCGCTCGACCGCTCTAAAGCGTTCCAGGATTCCCTTCGTATAATCGATACGATCCACCCCCACGCCTAGATACTTTCCCTTGATCCCCAGGTCCTTCAGAAAACTTTCTTGGTTGGGCTTCGTGGCATTGCTTTTTGTGGAGGCATTGAATTGGCCCGGGAAGGCAATACTGATGGGAAATGGTTTCACCAGGGTGGTTTGCCCTCCTTTTTCAACTGCGAAATGCTCCCAGTCAATCCGGGATTCTAAGACACTGTCAACTGTATCCAGAAAGTTGTTACAGTGAAACTGGATGTGAAAGCCGATGAGATCTGCTCCTAACATGCCATACAGAATTTCCCTCTGCCAAGGGCAAATGCTGAAGGATTCAGGATTGGGCCAAGGAATATGCCAGAAAATAGCCACCCTAGCATCCGGACGTTCTTCTTTGATTAATCGGGGAAGTAAGGCAAAGTGGTAATCCTGGATCAAAATCAAAGGCTCTTCGGTATCTACCAGTTCCTCCAAAGTGGCTACAGCGAATTTCTTGTTGACGGTTTCATAATACCCCCAATCCTCCGCCCGGAAGGATGGACGTGTATGCGCGATGTGGCAGAGCGGCCAGAGCCCCTCATTGGAAAATCCATAATAATAACCCTTTTCTTCTTCCTTGGTGAGCCAGACCCTTTTTAGCACGTATTGAGGCTCATCTGGGGGAACTCTAATCTTGTCCTGGGCATCAACGACCTCGCGGTCGGAATCACCGCTTCCATGAGCAATCCAGGTTCCTCCGCAGGCCTTGAGGACAGGCTCTAAGGCCGTCACCAACCCGCTGGCCGGCACCAGGCATTCGATCTTTTTTCCCTTTCTCTCATGCATGTAAGGTTCGCGGTTGGATATCACGAAGAGAGGCCTTTCCTGAAGGAGGGTACGAACCTGCTCTTTAAGTCGCATTGGCGTCCAGATGGATTCGGCAGTATGTCTGAGACGTGCTTCCTCCTCGGCAGCCGCTCGAGCTGCTGATATACTCCTGGCCATTTGCGTTACTTCCTTGGTCAGGGGCTCAAAAACGCCTCCCGAAGGAAGGCGGAGGGGTTCTTTATTCTTCTCTATCCGCAACTGTTTCATCCATTCAGCCATCCTGGCAATCGGCCCGGTTATGCTCCAACGAATCAAAAGGAGAGTAACCAAAGAAATGACAAGGGCATTCACTAAAAGACGGATGAAATTATTTTTCCAGATTAGCGAGAGTCGGTCCTGAATATAGGAAGGATTTTGAATGATGACCAGGGCGCCTGCCACAGTCTCTTCCCGATGGAGGGGTAGAACATAAAAGTACATTTCTTTTTCACCTAAGCGGAAGAAATGTCCGCCCTCCAGATCGGAGTTCATAACGTTGGTCACAAATGTCTGGGTTGAAGACAGATGAGCAGACAATGCAGGAGTGACGGCGATCAATTTGTCCGTTACATCATATATCGCTACGCCGGCAAGTCTTTCCCGATTTCCGAATTTTTCTACGATTTTTTGTAGATGGTCCGGGCGCCCTTTTTCCAATAGGGGCTCAATGGTCTCTTTCAGACTCTCACCCAAAAGGGTGGAGCGGCGCTGAAGGTCAATCGTCAATCGCTCTTTCTCCTGCCGCACCTGCATGAGGGTAAACAGAAGAACAAGGACACTGATCACGATGATAATCGAGAGAATAATTCGTAAATTGATCCGCAAAAGGAAACTCCTCGGAATTTATTAAATAGGAAAGCCCCCCCAAAGGGTGTTAAACCTCCTAAAAGCTTCGTATCGACACCTTTAGAATCATCCTACTCATAACTCTCCCCAGAAAGTCATGATGGATTAGATTAGGATAATTGATTTGTTGAAAGCATTTTAACCAACTTACAATTAAAAAATCAACAAGATCGGGTAAAGGTTGACAAGATGGGATAATTAATGATAAAAACAAATTTGAATAAGGATTCATCCGGAACGTTCATAAGCGAAGAGGTTCTGAGCGATAGATAAATATGGTAAATCTTCGGCTTTCTTCTAACTTCATTCATATGTATTGGGGTTTCGACCTTTCCCCTCCACACTTCACTTACCCAAATTATTTATACAAATAGTTCAACCTCATAAAAAGTAAACCCCGTTAGAAATTCCAACGGGGTATTAAACCCTGCCGGAATTATTATAAAACCCCGCTGCAGAGCAGCGGGGCATTGTTTCTAATAGGGAGGCAAGGGAGGCGGCAGAAAAAGCAAATAGGGAACGGAAAATGGTTTTAGAAAAGGTAAAGGAATACTCAGAAAAGGCGGAGGCAGCCAGCCAGAAATCGGAAGTCATTTTTGAGAAGAAATTGAAGAACTAAATGCTTTGAAGGAGGCTTGATCAGATTTCTTCACTTCCCATGATTGAAATCGGATGTAATTTTTATGGGAACCCCCTTTCTCTGATCCAAAGCCTCCTTCATTTTTTCTAAGTCGACAAGATTTTTGAATTGTCAATACATTGGTGTGGAATAGTCATATTGAAAGGGCTTACCTGCTGACAGGAAGGGGGAAACATTTATTCCCCCTTATGGGAGATTTCTCTTTTGTTGGTCACAATCTTTGGGGAGAAACATTTGGTCATGAAACAGAAAATATTATGGATAAGCACAGGAACTATGCTTCTCATAGGGTGCTGGTTTGGACCAGCTTTTACCTCGGAGCTAAAGATTGGCTGCGTCGATATCCAAAGATCTGTCAACGATTGCAACGCGGGCAAAGAGGCCAAGAAGACGATCATAAAAGAATTGGAGAAATTTCAGCGCCTTACCGTGGAGAAGCAGAAAGAACTTCAAACGCTGAAGGAATCTCTGGACAAACAAACTCTGCTGCTAAAACCCGAAGCAAGAGCGACAAAAGAAAAAGAATTCCAGAACAAACTCCGAGAATCTCAGCGGTGGGGTGAAGACAACCGAAACGAGATCAACCAGAAACGGATGGAATTGGAACGAAATATCGCCACTGGTCTTCTGAAGGTTATTCAAAAGATAGGGACTGAGGAAGGGTTCAATCTTATCCTGGAAAAAAATGAGACCGTTGTTCCCTTTGCCTCCAAATCTATTGATCTCACGGATCGGGTAATTAAGGTTTACGATCTTCAAAAGAAATAGTAGGTAAAGGACAGGTAAGGAACCGTATCATTGGAGGGAACGATGAAAGATGGGGATTTTAGAAACGGATTTGTACCAGCCTTGTTGTTGGGCATTTTTTTTGTCGTTCTTGCTAACACATCCCTTTCTCAGACGGGGCAATCCAGTCTCCGTATCAGTGCTCAGTCCGCTATCCTGATGGATGCCATTTCGGGTCAGGTTCTCTTTGAACAGAATCCTAAGATAAGGATCGCACCTGCCAGTTTCGTGAAGCTTCTCACCCTCTACGTGGCCTTTGACGCCCTTCGAGATGGGCATTTAAAAAAGGACGACTTGGTATCGGTAAGCCAAAAGGCCTGGAAGATGGGAGGGTCAAAAATGTTCATTAAACCGGGAGAAAAGGTGAAAGCAGAGGATTTGCTCAAGGGGATCGCTGTTGCTTCGGGAAATGACGCTTGTGTGGCTCTGGCGGAACACCTGGCAGGGACCGAGGAAGCCTTTGTTTTAAAAATGAACGAAAAAGCCCGGGAGTTGGGGTTGAAAGATTCTCAATTTAAAAACTCCCACGGGATGCCCGCCCGGGATCAGTACATTACAGCATTCGATATTGCCATTTTGGCCAAACACTATGTCGAGGATCATTCGGAAGCGCTGACCTATCATTCCCTCACCGAATTCGAATACGATGGGATCCGGCAGCAGAACCGGAATACTCTGCTTGGGATGAACATTGGAGTGGATGGGTTAATGACAGGTTATCTAGAGAAGTCAGGCTATCTTCTTGTCGCCACCGCCAAACGAGACGGTCAACGAATGATCGCTGTGGTCATGGGTTGCGATACTCCGCGGAGAAGGAGCCAGGAGTCACGAAAATTGCTCGAATACGGATTTAAGAATTTCTCAACGGTTGAAGCGGTTAAGAAAAACGACCTCTTCGGGCCGGAGAAAGTGGTCAAAGGAAAGTTGAACAAGGTTCATCTTACTCCGGCCGAAGGGGCGTGGGTGAGCGTTCCAAAAGGCAAAGAGAACTCAATTTCTGTAACCACCGAAGCGCCAAAACCCATTATCGCTCCGCTCCAGGCGGGACAAACAGTAGGAAAGATCGTCATTCAATCGGAGGGCAAGGTGCTGAAGGAAATTGCTCTTCTTTCTTCATCCGATGTCCCGGAGGGGATTTACCTTTCCTGGCAGTTGATTGCCATAGGCCTCTCATGCCTTCTTCTCGTCGCTCTTTTGGTCTTTTGGTTGTCGCATCGGTCCCGGCGAAGGAAATTCAGATCACAATAACGGGCAATAGGGGGAACGACTTTATATAGAGAGAAGTTTACTTTGCCCAGGCTCCATCCTCTGCAAAGGACAAGATTACATCTTAATGATGAAATGGGTGATTGTCATATCGATCCTACTGGGATGGTCCTTATATCCTTTGATGAGCGACCTCCGGGCCGCAGAGGCAAAACGGGTGGAAAAGAAGCTTTCTGAA
>Ga0209705_10001122_pt1 | contig 14175 bp, 12 predicted proteins | sample PPLLaktember2015_5_FD_187262 | JGI IMG/M metagenome (GOLD analysis project Ga0209705, IMG submission 187262) | Freshwater sediment microbial communities from Prairie Pothole Lake near Jamestown, North Dakota, USA - PPLs Lake P8 Core (1) Depth... | ecosystem: Environmental > Aquatic > Freshwater... | reverse complement strand
AGATGATCACCGGCGACCACAAGCTCACCGCCGCCGCCATTGCCCGCGACCTGGGACTGGAAGGCGAGGTACTCACCGGCGCGGAACTGGACACCATGGACCCCGGCGAATTGAGCGAGCGCATCGAGAACGCGGCGGTGTTCGCGCGCGTCGCGCCTGAGCACAAGGTGAAGATCGTCCAGGTCTTGAAGGGTCGCGGCCACGTCGTGGCCATGACCGGCGATGGCGTGAACGACGCCCCGGCGCTCAAGCAGGCCGACATCGGCGTGGCCATGGGCATCGCCGGCACCGAGGTGACGAAGGAGGCGGCCACCATGGTGCTCACCGACGACAACTTTGCCACCATTGTCGGCGCCGTCGAGGAAGGCCGCACCATCTACGACAACATCGTCAAGTTCGTGCGCTTCCAGCTTTCCACCAACATGGGCGCGATTCAAACGGTATTGGGGGCGAGCCTGCTGGGCTGGGCGACGCCGTTCACCGCCATCCAGATCCTGTGGATCAACATCATCATGGACGGCCCGCCGGCCATGACACTCGGCATGGAACCCGCCCGTTCCGGAATCATGCGCGAGCCGCCGCGCCAGGCGGATGCGCGCATCCTTACGGCCAAGCGGCTGGGGTGGTTGCTGCTCTATGGATCCACGATGGCGGTGGGAACGCTGGGCCTCATTTACTACGCCCAGCCGCGCGGGGCCGCCTACGCGCTGACACTCGCCTTCACCACCTTCGTGTTGTTCCAGTTCTTCAATGTGTTCAATGCGCGCGCCGAGCGCGGCACGGCGTTCCACCGCAGCTTCTTTAGCAACCGCCACCTGTGGCTGGCGTTGAGTGGTGTACTGGCACTGCAAGTACTGGTGGTGCATTGGGGTCCGGCCCAGGAGATCTTCCACACCACCGACCTGGCGTTGGCGGATTGGGGCTGGGCGTTTCTGGTCGCCTCCAGTGTGTTGTTGCTGGACGAGGCGCGCAAGCTTGCGGCCAGATTATGGCCGTGGCAGTCAACCAAATCCGTTTCCAAGGAACTCCATAATAATTAAGAATCGCCTATAACAAGCGGCCTCTGTCCGCATGGTTTCGCAATCCGCTGCGACTGTCACCAGGATTGCCGCAGGTGTTTATGGCCAACACGGCCAGTTTGCTGCCAGGTACATTGAGCGCTGCACTCGACCGGAGTGTATTGAAAGTGCATGCACTGGACAGACAGAACGATTTCTTGTCAGAGCTCGAAGCGGTAGAACAAAGCGTAGCCCGGATATTCGGTACATCCCTGCAGGTTTCTGGAGGAGGCGAATGAAATGAAGAGATTCAAGGATATTCTCTGCGTGGTGGAAGCTGGGGAGGCGTGCGAGCCCGCCTTGGAACGCGCCGTCACGCTGGCTGAGAACAACCATGCCAGCCTGACGGTTGTCGACGTGACCGAACGCGTTGTGACCGGTATCGGGAAGCCCGAGGGTGGTCCAATATCTGCCGATCTGCAGGCCGCGATGGTAGGCGTGCAGGCGCAGGTTTTGGAAATATTGGTCAATCCTTACCGTAAGCGGATCAAGATCAAAACCAAAGTATTGGTAGGCACGCCCTTCCTGGAGATCATCCGCGAGGTGCTGCACAACGGGCGCGACCTGGTCATCAAGATCCCCGAAACCCAGGATTGGCTGGACCGGTTATTCGGCAGTGACGATATGCACCTGTTGCGCAAGTGTCCCTGCCCGGTTTGGCTCATCAAGCCGCAGGCGCCAAAAGCCTACCGGTGCATCCTGGCGGCGGTTGATGTAGGCGACGACTACCCGCCGGCCGAGCTGGAATCAAGACGTATGTTGAACCGGCGGATTCTTGAAATCGCCAGTTCCCTTGCACTGGCCGACTTTGCCGAGCTGCATGTTGTGCATGCCTGGTATGCGGTCGGCGAGAGCACCATGCGCATGCGGACGCCAGAGGAGCAGGTTACTGACTATGTCGAGCAAGTGGGGCGGCATCACGCCGCCAGTTTGAATGCGTTTCTGCATGATGTGGCCAGCAGTCAGGGGCAGGATGCGCTGGATTTCCTCAAACCACGAACGCATCTGGTGAAGGGGTGGGCTCGCAAAGAGATTCCGGCACTGGCCAAGCGGATCGAGGCCGATCTTATCGTCATGGGGACTGTGGCCCGCACCGGTGTTCCCGGATTCATCATGGGCAATACTGCGGAGACGATTCTGAACCAGATCGATTGCTCCGTGCTCGCGATCAAGCCACCAGGATTCATCACGCCGGTCACGTTGGAGGGATGAGCACGCCTGCAAAATCCTTTACGTCGCATTGGCGTTGTTTCTGCTGTTGAACCTCGGGAGTACAGGAAAAATAAACACCATCTTTTTATCAATTGAGCCGCATTCGCGATGACGAATACCGGGGCAAGCCACGCAAGCCCTTCCTGCGCGATCTGTTCAACTGATAGGGCGACCGGAAGTAGATGACCCTGATTGCAGGGGACATTTTTCGAGTGACCCTGGGCAGCGCGCGCTGTCTGTCGCTGTTGTTCGCTTTGGTTGGAGTGTAGGAATTCATGGATCTCACGGTTCTTGGTTTGTTCGTTCTCGGCTTGCTGCTGCTGGTGGCCGGCGCCGAGTTGCTGGTGCGCGGCGCCTCCAAGCTGGCGCTGTCGCTGGGCATCTCGCCGCTGGTGGTCGGCCTGACCGTGGTCGCCTTCGGCACCAGTTCGCCGGAGTTGGCGGTATCGGTGCAGTCGGCTTGGTCCGGCCGGGTGGATATCGCCCTCGGTAACGTCGTGGGCAGTAATATATTCAATGCTCTTTTTATCCTCGGCATCTCGGCCGTGATCATGCCGCTGTTGGTGCACCAGCAATTGATCCGTCAGGAGGTGCCGGTGATGATCGGTGTCTCGCTGCTGCTGTGGGCCCTGGCCGCGGATGGCGGCATCAGTCGCTGGGACGGTCTGCTGTTTGTCGGGTTGTTGTCGGTCTATACCTTTTTGGTCATCCGCCAAAGCCGGCGCGAGACTGGCGCGATACGCGAAGAGTACAGGGAGTCGATGCCAGGCGACGGCCAGGCATGGGATCGTCACTGGGGTATACAGGTCTTGTTGGTGCTGGTGGGATTGGGGTTGCTGGTGCTGGGTGCCCATTGGCTGGTGGAGGCCGCTGTCACCGTGGCGCGTGAACTGGGTATGAGCGAGTTGATCGTGGGTTTGACCATCGTTGCGGCCGGCACTTCGTTGCCCGAGGTAGCAACCTCTATCCTGGCGGCCATCCGTGGTGAGCGGGATATAGCGGTGGGCAACGTTGTCGGCAGCAACATTTTCAATATCCTCGCCGTGCTGGGTATCTCCGCCGGTGTTGCGCCGGACGGTCTTGCCGTAGCGCCTTCCTTGTTGGCCTTCGATCTGCCGGTGATGATCGCCGTGGCGGTGGCTTGCCTGCCGATCTTCTATACCGGCCATCTCATCGCCCGCTGGGAGGGTGCGCTGTTCCTGGCTTACTATGCCGCTTACACCACTTACCTGATTCTGGACGCTTCCGGGCATGATGCCCAGGCCGGCTTCTCGATGGTCATGGGTGGTTTTGTGTTGCCGCTGACCGTCATCACGCTGATCGTGTTAGCCTGGCGTCATTGGCGAGCTGTGCCGGGGCAAAGAACATCATGAGCCAGGTCAGTCACTCTCATGATGGCGGGCCGACCTATCTGTGGCTCGCCGCCATTCCCTTTGGTCTGTTCCTGCTCCTTGCCTGGGGTCTTGATCGCTTTCCGCTGCCGTGGCATTTCGATGCGCAGTGGGTGCCCAGTCTGACGATTTCGCTCGCCTTCCGCGTCGACGGCCTGTCAGCCCAGATGCTGGCCTTGATCACCGGCATCGGTACCTGGGTCTTCGTCTACGCCAGCGGCTATCTCGCCCACGAACCGCGCCGCGGCCGGCTGTTCCTCGTGCTGCTGCTGTTCATGCTGGCAATGATCGGCGCTGTCACTGCCGACAATCTGATCCTGCTGTTTCTGTTCTGGGAACTCACCAGTCTCACCTCCTTTCTGCTGGTGGGTTTCAACCACGAGGACAGCCATGCCCGCGCGGCGGCGCGTCAGGCACTGCTGGTCACCATGGGGGGTGGACTGGCCTTGCTGGGAGGACTGATGCTGCTCGGGCAGATGGCCGGCACCTGGTCACTCTCTGGTATTGTCGCCGCCGGGCCGACCCTGGTTGCCGATCCGCGCCTGCCTTACGCCCTGGTGTTGGTCCTGCTCGGTGCCTTCACCAAGTCGGCGCAGTTTCCGTTTCATTTCTGGCTGCCTAACGCCATGTCCGCGCCCACGCCGGTGTCCGCCTACCTGCATTCGGCGACCATGGTGAAGCTCGGCATCTACCTGATGGCGCGGCTCGACCCGGCCTTCAACGATCTGTTGTTCTGGGAAGCGATGTTGATCGGGACTGGCACGTTCACCGCAGTATGGGCGGCGGTGCTGGCCCTTCGCGAGCGGGATCTGAAACGCATTCTGGCCTACAGCACGATCTCCGCCCTCGGCACTTTGACGCTGCTGATCGGTTTGCCCAGCCCGGGCGCGGGGCTAGCGGTGGCGGCCTTTCTGTTCGCCCATGCCTTGTACAAGGCGCCTTTGTTCATGGTGGCCGGCAACATCGACCACGCTACCGGCACCCGGGTTATCGACCATCTGATGGGCCTGCGCCACGCCATGCCATTGACCGCCGCCGCTGCTTTGTTGGCCGGCCTGTCCATGGCCGGACTGCCGCTGTCCTTCGGTTTCGTGGCTAAGGATGTGATGTCCGTTGCCAAGGCCGAGGCCGAAGTGTTCGCGTTGGTGAGTTATGCCACCGTGCTGGTAAATGCCGTCGCTATCGCCGTCGCTGGCGTGGCGGCGGTGCGCGTATTCTGGGGCCCGCCGGAAGCGCCACGCGGCCAAGTGCACGAAGTGTCCTGGCGTATGTTTGTGCCGCCCTTGGCGATTGTGTTGCTGGGCATCGAGTTCGAATTTTTTCCGGCCATCGCCGACCCGCTACTGATCGAGGCGGCGCGCAGCATCGCGCCGCAACTGGGGCAGGTGGATCTGAACTCGACCTATGATTTGAACGTCGTGCTCTCCGCCACCGGCATCACGGCAGTGATCGGTCTGCTGTTCTTCCTGTCGTGGGATCGTCTGCACCGGGCCCTGCACCGGCTGCACTGGCTGGATCGTTACGGGCCAGCCGCCCTGTATGAGTATCTGCTTCACGCATTGTCGCGCGTCGCGGCCTGGCAGAGCCGGCACTTGCAACATGGCCGGCTCAGCGGCTATTTGCGCCTGACGCTGGCGGCATTGCTGGCGATGGGCGCAGGTAGCTGGGCGCTGACCGACACTCGCATGGCGCTGCACATGGAATGGCCGCTCCATGCCTGGGCCTGGTCGGTAGCCTGCCTGTTCATGGTGGCCGGTGCTGGTGCCGCGGTGATACTGCGGGATCGCTTGGCACTGCTCATGGCCAGCGGGCTGGTGGGCTATGGTTCCGCCGCGCTGTTTCTTTTTGCCGGCGCGCCGGATCTGGCGTTTACCCAGTTCGCGGTGGAGACAGTGCTGGTGGTTGTGGCCGCGAGCGTGCTGCCGCGCTACGGACCGGCGGCCAAACAGCGCGAGCCATGGCGTCTGTCGAATCTTGTCTTGGCGGGCGCCGCCGGTATCGGCACATTTTTTCTGCTCGCCCACTTGGCCGCGCTGCCGGTGAATCCCGAACTCGCCGACTGGTTCGCCCAGCACAGTCTGCCCGAGGCGCACGGCCGCAATGTGGTCAACGTGATCATCGTGGATTTCCGCGCCCTCGATACGCTGGGCGAGATCGCGGTGGTCGCCTTCTCGCTGCTGGCGGCGGTGCCGCTGTTCGCTGGCTTGAAAAAGGCGCGAACGCCATGACCCCGCATTCGTCCCTGCTGCAACTGGCCGCGCGCCCGGTCTACTGGATCATGCTGGCGGCTGCGCTCTGGATTCTGCTGCGCGGCCACAACGAGCCCGGTGGCGGTTTCATCGGCGGCTTGATTGCCGTGGCGGGCAGCAGTGTGCTCGCCAGCATTCTCGGCTCACATACCGCCCGCCGTTGGCAGCCGCTGACGCCGCTGCCGCTGGCCATGGTGGGAGTCGGACTGGCAATGCTGGCCGGCCTCGCCGGTGCTGCGGCCGGACTGCCTTTCCTCACGCACCTATGGTCGAACATCGGTCTGTCCACGGCGATGCTGTTCGACTTGGGTGTGTTCTGCGCGGTATGGGGGGCGTTGACCGGTTATGTCTACGCCTTGCTGGACGACGCTGACGGGGGAGGGGTGTTATGAGCCTCATCCTCATGCTCACCATCAGCCTGGTCGTGGCGGCGGGTGTACTACTGGCGCTGTCGCGCGACATCTTCCGTCTGATCGTGGGACTGGCCGTGTTGGGTACCGCAGCGAACCTGATCGTCTTCATGGCCGCGCGCCCCGGCAGCCTCATCCCGCCGGTGATCGAGGCCGGCGCCAGCCAGTTGCCGGCGGCGGCGGCCAATCCCTTGCCGCAGGCGCTGGTGCTGACCGCCATCGTGATCGGCTTCGCGCTGTTGTGTTTCGCCCTGGTGCTCGGCGCGTTTCTCGCGCGGCGCAGCGGCCACGATGATGTGGACCGCATGCAGGCGGCCGAACCGCCGGCCGCCGATCCGGTCAAGCCGCCGGTGCTGGAGGACTGATGCTGGTCCTGAGTCCGCTGCTCGTTCCCCTGTTCACCGCGCTGCTGACCGCGCTGCTGGCGAAGCATGCAGCGCTGCGCAAGGGCGTGAGTCTGCTCGGCGCCATCGTCCTGCTGTTGTGCGCCATCCTGCTCTTCGTAGAAGTGACACAAGACGGCCGCCTGTCGGTGGCGCTCGGCAACTGGCCGCTGCCCTATGCCATCGAACTTGCCGCCGACCTCTTGAGCGCGGCCTTGGTGCTCATCACGGCGCTATTGGGAACAGCCGTACTGTTGTATGAACTGCGATGGAACGAAACGGCAACGGACGTTCCCGGACTCCATCCTCCTCTACACGCGCTGCTGGCTTCCGCCGGGGCGATTTTTCTGGCAGCGGATTTGTTCAACCTCTACGTCTGGTTCGAGCTGATGCTCATCAGTGTTCTCGGCCTGCTGGTATTGGGTGGGACACGGCGGAATCTGGACGCGGCGTTCAAATATTTTTCCGTAAGCATGCTCGGCACGTTGTTGCTGCTGGGCGCGGTGGGCATGCTCTACGGTGCCACCGGCCAGCTCAATTTCATTGCGCTGCGCGAGGCCGCCCTGCGGCCGGAGGTGGCGGACGCCCTGCCGGTCTATGTTGGCTTGATCCTGCTTGCCTTTCTGCTCAAGGCGGGCGCGTTCCCGCTGTTTGCGTGGCTGCCGGCGAGTTATCACACATTGCCCGCACCGGTGCTGGCACTGGTCGGTGGGCTGCTGACCAAGGTCGCGGCCTACGTCCTGTTGCGCCTGCTGGGCGATGTGTTCGTCGCCACGCCGGGCATGCTGCTCGAAGCCCTCGGCTGGCTGGCAGTGATCACCATGGTGACCGGCGTTCTTGGCGCCGCCTACCATTGGGACCTGCGGCGCATTCTCGCCTTCCACATTGTCAGCCAGATCGGCTACCTAATGTTGGGGATCGCCCTGGCGACACCGGCGGGCGCGGCGGGAACAGTTTATTTCCTGTTCCACAACATTCTGGTGAAAGCCAACCTGTTCCTTATCGCTGGCCTGATGTGGGCGGCGGCGGGGCATTACGACCTGCGCCGCATCGGTGGCCTGTATCGCGCGCGGCCGCTGCTTGCCGTGCTGTTTTTGGTGAGCGCATTTTCCCTGGTGGGCGTGCCGCCGACTTCCGGCTTCTGGGGCAAGTTCCTGCTGCTGCGCGAAGCCTTCGCGCAGGGCCGCTTCGTCTGGGGCGGCATTGCCCTGGTAGTGGGGTTCTTGACCCTCTACTCCATGAACAAGATCTGGCTGGAGGGATTCTGGAAGCCGCATCCGCCCGATGCACCGATCAACGCAGCGGTTGCCGTACCCGTGCCGGTTGCAGCGTACGTCGCTGTCGCCAGCCTCAGCCTGCTCATCCTGGTCATGGGCATTTACCCAGAGCCATTTGTCCATTACGTGCAAACCGCTACCGATGCATTCTGGACAACAGGAGACATGCGATGAACAAACTGCTGGCGGTCGGCATGCTGTTTCTCAACTTTCTGAAGGACGTGCTCGTGTCTGGATGGACCACTGCCGTAATTATTTTACGCGGCGGCAAGGCCGTGCGGTCGGGATTCGCGCGCATGTCTTACGGTGATCTAGGTGACACCGCGGCTAACCTGCTGGGCGCCCTGATCACTATTACTCCCGGCACCACCACCGTGGACATCGACCTGGAACGCAGGGAGTTCCTACTGCACCTGCTCGACGGTGAGCGCGCCGAGGCTACGCTGGCATCTATCGAGCGCGATTTCCTACGGCCCATCCGTACCTTGTTCGGAGGCACTGCATGACACTGACGATGCTGTTCGTATTGATGGCGGGTATGTCCGCGATGCTGGGAATTTACCGGCTGCTCGTGGGGCCGTTGGGCACCGATCGGGTGGTCGGCCTGGACATTCTGTTCTCGGTGGCTGTCGTGCTCAGCCTCATTGCCGCCTGGGTGAGCGGGCGCACGGTTTACCTCGACGTGGCCATCGGTCTGACGCTGATCGGCTTCGTCGCCACCCTGGCGTGGGCACGCCTGATCCAGGCCAGTCGCAACGAAGACGAGGAGGAAACTTCATGACGCTGTTGGGCTGGGCATTCTGCATTCTGGCAATGACCATCCTACTCATTGCCGCTGTCGGCATCATCCGTCTGCCCGACGCCCTCGCACGCCAGCATGCCGCCACCAAGGCAGCGACGCTCGCCGTCTCGCTGTTCGCGCTCGGCCTCGCGTTCGTGGCTTGGGACGCGGCCTGGACCTGGCGCCTGGCGGTAGTGGTGACGATCCTCTTGATAACCTTGCCGCTGGCCTCACACGCCCTGGCCCGCGCGGGGGTGGCGGAACTGGAACGGCAGGGGCGGGGCAATACAGCATCGCGCATGCGCTGAAGGGCCGTCTTCAAACTGATACAGGCTGTCCCTCGCCGCCTCGGTTACCAGGCCGATACGGTTGAAAGATCGGCGGGCGGTTGGCGCCCGGCCGTTTCCCGTGTAAGGGGGGCTTCAAGACCCGTCGGCCTTGCCGGATTTATTGTGGCTTTGTTTCACCAGATAATAACCAATCGCCAGGGCCAGAATGATCGCGCCGATGCCAAGCAGCGCGAGCGCCGAAAGTTTTTCAGTATCCAGAATAATCACCTTGCGTGCGATGGCGATCATTGCCACGACCAACACAATCTCGACGTGCAGTTTATGTTCGACCAGGTAGGATTTGATCGTGTCGAGAAGTTCAAGGCCGATCAGTACCAGTAAGAACAGGCCGAAGATGTCGAGTAGTTCGTTGATTTCGAGTAAAAGTACCGGTGGCGTGAGTATATCCTTAACGATGACCCAGCCGAGCTCGATGGTCGCAAGCGCAACCACGAGGGCCATCATCCCCACGAGGGAGAAGAGAATAAGTTTTTCAAATATTTTGAGTGCCGCGATCATCGATGCCGCTTTTTCGAGAGTGGAAACAGCAAGGTTATAATAGAACACCACTTAAATTGCTTCTCATATGGGCTCGGTTATACGTAAGGGGTGCGCGCGTCGCCGAGGCGGCGAAGCCAACAAACTCACACGGGTTGATCAGTGATCGGCGTGCTGGTGATTTCGCCATGCCGGCGCCGGGCTGACTCCGAGGCAAGCAAGCTGCGGTGAGCTGTGAGCTGCAACCTGGTTTGTGCCTACCTGCCTTTCTTTGAGCTTTTCGTCTTTTCAGTCGGAATCAGGAAAGCTGATTTTTATATTTTTGGAAATGGGGAAAAAATAGCCGCGATCGGAGCCTTTCTCGGTAGGACGTACCCGCAACCCTGGGCACACCGGATGATCGGGGCGGTCCGCGCGTAAGCGGGTTGGAACCGTTAGCACTCGGCTATCAGCGCTATGGCGATAATCCATTGGCCTTGGCGCCTGCCACCGCGATATTAAACACGCACCGGACAAGACACTTTGCACGCAACCTGAACCTGAACTGGAGACATAAGGAATGCTACTAAAAGGCAGCAAAACTGAAGGCCGCGATCGCCGGCAAACCTCGGCTCGCGCTTAATCCTTTGCGCCTGTCGAACGGCCCCATTCTGTGCCTTTTTGGCAAGAAGCTTTACGCCATATTTACGCCAAAATAATGCTGCACCGCAGGACTGCCAGCGATTAATGTTCAGAATCAAGGAGATATGGTGCCCCGGACACGAATCGAACGTGCGACCTGCCGCTTAGGAGGCGGCTGCTCTATCCACTGAGCTACCGGGGCGTTGTTGCCCGGTATTCTAGCGGAAATCAGGAAATTGCGGTCCCGCAATGAAAAATGGCCGGAAGCCCGGCCATTCTGGAGAGTGTGGTGGAGCGGAGGAGGATCGAACTCCCGACCTCTGCATTGCGAACGCAGCGCTCTCCCAGCTGAGCTACCGCCCCCTGGATGGAAATTCTAACATGAATCCCTTTTGTTAATCTCGTTCCCCCTGAGTTTTCAGTTTGTGATTCGTGCCATGGCTGTTTGTAGTCCACATCACTTGATAGGCGCGGATGCCATTGGCGCGGATGCCAAAATACGCTCGGCATCAGTTAGCAGCGTCTGTACCTCCGGGTCGGGCAGGGTCTTCAATCCCTTAATATATTTCGGAAGGCTGTCAGGATAGGCGCGGGCACTCTGGATAAGCATAGCCTTGGCATCTTCCTTCTGGCCATTTAGCGCCAAGAGCGTTGTTTGTTTGTAGGCTTTATAGAAGTCAGGATTGCGGCGAAATGCGCGGGTGGAGATGGTGAGTTTTTCTTCGATGCTGTCTTTGGAAGTGGGCATCATCGCTAACAGTATCAGATCTGTGTATGGCATCAGAATCGGGTTATTGCCATATGTCAGGAGCATGTTGATTCGTTCCTGCGGTTCAATGAACGGATCAGATAAGTCCGCAATTTTTCGATAACCGGAAAGGGTGGACATAAGAATCGATGAGGCAAGGAGCAACACGGCCAACGCAGTTGCCTGCCCCAACTTTGGCGTGAACTTTACAGAGATTGTCCGGGTGTCTCCCAGAGCCAGAAGAAAAGCCGCCATGCCAAGAAAATAACTGTACCAAAGCGGATATTCCAGATTGCTGTGAACGAAAATGACGAGCAACGTCGCAGCAATATACCAGGCGTGAGGAGAGAGCCAGTTTTCCTTAAACTGCTTCACCCAGGTAACGAGCATGACAACCAGAACAGCAAGACCAGTGATGCCTGTTTCCGCCAATACCTGGGCAAAAATATTGTGCGAGTGACTGAACAGGGCCGGCTTTGATACATCCGCAAATTCTGGCAACGACTGATATATGAAACTGAACGATCCGTAGTTTCCAATGCCGACTCCCAGAATTGGGGCATGTTTAAACATTAACCACGCCTTTTCCCATTCAGACGTTCTTAGCTCCATTCCCAGCGGTACTGAAGATACCCTTTCAAGGGCGCTGCTGTAGGCAAACGGATCAATGTTGAGGCTGAAATCCGCGAGCTGTAGGGCCAGCCACGGATTGAGCCAGGGAACGATCCACTGCGAGCCGATCAACGCCACCAGAAAATAGCTCGATCCGGATAACAGACGAATGTTTGTATTGTCGCGTTGCTTGTAAAAACCAGCCAGCGATAGTGCACACAGCGCGGTGGCGTATACCAGAACAGATCGCGACCCTGAAAGCGTTACGATGTAGGCAAAGAACGTGAGAAGAACGAAGGTAGTCGGTACCGACACCTGTTTTCTCGAGTAAAGATAGGTCAGGGCAATAGTACCCAGCGCAAGGTGCGTGGCAAAGTGGTTGGCTTGCGCGACATTGCCGTAAACAGCCATGCTTTGCTTGAAGGCAATGACGGCCGCCAGACCACCAGGAATCCCAAGATACTGGACAAGACCTGTAATACCTTGCAATAGCGCCCCAACAAGCACGAACCAGGCGAAAGTGGCAGCCACTCTTTCAACCCCGAGCGTTGTGCGCAACCGCGTGGCGAGCACCATCAACAGGAACGCCCAGACAAGATAAAGGCCCGGCGTCAGACCTTGGGCGAGGTATGGACGCGCAATATAAAGACTCTGTGCCGCCACGACCGCGACAAACGCCAGCAGGTACAAGGCTACCTTGGGGGCGCGCAGGTCGTTCCAGAAGCTGGGGGTGAGAAAGACGAGCAAGCTTGCGACGCCCAGCGCCAGGGCGATCCACTCACTGTAAAAACTTACGTTGGGTACTTGATGAACCGGATAGATAAAAGGAAAAACAGCGATAAGGCTGATCGTGACGAGACAGAAGACAGATAAGCGCGAAGTATTTTCCATCGAGTGATTTTCCCTGGACGACCCCTGAAAAAAAAGCCCGCTCTCGCGAGCGGGCTTTTTACGGTTCGTGACCGCGTACTAGTTAGGTGACAACCGCGTACTAGTTAGGTGACAAGTTAGCTCTTTGGCAGATACTTGGGGCTGATTGATCCAGTAATCACCCACTTCATGCCCGTTTCGCCACATGTACCCGTGTAGATTATGGTTTGACCGTCGGTAACGGAGGTGCCGATCGGAACATACTGGATGGTAATTCTAGCGGAACTGGCACTGAGACCTTCGGCTAAAACGTCTTTGATATATTTACCGGCTCCGCTGGAAGAAGCGGCAAAGGCACCGTGCGCTGGGAGGCCGAGTGAGGCATTGTAGTCAGAGGACGTCACGAGGCCGCCTTCACTGCACGCCACGCCCAGAGCAGTAAGTGCCGGTGAGGCCAAAGACGGGCCTTCCATTACCTTGGCGCGGACGGTGTAGTCCTGATAAGCCGGAATCGCGATCGCGGCGAGAATGCCGATAATCGCGACCACGATCATCAGTTCGATCAGGGTAAAGCCCTGTTGAATCTTTTTCATGTGTAAACCTCCGGTTAAATGTTTGGTACTTTGAAGCAGTAGGCCCTGGAAATAACCGGCCCTTGCGGGACCGTCTTGCACGGCGCCCCTAGTCCTTAGCGGGCCGATGCTTTCCGGGGCTTGCTGCTGCTGTTTAGTAATTAGCAGAGGTTTCGTGCTTGGTCAAAAACCCCATTCCGCTGCCATTACTGAACACACAAGCCATAAAGCATAATCTGTACCATAAGCGCTCTTTGATCTGAATTTGCTGCTTACAGTAGCAAAGTGCTTGAGAGTATAGGCAGTTATCACTGCAACAGCTGGCCAAAATCCCTCAAATACAGCGATATTCCCACTGGCAGGTGCCGAATTTTGTCAGACCATGCCCAATTTGGGTAGTTGTGTATGAAAAACAATCAGATAGACGGCAGTGCATGCCGGGTGAACGGAATCTACTCGATCCCGAGTTTTTCCAGCTTGTAACGCAGGGCGCGGAAAGTGATGCCCAGCAGTTTGGCGGCCGCGGTTTTGTTCTGGTTGGCGCGTGTCAGGGCATCGCGGATGGCCACTTCTTCGATGCGCGAGATGTAATCATCCAGGCTTTCATCGGTATCCGGGCCCGCTGTTGCGGTCACGTCGGATTCGCCAGTGCGAGAGCCGACTGGAAGTTGCAGGTCAAGGGCATTGATTTCGCCCCCATCACACAGGGTAATAGCGCGTTCCAGAGTGTTTTCCAGTTCCCGGACATTGCCGGGAAAGCTGTAGCGGGAAAGGGCGCTGAGCGCGTCAGCGGATAGCCTCGGAACCGGGATGCCCAGGCCGGCGGCCAGGCGTAAGCACAGATGCTCGGCCAGTACCGGAATGTCCTCGGGTCGCTCGCGCAGGCTCGGGACGGCCAGCTCGATCACGTTCAGACGGTAATAGAGGTCTTGGCGGAACTTGCCTTCCCGCACCAGGCTTTGCAGATCCTTGTGGGTGGCAGACAGGATGCGCACGTCCACCTTGATCTCGCTCTGGCTGCCCACCGGGCGAACGGATTTCTCCTGAATGGAACGCAGCAGCTTCACCTGCATGTGCAGCGGCAGGTCACCGACTTCGTCGAGAAACAGGGTGCCGCCGTCCGCGGCCTTGAACAGGCCGTCCTTGTCCGCGATCGCACCGGTA
>Ga0209705_10001117_pt1 | contig 14211 bp, 14 predicted proteins | sample PPLLaktember2015_5_FD_187262 | JGI IMG/M metagenome (GOLD analysis project Ga0209705, IMG submission 187262) | Freshwater sediment microbial communities from Prairie Pothole Lake near Jamestown, North Dakota, USA - PPLs Lake P8 Core (1) Depth... | ecosystem: Environmental > Aquatic > Freshwater... | reverse complement strand
GATGAGACGAAATCAGGATCTTCTTTCCTACATCTTCCCCGTCTATTCAACGGCGGGATTGGCCCTGGTTCTTTTTTCCCTCCTTTTTCAAAAACCCTTTTTTGGATATACAACGACAACCTATATGTTTATGTTTCTTCTAGCCCTCGTCCCACAATTGATCGGCCATACGACCTTCAACTGGGCCTTGAAATATCTTCCGGCATCCATGGTGGCGATCACGATTTTAGGGGAACCCATTGGGTCGACCCTCCTTGCCTATTTTATCCTGGGAGAGAAACTGACGCTTCTGAAGATCCTTGGGGGAATCTCTATCTTTACCGGGATTCTGATTGCTTTGAAGAAAAGGGCTTTAAACTTCAAATAATGGAGGGGATAAAGGAGGTAGTCAAAAATGATAATCAGTCGTAGAAACTTCTTACAATATGCCGGTGAAGGGATGCTATTGTTGGGCGGTCTGTCATTCTTAAATTCATGCAGTGGAGTGAACCGGGATGACCTGTCAGGGCTCGTTGATAAGAAGGAATCTACAAAAGGTCTTGAAAAAGACGAGATGGAAATTCTTTATCTCGCCTCCCTGGGGCCCAGTGGACACAATACGCAACCCTGGACGGTAAAAATAGTAGAACCGAAACACTGGGTGATTGGCTCCGATAAGAAACGCTGGTTGACTACCGTTGATCCAGATAATCGGGAATTGTTGCTTGGCATGGGGGCCTTTATTGAAAATCTTGTCCTGGCGGCTGGAACCTTTGGTTATGAAGTGGATATTCAAATCATAGCGAAAAACCCACTGGATCTTGACACTGCAGATATCCGGCTTAAAAAAGGAACTATCATCGAGTTCCCTCTTGAGAAAATCAAAAAGAGACGAACCCTTCGGACGGATTACCTGAATCAGGAGATTAAAACCGAAGACCTAAAATATATTACCAAGCATGAGGTGAAATCTTGTACCCTCTCCCGCGTCCCCTCTCCCCACAGTTTCTACTTTTCGAATACCTCCCCGCAAGGGAAGTATCTCCAAGAAGGGACCATCGAAGCTAATCGAACCCAAGTCTATCGCGAACCTGCTCAGGAGGAACTTGCAAACTGGATCAGGTGGTCAACTAAAGAAGCAAAAAAATATCGTAATGGTTTAACTCCAGAAAGCATGGAGATAAAGGGAATCGCTGGTCTCTTTGTCCGGAATTTATATAATCGACGATCGGTTCTGAAGAAGAGCTTCCGAGACCAGACCGTGGATATCGTTGCAAAGCAAGTGAATACATGTGGGGGATGGCTCGTGGTCACCAGTTCTGATTCAAACATTCCTACCCTGATTGAATATGGGAGGGTTTTTGAAAATATGCTCTTGAGAATCAGGGAGAGGATGATCGCTATTCATCCGATGACGCAGATGTTGGAAGAAGAACCCTGGAAAAAACAAGTTTCAAAGAAGTTGGGTCTAAACGGTGAGGTTCAGTGGATTCTCCGAGTGGGATACCTCAAGTCTTATCTCAATCCAGTCAGTTTACGGATGCCGGTTTCGTGGTTTGTGCAAGCTTGACCTTTCAGGAATCAGAGTCTCACGCTCCTTAAATAGAGAATGGAGGAAGCAATGAAATTCATCGTCCATGAGCACCACTCAACACGACTCCATTATGATTTTCGACTGGAGATCGCAGGGGTCCTTAAATCATGGGCCATTCCCAAGGGGCCCTCCATGAACCCGGCTGACAAGAGACTTGCGGTCATGGTGGAGGATCACCCTCTCGAATACGGGGATTACGAAGGGATTATTCCTCAGGGAAACTATGGCGCTGGTCCTGTGCTCATCTGGGACTCTGGCGAATTTAAACCAGAGGAGAACCCGATTTTGGCCCTAAAAAAGGGAAAACTCAGTTTTACATTGGATGGAAATAAGTTAAAAGGAGGATTCTCCCTCGCCCTGATGAAAGGGAGGGGATCGGGAAAAGACTGGCTTCTCATTAAGAAAAAAGACTCTTTTGTTGAAGAAGACTGGGTTGTCAAAGAGGATCTGACACCGGCAAGAAAAAAGAGGCTGGTGGAAAAAATCCCACCGTGTGAAACAAGCTAAACTTCCACCTAAGAGGCTATCAGGTTACCAGGGAATCAGGACGAAGGATAACAGGAAATCTGGATATCAGGGTATGGAGAAACTCCTCTTCATGATTTTAAAACCTGATTTTAAAACCTGATAACCTGTTTTTATTTGCTAGTCTCGCCATCTCTCCGTCACCCTATCTCCCTAGCCTTCTATTGTTTCTCCATCTCCCGATCCCCTGCGATGGGATCCCTTTAAGAAGCATCCCTTTTGAACCATTCCCGGGCTTTTTCAAGGTAGATGTAGATCACAGGGGTGATATAGAGGGTGATGAGCTGGGAAAAGACTAACCCACCGACGACAGCAAGTCCAAGGGGACGGCGTGCCTCCGCACCTGCGCCAAACCCGAGGGCGATGGGCAGCGTCCCCATAATCGCTGCCATGGTTGTCATCATGATGGGACGGAATCGGATGAGGCAACCCTCATAAATGGCATCGGCAGGACTCTTCCCCTGGTTTCTCTGCGCCTCCAAGGCAAAATCGATCATCATGATGGCGTTCTTCTTCACAATCCCAATCAACATAATAATTCCTACCATGGAGTAAAGATTCAAGTCCGTCTTGAAAATCAGCAGTGTGACTAAAGCCCCAAACCCTGCGGAGGGCAGACCCGAAAGAATCGTCAGAGGGTGGATGAAACTTTCGTAGAGAATTCCCAAGACGATATAAATAATGACGATAGCCATGATCAACAGAAGACCCATCCCTTTCATAGAGGTCTGGAAGGCCTGGGCCGTTCCCTGGAAACTGGTGCTAATGGTCGCAGGCAGCGTGGCCCTTGCTACCTTCTCAACAGCGGATACGGCGTCTCCCAAAGAAACGCCTGGCTTGATGTTGAAAGAGATGGTCACGGAAGGGAGCTGGCCCAGGTGATTCACAGAAAGGGGTCCAAGGCTCCGGCTCAGGTTTGCGACCGTATTCAAAGGAACCAATTGGCCAGAGGAGGATCGAATATAAAGCATGGACAAGGCCGAAGGGTCCGACTGATATTGAGGCTCGAGCTCGATGATGACTGCGTACTGGTTGATCGGGGTGTAGATCGTCGAAATCTCCCTCGCACCATAAGCGCTGTAGAGCGCATCCTCAATCTGATTGGCGGTGACCCGAAGAGCCGAAGCTTTATCTCGATCGATCTCGACATTCACCTGAGGGCTCTTGATCTGCAGATCACTGGTGACATCCTGGAGCTCGGGAAGTTGTCGAATCTTTGCTTCGAGCTCGGAAGCGTGCTCGAAAAGATCCTTGGTCTCGGGACTCTGGAGAGTGAATTGATATTGGCTCTTTGTCAGCTGTCCCCCGATCCGAATGGGAGGAGGGTTCTGAAGGAAAACCTGGATTCCTGGAACTTTAGCCAGCTTCGGACGTAATTGTTGAATCACCTCATCCGCGTGGAGCTTGCGTTGAGACCGAGGCTTCAATGTAATAAAAATGCGACCGACATTCCCTGTCGGTGACGGACCTCCTGCTCCGGCCGTCGACGAGAAGGCTTCTACATTCGGATCCTGGCGCACAACTTCCATCACGGCGAGCTGATGCTGTTTCATGGACTCAAACGAAATGCCCTGGGCTGCCTCGGTGAAACCAAAAATTTGCCCAATGTCTTCGCTTGGAAGAAATCCATAGGAAGAGACTTTGAAAAGACCGATCGTCGCCATAAGAAGAAGGACAGAGACAATCAGAGTGGTCCTTTTGTACTTTAGAACCCTTTGAAGGCTTGATCGGTAGGCGTTCAGCATGGCCGTGAAGAATCGCTCCGATGTGACGTAGAGACGTCCATGGGCTTGGGCTGCCGGCGGCTTTAGAAACTTGCTGCAAAGCATGGGGGTGAGGCTTAAGGAAACAAAACCGGAGACCAGAATCGCCACGCCAATTGTCACTGCAAATTCGTTCAGCAACCGCCCGACGATCCCACCCATAAAGAAAACAGGGATAAAGACGGCGACAAGGGAAAGCGTCATCGACACAATCGTAAAACCAATCTCTTTCGATCCATTGAGCGCCGCCTGGAGTGGTTTCTCTCCCATCTCCATGTGCCGGACGATATTTTCCAGCATCACAATAGCATCATCCACCACAAACCCGACCGAAAGTGTCAAAGCCATCAAAGAGAGATTGTCCAGGCTATATCCGAGAAGGTACATCACCGAGAACGTGCCGATGATGGACATGGGAAGGGCCAGGCTCGGGATAATGGTCGCTGATAAGTTGCGGAGAAAGAGAAAGATCACCATGACCACTAAACACATCGTTAGAACCAGGGTGAACTGAACGTCATGGACCGAATCACGAATGGAGAGAGAGCGATCGAAGAGAATGGTCAGATTGACGGAACCGGGCATTTGAGCACGGAAGCTCGGCAAGAGTTTTCGAATCGAATCCACAACCTCGACGGTGTTGGTTCCAGGTTGACGGTAAATGGCCACACCGATGTTGGGAACATCGTTTAACCAGTTTGCAATCTTGTCATTATCGACGCTGTCGATCACCCTTCCCAGTTCACCGAGCCGCACCGGTGAACCATTTCTGTAGGCGACGATAAGGGGGCGATAAGCCTCAGCGTTCTTGAGCTGACCACTCGCCTCTATGGTGAAGGCCTGGTGGGTCCCATACAAGATCCCTGTTGGAAGGATGACATTTCCATCCCTGATGGCGTTGGCCACTTCGTCAATTCCAATGGAACGTGCAGCAAGAGCCTTTGGGTCCAGTTGGGCGCGAACCGCATATTTCTGAGCCCCATAGATCTGAACCTGTGCCACACCGCTCACCATGGAGATGCGTTGAGCGACAAAGGTATCAGCGTATTCATGAACCGCTGAAAGAGGAAGGGTGGAGGAACTCAACCCCAAAAAGAGAATGGGAAAGTCGGCGGGGTTGACCTTCTGATAGGAAGGATCGTTGGGCATGTCCGGCGGGAGCCGGCGAGCCGCCTTTCCAATCATGGCCTGAACATCTTGGGCGGCAGCGTCAATATCCCGGTCCAGAACGAACTGTAACGTGATTCGGGTTGTTCCCTGCGTGTTCGTCGAATTCATGGAATCCAGTCCAGCAATCGTTGAGAACTGCCGCTCGAGGGGGATCGCAACCGCAGAGGCCATTGTCTCCGGGCTGGCTCCAGGAAGATCGGCGACGACAAGAATCGTGGGGAAGTCAACTGTGGGAAGATCGCTTACCGGGAGAAACCGATACGCCATGATGCCGAAGAGGAGAATGGCCACCATGACAAGGGTGGTCATGATGGGACGCCGGATAAAAAGTTCTGGGATGTTCATGGTGCTTTTTTCTTTGTTGTGGCAGTTGAATCAGAGGTCTTGATTTCGACTCGGGCTCCTGGATAGAGTCGGAGCTGTCCATCCATCACCACCTTTTCGTCACCATGGAGTCCCTTTTGGACAACCGTTTCATTGTTCATGGTTTGTCCTGCAACAACGGGCCGAGATTCTACAGTAAAGTCAGGTTTAACCACAAAAACGTATTGGCCTTCCTGACCAGTCTGTATGGCTTGGGAGGGAATCACCATTGCATTGGGTTCAGTGGTGAGTGTCAAGACGACATTGATAAATTGCCCGGGCCAGAGTTTTTTCTCGTGGTTGGCAAAGGTTCCTTTGAGCCGTATGGTGCCTGTAGAGCTATCGACGGCATTATCTACAAAAGTAATGACGCCTTTTTCAGAACCCTCCTCGCTGATCGGGGCGAGAGCTTCCACTTGGAGTTTTCCAAGCGCCATATATTTTTTAATCTCTGAGAGAAATTGTTCCGGAATAGAAAAGGCTACATAAATCGGGGTGATCTGATGGATGACGACTAAATGAATATCGTCAGCTTTAATGATGTTGCCTTGTTGGATGAGAAGACCCCCCGTCCGGCCATCCATGGGTGAACGAATAAAGCAATAGCCGAGCTGAATTTTTACGTTTTCCATCGCCGCCCTTCCTGCTCGGACTGCCGCTTCAGCGTTTTCAATGGCCGCCCGGTCTGCAAGGACTGTTGCCTCGAGAGCGTCAGCGTCGGCACGCAACTTTTCAACCTGTTGCCGAGCAACCACGCCTTTCTGAATTAAGAATTCATAACGGCGAGCATCCTCTTGAGCATTTTTTGCCCGGACCAAGTCTCTTTCGAGGTTGGCTTTGGCCTGTTGCACCTGAGCTAAATCTTTTCCAAGGCTGGCTTCTGCTTCCCTCAGAGTCGCTTCAAAAGGTCGAGGATCTATGGTGAAGAGAGGTTCCCCTTTTTTGATATCCTGACCTTCTTTGAAATGGACCCGTATGACCTCTCCTCCCACTTTGGACTTAACGGCCACTGTCGAATAGGCTTGTACATTTCCAATGGCACGGAGTTGCACGGGAAACGTCTTCTGGGTCACCGTGCCCACGGTCACAGGGAAAGAAACGGAAGCTGGCTTTTGGGATTTTTCATTAGAACAAGCTGAGGTAAAAACAGCGAACCCAAACAACCCTAAAATCACAACAAAAAGAGACTGAAAATGTCCCTTCATCAGGGTGCCCTGATGAGCCTTAAAGGATGGATATTTCATCCCTGCTTCTCCTTTGAAATTAAAATCTAATATTTTACAAATCTTTTGTCAATTTTCTAAAAACCGAAAGGGCAAGCTCTAAATTATGATTGACTTTCGACACCCTTTCAGCGATATTGTGTGCAATCGAACCAGCCCTTATATTTAGTAACCATGGAAGAAAAAAAGGCTAAAAAAATATTGGTCGTCGATGATGAGAAGGATACTGTGGAGATGATCACTGCCCTCCTGGAATCGGAGGGATACCAGGTCCTCTCCGCCCTCTCCGGGGATGAGGCGATGAGAATCTTAGAGATGGAAGGCCCAAAGATTCCAGAATTGGAAACGCCTGTGGACCTCATCCTCCTCGATATCTTGCTGGGCGATGCGGATGGAAGGGATATCTGCCTCAAGATCAAAGAGGATGAAAAATTTAAATTCATTCCCATCATCATTCTCACCGTTCGAACCAGCCTTCAGGATAAAATCAACAGCCTCAACCTCGGAGCGGATGATTACCTCACCAAACCCTTTATTAATGAAGAATTGTTGGCCAAGGTGAAAGTAATGCTCCGAATTAAAGATCTCCATGACCAACTGAAGAAGGAGAAGGATAAGAATATCCTCCTCACCCAGGCCTTGGAGAAACGATACAGTTTCGGGAATATCCTTGGGAAAAATATACGTATGCAAGAGATTTTTGAGCTGATCTCGGACATTGCCGACACGGATTCCACTGTCCTGATCCAGGGAGAAAGCGGTACAGGAAAAGAATTGATCGCCAGGGCGATTCATTTCAACAGCCATCGAAAAAACAAACCCTTTGTCGTCGCCAATTGTTCGGCCTATTCCCAAAACCTTTTAGAAAGCGAACTCTTCGGTCATGAGAAGGGGTCTTTCACCGGGGCCATTCGTCGAAAGATTGGCCGATTTGAAATGGCAAATGGAGGAACGATCTTCCTCGATGAGATCGGTGAGGTCTCACCTCCCAACCAGATCCTCCTCCTTCGAGTCCTGCAGGATCACCGATTTGAGAGAGTCGGCGGAGAGGAGACTTTGGAGGTGGACGTCCGGGTCATCGCGGCGACAAATAAAAATCTGATGGAGGAGATGAAGAAAGGTGCCTTCCGAGAGGACCTTTATTATCGACTCAATGTCATTCCCATTTTCATTCCACCCCTTCGTGAGAGAAAAGACGACATTCCCGTTCTGTCATCTTATTTCCTGCAAAAATTTAACCGTGGAAGAGGAAAAGAAGTCACCAGTTTCTCTCCTGAGGTGATGGAAAGCTTTCTTAAACATTCTTGGCCAGGAAATGTTCGGGAATTAGAGAATGTGATTGACCACGCGATCACCATTGCCAAACAGGATAAAATACTTCCAAAAGACCTCCCTCACTCCATTCTCCAAAGGCCAATATCAACAAAAGAATTTATCACCCTTCAAGATTATGAAAAGGACATTATTCTAAAAACTTTAAAAGAAACTAATTGGAATAAACATAAGACATCGAAAAAATTAAATATTAACCGATCTACCCTTTATGGGAAGATGAAGCGTTATGGGTTGGAAAAAGAACAAAATTAATAAAAAATTGCCCAAAAATAGACATATATATAACATATTGAAATATAAACATATTTTAATCAACCAACTTTAAATTAAAAAATTAACTGTCTAAAATTATACAAATTTTCTTTCTATTTAATATCCCTCCCCACTCTTCCTTTGAATAGAAAACGCTAACATATTGATATCTCTCATAAAACTAATTTTTGGTACAAAAATTGCTTATAAATTTTATATACATAAAACTTGGAGGACTAAAATGAAGTGTTATCGTTGTGGTGGAACAATGGTTTTCGAAAAATTCTATGGCATTTGTGAAGAATTTTTCGGATGGAGATGCATTTTTTGTGGTGAAATCGTGGATAAAGTAATCTTAGAGAATCGACTTGAACAGAAACGCTAATATTCCCTTCTCAACAATAATTAATCAAACCAACTTTGAGGGGAATAATCATGGCGGGTAAAATATGTATCGTCGATCACGATCTCGCGAGCCGAGGTTATTTAAGGGAATGTCTGGAGAGAGAAGGTCACCAGGTTATTACATTAGATAGCGGTTATCAGGTTAAACCTCATCTTTCTGAAGAATATTTTAATATCATCATCTTAAATACAGATAGCCCCGGGGTTAAAGAAAAAAGACTATTTCTCGACATTCATAAATCCCACCCACCGAGAATCCTTCTAATTGTTTCAGAAAGGGGGGATCCCTTCCTCAAAGAGGCCATTGATGCAGGGGTCTATGGTTTTATCTATAAGCCCTTCAATCTAAAAGAGGTCTGCACAATGGTCAACCATTTGACTCGATGATGGAGGAAGGAGTTTAATCATTTATGGATGAATTATGGAGGGATGTGCCAGAATTTCCCCATTTTAAAGAGTTAACTCTCGAAGAAAAGCCGCTCTTCGATCATCTCTTCACCCTTTCCCCCCCACGGATCTCAGAATTTACCTTTACCAACCTTTTCATCTGGCGACTGTGCTACCAAACCAAAATCAGTCGTCTCCAAAATTTCCTCTGCCTTCTTGCTAACCAGGGAGAGAGTTTCTTTTTCCTTCCTCCCATTGGAGAGGGAGATATGGTAGAATGTTATCAGCGTTTGCTTCAATATCTTGTGGGAAAAACAATGCTTCCTAAGATTGTCCGGGTCCCTGAAGCAGTCGTGGAACAAGTGGATTGGAAAGCATCAGAAATGAAAATGGAACTTGATCGAAACCAATGTGACTATGTTTATCTGGCCCAAGATTTGATTGAATTGAAGGGTAGAAAATACCATCGAAAAAGAAACCATATCAAACAATTTAAAGAAAAATACTCCTACCAATATGTCTCACTTACTCCCGAATGGATTCCGCAATGCCTTCAACTGGAGAACGAGTGGTGTGACCTCCGACATTGTGAGGCCAGTCCAGGCCTGCTCAATGAATCGTCCGCCATTAAAGAAGCCTTCACCCATTTTGAGGAGTTAGGAGTAAAAGGAGGGGCAATCCTGATCAATGGAAAAGTGGAGGCCTTTACATTGGGAGATCCGCTCAACGTGGAAACGGTTGTGATCCACATTGAAAAAGCAAACCCAGCTTATGAGGGACTCTACCCCACTATCAACCAGGCCTTTTTAGAACATCAATGGTCAGGAATGACCTATGTGAATCGAGAACAGGATCTGGGGGAAGAGGGTTTGAGAAAGGCAAAGGAATCTTATTTCCCTCATCACCTGGTCAACAAATATACGGTCACGCTGGAATAAGGAGAAAGGAGGGGAACATGCCAAAGAAGGGTTTTCTGCCATTTTCCTACAAACGTCTGAAGAAGGAATTTCCGGAAATTGAAAGGGAATACGATCGTCTCGCTAAAAAATGTCACGCCTCTGGCCCCCTTAATGAAAAGGCCCGGAGGCTTATCAAATTGGGAATCGCAATTGGTTCCGAATCAGAAGGAGCGATTAAATCTCATACCCGTAGGGCCTTAGCTCTCGGAATTACTCCAGATGAGATTCGACATGCCGTCCTTTTAGGGCTCACCACTATTGGATTCCCCAAAATGATCGCTGCATTGAACTGGGTTCACGAAGCCTTTGAAGAAGGTCCCCTCAAACCTCGCAGAGGCTACTAAAATTATCTCGATCAGCGATACGACGACTACGGACAATACCCGTGCCACCACTGGATTGATCCGGGTCTTCACCGATGAGGCTTAAAGAAAGGAAAAATATGCCCCAATGGAAATATCAGATAACAATTCATGAACTGCCAGAACCAAAGGCTGAGAAAGAAACGCGGACCATCAAATGCGATCAGAGTGGCCTCTGTTTTATTCACGATGCCTTTCATGGAGGCATTGAATGGCTGGAGGATCTCTTTCATGAGAAAGGGAAGGATGGTTGGGAGTTAGTTCAATGCGGGTACCATAACCGAGAACTCCTTTGTATATGGAAGAAGAGAAGGGGAGCCAGGGAGAAAGGCTGAGTCAATTTATTCTTTCCGAAATTGAGAAAGGAGGACCCATCCCCTTTTCTCAATTTATGGAGTGGTGTCTCTACCATCCTGAATACGGTTACTATCGATCAGAAAGGGCAAAGATTGGAAGGGATGGGGATTACTATACCAGCCCATGTGTCCATCCCCTCTTTGGAGGGATGATCGCCAAGCAACTCTCTCAGATGGCAGAACAAATGGGAGGGTCAACCTTTGATGTCGTCGAGAGTGGTGGGGGCAGAGGGTTTCTTTGTGAAGATGTCCTCCAATGGACGAAGAAGAATTCCCCGGTTTTTTACCAGCGGCTCCATTACCATCTGATCGAAACGGCCCCTCCTTTTCTGAAGGAACAGAAAGAAAGGCTCAGAGAATACAAAAAAGAAGGGAAAATATTCTGGATAGAGTCCGAGGCTTTTGAAAAAGGAAAGATTCAGATGGAAGGCTGTTTCCTTTCAAACGAACTCTTGGACGCATTTCCGGTCCACCAGGTGGTGGTTGATCATGGGAATTTAAAAGAGGTTTATGTCACTCAAGAAAACAGCCAATTGAAAGAACAAGTGGGGGAGCTTTCGGATCCGAGGATTGCTTCTTATTTCCAATCCATAGACATCACCCTCCAAGAAGGCCAAAGGGCTGAGGTCAATCTAAATGCTTTAGACTGGATGGAAAAGGTGGCCCGGTGCTTGAAGAGGGGCTTTGTTCTGACGATTGATTACGGATATCATGCGAAAGAACTTTATGCTTCCCATCGAAGAGCCGGAACGCTCCTCTGTTATACTCGGCATCGGACTTCAGACAATCCTTATGAGCGAATAGGAGAACAGGACATCACCTCTCATGTCAACTTCACCAGCCTGATTCTAAAAGGAGAGGAACTGGGTCTCCGGCTCACAGGACTCGTCCCTCAATATCAATTCCTCATGGCGTTGGGTCTCCTTCAAGAGATGGAGTCCATGGAAAGAGAGATGTCTGAAATGGATGGATTTCAGTTCAGGCTTTCATTAAAACATCTGATCGAGCCAGAGATGGGAATGGGTGAAGTCTTTAAGGTATTAATCCAACATAAAGGAATAATCGAGCCCCAATTGAATGGGTTAAGGGAATTCCGTTCGATCTTTTGGTCTAAAATTCCCTCCTCTCTCATGGAGGGGACGAAGGCATTAGGAAGTGATGGTAAGGACCTATGAAGGTTTTAGGAATTTTTGCCAGTCCGAGAAAAGGAGGAAACACAGAGCTTCTTTTGGAAGAATTACTCAAAGGAGCCGAGAAAGAGGGGGCATCGGTGGAACGCCTTTATCTCAGCAACTTCAGCATTACCCCCTGTAAAGAATGCCACGGATGTGATAATACTGGAAGCTGTGTTATTCTGGATGATATGGAAAAAATCTATCCCAAACTCCTGGAAGCCGATGCGGTCGTTCTTGCCTCTCCCATCTTTTTTTATGGCGTCACAGCCTGGGCAAAAGCCATGATCGATCGGAGTCAAGCCTTCTGGGCGAGGAAATACCTCCTCAAGGATCCTTCTTTTGGAAAAGAAGGAAAAAAGAGAAAAGGCTTCTTTATCTCTGTGGGCGCGACAAAAGGGTTGAAAGTATTCGAAGGAGCCATTCTCACAGTGAAGTATTTTTTTGACGTCCTCAATGCAGAATATGTGGGTGAACTCCTCTTCAAGGGAGTGGAGGCCAAGGGTGATATTTTAAAACATCCTGAGGCACTCCAGCATGCCTTTGAGGCTGGAAGGAGGCTATCTCAGAGTCAATGAAGTCGAGAATCAATGTGATTTGGAATGAAATCTATTGTAAGCGGTGCCTCCTCTGCGTCGAAGTCTGTCCGGTTCAGGTTCTCTCTCTCGAGCGCAACGAAATTGAAGAGAAAGACGGATGTATTCGTTGTTACCAATGTGAACGCTATTGCCCCGATATCGCCATTGAGGTGATGGATGAGAAGGGAAGAGGATGAAGCGACTCGTTTCTGGAAATGAAGGCATCTTTCAGGGAGCGATTCGGGCAGGTGCCAGTTACTTCGCGGGTTATCCGATCAGTCCGACTTCTGAGATTTTACAACAGGCTGCCCTCTATTCAGAGGAAAACCCTGAGCTTCGGTTTCTCCAGGCCGAGGATGAAATCGCTGCAGCCATTGCCACGATCTCTGCTTCTTTAGCTGGGGCCAAAGCTTTTACGGCGACTTCTGGACCGGGATTCACTCTGATGCAGGAAGCCTTGGGATGGGGACATGTCGTAGAAGCTCCCTGCGTTTTCGTTAATTCGATGAGGGTGGGCCCTTCAACAGGAATGCCCACTCAGCCCGCCCAATCGGATCTGCTCCAGATCAAAGCAGGGAGTGCCGGGGATTATTATCCCATCGCCTTTTATCCCAATTCAGTAGAGGAATGCTTTCGTCTAACCATCACAGCGTTCAATGTAGCAGAGGAATCCCTTTCACCGGTCATCCTTCTTGCCGATGCATTTCTTTCACATCTTTACGAGATGGTGGATCTTGAAAGCATCAAGTTGGAGGTCGTCCCCCGTTCAAAGGAGCCCCTGGGAAGCGGCCAAAGGCTGTTTACTGGGACAGCCCATGATAAGATGGGAAATGTGAAAACCAATGATCCGGGGATCTATCGGGAATGGCTCCGGGAGTTGAAAGACCGCCATGACCGGGCGGCTGAAAAGTATCCCCTCTTCGAATATCTTCCCTGTAAAAATTCTCAAACCTTGCTCATCGCCTTTGGAATCACCTCGAGAGTGATCTCATCTTTAAAAGACCGTTTCTCCATTTTTCGGCCCATTCGAATTTATCCGGTCTTGGAGAAAGAATTGAAGGAGGTCACCCAATCCTATCGCCATGTCATTGTGGTCGAAGGCAGTGATGGACAATATGCGAGTTGGGTGGAATGCGCTATTTGCCGGAAGGTCATGAAAGTGCCCTGTTTAGGGGGAGGCTTCAAGCTCAAATCAATTCAGAATCAGATGGAAGAGTGTTTGAAAAGAGAAGAAACATGACGGATCGCTCTTATAAAGAACTCTTAAAACTGAGACGTTTTCCTCATACCTGGTGCCCTGGTTGCGGCATTGGCGTGGTGCTAAAAAATGTGGCCATGGGCATGAAAGATCTTGGGTGGGACTATAAAAATACGGTGGCCGTCTCTGGAATTGGGTGTTCGGGAAGAATGTCCGGATATATGAACTTAGATGCCATCCACACCCCCCATGGCCGAGCCCTCACAGCGGCTGAGACCATCAAAACTGTCCGTCCAGATCTCAATGTCATCGTCCTCTCCGGAGATGGCGACCTGGCGAGCATTGGAGGAAACCATCTGCTCCATACCTCACGGCGTAATGCTGACATCACGGTCTTCTGTAATGACAACGAGATCTATGGGTTGACAGGGGGGCAAGCCGGACCGACCACACCCAAGGGAACAAAAACCCTTACCTCGCCTCGCGGAGAACCCTATTCACCTATTCGATTGGGTCGCCTCCTCACCCAACAGGCTCCCTATTTTTATGCCCGAACGTCCGTCTATCACCTCAACCATTTCAAGACTTGC
>Ga0209705_10001116_pt1 | contig 14216 bp, 9 predicted proteins | sample PPLLaktember2015_5_FD_187262 | JGI IMG/M metagenome (GOLD analysis project Ga0209705, IMG submission 187262) | Freshwater sediment microbial communities from Prairie Pothole Lake near Jamestown, North Dakota, USA - PPLs Lake P8 Core (1) Depth... | ecosystem: Environmental > Aquatic > Freshwater... | reverse complement strand
CGCCCAAGCCGATTCTGCACAAGGATCAGCGGCCGGTGGTATACGTCACCGGCGAGCTCGCTACCACCTCGCAAGTGTACGCGGTGCTGAAGATGTGGAACTACCTGCGCAAACACGAACTGCCGGGCGGTGTAAAACTCACCCAGTACTTCATGGCCGACCCGGACACGCTTGGTTATAGCCTGCGCTGGGACGGCGAGATGCGTCTCACCCTGGACGTGTTCCGTGATCTGGGTGCGGCGTTCATGGTGGCACTCGTGCTGATCTATCTGGTGCTGGTCGGCTATTACCGCTCATTCGCCACGCCGCTGATCGTCATGGGCGCGATCCCGCTCACCCTGATAGGCGTGTTGCCCGGGCATGCGCTGCTCGGCCAGTACTTCACCGCCACGTCCATGATCGGCGTGATCGCGCTCGCCGGAATCGTGGTGCGCAACTCGCTGCTGCTCATCGATTTCATCCTCGACTTCCGGCGCGAGGGGCACGAACTGCGTGAGGCCGTTATCCAGGCCGGCGCTACGCGCATGCGCCCGATCTTGCTCACGGCGTTCGCCATTATCCTCGGCACCTTCATCATGGTGTTCGATCCGGTGTTCGGCGGGCTGGCCGTATCGCTGATCTTCGGCACTTTCGCCTCGACGGTACTGACCTTGTTCGTGATACCGCTGGTTTATTACCTGTACGAGCAACATCAGCACCACAAGGAGTGAATACGGCCACTGCTGCGTTTCCCGCAGCGGTGGCCTTCTCAGTACATCTCCACCGGGTCCACATCCAGCGACCAGCGCACCTTGCGTCCGAGTTTCTCGGCTTCGAGTTGCGTCAGCCAGGCATTCAGAAAATCGTGCAGCGCCTTGCGCTCACCGGCCTGCACCAGCAGCTGCGCGCGATAGCGCCCGGCGCGCCGTTCCATGGGTGACGGCACCGGGTCCATGAGGTGCACGACTTCGGCTTCCACCAGACCTTGCGCATGGTCGTGCGCGGCGCGCAGGAAGGTGAGCGCTGCGTCCGGTTTGGGTGACTCGGCGCGCAGCAGCGCGAGATGCGCGAATGGTGGATACTGCGCGGCCGCACGTTCGGCGAGCGCATAATTCCCGAACTCGCGATAGTCGTGGTGGGCGAGCGCCGCGAATACCGGGTTGTCCGGATGATGGGTCTGGATCAGCACCTCCCCCGGCTTGTCGGCGCGTCCAGCGCGCCCGGCCACCTGCACCAGTTGCTGCACCAACCGCTCTTCGCTGCGGAAATCCGCGCTGTACAAACCCTGGTCGGCATTCAGCACCCCGACCAGCGTCAGATTCGGAAAATCATGGCCCTTGGCGAGCATCTGCGTGCCAACCAGAATATCGGCCTCGCCAGCGTGCACGCGCCGCAACTTCTCCTCGAGCGCACCCTTGCGGCGCGTACTGTCACGGTCGATGCGCTCGATGCGCGCCTGCGGAAACAGGCGGGTGAGCGCCGTCTCGATGCGCTCCGTACCCTCGCCGATCCCGTGCAGGTTGGCGCTGCTGCATGCCGGGCAGGTCGCGGGCAGTTGCGCTTCGGCCCCGCAGTGGTGACAGCGCAGCTTGTGACTGCGCTGATGGATCGTGAGACGTGCATCGCAACGCTTGCAGGGAGCCAGCCAGCCGCAGTCGTGACACATCAGCACCGGTGCAAAGCCGCGCCGATTGAGAAACAGTAAGCTTTGTTCCTTACGCCGGAGACGCTCTTGCAGCGCCTCGATCAGCGGCGGCGAAATACCTTCATTGAGTTTGAGACGTTTCAGGTCGAGCAGCGCCACCCGCGGCGGCTGCGCGGCACCGGTACGCTCCGGCAAACTCAGTAATTGGTAACGCCCCTGTTGGGCGTTGTGCAGACTTTCCAACGCGGGAGTGGCCGAGCCGAGCAGCACCGGCAGATTTTCGAAGCGGGCGCGCTTGATGGCCACATCGCGTGCGTGATAGCGAAAACCGTCCTGCTGCTTGAACGACGCGTCGTGCTCTTCGTCGATAATAATCAGTGCCAGCTTCGGCATGGGCGTAAACACGGCCGAGCGCGTGCCGATCACCACCGCCGCCTGTCCTGTACGCGCCATCTGCCAGGCGCACAGGCGCTCGCTGTCGTTCAGCCCCGAGTGCATGACGGCCACCGGCGCATTCAACCGGCCCTCGAAGCGTGTTACCAGCTGCGGCGTAAGCCCGATCTCCGGTACCAGTACCAACACCTGGCCGCCGCGCGCCATAACCTCTTCGATGGCACGCAGGTAGACCTCGGTCTTGCCGCTGCCGGTGACGCCGAGCAGCAGCAGGCACTGAAACTTGCCGGCCGCGGCCTGGATCACCGCTCCAGCCTCTTCCTGTGCTTCCGAGAGTTGCGGCGCGCTGTGTTGCCCGGCCGGCCTCGGCGGCAGACACGGTTTCTCGGTAACGCGAATGAAACCGCGCGCCTTCAGTCGATTCATGGCATCGCGCCAGTTCTTGACCACCTCGGCGAGCGCCTCCGCGCTCAGGCCTTCGACGTGTTCACGCAATGTCTGAACCAGACGCTGCTGGAGCGGAGAGCGTTTGAAGGCCTCGGGCGGAAGCTGGCGCGCTGCATCCGTCAGAGCGTAATACTTCTCGCCCGCGGCCGTGGCCGGCAGCCCGCGCCGCAACAGCACCGGCAATGCCGTTGCCATCACCTCACCGATCGGATAGTGGTAGTAGGCGCTTGCCCAAGTGAGCAGTTCCATGAGCGTGGGCGGTAGCAGCGGCTCGGCATCCAGCACCCGGCGGATGGACTTCAGTTTCCCGTGTGGCAATTCGCTTTCCATCGCGACGCCCAACACCACACCGACCACCTCCTGTCTGCCGAATGGCACGCGCACGCGTGCCCCAGACGCCGGGATGGGTTCGCCAGCGTTCAGGCGGTAGTCAAAATGACGCGGAAGCGGAGAAGGAATGGCAATATGCGCGAAGCGGGGAGCTGCTGACATGCTGCGAATCTAACACAGCACGCTTGCCCCCTTGCCGTGAAACATCCGGCTCCACGTTCACGTGTACCTATAGATATGTGGCTAAACCCTTGTTGCAGAACATCTCACAAGTTACGCACAGAATCTGTGGATAAAACTGTGCATCGTTCTCACGCTTTTTAAAAATTAAGCCGTATGACGATTTTTTGACTGATTGACTAAAAATTAATCGAATTTTAGATACGCCAGTAATTCAATCACTTATGTTAGATTAGCGACCGCTGATACAGTCCAGGTCGTTCACATTTCGTCGAATCAGTGAATTCCAGCGCAACTGTGAATAACCGCTTGACCGGGGTGATTTTTTTCAGCCTGAAACGCGGAAATCAACGGCGACAACCCAACGAATTGGAGAATACCGATGGCATCAAGGCTCGCCGAAACCCAGGTTCCGATCAGCGATGTTCTCGCCCGGCGCTGGAGCGGGCGGGCCTTCGACCCCCTGAAACCCGTCACACGCGAGCAACTCACTGCCCTGCTCGAAGCGGCGCGCTGGGCTGCCTCCTGCTTCAATGATCAACCGTGGCGCTTTCTGGTCTGGGACCGCAACGCCGACGCCAGCAGTTGGCGAAAGGCCTTTGGCTGTCTCGGTGAGTGGAACCAGAAATGGGTCATTAATGCACCAGTGCTGATGCTTTCCTGCGCGGGTAGTGTCTTCGAGCGCAACAACAAACCAAGCCGCTGGGGCCAGCACGACACCGGCGCGGCCGGACAAAACCTTTATCTCCAGGCCGCCGCCATGGGCCTCATGGCGCACCCGATGGGTGGCTACGACCCGGACAAGGCGCGCGCAGCCTTTGCCATTCCTGCGGCCTACACGCCGATGGCGATGATAGCGGTCGGCCACCCCGGCCCGGTGGACAGCCTCGAACAGGAATACCGGGAAGCCGAAACTGCCGCGCGCACCCGCAAACCGCTTACCGAGTGTTTCTTTGAAGGCGCTTGGGGCGTTCCGGTCAAGACGGACTGAACATGCCCCTGCAGGATGCCATCGCGCGCGCCATAACGCAGGCCACGGGTGAAATCTTCCGGCCCGAAGGCCGGCGGGGCGTGAGCGGCGGCGACATCAATACCGCCGAGATCTTGGAAGGTGGTGGTCGACGCTACTTCGTGAAGCTTAACGACACGGCGCGGCTTGCCATGTTCGAGGCCGAGTCAGAAGGACTCGCCGAAATCACGAACTCGAAGAGCGTGCGCGTCCCGCAACCCATCTGCCATGGCACGCACGATAGCCGGGCATTTCTGGCACTCGAATATCTCGACATCATGCACAGTGCCGGAAAATCAGAAGAACTCCTTGGCCGCCAGCTCGCGGCCATGCACCGCAGCACGACAACCGAGTTCGGCTGGCGGCGCGACAACACCATCGGCTCCACACCGCAGATCAACACCGCGGAACACGACTGGGTGACGTTTTACCGGGAACATCGGCTGCGCTTTCAACTCGAGCTTGCCGCCCGGAACAGCCCGGGCGGGAAACTGTTGCGACGCGGGGAACAGCTTCTGGAAAAATTGCCGGTGTTCTTCGCGAATTACCAACCGCTAGCGTCACTGCTGCATGGCGACCTGTGGGGCGGGAACCACGCGGCGTTGCGCGATGGCACACCTGTGATCTTCGATCCAGCGGTGTACTACGGCGATCGGGAAACGGACCTCGCCATGACCGAGCTGTTTGGGGGTTACAGCCCGGAATTCCACACGGCTTATAACGAAGCCTGGCCGCTCGATGCCGGGTATCGGGCGCGCAAGCATCTGTACAACCTCTATCACGTGCTCAACCACTTCAATCTTTTTGGCGGTGGTTATGCCGGCCAAGCCGAACGCATGATCGATCAGTTACTGAGCGAAGCGTGATCCGTCGACTGCATTGCCAAGTGGCTGCCTGCCGTCTCGGTGCAACGGCGTGTCTCGCGGATCTGTTCGCCTGTCGCATGAAATGACCTGCGCGGTATTCGCTTGACAACCGGGTTTCTGTTTAAAAAATACCCCCGCGCCGTGGTGGTGTGAAAGGCGTTGTCGCTAGCGCGACAACCAGTAGACCAGTCCGGGAACGTCGGTCAAACCGATCTGAAGAAACCATTGGTTCTCGGCGTCCTTGATGTCGCGGCTTCCCACTGCCAGACGCAGCCGGTCTTTCAGGAAGCTCATGTGCAGCTCGCTTCCGAAGCTCGCGATTTCGTCGCCGATCGTTGGGCCAAAGCCCTGGTACCACCCGATCGACGCACCCCAGCTCGACCATAGCTGCGTTCCCGTCAGGCGCGTCAGGCTGGGACTGAGGCTGGCATAATTCTGCCGCTCTTCCGCGCGCTGCGAACCGAGTAATCCACCGGCGAAACCGAGACCGGCGCGCAGGCTGAACAGGGTGTTCGACGACAACGACCAGGTCGGTTCCCAGGTCAACAGCGCGTCACCTTCCAGTATGTCGAAACCCACCTCGTAGGGGATCAGGTAACGCCACCCCCACTCCTGCGGCGCGGTCGACGGTGCGAAATCAAAGTCCGGATACTTTTGCGTCGCCGTGAGCAGCACGTGCGCGGACGCACCGAGAAGGCCGAGCAAGGATCCCTCGCGCTTGCTCGGGTCGGGCTCGCGCGCGGTAAATATCCGGTCGGCCTGTTTCTCCAGATAGACCAGGCGACTGGCGGCGCGGCGCGACAACTCGGCCGACCAAAACTGCGGATCGGCCATAATCGAGGCCAGCAGCGGCTTGCCGCCCTCAGCCGTCGGCGTCGGGGCAAAACCCTGCGCCTTCAGGTAATGAAAGAATTCCAGCTCGGCGGCGAGCGCACCTTGGGCGGCTTCTGTATCGAGTGCCCCGGTCGCCAGCGCCTTGCCGAGACCCTCGTGAATGATGCGCATGTCGCGGTCTTCCGCGGGCATGGGCTCGTAGGCAAAACGCAATGCCTCCTGCGGCCCGAACTCCGCGCGCGCGAGCCGCGCAAACAGGTAACGGGCGCGCGCGTCACGATCCACGCCGAGCTGGGTATAGAACTCACGGCTGCTGGCCTCGATACAGCTGCGCAGGGCGCGCTGCTCGGAGCCGGCCGGGAACTGCAACTGGCACATGGCATCGCTCACTGTCACGACCGCATCGTAGACGCCGACGTAGTAGTCGTACTCGCGAAACTTGAGGTCGAGAAACGCTCCAAAACTGCTGAGCAGGCTGCCGGTGAGCGGCGCGCCGCGACTCGTTACCCGCAGGCTGCGATCGTGACGCATGCTGGCGCGCGCCGCGACGATGCGTTGCATGAGCGGGTCGCGCGTCCACTTGGCCTGCTGCATGATCATTACCAGCGCCTCGCCGAGGCGCTCGCGCAGTCGCGCCGCATCGAGTTTGCACACGCTGGCATCGCGCATCACCCGGCCCGACACACCGTGTTCACAGGCCGACGCAATACCGGCGGCGTCGAGCTTCGCAGCCGAGTACGGGCTCGTGAGCGGGACCGTCAAACGGCCGTAGGCCAACTCCAGCAAACGCGCGCTCGCGCGCAAGGCCTCGGGGCAAGCGAGGGCACGGTCGAAGAACGGCAGCGCCTCGTGGCAGCCAATGCGCGACCCTGATTCTTCCAGACGATCGGCAAGCGTGAAACTCAAAATCGGCAGATTGAGCGTCCAGTTCAGGCTGGTCAACTCGCGATACAGTTCGTACTTGCGCGCCGTGCCCAAGGCCCCCAACAGCAACCGGCTCTCGGACGTGAAGCTGTAGTCGAGCTGGCGACATGCCGCGGGCGGATTGGCCGAGGTGCAGGCGCTGCCTAAAACCGGCGTCGGTGTCTCGTAGCGGGTGCGATCGGGTTCGAGATAGATATACAGCGTCGGCAGCGGATTGCCGGCGGCGCGGCGGTTGTGATCCGCCAGGTTGCGCGCCAGCCCGATTGGCAGATTGTCGAACAGACCGCCGTCGGCGAATTCGGCCTCCGCCAGTTCGTAGTTCCCGGGGCACTGCAACCCCGGCGTTTCTGCCAGCGACGCACTCGGTTCCTTGGAGCGTTCGGTGAGAGTGTCCGTGGGCTTGAGCCGACAGTATTGCAGGCGCTTGCGCCCAAAACCGACCGGAAACGCGGCGCTGGTCAGCACCGCTTCTATCATTCGCTCGTCGTCGATCAGCGGTGCGGCGGTCTTGGCGTCGCGCGGCAGGAGAATCATGGCGATGTCGACCAGGTTCGGATAGTCCGCGGGATCGAAGGCAAACTCGCCGCGCCCGTCGGCGCGCGCGCGCAACTCGAATGGGAAATAGAAACGCTGGTTCTGCACGTCGACGCCTTCGACCCGCAGGTTCTCCGGATGCACGCGCGTCACCGTCACGCCGAGTGGCGCGCGACAGCCGGCGCGAAACACCGGCGCGTTCCAGCGTTCACGCAATCCTTGCGCGGCTTGCAGCAGACTCTCGCGCGAGAGCAGCGCGTCATCCGCGCGGTAGCTGGGCGAGTTCGCGCGCGGCGGCAACAGCGTGTTCACATCCGGCAGGAACCACAGGTTGCGGAACAGATTGTCATCGATACGGTTGGGAAATCCGCCCTCTGCTTCCGGGCGCACGCACCAGGTCATCGCCGACATGAGCGCATTGATACTGCCGGCCGAGGCACCGGCAAAACTTGCCGGCACCAGCGGCCGTATCTTTCCGCCAACCACGGCTTGTCGTTGCGGATATTGCTGCAGCAGGACGAGGCCGCCCCAATTGATTCCAGCTTCGTAGGCGCCGAGACTGGCGCCGCCGCTGATGGCGAACGCAAAACGGCGCGCGTGTTGTTTGTCCGACGGTGCATCTTCCGCCGCCATGGCCGCGGATCCCACCAACAACAGGCAGCCCACGAGCCACAGGCGCCAGCCACCAGTCCTGCCACGCATTGAATTCAGCCTCCTGCTATCCCTGATACCGCACTATTAAACCAGTCTTCGCAACCATGAGCATACTGCACTCGCCCGGCGACGGTTACGGTACCTTCGGTACTGCGCGCCGAAACTCGGGATACGCCGCGCCGAGACGTTGCACCAGGCAATCGACATAGTCCTCGGGGAACTTCCAAACAGTGCGGCCCTTTACGGGAACCAGGCAACGCTCCGCGGGAGGAATCGGGTGGCGCAGCGACAGGGTGACGTCGCTGGAGATCCAGTCGTTGGCGTACCAGTAGCCGTGCCCGCGCATACCGCCCATCTCGTGCGCACCGCGCACCTCGGTGACATCGACAGCCTGAAAGCGCGGATCGGCCGCGAGGCGTTCGATGTCCTGCACACTGAGATCGTCGATGTTCGGCTTGCCGAGCCGCGAGGCGCCGGCAATGACGGTGGAAAATCCGAGCGCAGCATCGTTGCGCGACATGTACACAATTGTCTGACGCGCGAGATCCATGACTGGTGGCATGTACTCACCCGCAAAGGTCTTGAGGTCCACGTCCGAGGCGGCAAAGATGACGTTGCCGATGCGATAGCGCTTGGCCAGTTGCGCGCGGTCCTCCTGCGGGTGGCGCGCGCGCAGCCGCGCGAGCGCCTGGCCGAGCAGCGGCGAGCCGCAGCTGTAGGCAATGATGTTGATGGACTCGGCGCGGGTCTGGGACAGCAAGGCAACCAGGCGCTCGATATCCGGCACGTACTGCTCGGCACGTGGACAGTCGGTGAGGTAATTCCAGAAGTTCTGGCCGGTCGGCCACTGGAAGGTGACGAGCGCACCGTGGCCGAGGTAGTGCGCCCACGACCCCATCATGGTCGTCACTTCGTCGAAGTACACGCGATAGCCATGCACATACAGCACCAGCTCCGGGTTGCGTGTCTTGGTGAGCTGCGCATTGATTCCGGCAATGAAGGCGCGCTCGGCCGCGCTCGCGCCTTCCTCGCTGCTCCAGCGACCAAACTCCTCGATGCCTTCGACCGCAGCCGGGCGCGCGTGATTGAACGTGTCGGCACGGTCCGAGGCGATCAGATCCTCCCACTGCCAACCGGGCGGACCAAGCCGCACCGAAGCCTTGCCCAGCATCACCCCGTCGCCGGCGCTATCCGTATAGTGGCCGGGCTTGCCGGCATCGACCGGGGCGCGGGTGGTGGCGTAGAACACCGGCACCTCGGTGGAACGCAGCTCGGCCGGCAGGCGTGCGGCCATGTCGAGCCGTGCGTCCCGAAACACCGCCGGGGTCGGGATCATGTGCGGCTGGAATGTGGTACACCCGATCGTTGTGGCGAACGTCAGCAACAGCGACAGACAGGCAGCAGCTCGATTCATCTGTTTCCTCTCAAGGCCGGTATTCGGGGCTGTTGTCGCCGTGCGTGCGTCTCCATGCCATGCCGGACATATTGTCGCAATTTTTGTTGCACGAGAAGCCGGGTAAATCCCAAGTATCGCCGACGCCGGCCGCAGAAGCGCATGTTGCGCACAACACGAACCGGGGCAACCTCGGCGATTGTGACCCGTCGGGGTTTGGGGTAAGTTGCACACTCCGTGCAAAAACGCGAGCGCATGACCATGCCCAGACAAGCACTGTGGATCGCTGCGGCGCTGACCGCGCTACTCATTCAGGGCTGCGCCACCGGTGCCCAAGTCCGGGTCGATTTCGACCCGAAAGCAGACTTTCAGGCGCTGCGCTCGTACGCCTGGGCACCCATGACGGCAGAAGAGCAGCAGGAAAAATCCCGCAACAGTCTCACCCACGAACGCATTCAATCCGCCATCGATGCACACCTCGCCGTGCGTGGTTATAAAAAAGTGGTCGAGGCCCAGGCCGACTTCCTGGTAACGCACACCGTAACCGTCGAAAGCCGCACGCAAGTGCAAAACACCCAGATGTCCGTGGGCTACGGCCGCTATGGCACGCGCGGTGGGGTTGGGGTCGGATATGGTATCCCGGTCGATACCACTGTCTATCAATACAAGGTCGGAACGTTGATCATCGATGTCATCGACGCTAAGCAAAAGCGCCTCGTCTGGCGCGGCTCCGGCGAGCGAACCCTGGGCGAGGAACAGACGCCCGAGAAGCGCACTGAAATCATCAACACCACGGTCAACGAAGTCCTCGGCCGCTTTCCGCCCGCGAGCAAGAAACCCAAGTAACGGCTCCGGCCAGCCGTCCCGACGCGTCTAGAACGACACCGTCATGAACGCGGCCGGTCCTGTGTAGGCCGTCCGCGCCCGACCAGTCCAGCTCGGGTCCTCGATCTTCACATCCAGTATCAGGCCGCGCATACCCAGGCCAAAGCCGACATTGCGAAAGGGCTGGTAGAGCACGTCAATGGCTGTATTGCGGATGTCGCCCGTATAGTCGCCATAGGTGAGCGACAGCCAATCCATGCGCATCCGCACCGCCCATTCGTCGGTCAGCGCAAACATCCCGTAGAGATTCAGCACCGGCAACGGCGCCAGCACATCCGCCGCTTCGGCAGTGCCACTTCCCGTCGCCGCGACGCTCGCCTTGAGACCCGCCACATGCAGTCCGAGCCCGATGCCCAGCTCCTTGTCGCGCCGCTTGAAGAACGAATAGCCGGCGCTCACGCGGGTGTCGTAAAAGTTGAACGACGCATCGACCGTGGTACCGGCAATGAACCCATTACCCCAGTCCACATCGTTCGCGAGTGTCCTGGTAGCGTTGCGGTTTAACCCGAAGTACTCGACCTCCAGCCGCCAACGCTCGGTCATGCGCCAGGTGAACCCTCCGATCGTGGTCAGTTTCCGTTCGTCGAGTCCAAACGCGTCCTCGAAATCAACAATCGCCCCGGCACCGCCGCCGGCTGTCGCCAACGAGGCCTGGGTACTGGACCTGGCATAAAAACCACCGAGCTCAAACATGAACCGGTCGCTGAACAACGGGTGGTTGGGAATCGTCTCCGTCGTGGTGGGCTCGGCGGGCGCTGCGGCTGCCGTAAAGGCGGCGGTCATGCCGAGTATCAGTGTTGCTGCGGTAAGCCAGGAACGTGTCGAGTGCATCGGTCATCTCCCGCGTGGTTGTGACTACCTTTCGAACAGTTGTTGGTTTGGCTTTCTTGCAGAACGACTCGCTGACAAGGAACAGACGCCTGCCAACGTCAACGCTGTGGCTTTCAACTGGCAGCTTAGCGCGGTTATGCGCACACCGGTGTTGTGATTTCTTCGGAGTTCCCGGAGCGTATGGCTCTCCCTCCACGAAGCCTTTGCACTGGACGCCGGCAAAACGAAGGCTAGCAAGCTGACAAGTTGAAAATCGTTGATCCTGGTCAATCTCCGCTAATTTGTCCGTTTGCTGCCAGGTGTCGGTGTGTAGGGCGACGCTTTTAGAACCGGATTCCTGCGCCGCAATGGTGACTGAGTCGACTGGGCGATTGCGCCCAGCCCTTCCTGCGGTCTCTACTTCTCTCCCTCCAGCCGGTGCGCGCCTTCGAGGAGCGGGTGCCACCCGAGCACCAGCGTGACCATGAACACGTCCATACGCAGATCGTCGGGGGCATTGTCGTCAATGGTCGACTTGTAGCCGAAGGTGAGATTCAGGTTGTTGTTCACCTGGTAGCCGAGCGTGAGTCCAATGCCGAAGTTGTCGAGCTCCTTGCCCGCAACCCCGTTGATGGTCGCCTGGCCGCCCTTGTACCAGGTCGCATCGATCGAACCCCAGGCACGATCCATGAGATCGCGCGTCAAATGCGCGTCCAGCTGGAACATGGGCTCGGTTTCCAGTGTCTGCCCGACAAAATTGTTGTTGTTTCCGAAAATCCACACCGCCGGCAGGAATTCCAGAGTCGTGCGCCGCCCCGGTACCCACGGCCCGAGTTGCCAGATGATGGGTGCGCCGACGCGGCCATACCAGCGGTTCTGGCCGAGATTCAGGGGCTGGCTGTCGTCGTACTCACCGATCGGCAACGCCAGGTCAACGAGCAGGTCGAGCGAGAACCCCGGCTCATAACGCAGGGCATCGGGAATATTCTTCTGCGCCTTGGGACCGATCAGATTGATATCGAACTCGAGCATCGGGTCACCGAACCCGTTGGTCGATTGCAGGAACGTGCTGACGCCCACGGTGACCTCGCCGGATACCCGCCCCATCGGCAGGATGATCGCCGCCATGGCGGAGCGATCGAACAGCGTAAAGGTGTGCGCATAACCAGTCAGCGTCATGGTCGCGTCGAAGTTCCCTCCCGCCATCACGGTATGCGCCGGGTCGAACGGGTTAGAATTGCCGCTCAGCGATTCGTAGATGAGCGGCACGGCATCCGCACCCGACAGCGTCTTCCAGTAAAAGCGCGCCGGGACCTGGGCGAGTGCCTGCGGCGGACTGAGCGCGCCCATGGCGAGCAGCGCCGCAACGACCAACGACAGCCCGGCACGCCGACTTGTCAAACCATTTTCACGCTTCATGCTATCTCCCATTTTCTTCATCGTTTCCCGGATCGGCCGTGCTCACGGCTTGGGATCCGCCATCATGTCCTTGGGCGGCACGTACTGGCGCTTGTAGATCAGCGGCGGGAAGCCTGTGTCAACCGGCACGCGCATCGGCAGCTGGTCTTCGAGGGTCTCGAACGGCCCCCGGCTTGGCAGGATCACGTTATTGGCCTTGACGTAGTCGTCCCACAGCGCCGTCATCGCCTTCACCTTGCCTGGATTCTGCGCGGCGACGTCCTTCCGCTCGGCCGGATCCTGCGCGACGTTGAACAGTTCCCACTCACCCTTGCCGTAAGGCTTGAACTGCCAGCGCAGCTTCCAGTCGCCCTGCCGCACTGCGCGGTTGCCGAAGACTTCCCACGCGAGATAGTCCTTGTCGGTCCGGATGGAGTCCACCTTCCCGGACAACATGGGCATCAACGACTTGCCGATCAGTGGAGGCATTTCGCGCCCCTGATTGGTCTTCGGATAGCTGGCGCCGGCGACCTCGAGCAGCGTCGGCATCAGGTCGGCCACGTGCATGACGCCGTGGTTGATGCTGCCCTTGGGTCGTTTGATGGCCGGGCCGCTCACCACCAGCGCGTTGCGGATGCCACCTTCGGCCAGCCAGCCCTTGTACTGGCTGAACGGCGTCATCGACACCTGCGCCCACATCGGACCGTAGCCGACAAACGAGCCCGGATCGCCCCATGCATTCGGGTCGGTCTGCGACCAGTTGATCGCCGCGTAGAGGAAGTCGCGCGTACCCGGCGTACCCGCGATCATCTTGAACAGGTCAGTGCCCTCGGCGCCGTTGTCGCCGAACACGATGAATATAGTGTTCTCGTACTCGCCGATCTGCTTCAGATGGTCGATGAGCCGGCCGACGTGGTGATCCATGTTCTCCACCATGCCGGCATAGAGCTCCATCTTCTTGCCGAGGATGGCCCGGCTGGCCGGAGCGAGCACAACGGGATCCGGCACGAACCACATGCGTTCGGCGAGCTGTGTGTCCGGCGGCTGAATGCCGAGCTCGATCTGTCGCTTGAGCCGCTCCTGCCGCACGGCGTCCCAACCCTTGTCGTATTCGCCGACGTGCCGGTTGCGCCACTCCTTCGGAAGATGGTACGGATCGTGCGGTGCCTGGTGCGACACATAGGCGAAGAAGGGTTTGCCGTCGCCGTGGTTGGCGTCGATGAAGCTGATCACCTTGTCAGTGTAGGTCTTGGTCGCGTAGTAGTCCTTGGGCAGCTTCGTCAGGTAGCGCCCGTCCTCCGTGAAGACCAACCGCGGGGACGCCGCGGTGACGTTGCTCATGTCCCAGTAGCTGCCCCCGCCGTCGAGCAGCGTGAAGTCGCGCTCGAAGCCGCGCGCCGCAGGTATCTGGTCCGGGGCCTTGCCCAGGTGCCACTTGCCGGCCATGTAGGTGTGATAACCGGCATCCTTGAGGAGCTGCGGCAGCGTGAGCACCTGCTTGTTGAGGTAGCCTTCGTAACCCGGCACGCCGCTCTGGTTGGGGGCGGTCCACTCGTCCATGTTACCCAGGCCGTTCAGGTGCGTGTCGACGCCACTGAGCAGCATCGACCGCGTGGGCGAGCAGCTGGCGTGGGTGTAGAAGTTCGTGAAGCGCACGCCGTCTTTCGCTAGCGCGTCGAGGTTCGGTGTCTTGATCTCGCTGCCGAAGGCGCCCATGTCGGCGAACCCCATGTCGTCGGCCAGGATGATGACGATGTTCGGCCGGCGCGGGGCGTCCTCGGCGTAGGCCATGACGGGCACGGCGCACACCAAGACCATGCCCAGCATTCCCAGCAGGCTGCGCAGCTTACCCGGCCTCTTGATGCTGACGCCCGTCGCGTGCCGCATTACGATCTCCATTGCCATTCCCTTTCTTGCTGCATCATCAAAACTCTA
>Ga0209705_10001115_pt1 | contig 14237 bp, 11 predicted proteins | sample PPLLaktember2015_5_FD_187262 | JGI IMG/M metagenome (GOLD analysis project Ga0209705, IMG submission 187262) | Freshwater sediment microbial communities from Prairie Pothole Lake near Jamestown, North Dakota, USA - PPLs Lake P8 Core (1) Depth... | ecosystem: Environmental > Aquatic > Freshwater... | reverse complement strand
CATCGTGGCTGTTGAGCGCGGCGATGTACTGCTGAGCGATATCCTGAGGAGGCGGCGTGCCACCCCAATTGTAGCTGGCTATAGCATTCCACACTTCGGGCAGGTTATTGCGGCAGTTTGCCCACTCCCAGAAGTTGGCCGCGCTCAGGTTCAGGCTCTGGGCGGTCTGCAGGAAAGTGACCACCTCTTCGGGGCTGGCAGCCCACCCGCCGGTTTCATAAGCTGAGCCCACCGGGATGATCGGGCGGAAGGGCACCAATTGTTGGAATTCAGCCACGGAGCGGGTGAGTTGGTCGGCGGGGTTGTGAGCGTACTGCCAGTACACCTGCGGCATGTTGTAGTTGCAGCGCAACAGGAATTCCTCCCAGGGGATCTGCGGGTGGTAAGACGGGAATCGGTAGGAGCACAAGGCGATCTCCAGGTTGGGATACGCGCTGCGCAGACGCACCATGAATTGGGTGGCAGCCACGTCTTTGCCGGGATCTTTATACTCGCCTTCCACATCTAAAGCATAGCCGCTCACTCCGGTTTGCTGGATGCGCTGGATGGCGCGGTCGGCCTCGCCAATCGGGTCGTCCCCATAGATGTAGTGCCATCCCCATACCTGGACGCCGCGGGCGCGCAGCGCCTGGGAGACCGGCGGCACCAGGTCCACGCCTGCAGAGGTGACGTTATAAGCGCTGGTACGGTCGGCAACCTTGATCAGCACATGGGTGAGACCTGCCTGCTGGGCGACGTTGCCAATGGCAGTTGGATTGCCACCCTCGCAGTTGGGGATTTGCCAGATGAAAAACCCTTTACCGGTGAGAGTCATACCAAACGCTCCTGAATTCTGGTAATTGTGATCATCTTCCGCAATAAATCAATGAATGAGCTTGGAGGGATTGAAGCACGGTTTGTAATCCTCGCCCAGGATCAGGCGGTAAGCCACCGGCGAGCCGGGCGTGGGCTGCCCCACCAGACGGTTGGCAGGCAGGGAAAGCATCGCCAGGATGGCAGTACCATCGGAGGCTTTTTGCCCCGGGGTGAAATCAATCAGCAGGCTTTTGGAAACGTCCTGCCGCTCGGCTACCCCCAGACGGGTTTCGAAACCGGCGTAATGCAGGCGCTCAGCCGCCAGCGTTTCCCAGTTAGGATTACGCGTGCCGTTCAGTACTTCCACTACAAGCGACAGGCGCAGCTCTTCCGTGCGGTCGGGCGGCGCCATGGCCTCCTGGATCAACGCCTGGATTTTATCACGCTTGGGGAGCAGCACTGCCGCCCCCTGGGGGGTCATCCAGCCTTTGACCATGGTGTTATTGATGTAATAGGAGCGGATGCGCGGGGCGTTCAGGCTGAGCGCCAGCGGGGTAAGCGCCAGCAGGGTATCCAGGCTGACGTCGGTGTCCAGCATAGTCTGCACCTCGGCGTACAGCTCTCCCAGGCGCGGCAGCATGTCGAGCTGCATGGCGCGCGCGTACATGGCGCGCAGCACCTCCTGCTGGCGGCGGCCGCGGTCGAAATCGTTAGAGCGCAGGCGGGAGCGGGCATACCACAACGCCAGGTCGCCATCCATGTGCACCAATCCGGGTCCAACGGTGTAGAGCTTCCAGTTGTTGGGGTTCTCCAGCGAGGCATTAGGGTTGATCACGTGCCAGTCCGTGAAAGCGCACGCCAGGGGAATATCCAGCCCGCCCAGTAAATTGACAATCTTGCGAAAACCGCCAAAATCTACCATGGCGATATGGTCAATACGGATGCCCAGGTTATACAGCAGGGTATCCTTGAGCAAGCCCGGACCGCCGCCGGGGTAGCGGGAGAGCTTGCCGTGAAGGTAGGCGGTGTTGACCCGCTGCATGGTCCATCCGGGGATATAGACAAAAAGATCGCGCGGGATGGAGATGAGCGTGATCGTGTCGTGTTGGGGTTGGATGGAGGCGATGATGAGCGTATCGGTGCGGAAGGCCCCGGAACCGCGCTGGTCGGAACCGATGAGCAGGATATTGAGGGTCCCCTCGCCGCTCATCTGGGGCATGGGCGGGGGGATGGCAGTCACCGCCGGCTCGCTGGGAGGGCGGGCCTTGAAGCGCGCCGGCGGCTGGGTAGCCGTGGGGATGGCTGTTGGCAGAAAAGTGGGTGTAACCTCAAGGGGTTGGAAAGGCGTGGGGGTGAGGTTATCGCGCATGCCAATTGGCAAGAAAAGCTGGTGGACCGGGGGGGCCGGCGCGCCCTGCGTGATGGGTGCAGCCGCCAGGGGCGTGCTGCCGTCAGGTGGACTGAGGCGCGGCGCAGAGAAAGCGCAGCCCGCGATGAGCGCGCAAATCCAACTCATGCGGGCTGACCTGCGCCAGGCGCTCATTGACCGCTCATGGCCTGGCGGATGACCTTCTTGATGCCGTCCTGGCGCGGCAGCAGCACCATGGCTCCGCCTGGGGTAATCCAATCGTAAACTTGTTTTGGACCGATGTAATAGTGATGGATGCGGTTGGTATCGCTTAGCTGGCTGGCAAGCGGCAGCAGAGGCAGCATATCCTGCCAGCCCAAGTTGGTGGTAACACTCTCGTCGTACAGGTCATACAGCTGCAGTGCGTTCTTAACTGCATCCATACTGATGAACTTTTTCACCATGGCTTGCAAGATCTCTTGCTGGCGGCGGTTGCGGGCAAAATCATTGGTGGTCTTGCGCGAGCGCACGTACCATAAGACCATATCGGCATTCATCTGCATAACGCCGGGCTTGATATTAATATAGCGCCCGCGATAATAATCGGAGAGCGGAGCGCCTACATCCACTTCCAACCCGCCCAGGCTATCCACAATGCGTTTGAAGGAGGAGAAATTAATGAGAACATAACCGGTAGGCCGCACGCCAAAGTTGGCATGCAAAGTGGCAGCCAATTTATCAAATCCGCCATGCGACCAGGCGGTATTGATGCGGTCTGTGCCCCAGCCCGGGATATTGATATACAGATCGCGCGGGAAAGAGACCAGGTTCACCGTGCCCAGGGAGGGGTTGAGGCTGGCGAGGATAATCGTATCCGTGCGGAAGTTGCGGCTCCAGGGACGTTGGTCCGAACCCAGGAGTAAGATGTTCACTTGATCGGCAGGGGGCTGCCCGCTGCTGGGAACTGCCGTGGGTGTGGGAGTGTTGGTAGGCAGGGGTGTGGCGGTGGGGATATCGGTAGGGATATACACCGCGGTGGGCGGCACCGGCTGGAACGGAGTGGGGGTGGCGGTTGCATCGGGCGGCACCTGGTAGAGCGGGGCGCCGGCGGTAGGTGTGGGCAAGTAAGCTACCGCCACGGGGGCCGCAGGCAGGAAGGAGGGCGTGCTACACCCAGCCAGCAGTAAAGTCAGGAAAAGCATGAGGATACGTTTGTGAAGTGACATCTCATTTACCAAATAGAGACCTGTAGAGATTGATATGGTGTGAATGATTCCGTTGAACTTCGGGCATAGTCTGGTTTCACGGTTCAAAAGGCTGTGTAGTGGTCGGCTGGATTACTGGGGTTGGATAGGGCGTGGGAGTAGGAGGCGCGCTGGTATTGGTTGGGGGTGGCGGGTTGGTCGAGGTGGGCGAGGCTGGCGGCGTGACCGGGGTATTGGTAGCCGTTGGGTTGGTATTGGGCGGAGTGGTTTGCGTGGCGCTGGGGCGCGGAGTCGGGCTGCTCACTCCGGTGGTGGGTGTAGGCGCTCCGGCGGTGGCTGAGGGCGCCAGGGTGGGTGTCATGACTGGAGTGCGTGTTGGCACGTTAGGCACATACAGGCGCTGACCGGTAATAATTGTGATGGAATTCAGGCAGTTAGCAACCATGAGTTGGTTAACCGTGACTCCATAAGCCAGCCCGATGCGATATAGATAATCGCCGCTGCGAACGATGTAGATCGTCCATCCGGCAGGCCGTCTGCAAACCAGGCTGACCCGGGTAGGAGCCGGGCGGGTGGCGGTGGGTGGTGGAGGTGTGTATGTCGGAGTTGGGCTGGCTGGCAGCGCTGGCACGTTGAGAACGACTCCGCCATTCAGGTAGTCACTTTTTAGGCAATTATTGGCCTTCAGGGTTTCCAGGGAGATGCCATATTGGGAGGCGATGCCCGCCAAAGTGTCGCCGGGCAGGAAGTCGATGGTTTGCCAACCGGGCGGCACTGGGCAGACTGACGATATTGGAGTTGGGGTGGCGCTGGGCACGGGAGAAGGGCTGGGTGTGAAGGTGGGCTCTCCGGGCCGTGGAGTGTTGACGGTGGGCGTTGGCCCCAAGGTCTGGGTGGGGCCGGGCGCCAGGGCCAGGCTATACCCCCCCTCTGTCAGCGCCAGCGCCAGGCTGCCGAACACCAGGGCTGAGGAAAACAGGGCAGCGAAAATACCCAGCAGCACCTGGCGAAAATCGCTCACGCTCCCATCCCCTCGGCGCCTAACACCCCTGGGTCCAGGGTAGGGGCAACAGGCAGCAGCAAGCTGTATGTCGAGCCGACGGAGGGCTCGCTATCCACCCAAATCCGACCACCGAGATTATCGACCAGGGCTTTGGTTACCGAAAGCAGTGCGCCCTGTCCTGCCACACCGGGTATGGGTTTGCCATCGATGCCGGTATAGCGCGAGAACAAGCGGGGAATATATTCGCTGGGGATGCCGCCCCCCTGGTCAGCGACCTGTACCAGAGCGTAGCGTTCCTGCTGTTCATTCCCTTCCATTCGAGCCCGCAGTGTGATCTCACCACCCTCCTGCGTGACTTCGCCAGCGTTTTCGAGCAGATTGGAAAGCACCTGTCCCAAGGCGCGTTTATCCAGCGCCAGCTCGGGGAGCTCAGCGCTTAAATCCATGCGGAGGTGAAGCATCTTGGCTTTGACCAGCGGATTTACCTGAGCGGCGGCTTCCTGAGCAACCTGTTCCAAGGAGATGACCCCTTGCGAAGCCGGGCCGGGCTCCTCAAATTGTGAATCGGTGATCCGCGCCAGGTCATCCACCAGCCGGTTCATGCGCTCGGTGGACATTTGGACCCGTTCCAGGAACTTTCGCTGCATGGTGCCCAGGATGCCGATGGTTTCACTCAGCAAGAAATCCGTATAGCCGATAATAGATGACATAGGTTGGCGTAACTCGTGCACAATAGTTGTGATTTCTTCCATCTGGCTGCCGACTTCAGCTTGGCGGCTCTCATCGGGCTGGTCGGGCATGGGTTGCGTGTGTTGCTGCAATTCTGAAACCAGAGCATTGAGGTGGGCCACCTCTTCCAGGGCCAGACGCAATTCGCCTTCGCCCGAATCAGACTGCGCTACCGGCTTGAGCAGGGCGCTCTGACCCCTTGACGGCGGCTGCAAGTCCCCGTTTACGGCTTGCAGGTTGGAGATTGCTCCCTGGCTCTGGTCTTGGGCGGCAATGAAAGCTGCCAGGCTCTCAGCCTTCGAGCGGTTTTGGTCGATCTGCTCCGTAATCGCCTGGAATTGCGCCCGCAAGCTTTCATTTTCACCGCCGATGACTTCCAGCTCCTGGCTGGCTTTCTGCAAAGCCTGGTTCGATTGCTCCAGCTCGCGCTGCAATGCTGTTACTAAGCGGTCACGTTGCAAGAGCTGTGCCAAGGGGCCGGTGAGATTGGTCAGCATAGCTTGATCTTCAGCGTTCCAGGGGCGATCGGAATATGGGGAGATCAAGACCACAGAGCATAACGGGGCTCCATCCTCTGCTACCACGGGCACTGCCAGCAGGTGACCGCAGCGTTCCAGGTTCAGCAGACTGGATAGGAATTTTAGATCCGTAGAAGTATTGCTGGCTGGTAACCGTAAAGGCAGACCGCGCTCAATGGCAGCCGCGAGGAGCGGTGCAGAGTCATAGGGGAGCAGCGCGCCGGTGAGAGGCACCTCGCGGATCAAGTCGTAACCGCATTGGATGGGGATGTCCTTATCAGGATTAGGCGGGAAAAGCAGCAGGCAGATATCGGCCAGCATGGTGTAGGCGAAAGAGCGCGTGATGGTCTGACATACTTTTTCGGGCTCGATTTCAGCATTAAGCAGCATGAAATCTTCTAACAGGCGTGGATCAGCGCCGTAGCGGCGGCGTTCCTGAGATGGTATGGTCTTTGCCTGGCTGGAGGTTGGTGCAAAGGTTGGGAATCGTTGGGGAAGGGCTAAAAGCAATGGGAAAGCTGCCATTTGTGTCAGGCGCACCAGGCCGGGGAAATCGCCGCTCGGGGTGGGCAGCAAAAGGTAAAGAGCATGCCCCAGGGCAGCCAGTCCCAGCATGCCCAATCCGATGCCCCATCCATTCGGACGGCGCAGCAGCAGGATCAAACCGCCAAATGCCAGGATGGCGAGGGCAGCCACCTGATCGATGAAGTCAGGCCAGGTGCCATTGTAGAGCAGCGTGTTTCCCTGCTCCGACCACCACACCCAGCTGAGGACAGAACCGGTGAGGGCAAGCAATCCTAGGAGCAGGATGGCAGCATCGCCGAGCTTGACCGGCTCGGGAAAAGCCCACAGCCAGATGATGATGATAATGCTCAGCAGGGTGACGCTGCGATCGATGGGTGGAAGGGCGATGTGCTCATTGACCAGTCCCTGCCAGGAAAAGCCCGCCAAAGCGAATAAAGCCAGGCGCAAAACCAATAGAAATCCCAGACCCAGCAGCATCCTTTTGGCCAAGGTGGAGTGGGTGGAACGCCAGGCGTTTATTGCCCCCTGAAAAGCACCAGCGACAGAAAATGCCAGTACCAGGTGATAGGTGAGGTTACCGGGCGGGGTGGTGAGAATGTTGCCGATTTCTTGAAAAAATGCATCCATATCCACCTCTACATGGGTGGTTCACAGGGTATATCCGTTAGAACATGAAATGAAGATTATTGCCTTTTCGCCGGCCCTACAAATCTCTATTTCAAATGCGAATCCTGACAAACCACAATGATTATAGCATGCGGATAGATTAAGGGTAAAGGAATTATTATGGGCATGAGTCGTAGAGGTTAAGGCTGGGATTGAATGTTTATGTGAACATCATTCTACGATCAACCGGAAAGCAGGGCCTGGACATCTCTATTTTGAGCATGTCCATGTCGATTGTCCATGACGATCCTGTCATTGTCCATGACGATCCTGTCATTTGTCCATGACGATCATTGACAAAACCCTGATTCGGGGTAAAATAGCCTGCGCAAGCCGAAGTGGCGGAATTGGCAGACGCGCTACGTTCAGGGCGTAGTGGGCATACGCTCGTGTGGGTTCAAATCCCACCTTCGGCATGAATGTTGCACCTTCTCCCCTGTCGCCTGTGCAGGGGAGAAGGTTTTAAGGCGCCCCTGATGATCCTGGCGCAGGCTCCCCTTTGACTGGGAAAGAGGGGTAGAGACGTGGACAAACCTTGCATCTATTGGAAGGCTGCGGTAAGATGAGGTTATGAAGCGACCGAAATTTAGCTGGAAATATGCCCTGATCATCACTGGGGTGGTGGTGCTGGCTTACCTGGTGATGGATTTCAATAACCGCATGGCGGCTTTACGCCACCTGACAGCCGAGAAGGAAGTGGTTGCTGCAGAGCTGGGCAGCCTGGAGAAAACCCAGGTAGCGCTGCAAACACAGATTGCTTTTGCTACCTCCGAGGCTGCGGTGGAAAAATGGGCATATGAAGAAGGGCACATGGTTCAGCCGGGCGATAACCCGGTGATACCGATCGCGCCGGCTGGAAGCACCCCGGTGCCCACACCGCTGCCAGAATCGTCCAGGACTACGGTGAGCAACTGGCAAATGTGGTTGTGGTTGTTTGTGGACCCCAAATCTGGTCAGGTGCCTTCGCCTTGACGCCCCGCGCTGGGCGTGCTATAATGTGGGCCGCTCGCTAACTGGGCGCAATATTGCGGGGTGGAGCAGTGGCAGCTCGTCGGGCTCATAACCCGAAGGTCCTTGGTTCGAATCCAAGCCCCGCTACTAAAAAAGGCACTCAAAGGTGCCTTTTTTCGTTTAAAACTGGGTGAAATCCGGATTCATACTTCTGACCCAGGGGGTATGAACCCAACAGACGAAATAACTTGCTGCACTTCGTGATGCTCTCGACAGGGTCGGCGAGCGAGGCTGAGTAATGTGAAGCTTACCAACTCTCGAGATTGCGCATCTTGATTTGATCAAGTGCCAGGTGAGGAAAGAGACGCAGGTGTTAAAAATACTGCTTGAAGATCCGGTTGGTCTCTCGAATAACATCTTCCAATGGAGGGATTTCCGGCATTTGACCACGAAGACGGGCTTCCCAGAGTTGTCTAAAGGTCGGCTGTCGACGGGCTAAGATTGTTCTCAAATCGCTGACCACATAACCCTTCATCTCAAACTTGGGCCGCATGCTGAAAGCCATGTTTTCAACGTCTACCATCTGATGTGAAAACATGTAGTATGTATCATAAAGGTCGCGAGGTTCGGTGCGGGTCAGGAGCGAACGTAATTTTTCGGCCAGGATCTCCTCCAAAGAATAAACCGTCAGCAGAGCTTTGCGGTCCTGGCAGTCGCTATAAGGAGCCATGAGTGACTTCTTGCCCAACGGGAATACCAGGATTTCATCGCGTGTAAAATCCACCTTCAGAAAGCGGCTGGGAAGATCGCCTAATAACGGACCGACATAATTCAAGTAAATCGCCGGATTACCACCGGAGTGAGTTTCGACTTTGCGAATGGCCAGGATGAGGTTGGCCTCCCTTTTCAGCCATGGGAGCAATCCTACTAAGGAAGCCTTCAAGGCTTCGTTCGTCAGAGTTGTATCAAGCAATGTGAAATCCAGATCTTCCGAAAAACGGTAATCTGGCAAATACACTTTCTTGATGGCTGTTCCTCCCTTGAAAGCCAACTCATCGCACAAGGGCGAATCTGCAAGCGCCAACAACACCCAGGTCAGCACATAGTCTTTCTCAATCGTCTTGTCGCCTAGACCGAGACGATGAGCCAATTTAGAGATTTCGCTGGATTGGATCATATCAGGTGGTTACAATCCCTTTCAACACTTCAGGATCAATGTTGAGCCGCAGCCGCCAGCGCGCCAGGTAGTTTCCCTGAGCTGGCAACTGCGGGTCCAATAATGCATAACTTGGGCCAACCATTTGGTGTAACATTTCAATCGCTCTCTTGGTGCCCAGATCGTAGAGTTCAAGCAGGTACCCCAGTCGCTTCGCTACGACCTGGATCCCGAATCGTTGAGTGTAGGCTGCCAGCTTCGCCCAATCCAGATCGTCCTTACGCATCCACAGCCCGATGACGACCTCGCTAACCCCAGCACAGAGGTCGGGACGCGCCAGGCCATCCAGAATGGTGCGTTCCAGGTCGCTAACTTGAACCTGCTCGGCCGGCATGACCCATACTGCTGAGTACCCCCATAGTTCTTTGGGTTTTGCGGTGACAAACCGATAAGGAACATGGAGTATTGTCCGATTGAGCAACCGACGGGCGGAAGTAATGGTGACGGTGGTGACTGGACGTGTCAGCATATTATGGATTTCGAGGGCGCTATCATGAGAAAGGTAGTACGGAGTATCCCCCACCAATTCACGGGCAATTACCAGGCGATTTGCTTCAGGAATGGCTTCGTCTCCCGAACTTAAAGGAACCAGGGCATACTTACCCGGGGTAAGCTTAGCGACCCAACCAGCCTTCGTCAGGCGGCGAAGTTCGTGCAGCACGGCTACATAGGTCTTCTCTGTAATCTGTAAGGCATCTTCGATGGAGAATACCGCTCTTCCCTGGCTGGCGAGCTTAGTGAGCAAACGAGCGCTTTCTGTTCCGAGAGTCTTAGAGTACATATATAATGATGTTGTATGTATTAAATGTTGCGTATTACACAATATTATAAACACAAAACATCATTTTGGCAACTCATCGATGGGTCATCCAATCGACTTCTTGAAGATTCATTCGGCGAATCGATGACAAGAAAGCCCATTGATCCGGGTATGGGATTAAGTTATCATCCAGAAAAATAATATCGCCTACCTCGCGAGGCTTCTGTGGAAAGCCAAATTAACGTCAGTCAGCGTTTATAATTGACGTTGAGGGCTACAGCATAATCGGCCAACGTCTGCTTCCGCCGAATTGGATTGTCAACCGATAATTGCGTCGCGAATAGCGACAGCGATATAACATAAAACGAGGCAATCAGAAGTCGAAAAAGAAGCAAAAGTGAAAGGATATTATTGATGCCTTACGAATCTTTCCATGCTTTCTTTCCTGAAATTGCCGAAAAGGAAACTCGAACTATTACGGTTATGAAGCATGAAGGCATTCCAAAGGGTAACTATGGCATGATCGAAATGTACTGTAATGAGCCTGCCTGTGATTGCCGGCGAGTGTTTTTTGATGTATACGATTGGGAACGGGAAAAATCAATGGCGATCATTGCCTATGGATGGGAGAGCGAAAAATTTTATGCGCAATGGTTGGGAGATAGTGACCCTCGCACGATCCATGACCTACAAGGGCCAGTGTTAAATTTCGGTAGCCCCCAATCCAAATATGCCCAGGCCTTCTTGGCTCTCATCGAAGATATTTTGAAAGACAGCAGATACGTATCTCGGCTCAAACGGCATTACAGGATTTTTAAGGACGCCATCAATCGAGGGAAGCCCCAAGAAAGCAATGAGCTTACAGAGAAGGACAGCGTTAGTGTGAGGGCGGGTGATAAAACAATCCAGCAATTGAAGAAAACCCGCCGTGGAAGAAGAGCACACCACAAGTGATCATTAACGGTCAGGAATGGAAAATCAGCCGGTTCTATTCGAAAAATGAAGCCCTCAAAAAAATCATGAGTGAAAAAATCCCCAAGAAATTGCAGACCCGCTTCGATGAAATCACATCGATCACAGACAGTGTCTGCCATAAACACCTGAACGACGAGTACGCTGAAATGAGTCGCAAAATGGCCGCTGCCCTGGCTCGCAAACGCCCCTCGCCGTTGGAGAGCGGTCGCGCAAACACCTGGGCCTGCGGCATTGTTTACACGATCGGGTTCGTAAATTTCCTCTTCGACAAATCATTCCCTCCTTACATCAGTGCAGAGGATTTATGTGCCGCATTTGGGGTTACCCAGAGCACAGGTTACAACAAATCAAAAGCAATCCGCGACCTATTCGACTTGATGCAGTTCGACCCGCGCTGGACGCTCCCCAGCCTGATGGACCAGAACCCGATGGCCTGGATGATTTCCGTCAATGGCCTGATGATCGACGCTCGCCATGCACCCCGCTTCATCCAGGAAGATGCTTATCGCCAAGGGCTGATCCCCTACTTGCCTGGCGAGGCAGTTCCTTCACCTTCACTGCAAGGTGAACCAGCGTTTCCATTCAAAGTAGGCGAATCCGTCGCAGTGAAGCAAGGGGTGCAAGATCCAGACTTTGATGACGACATGAGTGGTTGGCAAGGCCGTGTGGTGAAAATCGAAGAGGTCCCTTCTGAACCTTTAATTGTCACCGTTCAATGGGACAGCCTCACGCTGCAGAATATGCCCAGGACCTCTATAGAGCGTGCAGAAAAACATGGCCTGGATTGGGTTGAGATGAACTTGTATGCCACAGAATTGGAGGGGACTACAGCCAGAGATACACTTGAGGATGTAACTACCGCATCCAGAGAAATTGCACGCCATGTGGGATGGTTGCATCTCGATAAGGAGGGAGAACGTATCCAGATGGTGTTAGACGGAATCGACCCGCAAGATCAGGGTACCTGTCTGGAGACCTGGTTCAAACACCTCGAAAAGACGCTGATATTCCCGTTCGAGGCTGAACTTACCGAATACTACTCTTATGGCCCCATCCGTCCTGGAGATACTATCCGTGTGATTGGGATGAACGAGGTCTTCGAGGATTATGGCATCTTGGTGGATGTACAAAAAGATCGAAAGACATATCAACTTCCCCTGGCCGATTTGAAGGTCAAAGACAAACGGGCCACACAATGCCAGGTGGTAATGGATTACGCGGTCTGGTTTGCAAACCGGTAGCGGGTCCTTGTTGATCGACCTGCTCTACATTTGTGTGGAGAAGTCGGCAAAGCGGTTGCATCTGGCGAATATTTGTGCTAAAATTGGCCCAGAAAGTCAGAATCAACCATAGTCTGGCATGTTTGGATCGTACATCGCCGGGCCAGGCTAAAATGAGTAGCCTGAAGATAAAAAGTGTGCGAAATAGGGGCTGGGCTCATAACCCGAAGGTCCTAGGTTCGAATCCTAGCCCCGCTACTAATCACGAACCATAGCTCGTAAAGCTATGGTTTTTCGTTTTACCCGACGGACTGCGGTGGCAAATCTCTCACAGAAAAGGAGAATTTGACATGAACCGCAATTCGTCAGGCTCACTCACTCTCGATAAGGCTGTCACAGGTTTTTTGAACTTCAAAACGGCCGAAGGACTGGCCCAACGTACGCTCTATTCTTATGAGCGTATTCTGGTCAAATGGGTTGAACACACGGGGGATCGCAAAGTGACTGGAGTCACCAGCCAGGATCTCAGCGGCTACCTGACCTGGCTGCGCACCGAATACACCCCCGAGCGATTGAATGGCAAAACCCATCCGTTTTCCCCTAAGTCCATCCGCAACGTCTGGATCACCTTGTCCTCGTTTTTCAACTGGGCAAGCCAGGAATTCAAAATGGCAAACCCGATGAAAGACGTCCCCCCGCCGCGAATCAAGAAAACCCCGGTAGAGCCATTTACCCAGGATGAAGTAGAGCGCATGCTCAAAGCCTGCCTGTATACGTGTGAAACCGATACCAATATGCGCCACAAATATGTGATGCGCCGGCCAACCGCCAATGGGACCAGGCGATCATTTTGGTTCTGGTGGATACGGGTCTGAGAGCCTTGGAATTGTGTTCCCTCAAGGTCGGTGATGTCGAGATCAAGCGCGGCAAAGTGGAAGTCAAGCACGGCTTTGAAGGAGGGGCCAAAGGCGGCAAAGGGCGCATGGTGTACCTGGGTAAAGTAGCCGACGGGTCTTGTGGCGTTACCTGGCTGAACGGGAAGATGGGGAGGACCCCGATGCACCGCTATTCGCGGTCACTGGCGATCGCAAGTTCAAACCCGACTTCTTGCGTTTGTTGGTCAAGCGCATCGCTGAACGAGCCGGCGTGAAAAACGCCTACCCCCACAAATTCAGGCACACCTTTGGGCGCTCGTTCGGGCGTCTGGTTACTGCGTCATAAGACGCTGCTCGTCGGCAGGGACGAGCATTCTCACCCTGGTGGTTCGGAGCGCCAAGAAGCTCCGGGCTGGTCAGCTTCCAGGGGACATGAGCGAGTTGTGAGGAGGAGACCGACCTCCAAAAAGCAAACGTTCAGAAGTGAATGGAAAGGGTTAGCCGGTAATTGGCGAAGGCGAGACATGACTAAGTCTCGGCTGGCATACTCGGTCTGAGATGCCAGGAGGGCTGTACCCCGTCGAGCGTAGGATGGCGGGTAAACCTGAGCTAAGGTTAGGGAGGTTCGAGCGCCTGCAAGTGCGAAGAACCCAGCTCTCAAGCTCTCTGTCAGAGAGAACGTGTTCGGAAGCCAACCCGACCCCATTCGAGTGGGAACCGGGTTCCCCGTAACCAGACAGCTACCGATGAACCATCTGGCCTTCCCCGCCAGGGGAGACGATCTTGGGACGCAGCGGGCATAGATGGGACAGACTGGCCGTAGTAGTCGGTGGCGTAACGACCACCCAGGGGGTGCGGGAAAGCCGCACACAGGGCGAAGGGCCAGAGACACAGTCGTCCAATCGGAGGACACATACAGAGGTGTTAGACCTTAAGGTAGATGTGACCGCAGAACTTGGACATCTCAAGAAACTGGCAGAAGGAGACCCAACGAAACGCTTTGACCGCCTGTACCGGTTGTTAAGACAGGGTGGGCTGCTGACGTTAGCCAAAGCGCGCATTGCGAAGAACAAAGGGGCACAAACCCCCGGTGTCGATGGACGCACACTGGACGATATCACGAATGAAGACCTGGTTCAGCTCAGCCAGGAGTTAGCCAAAGCGACCTACCGGCCCATGCCGGTAAGACGGGGATATGTCCCAAAGAAAAATGGCCGACTCCGCCCGTTGGGAATGCCAACCAGCCTGGACAAAGTCGTTCAATCAGGCGTCGCCCTGATCTTAGAAGCCATCTATGAACCGATCTTCCTCAAGTGTTCGCATGGTTTCCGGCCAGGGCATAGCACCATCACGGCCTTACGACAGGTATCCACGGCTTACCGGGCAGGAGCAAAATGGGTGATCGAAGGCGACATCACCGACTGTTTTGACCGTACATCTTGATGCCTCTT
>Ga0209705_10001113_pt1 | contig 14242 bp, 11 predicted proteins | sample PPLLaktember2015_5_FD_187262 | JGI IMG/M metagenome (GOLD analysis project Ga0209705, IMG submission 187262) | Freshwater sediment microbial communities from Prairie Pothole Lake near Jamestown, North Dakota, USA - PPLs Lake P8 Core (1) Depth... | ecosystem: Environmental > Aquatic > Freshwater... | reverse complement strand
CCCATGCGGGAAGACGCTGTTTATGAATTTCTAAGAAAAGCCCAAGCCGACCGCAGTGTTATCGAAAAGCTGGTCAAGGAGGGCAAGCTGGTTAAAGCGAAATATAAGGACGATTCATTCTACCTAAGAAACCTGATGGGTCATTAGATGCCCCTGGAAGAAATCGAGCGCTCCAAAAGTGTTTAAATCCCCGAAAAGCCTGGCCTTGTCACACAGCTTCCTCCGATGTCTGTCCGTCCGACTCCCCGCTGGAGTATTGACGATGATGGTCGATTCCGACATTATTCATCCGTGCACCTCTTTAAAAAAGTTATCCTACGGGAAGTCCATCCAACTCCCCGAGGAGGTGCATCATATCATTGTGTTACCTATGATAGTGAATGCCATATCATTATGAGCATATACTCATTTAAAAAAACCGAAAGGAGGTCAACATGCCGAGAAGAGATGGAACTGGACCGACTGGGAAAGGGCCGGGTACAGGTAAAGGTCGCGGCGGTTGCGGGCAAGGCGGCCAGGGACGTGGACCCGGCGGTGGAAAAGGCCAGGGAAAAGGCCAGGGCCGGGGCGGTGGACAGGGCCAGGGTCCTGGAAAAGGAAGCGGAAACCGCTAAGCGTCAGTAGATATTCTGGTCGAAAAATATCTGGGCTGCGGCAACCCACGCTGCGGGTGTGCCCGGGTTCGCTGTCCTGATTGTGGTTCAGAATTTCTGCTCCACTTCTCCTGCCGCAGCCGCGGATTCTGCCCGTCGTGTCATTCCAAGAGACTTGAGGAGTGGGGCGAGTGAATGAGGGAAGAGCTTCTCTTGGATGTCTCCCACCGCCGGGTGATCTTCACCATTCTCATGATGCTGCGCATTTTCTTCAAATACAACCGCCGGCTTAATTAATTTCCACCCGCATATCCGCCTCCTGGTAACCGAGGGAGGCGAAGACTTTGAGGGGACGTCTCATCATCTCGCTGAGTTCCATGACAGCCTGTTGGCCGAGTTCTTCAAGCGCGAAGTCTTCTCCCTGCTCCTTGAGGCAGACTGGGTTTCGTTGAAGATCGATGCCCTCAGCCCTGATGTTTGGAGGGAAGTCAACCGGCCTCACGGCTCTTTGAGCCTAGATCGGATATTGGAAGGCATCTCCGATTTTGTGAGAATCTTCGGAGTGGCGGTATTTGTTTTTATCAAAAAGACAGCTAAAATAGAGTTCTTAAGAAACAACTCCACAAGGAGGGAATATGTTATCTCAAATGCCCGTTGATCTGAGCCGGGTGAAAAAGGAGGATATCGACCGGGAAATCCTGCGGGCCGGGATGATCGCCGAGCTCGATGCGATCAACTTCTATGAGCAGATGGCGGCCCTGACCGGGAATGAAGGTATCCGCAAGGTCCTCCTGGATATCGCCAAAGAGGAGAAGACCCATCTGGGCGAATTCCAGACCCTTCTTTTAAGGAAGGACGAGGAGCAGAAGCAAGAACTCAAAGAGGGAGAGGAAGAAATCGAGGAACTTTTAGGGAAATAACGGGCGGCCGTGAATGTCCTTTTGACCGGAGCCACGGGCTATATCGGAAGACGGCTCCAGGAAAAACTGATCGCCGACGACTCCGTCCGTCTCCGGTTGTTCATCCGAAATGCCCGGAAAGTCCAGGCGGATTTCGGGGATCGAGTCGAGCTGTTCGAAGGAAATACCCTGGACCGGGATTCGATCCAACAAGGGCTCGAAGGCATTGATGTCGCCTATTATCTTATTCATTCGATGGGGGCCGGCGCGGATTTTGAAAAGCTTGACCGGTCGAGCGCCCAAAATTTCCTCGATGCCTGCATCGCGAACAGGGTGAAAAGGATCATCTACCTCGGGGGGTTGGGAAAGAAGGATACGGCCTCCAAACACCTGAGGAGCCGGCTGGAAACGGGAGAGATCCTGAGCTCGAGGCCCGACCGGATCCAGTGTGTTTGGTTCCGGGCCGGCATCATCATCGGATCGGGCAGCGCCAGTTTCGAAATCATCCGTCATCTCGTCCAGAAGCTCCCCGTAATGACCACTCCCAAATGGGTCCGGACGCAGACCCAGCCCGTCGGTGTACCGGATGTGCTCGAATATCTCTTCCAGGCCAAAGACGCAGAAATCGAGGGAAGCGTCACGGTCGACATCGGCGCGGAGAAAATGAGCTTTAGAGACATGCTCCTTCGGGCGGCCGGCGTCATGGGACTGAAAAGGTTCATCATTCCCGTGCCGCTCCTCAGTCCCCGGCTATCTTCCTACTGGCTCAAGCTCATGACGCCTGTCCCTTATCCCATCGCCAAAGCCCTGATCCAAGGATTGAAATCGGAAACAACGATCCAGAACGATAACGCCCGGAAATACTTCCCGGGGATCCATCCCCTCGCTTATGAGGAATCCTTCCGGGGGGCGCTCAACGAGATCGAAAGAAAGCAGGTCGTCAGCCGCTGGTGCGACAGCAGCGCCCAAAGGACGTGCGACATCGAGGGGCAGGACCAGCTGGAATCTGCCGTTTACAGGGAGACGGTCTCCGCTGATTTCGGCGCTCTTCCAGCAGAGGCGGTTTTTACCGTAGTGGAATCGATCGGAGGGGACAGCGGCTGGTTCACCTATGACTGGCTGTGGCGACTGAGGGGCTTCATCGATATCCTTTTTGCCGGTCCCGGGTTGAGCCGGGGACGCCGTGATCCCAACAGGCTCCGGATCGGCGACGGCCTGGACTTCTGGAAAGTCGTCGACTTGAAAAAGAATAAGAGACTACTCCTTGTCAACCAGATGAGGGTTCCAGGGAAGGCGTGGCTGGAATTCTCCATCAAGGGCAGTCAACTGGCCGTGACGGCTCACTATTACCCGAAAGGACTCTGGGGAAGGTTGTACTGGTTTCTGACCAAACCCCTCCACAAGCTTATTTTCCCGGATATCACAAAAGGAATCATTAAAAAAGCGGACCAAAGACAATCACGGAAGGGGAATACAGGGTGTATATTTTAAATCTGAGCGGCTGTGATCGCGACAAAGGAGTTTTCCCATGAAAAAATGGTCATGCGGAGTCTTTGCGGCCCTGATCCTCGCCTGGCTGGCCGTCGGCGATACGGGTCATAGAGCCGGCCTTGAGGTCTCCAGCTTTGGCGAGGACGCCTTTGAATCCTGCACCAGCATCCTCGTTGGGAAACTGGCTTCGGCCGACGGCTCGACCATGACCTCGCATTCCTGCGACAGCATGTCCGACAGGACCTGGATCACCGTCGTTCCCCACCTGAAGCACAAGCCCGGAGAGATGTGCGTGGTTTACCACAACTCGAAAGAAACGCGGCGGCCAGATGACAAAAACCGCCTCCCCAGCGGCCAGATCCCCCAAGTCTCCGAGACCTTTGCTTATATCAATACGGCCTATCCCGTTATGAACGAGCACCAGTTGGCCATTGGAGAAACCACCTTCGGCGGAAAGATGGAGCTCCGGAGCAAGGACGGGATCATCGATTGTCCCGAGCTCTACCGCCTGGTGTTGGAGCGGGCCAAGACCGCCCGCGAAGCGATCCGGATCGCCGACGAGTTGACCAAGACCTATGGCTATAACGATTATGGGGAGTGCTTCACCTTCGCCGATGCCCAGGAAACCTGGCATTTCGAGATCCTCGGCGCCGGCGTCGGGAAAAAAGGAGCGGTCTGGGCGGCGGTGCGGGTCCCCGACGATGAGGTCGGTGTCTCGGCCAACGCCAGCCGCATCCGGCAGCTTAACCTGAGCGATCCGGAAAACTTCATGGCCTCGGCCAACATCCATTCGCTCGCCCAGGAGATGGGCTGGTGGGATCCGGCGAGCGGGAAGCCTTTCGAATTCTGCTATGCCTACGCCTCCCGGGAAAGCATGGGCAGCCGGCGGCGCGAATGGCGGGCCCTGAGCCTGCTCGCTCCTTCGCTCAAGCTCGACCCCAACGGCGAAAACTTCCCTCTATCCGTCAAGTCCGAGAAGAAGTTGACGGTCCAGGATGTCCTGAACATCTTTCGCGATACCTATCAAGGCACCCCCTACGATATGACCAGGGGCCTTGTTCAGGTCAACCGCGAAGGGAAGGCCTCCACGAGCCCAGTCGCCCACCCTTTTATGAACCGGGAGATGATGGATCTCCTCAAGGTCAGGCCCGAGCGGACGATCGCCTGCAAGAGGGCGACCTACCTCCAGATCACCCAATCCCGAAGCTGGCTTCCCGACCCCATAGGCGGAGTGGTCTGGCTGGGATATGACAATCCTGTAACAACACCTCACACGCCGTTCTATTGCGGGATCACCAGGATGCCGGATTCCTACATGGTCGACGGCCGGGCCGGATACAGCCGGAATTGTGCCTGGTGGGCCTTCCGGAAGGTGAGCCAGATAGCCACGCTCTATTGGCAGCCGATGAGCCAGTCGATCGCCAAGGTCTGGTCGCCGATGGAGGAGAAGGCTTTTGCCGAACAGGCCAAGTTCGAAGAGGAAGCCTTGAGCTTGTACAAGCAGAATCCGGCCAAAGCGCGTGAATTCTTGACCTCCTATTGCGTCAAGATGGCCGAGGACGCCGTCGCTGCCTACTGGAAGCTGGAGGAGGATCTCTGGGGAAGCTTCAGCCAAAATTTTTAGGTCACTTCGCCCGAGCTTTGTGGAAAACAGTCTGAAAAGAGGGGAAGAGATGAACGAATACGACCTCATCGTCATCGGCGGCGGCGAGGCGGGCATCTCCGCGGCTCTGCGCGCTTCCCAGCTCGGGGCCAAAGTCATGATGATCAATCGCGAGCCCGAACTCGGCGGAGGTTGCGTCCGGACCGGGACCCTGCCCAGCAAGATCCTGAGCAACGCGGCCCATTTTTTGGAAAACCAGAAGAAGGGCAAAAGATATGGGGTCCCCGTTGTCGAGGGAGCCAGGGCCGATTACACGACGATCCTTGACAGTCGGCACAAGACGACGCTTTGCGAGCTGGGAGTCCTGGCCACACTCATCCGCAAGAACTCCATCGAGTCGCTGACGGGGATGGCCTCGTTCAAGGGACCCCGGACGCTCGAGGTGCATCTTCCCGACGGCTCGATCCGCGAGCTGGCGGCTCCCAGGACGATCATCGCCACCGGCTCGCGGCCCATCGCCCTCCCCGGGATTCCTTTTGACGCCAACACCGTCATCTCTCCGGACGACCTGGCAGTCATGGACGCCATTCCCAACCGCTTCCTGATGGTCGGCGCCGGGGTTATCGGATGCGAGATGGCCCTCATGTTCAGGGCCCTCGGCTCCGAGGTCATCGTCGTCGAGAAGGCGGGGCGGGCGTTGCTCGGCCAAGACCACGATGTCGCCGCTCTGATCACCCGGGAGTTCAAGAAACGCGGTATCCGGCTCCTGGTTCAAACCGGCCTCGAGCAGGTCGAGAGAACACCCGAAGGGCGGGCCCGAGCTTCTCTCACAGGCGGGGAGACGATCGAGGCCGACCGGATCATGGTTGGCATCGGCCGGCGGCCGAACACGGAGGAACTCAACCTTGCCGCCGCCGGTATAACGCCCGGGCCGCGGGGAGAGATCCAGGTCAACGACTTCATGGAGACTTCTGTTCCCGGCATATACGCCGCGGGCGACGTCCTGGCCAGGTTCATGCTCTCGTCCCTGGCCGTCGTCGAGGCCCGCATCGCGTCCGAGAACGCCATGGGCCAGGCTGTCAAAATGGATTACACCTGCGCTCCCTGGGGGATCTACACCGACCCGGAGGTCGGCTCGGTCGGGCTGACCGAGGAGTGGGCCCGGGCGGGCGGAGGCGAGATCGTCATCGGCCGGTGCGGTTACAACGATCTCGTCCGCTCCTGTCTTGACGCGAACGTCACCGGGTTCTTCAAGCTCATCTTCGACCGCGGGACGCACCGCCTGGTCGGCGCCCACGTCGCCGGGCAGGACGCCGCGGAGATCATCCACTTCGCCGCTCTGGCGGTCAAGCTCGGCGCCCGGGCCGAGGACATCAAGGACATGGTCTACAACCACCCGACGGTTTCAGAGGGCTTCGGCAAGGCCGCCGCCGACGCGCTGGAGAAATTCAAGCCAGCTGAAAACCAGGGGACTTCATCAACAGGCACCTGATCCGGGGGGAAGGTTCATCGCCTCTGGACAAATAGGGGACGTTCCCCAGGGTACCACCCTTTAATTCCTGCTCATAGTCGGCGGCCAAAGGGTGGTACTTTGGGGAACGTCCCCAAATCTTAGCCAATTGAAGGTTTTTCAGCCAGGATGTAGACGCGGCAGGTCGGAAATTCTTCCTTGTAAGGCCTGCGGATCGTGGTCTCAGCGACCTCTAGTCCGGCGTTTTCCATCGCTCCGGCCGCTTCATCGGGCTCGAACAGAGTGCACTCGAAGGAGACCGGAAAACCCAGCTCTTCATCCTCGTAGAGCTCTCCCTGGCCCCGGTGAAAAGCGACTAAGAGAAGCCCTCCCGGCTTGAGGATGCGGACCATCCCTCTGAATGCCGGCACAAGATCATCACGGCGAAGATGGATGATTGAATAGAGCGCGACGATGCCGCCCAGGGAATTCTCCTCGAGCTTCAGATCCAGCATGTCTCCGACTTCATAACGGACATGGGGATAGCGTCGTCTGGCTTCATCCACCATGCCCGGTGACAGGTCGATCCCGACAACCTGGAGTCCGAGCGACTGCAGGTGGGCACCGATGTGGCCGGAGCCGCAACCGAGGTCACAGACTGCAGGGGCTGGCACGCTCCGGGCAAAGCGGCGCAAGAGGTCACGGTCAAAGGGCTTGTAATCCAATTCATGGGCGTAGCGTTCTCCGTAGGCGCGAGAGATAAGGTCATAGCTTTTTACGAGTTCCCTTCGGTCTTTCATGGATCGTCCTCTGATTGAGCGCCGGCCTGCCAAGTTCCTTTACTTTCGACGTAATCTTCTTTCATTTGATCGGGCCATTCAACTCATTATTATATCGAGCAGGCCAGCGATCTCAAATTGGCACGCGGGTTGCTGTCTTTTTCAATAGAGGATCTTAGGGACATTTTAAGCCAAGGCAGCATTTCCGGGGCGGTAGCCCAACTTTTTTTGACTTCACCATTCATCTCGAATTACCATCTTCCCGGATAAAAGAAAGGACGATGACATGAAACTCAGGAAACTTCTCTTGCTCGCTGTAATTGCCACCGGATTCATGACTTCGGCTGTCTTCTGCCAGGACACTCCGGCCCAGGAACTGCCGGGCCCATTCCAATTCGAAATCGCCTTTTCTCCCGCCGCCCATTCCGACCCGATAACGGGCCGCGTCTATGTTATTGTTTCCAAGGACGGCGGCGGGGAACCCCGGCTTCAAACCGGGTTCGATATCGCTGCGGGCATCCCCATCTGGGGAAAAAATGTTCAGGCGCTCAAGCCCGGAGATGCCGCCGTGATCGATGAGACCGTGTTCGGCTTTCCCCTGGAAAGCATCAAAAAAATATCGCCTGGAGAATACCATGTCCAGGGGTTCGTCAACATCTATACGGAGTTCAAGCGTTCGGACGGACACACGCTCTGGATGCATAACGACCAGTGGGAGGGACAGAGATGGAACATCTCGCCGGGCAACATGTACAGCGCCGTGAGCAAGGTCTTTATCGACCCCGGCGAAGAGAAGACGATCCGGCTGGTCTGCGACAAGGTCATCCCGCCCGTTCAAGTGCCGCCGGATACCGCCTACGTCAAGCGGATCAAGTTCAAGAGTGAGATCCTGACTAAGTTCTGGGGACAGCCGATCTACCTGGGAGCCACGGTGCTCCTCCCGGAAGGGTACGAGACCCATCCTGATGTCTACTATCCGGTCTGTTATGACCAGGGCCATTTTTCTTTAAGAGCACCCCGCGGCTTCGCTGAGGGCAATCCGTTTCACAAACTGTGGACATCGGAAAATTTTCCGAGGATGATCGCCGTCACCTTCCAACACCCCTGCCCCTACTATGACGATTCCTATGTGGTCAACTCGCCCAACGTAGGCCCCTATGACGACGCCATCATGCAGGAGCTCATTCCCTATGTCGAAGAGCATTTCCGCATCATCCGGAAGCCCTATGCGCGGATGCTCACCGGCGGATCGACCGGAGGCTGGATATGTCTGGCCATGCAGGTGTTCCACCCCGATTTCTTCGGCGGCACCTGGTCCCTGTGCCCCGACCCGGTGGACTTCCGGTACTATGAGCTCATCAACATCTATCAGGATGAAAACGCTTATTACAGGATCCACAATCATATCCAGGCTGAGCGTCCCGAGGCCCGCGACCCGGACGGACAAGTGTGGCACACCGTCCGCGACTCCTACTATTATGAATGGACCCTTGGGGACAAACACAGGAGCGGGAATCAATGGGCCATCTGGGAAGCCGCCTACACTCCGATCGGCGAGGACGGATATCCGAAGCCCCTCTGGGATTGGAAGACGGGGAAGATCGATCATGAAGTCGCGGAGCAATGGAAGAAGTATGACATCCGGTACTACTTGGAGAACAACTGGTCGTGGCTGGGGCCGAAGCTCGTCGGAAAGCTCCATGTCTATATCGGCGATATGGACACGTTCTATCTGAATAACGCGGTCGTCCTGCTCGAAAATTTTCTGAAAAAGACGAAAGACCCTTATTATGACGGAGTCGTTAAGTACGGGGACAGAATGCCTCATTGCTGGGGTCCGCGCGGCGCCGAGCTCTACCAGCTGTTCAAAGAGCACATCGTGAAAAACGCACCGGCGGGCGAAGACACTTCGTCCTGGAACTATTAACCGGATTCAAGGAATATCCGGGGACGCGAGCGGAGGCCCGCAAGCAGACACTTCTTGTTCGGAGTAAAGGAGAGACGCATGAAAAAGAGCATATTCTCCGCAGCCTTTTTCGTGGTATTTCTCCTCGTGTCCTGGCCCGTCGCCGGCCCAGGCGCCCAAACGAATGATGAGCTGCCGCTGCATACCGAAAAGCTGAGCGACCGGGTTCTCCTCGCCTGGGTTGGCGATCACATGCAGATGATCCGCGTGGTCGCCCTTTCGACCGCCCGCGGGATCGTCGTCATCGAAACAAGCCTCATCCGGTCGGCGGACCTCCGGATCCGGCGCGCCATCGAAACTGAGTTTGGCCGGAAAGACTTCAAATACCTGATCAACACCCACTTTCATCACGACCACACCGCCGGCAACCAGGTCTATGCCGACGCGACGATCATCGGCCACAAGACGGTTCCCGAGGGGATGAAAAGCGAGCTCACCGGCGAAGGATTGACCAAGCAGATCGAGAAGTTCAGGAAAATGGAAGTTGATTGGGGAGAGGAGTTTAAAAAGGCGGCGCCGGATTCGAGGGAATACCATTTCTTCCGGGAGGGACTCGTCCTCCTCAAGACGGCCATCAAAGAACTTCAGGAAGGCTTTCAGCCGACCTTCCCGACGGTCCTGTTTGACAACAGCCTGACCCTTGATATGGGAGACATGACCCTGGAGCTCTACTCGGTCGGGGGGACGCATACGCCAAGCGATATCATGGTTTTCGTCCCGGAGGAAGGACTGGTGGCCATCGGAGACATGTGGCCCGACGGGGTGCTGCCCTATTTGAGGAAGGAAGGGTCCTGGGACCTGGATGTGATCCTTGAAAACTGGGGCCGGATCGTCGAGAGCGGACGGGAAATAAAGCATGTCAACATGGCCCATTCGGACATGACGCTCAGCGTCGAAACATACAAAGAACAGTACCGGTATTTTAAAACGCTCCGGGACGGCCTGCGGGAGATGCGTGGTCAAGGGGCTACTTTGGCAGACGCCAAGAAGAGATACACGATCGAGCGGGATTTTCCCTATTTCAAGGACAAAAGGCTCGAAATAAGGGGGACGAACATTCACGAGAATAACATCGAGGCGATCTGGGGAAAGATCGCGGGAGAGGGGTCGATCCCATGAAGAAGAGCTTTTTTCTGTTCGTTTTTCTTTCCGTCTTTTCCTTTCCTATTGGAGCTCAAGAAATCCACGAGGCTGTCCGGGCGGGCGACCTGGCCAAGGTCAAAGCGCTCGTCGCCGCAAATCCTAAGGCCATCAACGAAAAAGACGACCGGGGCCGGACCCCTCTCCATTTCGCCTGCGTCGGAGCGAACATGGAGATCGTTGCCTTCCTCATCGCCAATGGAGCAGACGTGACGGCAACCGACCCCGACGGATTCACGCCGCTCCACTGGGCGGCGTCAGAAGGAAAGGCTGACGCGGCCAGGGCGCTCATTAAAGCCGGCGCCGACCCAAATGCCCTGAGCGCGCGCGGCGTATCCACTCTCGAATCGGCCTTCTATGGAAGGCATCCCGAGGCGGTCGAGGCGCTTCTCGAAGGCGGCCCTAAGGTGGAAACAGCAGGAGAGGAGGGGAGAGCGCTCATCCACCGCGCGGCTTCGGCCGGATTTCTGCCGTTGGTTGATTACCTTTTAGCCCATGGGGCGGACATCTTGTCAAAAAACGCCGCCGGAGGTTCTCTGCTTCACTCGGCGGCCGAGGGGGGACTGACTGTCCTCGTGGGGAAACTCATTGAGGGCGGGATGGATATCAATGCCGCTGATGATATCGGCCAAAGGCCACTCCATCTGGCCGCCACAAGGGGGTATGGCGAAACCGTCGACTTCCTGATTGCCAAGGGTGCTGACCTCAAGGCCGTGTGCCGCGACGGACGGACTCTCCTCCATTGCGCCGCTGCTGGCGGGCTGGTGGACTTGATGGAGAGTTTAGTCAAGTCCGGGTCCCCCGTTAACGGCCCGGACCGCTACGGCCGGACGCCGCTTCTCAAAGCCGCCGAGGCCGGGTCGGACGCCGCGGCTGAGTTCCTTCTCTCCAGGGGGGCGAACGTCATGAGCCGCGATTATTATCAGCAGACCCCCCTCCATGAGGCTGCGTTCTCTGGGAATCTCCGGTTTCTTGAAATCTTGGTCAAGAACGGCGCCGATATCCATGCCGTCAACGAGGAAGGCTCGACGCCCTTGCTTTATATCTCCCAGGCCGGCCGGGCCGAAGCCATGGACTGGCTTATCGGCCACGGAGCGAAGATCGATGTCCGGAACAAGTACAACGAAACAGCGCTGACCTTCCCGTTGGGGAACGGCTTTGTCGAGCTCGTCGAAAAGCTTTGGCCCCGGGCTGAAGCCCTCAAGAACAGGGACCTGCTCGATAAATATCCGCTTCATCGGGTTGCGTATCTTGGGATGGTAGAGCCGGCATCGTTTGTGTTGGAGAAAGGAGTTTCTGTCGATTTGAAGGACGAATCCGGCCGGACTCCGTTCCTGCGGGCCGCACAGGGGGGAAGTGTGGAAATCGCCCAGATGCTCCTCGACAGGGGGGCCAAGGTCGATGCTCCGGACCCCGAAGGCTCGACGCCTCTTCACCTTGCGGTGAAGAAAGGACGGACCGATATGGTCCGGTTCCTTCTTCAGAAAGGGGCGAATCCCAAGGCCAGGGACGAGAAAGCACGGACTCCGCTGGATTTGGCCGAAGAATACGCCTATCCGAATATCGGGGGCATCCTGAAAGATGCGGGTGCGGAGCCGAAACCGAGCACGGAAAAAACGGATGTCGCCGCGCTCCTGGCCAACCCTCTCCACGACGGAGAAGCGATCGTCTGGTCACTAGGCCATTGTGGATTCGCCGTCAAGACCCGGAGCCGGCTGCTCATCTTTGATTACTTCAGCCGCGGCTGGCCGCGGCCGGAAAAGCCTTCTCTGGCCAATGGCTTCGTCAATCCGGAGGAGATCAAGGGCCAGGAAGTCATTGTTTTCGTTTCCCACGCCCACGGAGATCATTTTGATCCCGTGATTCTCTCCTGGCGGCCGACGATAAAAAATATCACCTATGTCTTCGGCTGGAATGCGGGGAAGGGCGAGCGCACCATAGACATGCCTGCGCCCCGGGCGACAAAAACGCTTCGGGGAATGGAGATTTTCACAATCAACTGCGAGCACAACGACGTTCCCGAGGTTGCCTATCTGGTCAAAGTGGATGGACTGGCTATCTATCATTCGGGCGATTACATGGGCCCGCTCGATACTTACCAGGATGACATGGCCTACCTGATGAAGAAGGCGGGAACGATCGACCTCGCCTTCATCGGGAAATTCCGCCAAGCCGAGTCGCTCACTCCCCGCATTGTTTTTCCGATCCACGGCTATAACCGCGAATACATGTACGGCGCCTTCGCCCGGGAAGCAGCCCGGAAGAAACTCCCGTCACGAGTTATCTGTCCCGAAAACAAGGGTGACCGGCTCCTTCTGTTCAATCGATAAGGAGGCCATTCTCCATGGCCATCACCCATATAATTACCCATGGCCTCTTTTATGGGATTATTGCGACGGGATATCTTTTCCTCATCATGATTACCTTCAGTCCGCGTATCTGGGGGTATCAAGATTATCCGGAGGTCGTCAAGAATAAAGTCCCGGCCCAGACCAAAAAAGAAAAGATAATTGCCGGGATTATCGGTCTCCCTTGGTTTGTCTTCGTCGCCGGTTTTCCCGTCTATTCAACCCTGACACTGAAGTCCAAGCTCGGAGGGGAAATCTCATTTTTAACAGCCCTGCTCAATGTGCTGGTTATGTTTTTCTTGGCTACTCTGGGGGACCTTGTGCTCCTGGACTGGCTCCTCATCAGCAAGATCACTCCGAAATTCGCCATCATCTCCGGGTCGATCAAGGAGGACTACCAGGATTTCTCCCATCACTTCAGGGGTCATGCCAAAGCGGCAATCTTGATGATCATTCTCGGCCTTATCATCGCGGGCGTTATCAGCTGGTTATGAACCCGGAAGGAGGGCGATAAAAAGAATCTTCTTTCCTGACGAAATAATGGTCATGCCTATGTATGAATAAAGGAGTCGCTATGAAGAGGCCAATTTTCTTCTTCGCCCTGATCTTGGCCACCGTATTCCAACCCGGTGCATCAGAAGAAAAAAGATTGACCACGCAGCAATGGCTGGAAGATCTTGAATTCGTCGTCTCCAAGCTCGGATCAAACCATCCCCGTCTTTTCTATAAAACGGACAAAGCGATTTTCGATTCAATCGTCGCCGAATCCCGCCGTGAAATCGCCCAATCCCCATCGGACTTGGAATGCTATCTGGCTCTGAGAAAGATCGTGGCGTGTATTGAAGACGGACACACGGGATTATTGGATAACGGTCTCTTCGATCTTCTGGACTTGAGGTTTCCATTCCGCGTCGCTGAATTCACCGACGGCGTCTACATCACTGTCATCACGAAAGAATATGGACGGTATCTGGGTTCTCGCCTGCTGTCCATCGACGGCCGGCCCATAGAAGAGATCCTCGCCGCGATAGAAAAAGTCGTCGGCGGTGACAATAGATTCGGCAGAAGACAGTGGGCTTTGAACGGGATTCCCTTTGCCCGCCTCTTGGTTGGTCTGAAACTCATCGAGCATCCTGACTTTGCGGACCTGGAGTTGATCACGGATAATGGCGAGTCCGACAAGCTGAAAATTCATTCTCTGTCGGACAACACTCCTATTGCGTATGGTTGGGGTCTCCCGCTTCGCGCGGGCCCGACAAAGGGGGAATACGTCAGTCCCTCCGTGAAGCCTGGAGAAAAAGGGACGCTGCATTACCAATACCAGGGAGATCGGGTTCGGTTCTATTGGTTTGAACACTTGGTCAAGGGCCGGGTCCTCTATCTCCAATTCAATCAGATCATGAACCAGCCCGACGAGGAGGAAAACTTTGCCCGGTTCTCCACTCGGCTGTGGGATTATGTGGACCGGAACGCCCGGGATATCGGCAAATTCATCATTGACCTCCGCAATAACAACGGCGGTAACGGCACTTTGATCATTCCCTTCCTGCATCAGCTCATCAAAAGAGACTTTATCAACAAAGAAGGGGTCCTCTATGTGATCTCGGGTGGGACAACCTACAGTGCCGCTTCCATCTTCCTGTATGAACTCGCGGTCCATACGAAGGCCACATTCATAGGAGAGCCGGATGGCTGCGGCTCCGATCTGTTCTCCAATAGCCGGTTCGCGGGAAACCTGCCCAACAGCGGCTTCCCTCTATGGATCGCCAGTCTGCAGTTCACGAACCGATGGCCCATCGGCCAGACTGAATATTTTATGCCCCATTTTCCGGCGGCGTTTTCGAGCCGTGATTATTTCCGGGGCGAAGATCCGGCCCTGGACTTGATTGTGAGCGAGGATTTGAGATCGGTGGCCGAGTTCGCTGCCGATGAGGGAGCGGAAGCCGCGGTTGTCTATTGTCAAAAGCTCAGGG
>Ga0209705_10001105_pt1 | contig 14271 bp, 10 predicted proteins | sample PPLLaktember2015_5_FD_187262 | JGI IMG/M metagenome (GOLD analysis project Ga0209705, IMG submission 187262) | Freshwater sediment microbial communities from Prairie Pothole Lake near Jamestown, North Dakota, USA - PPLs Lake P8 Core (1) Depth... | ecosystem: Environmental > Aquatic > Freshwater... | reverse complement strand
CGACCACCGTCGTCACTTTCCTCATGGTGTTCGTGATCCAGAACACCCAGAACCGCGACACGGTGGCGATCCAGATCAAGCTGGACGAGCTGATTCGCGCCACGCAGGGCGCGCACAACGCGGTGCTCGACCTCGAGGAGCTGGACGAGGAGCAGCTGCGGGCCTATCTGGAGCGCTACGAGCAGCTCGCCGCCGACGCCCGCCGCCGGCTGGCGCAGGGCCGGCTCGACACCGGCTCGCCCGACATCAAGCCGGCGCGCTGAACACCGTTTTCCAGAGCTCGAGGACCGAGCCCATCTCCGCGCTCACCTGGTCCCTGGGCACGCGCGCGTACTGGGCGCCGTTCAGGCGCAGGGCGTGCTGGAGGCGCCGGTACTCGCGATAGGCGCTTCTTGCCTTTTCAGCAAGATCCATCGGCACCAGGCTGTGCTCCGCGCTCATCTTCAGCAGCGCGATGTTGCCCAAGTTGCCCGTCAGGTCCGGAAATTTCGCCGCGAAGCCCAGGACGAGGTACTGCACCGCGAACTCGATGTCGATCATGCCGCCGCGGTCGTGCTTGACGTCGAACAGCCCGCTCTTGTTGGGATGCGCCGCGTGCATCTTCTCGCGCATGCCGAGGATCTCGCTTTTCAGCGAGCGCAATTCGCGCTTCCGCTTCAGGATGTGTTCCCGGATCTTCTCGAACGCGGCGCCGACGGCCTTGTCGCCGGCGCAGTAGCGCGCCCGGGTGAGCGCCTGGTGCTCCCAGACCCAGGCGTCCTTCTCCTGGTAGCGCGCGAACGCCTCGACCGGCGAAACGAGCAGGCCCGAGGTGCCGCTCGGGCGCAGGCGCAGGTCGGTCTCGAACAGCGCGCCCGCGGAAGTGCGGCTGGTGAGCCAGGTGTTGATGCGTTGCGCGAGGCGCGCGTAGGTTTCCTGCGCCTGCTCGTGCGCGTCGTCGTAGAGGAAGATGATGTCGAGGTCGGAGGCGTAGCCGAGCTCCTTGCCGCCGAGCTTGCCGTAGCCGATGACGGCGAACGCCGGCGCATCGCTCCGGTGCTTGCGCGGCAGCAGCTGCCACGCCAGGTCGAGGACGATCTCGAGGACCGTGTCGGCCAGCGCGGAGAGGTGGTCGGCGAGGCGCTCGACGGTGAGCAGGCCCGCCAGGTCCTGGGCGAGCAGGCGGAACACCTGCGCCTGGTGCGCCTCGCGCAGGATGTCCATCTGCCGCTCGGTGTCGCCGTCGGAAGAATTGAGCTGGGTACGGAGACTTCGTGAAAAAGCACCGAGATCCGGCGCCGCGGTGAGCAGCCGGTCGTCGAGCAGCTCGTCGAGGAGCAGCGGGTGGCGCGTGATGAAGCTCGCCGCCCAGCTCGAGGTGCCGATGATGCGCGCCACGCGCTCGAGCGCCTGCGGGTGCTCGGCGAGGAGCGCCAGGTAGGCGGCGCGGCTGGCGATCGCCTCGACGAGGTCGACGCCGCGCGCGAGCGTCGCTTCCCGGTCGGGCGTCGCGGCCGCCGCGCGAGCGAGGGCCGGGATCAGGCGGTCGAGGCGCCGCTTCGAGTCCGCCGGCAGCAGGTTGTAGCGCTGGCTCGCGCGCAGCGCCTCCAGGCGCGGGTGGGCGGGCCAGGGCTCGTCCGCCCCTTCGCGCTCGGCGAAGGTGTTCTCGAAATGCCGGGTGACGGCGGAACGATGCGAATCCAGTTCCTGAAGGAAGGCTTCCCAGGAAGAGAAGCCGCACATCTGCGCGACCCGCCGTTGATCCTCCGCGTCCTCGGGCAGGTCGTGGCGCTGCGCGTCGTCGAGGTACTGCAGGCGGTGCTCGACCCGGCGCAGGAACACGTACGCGGCGGAGAGCTCGTGTTCGGCTTCCTCCGGGAGAAGCCTCTTCAAGGAAAGATTCTTCAGGACCTGCAGCGTCGGCCTGATGCGCAGCTCCGCGTCGCGCCCGCCGCGGATGAGCTGCAGCGCCTGCGCGATGAACTCGACTTCGCGGATGCCGCCGGGGCCGAGCTTGACGTGGCTCGCGAGCTCGCGCCGCGCCACCTCGCGGCGCACCTCGGCGTGCAGGCCACGCATCGCCGAGAGGGTGGCGTAGTCGAGGTACTTGCGGAACACGAAAGGCCGCACGATGTTTTCCAATTCTTTTTCTGAATTTCCGGAAATCGCGCGCGCCTTGATCCAGGCATAGCGCTCCCACTCGCGCCCCTGCGTGACGAAGTACTGGTCGAGGAAGTCGAAGCTGCACGCGAGGGGCCCCGAGTCGCCGTAGGGGCGAAGCCGCATGTCGACGCGGAAGACGAAGCCATCCTCGGTGGCGTGCGAGAGCAGGCGGATCAGCCGGCGGCCGGCGCGCTCGAAGCGCTCCTGCGCCTCCATCGACCCGGGAAAGACGAACACCAGGTCGACGTCGGAGGAGACGTTGAGCTCGCGCCCGCCGAGCTTGCCCATGCCGAGCACGACGAGCCCGGGCTCGCCGAGCCAGTCCAAACATTTCGTTACACAAATCTCCGCGAGATCCGAGATCGTCGCGCAAACTTCTTCCAGGCTCGCCCGGTCCGACAGGTCTCGCGCCATGAGGCGCAGCAGCACGCGCGTGCGCAGCTGCCGCAGCCGCCGCATCAGGTCCGCTTCATCGCCGGCGCCTTCGAGCGCGGCCTGCATTTGCTCTCTTGGAAAAGCGGCAGGCTCCGCGAGCTCCGCGGCGAGCTCGGGATGCGCGGCGAGGACCCGCGCGGCATAGCGCGAAAGGGCGATTTTCTGAATGGGCTCCGGCATTTAGCGATTAGAATGCGGTTTCACATGAAGCGGTTGTTGCGAGCGCTCGAAGTTCTCGCCTGGTTCGCGTTCTTCGCGTTGGCCGCGCTGGTGCTTGCGCTGCGCTACTGGGTGCTCCCGGACGTCGAGCGCTACCGCCCCGATATTGTCGCCGCAATCTCGAAAGCCGTCGGCCTGCCGGTGAAAGTCGGCGCGATCGAGGCGAGCTGGTCGGGACTGCGGCCCGACATCACGGTCTCGGACCTGCGCATCCTCGACGCGCAGGGACGCGAGGCGCTGGTGCTGCCCTCGGTGCACAACGTGCTCGCGTGGGGCTCGCTCCTGCACTGGGACCTGCGCCTGCACTCGCTGGTGGTCGACGGGCCGCGCCTCGCCGTGCGCCGCGACCCGGCCGGCGCGATCTACGTCGCCGGCATCAAGCTCGCCGGACGGGGCGGCGACGGCAGCCTCAGCGACTGGGTGCTCGGCCAGGAGGAGATCGTCATCCGCAAGGCCGAGATCGAGTGGCGCGACGAGAAGCGCGGCGCGCCGCCGCTCACGCTCTCGGGCCTGGAGCTGAAGCTCCGCAACACCGGCGACGAGCATGCCTTCGGCCTCACCGCCCGCCCGCCCGCGGACCTCGGCTCGACCATCGAGCTGCGCGCCCACCTCGAGGGGCGCAGCGTGACGGAGCCGGCGGACTGGAACGGCCGGCTCTACGGCGAGGTCGGCACCACCGACCTCGCGGCCTGGCGCGCGTGGCTCGACTATCCGCTCGACCTGCGCCAGGGGCACGGGGCGCTGCGCCTGTGGATCACGCTCGCCGCCGGCAAGGCGAGCGAGGCCACCGCGGACGTGGCGCTCTCGGGCGTGGTGGCGCAGCTCGGCGAGGCGCCGGCGCCGCTCGAGCTCGCCTCGGTGCGCGGCCGCCTGCAGGGCCGGGTGCGCGGCGACAGCTATGAGCTCTCCGGGCGCAACCTCGCACTCGCCCCCGCGCGCGGCGCGCCGATCGCGCCCACCGACTTCCAGCTCGCCTGGCGCCCCGGCGGCGGCAGCCTGGCGGCGAAGCTCCTCGACCTGCACACGCTCCCCGAGCTCATGGCGTCCTTCCCGGTGGCCGAGGGCCTGCGCCAGCGCCTCGCCGAGGCGGCGCCGCGCGGGCGCATCGAGGACGCGCGCTTCGAGTGGCAGGGCGAGCTGCCCGAGCCGCAGCGTTTCACGGCGCGCGCCCGCTTCAGCAACCTCGCGCTGCGCCCGACGCTGGGCGTGCCGGGCTTCGAGGGGCTCTCGGGCAGCATCGACGCCAGCGACTCGCGCGGGCGCCTGGTGCTGCAATCGAAGAACGCGCAGCTCGAGCTGCCGGCGCTGTTTCCCGAGCCGCGGATCTCGCTCGATGCGCTCGACGGCCAGGTCGACTGGGAGCGCGCCGGCACCGCGCTCGCGCTGCGCCTGGTGTCGCTCGGCTTCGCCAACCCCGACCTCGCCGGCACCGCGTCGGGCTCTTATTCGCGCGTCGGCGACCTGGGGAGGATCGACCTCACCGCGCAGCTCTCGCGCGCCGACGGCACCAAGACGGCGCGCTACCTGCCGCACGGCCGGTTCATGGGCGAGAAGACGCGCGAGTGGCTCGCGGCGGCCATCGTCGCCGGGCAGGCGAGCGACGTGCAGCTGCGCCTGCGCGGCAACCTGCGCGAGTTTCCCTTCCGTGACCCGGCGAGCGGGCAGTTCCTCGTCACCGCGCGCGTCGCCGACGGCGTGCTCGACTACGGCCAGGGCTGGCCGCGCATCGAGGCGATCGACGCCAGCCTGCGCTTCGAGGCCGACCGCATGGAGATCGCCGGCAGGAGCGGCTCGATCCTCGGCGCGAAGATCTCCAACGTGCGCGTCGCCATCCCGAAGATGGTGCGCGAGGGCACGCACCTCACCGTCTCGGGCAATGCCGACGGGCCGACGGGCGAGTTCCTGAAATACGTGTCTTCCTCGCCGGTCGGGCGCAAGACCGGCGCCTTCACCGAGGGCATTCGCGCCGCCGGGCAGGGGCGCCTGAAGCTCTCCATCGACCTGCCGCTTGCGCAGATGGAGGCGGCGAAGGTGGCGGGGGAGTTCCAGTTCTCGGCGAACGACATCACGGTGCACGAGGAGATCCCGCGCCTCGAGCGCGCCGGCGGCAAGCTCACCTTCACCGAGTCGGGCTTCATGCTGCACGACGTGCGCGCGCGGGCGCTCGGCAACCCGGTCGCGATCCGCGGCGGCACGCGCGCCGACGGCTCGGTCGAGGTCGTGGCGAGCGGCGCCGCGAGCGTGGAGGCGGTGCGCGGGCTCTTCGACCACCCGCTCGGTCGCCATGTGAGCGGCGAGGCGGACTACGTCGTCAACTTCGGCGTGCGCGACGGGGCGACGCGCGTGCGCATCGACTCGCCGCTGCGCGGCGTGGCGATCGCGCTGCCGCCGCCCTTCCAGAAGGACGCCGCCGCGCCGCTGCCGCTGCGCGTCGAGCTCGCGCCCTCGAAGAGCGGCGTGCGCGAGCGCATCTCGGTCACGCTGGGCAGCCTCGCCGCCGCCCAGGTGCAGCTGCGGCGCGAAGGCGAGGCGACCGCGTTGCGGCGCGCCTCGGTCTGGCTCTCGCCGGTGCCCGGGGAGGCGATCCGCCTGCCCGAGCGGCCGGGCACGCTCGTGTACGGCTCGCTCGCCGCGCTCGATGCGGACCGATGGATCGATCTTCTCAAGACGGAAACCGCTTCTTCCGATCCTGCGCCGGTTTCCATCGACATGAAGATCGGCGTGCTCGACGCCTACGGCAAGCGCGTGCACAACCTGCAGCTGCGCGCCGGCGGCGAGCCCAAGGGCTGGTCGGCGGTGATCAAGGCCGACGAGCTCTCGGGGGACGTCACCTTCAGCAGCGACAATGGCGGCGCGCTCTTCGCGCGCCTCGCGCATTTCACGCTTCCGGAAGATTCTCCTCAAATAAAGACCCAGACGCCGCGCCAGCCGGCCGACGTGCCGGCGGTCGACGCGGTGATCGAGCGCTTTACCTACCGCGGCAAGGACCTTGGCCACATCGAGTTCCTGGCGCAGCGCGAGGCCGACGCCTGGCGCTTCGACAAGCTGCGCGTGGTGAACCCGGAAGCGACGCTCAACGCCAAGGGCCTGTGGCGAAGCGGCGTGCCCTCGCAGAGCACGCTCGCGTTCGAGCTCGAGTCGGCGAACACCGGCGCGCTCCTCGCGCGCGTCGGCTATCCCGACCACGTGAAGGGCGGCGCGACGAAGTTCACCGGCTCGCTCGCCTGGCAGGGGCCGCTGCTCGGCATCGACATCCCGACCCTGTCGGGCGACGTCGAGCTGCACGCGCAGGACGGGCAGTTTCTCGAGGTCGAGCCCGGCATCGGCAAGCTGATCTCGCTCATGAGCCTGCAGGCGCTGCCGCGGCGCATCGTGCTCGACTTCCGCGACGTGTTCTCCAAGGGCTTCCAGTTCGACCGCATCACCGCGCGCGCGCACCTCGACAAGGGCGTGATGGATATCGAGGAATTCCGCATGCGCGGCTCGGCGGCGGACGTGCAGATGTCGGGCAGCGCCGACCTCGTGCACGAGACGCAGGACCTCAAGGTGCGCGTCGTGCCGAGCCTGGGCGACACCGCCTCGACCGCGGTGGCGATCGTCAACCCCGTCGTCGGCGCCGCCGCGCTGCTCGCGCAGCGCGTGCTGAAGGACCCGCTCGGGCGCATCTTCGCCTTCGAATACGGCATCACCGGCAGCTGGAGCGACCCGAAGGTGGAAAAGCTGAACAAGCCGCAGCCGCTCGCCACGCCGTGAAGGCCCGGCCGTGAAGACGAGAATCGCCGCGCTGCAGATGGTGTCCGAGCCCGAGCTCGCGCCCAACCTCGCCGCCGCCGAGCGCCTGGTCGCTGCCGCGGCGGCGGCCGGCGCCAAGCTCGCGGCGCTGCCGGAGAACTTCTACATCATCGGCCGGCACGAGCGCGACAAGGTCGGTTTGCGCGAGCCGAACGGCAAGGGCCCGATCCAGGAGTTTCTTGCAACGATCGCAAAGAAGTATTCCCTCTGGATTGTCGGCGGAACCGCCCCCATATCTACAAAGGATGAGCAGCGGATCAGAAGCGCCTGCCTGGTCTACGACGACTCGGGCAAGCGCGTGGCGCGCTACGACAAGTCGCACCTTTTCCGCTTCGAGTCGCCGACCGAGCGCCACGACGAGTCGAGGACGCTCGAGCCGGGCAGCGGTCCGGTGGCGGTGGAGAGCCCCTTCGGCCGGCTGGGGCTTTCCATCTGCTACGACGTGCGCTTCCCGGAGCACTATCGCGGCATGGGGCCGGTGGACGTCATCTTCGTCCCGTCGGCGTTCACCGTGCCGACCGGGCAGGCGCACTGGGAAGTGCTGCTGCGCGCTCGGGCGGTGGAGAACATGGCCTACGTGGTGGCGCCCGCGCAGGGCGGAACGCACGCTAGCGGGCGGCGCACCTATGGCCATACCATGATCGTCGATCCCTGGGGCGAGGTGATCGCCGCCCGCGCCGACGACGGCGAAGGCGTGGTTCTTGCGGAGATCGACACGGAACGGATGCACGAAATGCGAAGGAGACTCGGTTGGTGACTCTGGATACCGCACGGCAGACCCTGCTCGCGCCCTACGACCTCGAGGCGGCGAAGCTCGAGCGCGTGTTCGGCGCGCTCGGCGCCCGGCGCATCGATTACGCGGACCTGTACTTCCAGTACTCGCGCTCCGAGGGCTGGAGCCTGGAGGAGGGCATCGTCAAGACCGCGAGCTTCAACATCGAGCAGGGCGTCGGCGTGCGCGCGGTGAGCGGGGACAAGACCGCCTTCGCCTACTCGGACGAAATCAGCTTTGACGCACTTCAGGATGCCGCCAAGGCCACGCGCGCAATAGCTTCCGCCGGTCAGGGCCGGAAAACGAAAATCATCAGACGGGGAACCCCGGTAGCGTTATACAAGCCGCTCGATCCCATCGCCTCCCTCCCGTCGGAAGCCAAGGTGAAGCTGCTCGAGAAGCTCGAGAAGAAATGCCGCGCCCTCGACCCGCGCATCACGCAGGTGATGGCGAGCCTGGGCGGCGAGTACGAGGTGGTGCTGATCGCGCGCGCCGACGGCATGGCGGCCGACGTGCGGCCGCTCGTGCGCCTGTCGGTGCAGGTGATCGCCGAGCAGGACGGGCGGCGCGAGAGCGGCACCTCGGGGGGCGGCGGGCGCACCGACTACGCGCATTTCACCGACGCGGAGCTCGACCGCTACGCGCGCGCCGCCGTGTCGCAGGCGCTGACCAACCTCGAGGCGCGCGCCGCGCCTGCCGGCACCATGACGGTGGTGCTCGGGCCGGGCTGGCCGGGCGTGCTGCTGCACGAGGCGATCGGCCACGGCCTCGAAGGCGACTTCAACCGCAAGGGCAGCTCGGCCTTCTCCGGGCGCCTTGGCCAGCGCGTCGCCTCGCGCGGCGTCACGGTGGTCGACGACGGCACCATCCCGGGCCGGCGCGGCTCGCTCACCGTGGACGACGAGGGCACGCCGACGCAGCGCACCGTGCTCATCGAGGACGGCGTGCTGCGCGGCTACATGCAGGACAGCCTGAACGCGCGGCTGATGAAGATGCCGCTCACCGGCAACGCGCGGCGCGAGTCCTTCGCCCACCTCACCATGCCGAGGATGACCAACACCTACATGCTCGCCGGCCACCACGACCCGAAGGAGATCCTGAAGAGCGTGAAGAAGGGCATCTACGCCTCGAACTTCGGCGGCGGCCAGGTCGACATCACCAACGGCAAGTTCGTCTTCTCCGCGGCCGAGGCCTACATGATCGAGAACGGCAAGGTCACCTACCCGGTCAAGGGCGCGACGCTGATCGGCAACGGCCCCGACGCGCTCACGCGCGTCAGCATGATCGGCAACGACCTGCAGCTCGACTGGGGCATCGGCACCTGCGGCAAGGAAGGCCAGAGCGTGCCGGTGGGCGTGGGCCAGCCGACGCTCAAGATCGACGGCCTCACCGTGGGCGGCACTGCGTGAACGGGCTGCGGGCCTTTTTCGAGGCCTACGGAGATTCCTTCACCAAAGGGCCGGCGGCGATCGCCGCCTTCTACGCCGAGCCCTGCATGACCGCGCGCGCCGGCAACGTCCGGCTCAACGCCACTCGCCAGGACACGGAGACCTTCTTCGCGGGCGTCGATGCGAACTACCGCGAGCGCGGCTTCCGGCAGGGCGCCATCGTCTTCCTGATCGAGCAGTCGCTCGGCGCGAACAGCGCCATTGCGACCATCCAGTGGGCCTACAAGGACGCCGGCGGCAAGACGCTGTGGGAGTCGACCTTCTCCTACAACTTGTACAAGCTAGGCGGAGGCTGGCAGATCCTCCTGCAGACCATGCACGACCACGCCGCATGAGCGACATCCTCGCCGCGCGCATCCCCGACGGCGCGCTTCTCGCGCTGCCGCCGGACTACTCCCTGGTATCCATGGAGACCGTCCGCGCGCTCATCCGGCGCAGGGCGAAGAATCTCAGGCTTCTTGGCGTGCCCATCCTCGGCATGTCCGCCGACCTCCTCATCGGCGCGGGCTGCGTCGCGGAGGTCGAGACGAGCGCGGTCTCCCTCGGCGAGGCAGGCCTCGCGCCGCGGTTCATCGAAGCCGCGGAGACGGGCGAGATCGTGGTGCGCGACGCCACCTGCCCGGCCATCCACACCGCGCTGCAGGCCGCCGAGAAGGGCGTGCCTTACATGCCGTTACCCGGTGTCCTGGGTTCTGACCTGGTGAAATTCCGCCCGGACTGGAAAGTCGAGAACGACCTGCTCATCGTGCCGGCGCTCAGGCCCGATGTCGCGCTCTTCCACGCGCGCTGGGCGGATGAGGCGGGCAATGTCTGGGTCGGCCGCCGGCGCGAGCTCGCCACGGTCGCGCACGCGGCGAAGCAGGCCTTCGTCACCTTCGAGGAGCTGCGCAAGGGCGACATGCTCGAGGACGAGCTGCTCGCCCCTGGGGTGATCTCCAGCACCTACATCACCGGCATTGCGCAGGCGCCGCGGGGCGCATGGCCGCTCGGCGTCGCCGGCGTGTACGGCGTGGACGACGCGCACCTCTCCCTCTATGCCAAGGCCGCGAAGACGCGCGAAGGCTTCCAGCGCTACCTGGACGAATGGGTCCTTACGCCAAGGAAGAGCTTCTCGCCTGCGTAATCGCGCGGCTGGTGGAAGGCTCCCGCCACGCGGCGATCGGAGCCTCGTCGCCCATACCGGCTTCTGGTTGTTATTTATCCCGAATCACTAACCCACAACTGCGTGTTTCTTTGCAGCAGCGCCGCGCCGCGAATCCCTTCACCGAAGGCTCGCGCGAGCTCTTCGACCTGGCGGGGCAGGGGCGGATCGATACCTTCTTCCTCGGCGGCGCGCAGATCGACGGCACCGGCGCCATCAACCTGGTGCGCGCCGAGGGGCGGCGCTTTCCCGGCTCCTTCGGCTCCGCCTTCATGTACCCGATGGTCCCGGGCACGATCCTCTTCCGCGAGGAGCACTCGCGCCGCACGCTGGTGCCCAAGGTCGAGTTCGTCTCGGCGCGCGGCACGCCGCGGGCGCTGCTCACCGGCAAGGCGCTTTTCTCCTGGCAGAAGGAGAAGAAGCGGTTCCGGCTGGAAAGTTTCCATCATTCGACAAAACAGGAAGTCGCGGAGCTGACCGGGTTCGAGTACGACGTTTCCCCCGACGTGAAGGAGACCCCGCCGCCCACCGACGAGGAGCTGTCGCTGCTGCGCGGCCCGGTGGCGAAGCAGGTGGCCCCCGACTATCCGGAGTTCGCCCGGCGGGTTTGGGGTCTATCATAGAAAAAATGCAGGAGTACAACCGCGTCGCCAGCTCGGTGGGCAACATCGTCCACCTCGAGCACTTCAACGTCATCCACGACGACCAGCGCCTCGCCACGCTCTTCTACATCGTCGGGCTGGGCGGCACGCGCGACCCGTACCTCTTTCCGGGCCTCGACAACATGTGGGTCAACTTCGGCCGCACGCAGGCGCACCTGCCGAGCCGCGGGCCGAAGCCGAAGCCCGAAGTGCTGCGCGGCACGATCGGCCTCGTGGTTCCGGACCTGGAGGCGCTCAAGACCCGCCTGCAGTTCGTCGCCTCCGAGCTCAAGCGCGTCGCGCCCGCGGCGCAGACGAAGTTCGCCTGGCGCGAGAAGGACGGCGCCGTCGAGGCGACCTGCCCGTGGGGCAACCGCGTGCGCTGCCACGCGCCCTCCGCCGAGCTCGGCCGCATCGACCTGGGGCTCGCCTACGTCGACTTCGACGTGCCGCCCGGCAGCGCCGGGGGCATCGCGCGCTTCTACAACGACGTGATGCTCGCGCCCTCGAAAACCGAAGGAGCGAGGGCGGTCGTGAGCGTCGGCCGCCACCAGCGCCTCATGTTCACCGAATGCTCTTCACAAATTCCTGAATACGACGGCCACCACGTCCAAGTCTACATCGCCGACTTCGGCAAGCCCTACGAGTGGCTGAAGGCGCGCGATCTCATCACCATGGAGACCGACGCGAACGAGTGGCGCTTCCAGTGGATCGTCGACCCGCAGGACGGCCGCAAGCTCTTCCAGATCGAGCACGAGGTGCGCAGCATGAAGCACCCGCTCTTCAACCGCCCGCTCGTCAACCGCAACCACGGCGTCACCAACATGAACTACGCGCCGGGGCAGGATGCCTTCCGCGGCACGTACTAAGACCAAGCGAGCGGTACGAAAAGGCCGCCGCCACCATCACGGCGTCTATGTCGTCGAGCTCTCGCGCGGCGTGCTCTACGAGCGCAAGTTCCAGAAGGCGAATCCCTACTACAACCCCGACAAGCCCTGCGTCTACGTCGGCATGACCGGCCTCGACCCCGATGTGCGCTTCGACAAGCACAAGGCCGGCATCCAGTCGAACCGCTATGTGCGCAAGTACGGCGTGCGCCTGCTGCCGGGACTCTACGCGGCGTACAACCCGATGCCCTACGACGCGGCGCGCGACATGGAGGTCGAGCTCGCCATCGCCCTGCGCGAGCAGGGCTTCGGCGTCTGGCAGGGCTAAATGGGGACGTACCCGGACGTACCCCATTTAATTCTCCTTAGGCCGCGCTGCGATGGCCGGGTCTCTTCTCGCCCTCTGGCTCGTCCGCCACGGCGGCGTCGACCACGTCGGGCGCGAGCTCGTCGGCGAGGAACCCGCCCGACTGGTGGCGCCAGAGCTTCTCGTAGTGCCCGCCCAGGCGCAGCAGCTCGCCATGCGTGCCCGTCTCCACGATCTTCCCGTGCTCGAGGACGATCAGGCGGTCCATGCGCGCGATGGTCGAGAGCCGGTGCGCGATGGCGATCACCGTCTTGCCTTCCATGAGGTCGAGGAGCTGCTCCTGGATGGCGAGCTCGACCTCGCTGTCGAGCGCCGAGGTGGCCTCGTCGAGCACCAGGATCGGGGCGTCTTTCAGGATGACCCGGGCCAGGGCGACGCGCTGGCGCTGGCCGCCGGAGAGCTTCACGCCGCGCTCGCCGACGTGCGCCGCGTAGCCGGTGTTGCCTTTCCAGTCCCGCAGTCCCAGGACGAATTCATGGGCCTGCGCCTGCCGCGCCGCCGCCTCGACCTGCGCGTCGGTGGCGGAGGGGCGCCCGTAGCGGATGTTGGCCGCGATCGAGCGGTGCAGGAGGGAGGTGTCCTGCGTCACCATGCCGATCGCCGCGCGCAGGCTTTCCTGCGTCACATGGGCGATGTCCTGGTCATCGACGAGAATCTTTCCTGATTCGACGTCGTAAAAGCGCAGCAGGAGGTTGACCAGCGTCGATTTGCCGGCGCCCGAGCGGCCGACCAGGCCGACTCTTTCTCCAGGGTTTATTCTCAATGTCAGACAATCGAGTACGGGCGGGGCATCCTTGCGGCCGTAGCCGAAGGTCACGTTCTCGAAGCGCACCTCGCCGCGCGAGACTTCCAGGGGCCTCGCGCCGGGCTTGTCGACGCCCTCGTGCGGCACGGCGATGGTCTGCATGCCTTCCTGCACCACGCCGATGTTCTCGAAGATGCCCGCCACCTCCCAGCTCACCCAGCCGGCGACGTTGGTGATCTGCCAGGCGAGCGGCAGCGCGGTCGCCACCACCCCGGCGCTCACCGCGCCCGCCGCCCACAGCCAGATGCCGATCGACGCGGTGGAAACGAGCAAAGCCGCGTTCATCGCCGTCAGACAGAACATGAACTTGGTGATGAGGCGCATGTGGCGCGCCATCGCGCCCTGGTGCGCGTCGACCGTCTCGCGCACCCACGCGTCCTCGTCGCGCAGCCGCGCGAAGAGCTTCACCGTCAGGATGTTGGTGTAGCTGTCCACCACCCGCGCCATCACCAGCGAGCGCGCCTCCGAGCTCGCGCGCGCGAGGTCGCGCATCCGCGGCACGAAGCGGCGCAGGAAGAAGAAGTAGCCGACGAACCAGACCGCTGTGGGGATCGCCAGGCGCCAGTCCGATACCGCCATCAGCGCGAGCGCCATCAGCCCGAACGAGCCGATGTACCAGATCGCCCGGATGCTCGCCATGACGCTCTCGCGCAGCGCGTGCGCGGTCTGCATGACGCGGTTGGCGATGCGCCCAGCGAAGTCGTTCTGGAAGAACGGCCAGCTCTGGCGCACCACGTGCCAGTGGCTCTGCCAGCGAATGAGATTGGTGACGCCCGGGATCAGCGCGTTGTGCCGGATGGCGATATCGAGCAGCAGCACCATCGGCCGGGCGATCAGCACCAGCACCACCATCCCCGCGAGCAGCGGCCACTGCTCCATGAGCGCCGCCCTGCGGTCCGCCGCCTCCATCAGCGACACCAGCCGCCCGATGAAGAGCGGAATCACCGTGTCGAGCAGCGCCACCCCCAGGCTCGCCGCGAACATGGCCGCGTACCAGCCTTTCGTCTGCCGGACGAAATGCCAATAGAACGCAGCCAGACCCGCCGGAGGCGAACCCGGTCCGGGACTTGCCGTCCCGCGGATGCTGGATTGGAAAAGTTTCAAGGACTTTCTTTCTGCGTCGGCGGTACCGATTTTCGCATGTCCGCCTGTGCGGCGCTGCTGTCGCCGGAATCCGACAACAGGAATGGAAGCGTTCGGGGTTACGCTCTGTTTACCGCCGTATCGGTACTAACGAGGAGAGAAAGAAATGGTTGTCACGCAATCGCAGATCGACCAGCAGGTGTTCAGCCTCTACGACGAGTACTGCCACGGCCGCATCGACCGGCGCGAGTTCCTGGCGAGGGCGGGCGCGCTCGGAGCGGCAGGCCTGGCGATGGCGTACGGGCTGATGCCGAACTACGCGCGGGCGCAGACGATCTCGTTCACCGATCCGCGGATCAAGGCGCAGTACGTGAGCTATCCGTCGCCGGGCGGAAATGCACCGACGATCCGGGGATATCTGGTGATGCCGGCGGGGCAGGGACCGTGGCCGGCGGTGATCGTGATCCACGAGAATCGCGGCCTGAATCCGTACATCGAGGACGTGGCGAGGCGCGCGGCGGTGGCGGGCTTCCTGGCGC
>Ga0209705_10001103_pt1 | contig 14284 bp, 9 predicted proteins | sample PPLLaktember2015_5_FD_187262 | JGI IMG/M metagenome (GOLD analysis project Ga0209705, IMG submission 187262) | Freshwater sediment microbial communities from Prairie Pothole Lake near Jamestown, North Dakota, USA - PPLs Lake P8 Core (1) Depth... | ecosystem: Environmental > Aquatic > Freshwater... | reverse complement strand
CTTGTCCAGCACCACGGTGTCAATCTCGCGCAGGTGCTCGAGCGCCTCGGCGTTGCGAAACAGCACGCCGGCCTGTGCACCGCGCCCCATCGCGACCGTCATCGACATCGGCGTGGCGAGCCCGAGCGCACAAGGGCACGCGATGATTACCGTGCTCACGGCCACGACGACCGCGTAAGCGAGCCGCGGCTCCGGCCCGAAGAACCACCACGCAATGGCCGCAACCGCCGCGACCGCCACGACCGCCGGCACGAACCAGGCTGAGACGCGATCCGCGAGCGCCTGCACCGGCGCCCGGCTGCGCTGGGCTTCGGCCACGGTCTGCACGATGCGCGCCAGCAGGGTCTCGGCTCCGACGCGCTCCGCCCGCATCACGAACGAAGCGACGCCATTGACGGCGCCGCCCACGACGGCATCGCCGGGTGCCTTAGCCACGGGCAGCGACTCGCCGGTGATCATCGACTCGTCCACGGCTCCCCGACCTTCGAGCACGACGCCGTCCACCGGAACCTTTTCGCCCGGCCGCACACGCAGCCGGTCGCCGGCCCGGATGTCCTGCAATGGCACCACCGCTTCGACACCATCCTCGCCGAGGCGCAGGGCCTCCTTCGGCGTCAGGTCGAGCAGCGCGCGCAGGGCGGCGCCGGTACGGTGCCGGGCGCGCAGTTCGAGCACCTGCCCGAGCAGCACGAGCGTCACGATCATCGCGGCGGACTCGTAATACAGCGCACCGTGCTGGCCATGCTGCAGCGAATCGGGCAACAGCGCTGGCGCGATCGTCGCCACGACGCTGAATCCGTACGCGACGCCGACGCCGAGGCCGATCAGCGTGAACATGTTGAGCTGGCGCGTCGCCAGCGAGCGCCAGCCGCGCGCGAGCAGCGGCCAGCCGCACCACAGGACGACCGGGGTCGCGAGCGCGAACTGCACCCATGGCAGGCCGGCGCCAGCCAGCGCGGTCGGCAGCAGGCCGCCCATGCCGGCCATTGCGTACAGGACCAGCGGCACCGTGAGTGCGAGCGCAATCCAGAAGCGCCGCCGCATGTCGCGCAGCTCAGGATCCTCGCCAGCATCCGCGACCGGCAGCGCGGACTCGAGGGCCATGCCGCATTTCGGGCAGCTGCCCGGCACGTCACTCTCGACGCCCGGGCACATTGGGCAGAAATAGGCCGCGGTGACCGCGGCACGCGCGACCGCAGGACCGTCCGACGCGCCGGCAGCCGCCGCACCGTGACAGCATTCATGCTTTGCCACAGGCGCCGGCGCAACGACCACCTCAGGCGCATGGCAGCAGTCGCCAGTCGCAGGCTTCGGCTCGGCCTTGGACGGTGCGTGACAGCAATCCCCGGTTGGATTGGTTTCGTTCATGCGGGGATTTTACGCCTTCGGCAGCCGCCAGCCGTTCACGATCAGGTAGAGGGACGGAATGATGACCAGCGTCAGGATGGTCGCCGACACCATCCCGCCCACCATCGGCGCCGCGATCCGCCGCATCACCTCGGAACCCGTGCCCGTTCCCCACATGATCGGCAGGAGACCGACGATCACCGTGATCACCGTCATCAGCTTCGGTCGCAGTCGCAGCAACGCACCCTCGACGATCGCTTCGCGCAGCTCGACGCGTGTCGGCTGGCGGCCCGCCTGTGCCGCGCCATCGCGTCGCACCTTCCACGCGTGCTCGAGGTACATCACCATCACGACGCCGGTCTCCGCGGCCACGCCGGCGAGCGCGATGAAGCCGACCACGGCCGCGATCGAGAGGTCGTAGTCCAGCAGGTAGAGCAGCCAGACGCCGCCCACCAGCGCGAACGGCAGCGTGCCGAGGATCAGCATGACGTCGCGCGCATTGCGGAAGTTCAGGTAGAGCAGCAGCACGATGATCGCGAGCGTGAGCGGCACGACCACCTTCAGGCGCTCCGCGGCGCGTTCGAGGTACTCGTATTGGCCCGACCACCCCAGGCTGTACCCGGCTGGCAGCTCGAGCTCAGCGGCGACCCGTGCCTTGGCCTCGTTGACGTAGCCGCCGAGATCACGACCCTGCAGGTCTACGAATACCCACCCGGATGGTCGCGCATTCTCGCTGCGGATCATCGCTGGGCCGTCGGCAACTGCCACGTGCGCGACGTCCGCCAGAGTGATGTTCGCGCCCGTCGGCGTCACGATCGGCAACGCTCGCAGCGTGTCCGGCGAGTCGCGAAAGTCCTGCGGGTAGCGCAGGTTGATCGGGTACCGCTCGAGCCGTTCGACCGTGTAGCTCACCGTCATGCCGCCGACGGCGCTCGACACGACGTCCTGCACGTCCTTGACGTTCAGCCCGTAGCGCGCCGCGGCGACGCGGTCGATGTCCACGTCGAGATAGCGCCCCGTCGCCGTGCGCTCGGCGTAGACCGAAGTCGTTCCGGGTACGTCGCGCAGGATCGCCTCGATCCGGCGCCCGAGCCGCTCGATGACGGCAAGGTCCGGTCCCATGACCTTGATGCCGACCGGCGTCCGGATGCCGGTCGCGAGCATGTCGATGCGCGTCTTGATCGGGTAACCCCACGCGTTCGACAGTCCCGGGAACTTCACCAGTGCATCGAGCTCGGCCTTGAGCTTCTCCGGCGTCATGCCCGGCCGCCACTGGTCGCGCGGCTTCAGCATCACCGTGGTCTCGAACATTTCCATCGGTGCGGGATCGGTCGCCGACTCGGCGCGACCCGCCTTGCCGAAGACGCGCTCGACCTCGGGCACCGTCTTGATCAGCCGGTCGGTCTGCTGCAACAGCGCCCGCGCCGCGTCGGCCGACAGGCCGGGAAGCGTCGTCGGCATGTAGAGGAAGTCGCCTTCATCCAGCTCGGGCATGAACTCCGTGCCGAGCTGCGACGCGGGCCACAGCGTCAACGCGACCAGCAGTGTCGCGGCGAGGGTCACCGTCCAGGGCGCCTTGAGCGCAATCTCGAGGAACGGCCGGTACGCGGCCATCGTCGCCCGGTTGACCGGATTGGCCGCCTCGGGTCGGATGTTGCCGCGCACCAGCCAGTAGATCAGCACCGGCACCAGCGTGATCGACAGCAGCGATGCCCAGACCATCGCGTAGGTCTTCGTGTAGGCGAGCGGCGCGAACAGCCGTCCTTCCTGCGCTTCGAGCGTGAACACCGGCAGGAACGACAGCGCCACGATCATCAGCGAGAAGAACAGCGACGGCCCGACCTCGCGGCAGCCCTGGTAGATCGCTTCCATGCGGTCGGCTTCGGCCACCGTGCCGTGCTCGAGCTTCTTGTGCACGTTCTCGGTCATCACGATCGCCGCATCCACCAGCGTGCCGATCGCGATCGCGATGCCGCCGAGCGACATGATGTTCGCGTTGATACCCTGCAGCCGCATGACGATAAACGCGGCCAGCACCGCGATCGGCGTCACGATGACGACGATCAGGCCGGAGCGGATGTGAAACAGGAACACGAAGCAGACGAGCGCCACGACGAGGAACTCGTCGAGCAGTTTGCGGTTCAGGTTGTCCACGGCGCGCTGGATCAGCGAGGAGCGGTCGTAGGTCGTGACCACCTCGACGCCTGCCGGCAGGCCAGCGCCCAGCTCGTCGAGCTTCGCCGCGACTCGCGCGATCGTGTCACGCGCGTTCTCGCCGTTGCGCATGATGACGACGCCGCCGACGGCCTCGCCTTCGCCGTCGAGTTCGCCGATGCCGCGGCGCATTTCCGGGCCCATGCGCACCTCGGCGACGTCGCGCAGCAGCACCGGCGTGCCGTCCTTCGTCGCCATGAGGGGAATGCGCTCGAGATCCTCGATGCTCTGCACGTAGCCCGTGACGCGCACCATGTACTCCGCCTCGGCCATCTCGACGACCGCGCCGCCCGACTCCTGGTTGCCGGCGCGGATCGCCTGCTCGACCATCATCAACGGGATACCGAAGCCGCGCAGTCGCAGTGGATCGACCACGACCTGGTATTGCTTGACCATGCCGCCGATCGTGGCCACCTCGGCCACGCCGTCGAGCGCCTGCAGCTCGAATTTCAGGAACCAGTCCTGGATGGAGCGCAGCTGCGCGAGGTCGTGCTGCCCGCTGCGATCGACGAGCGCGTACTGGTAGATCCAGCCCACGCCGGTCGCGTCGGGGCCAAGTGCCGGCCGGACGCCCTCCGGCAGGCGCGCCGTGGCCTGGCTCAGGTACTCGAGCACTCGCGAACGCGCCCAGTAAGGGTCCGTGCCATCGGCGAACAGCACGTTGACGAACGAGTCGCCGTAGAACGAGTACCCGCGCACCGCGGTCGCTCCAGGTACCGACAGCAGCGCGGTCGTGAGCGGGTACGTGACCTGATCCTCGACCAGCCGCGGCGCCTGACCCGGGTAGGTGGTGCGCACGATGACCTGAACGTCCGAGAGGTCGGGCAAGGCGTCCACGGGTGTGCGCAGGTACGAATACACGCCCGTCGCGGTCAGCATCGCCGCGACCAGCAGCACGACGGCGCGATTCTCGAGCGAGGCGCGGATGATCGCGTTGATCACGGCGTCACCGACTCTTCACCGAGCCGCCCGAACCCCGAGCGCAGGTTCGCCTCGGAATCGAGCAGGAACTGGCCGGCGACGACAACCTGCTCGCCGGCCGCGAGTCCCTCCAGGATGGCGACGCGGTCGCCGCTCTCCGCACCGGCCACGACGCGCCGCGGGGCGAAACGGCCCCCACCGAGAGCGATCAGGACGCGGTCCTCGGCGCCGCCGCGAATAAGTGCATTGCGCGGGATCGTCACGGCATCGGCGCCCGCCTCGCCGAGCAGCGTGACGTTGGCGAGCATGTTGGCGCGGATCCCTGCATCGGGCTGCTCGAGCACGATGCGCGCGCGCACCGTCCGCGTCTCCATGTTGAGTTCTGGATACACGTGCTGCACGCGGCCCTCGAGCGTCTTCCCGGGCAGCGACGGAAATCGCAGCTCGGCTACAGTGCCCGGGGTGACCCAGCCCGCCTGCGACTCCGGCACTTCAGCGATGACCCAGAGGCTGCCGAGCTCGGTGATCGTCATCGCCATCATGTCCGGCGTGACCATCGCGCCCTCGCGGATCGCGAGTTCCGTGATGACACCCGCCACCGGCGCATGGAACGGCACACGACCCGAGGCCCGGCCGGAGCTCGCGAGCCGCAGCACCGTCCCGGAATCCAGTCCGAGCGCTCGCAGCCGGTCGCGCGAGGCTGCAACGAGATCGTCGTTGCCGATCCGGATTGCATCGAGATACTCCTGTTGCGCGCTCTCGAGCATCGGCGAGTACACGGTAAACAGCAGCTGCCCGGCGCTGACGGTCTCGCCCATGGCGCGAACCGAGAGGCCCTCGATCCAGCCATCGGCGCGCGGCCGCACTTGCCGGACACGGCGGTCGTCGAAGCTGACGAAACCGACGGTCTGCGCACGACGCGGCAGCGCGGCGAGAGTGGCCGCTTCGCTGCGGACGCCAAGGTTGTTGATCACTGCCGGCGAAATCCGCACTTCCGGGCCTGTGGCATCGGCATAGACGGGTATGTAGTCCATGCCCATCTCGTCCTTGCGCGGCGTCGGGGACGTGCGTTGCGGATCATGGGGATGCCGATAGTAGCTCGGCTCGCCTTGCGCGCCCGACGGTCCCGCATCCACCGCAGCAGCGGGCTCCGGCTCGACCTTGACGAGAGCCATTCCGCAGATCGGACACTCACTCGGCTCGTTGCGCACGACGTCCGGATGCATCGGGCAGCGATAGAGCGGATCGGTGTGCTTGAGCGCGTGCTCGGCGGCGGTTTCGCCCGCCGCAGCCGGCGCCGCAGGTGGCTCCTTTGCGCAGCCGCTTAGCACCATCACTGCCACCGCCAGCATTACGATGCCGCCGCGCACGCGTAGGCACGCGTCCGCCAACCACTGTTCACTGTTCACTTTCAGCCCCTCCGACGAGGTAGTCGACGTCGTACTGGGCCTGCGAGCGGTCCGCGACCAGCCGCAGGTGCTTGAGCCAGGTTTCGAGCGCGACCCGGCGGGCGGCGATCACCTCGTCCACCATGACCCGATTGGCACGAAAGGCGAGCAAGGCCGCCTGGACCGACTGCTCGGCCAGTGGCACCAGCTCGCTCTCGTAGAAACGCTCGAGCTCGGCGGTGCGCGCGGCGATCGCCCACGCTTCGGCCAGCATCGCCTGCATCTCGCGCTGGTGATCGTCGTGCATCTCGTGCAGTCCGCGCGCGTCGGCGCGTGCCGCGGCCACCTCCCGGTCCTGCCGGTTCGCGCGGAACAGCGGCAGGTCCACCGTCACCATGGCGCTCAGCATGTCGGGCCGGGACTCGCCGTCCATGCTCCCACTGCGCAGGCCGTAGCTCATGTCGAGCATCCAGCCCGGCCTGTAGCGCTGCTTGGCGAGATCGACGCCTGTTTGCGCAGCGTCGATGCGCCGCTCGAAGTCCACTTGCGCGGGGTGGCGCAGCACTCGCGGCTCGAGCGCGGCGAGCGGCTCGAGTTCGCTGCGCGCCGGTAGCGTGAACGGCCCGGCGCTGGCCGCCGCATCCTCGCCGATCCAGCGGCCGAGCTGGGCGCGGCGCATTGCTGCGTCCCGCTCGAGATCGAGCTGCTGCTCGCGCAGCATCGCGATGTCGAGCCCGGCGCGCAGCAGGTCGAGCTGCGTCCCCTCCCCCGACGCATAGCGCGCGCGCGCGGCGGCGCGCATCTGCTCGACCCAGTCGGTCTGCGTGTCCAGCAACTCACGGGCGCGCGCGACGTAGGCGAGTTCCGCCCAGACTCGCCGGACCTCTCGACGGACGATGAGCCGGCGGTCCGCCGCGACCGCTTCCGCGGCCGCAGCGGACTCTTCCATGCGTTGCCGGGCCAGCTCGCGCGTACGCCCGCCGGGGAACTCCTGGCTGACGCCGACCTCGAGCATCGTCATGTCCTCGTCGTCCAGGCTGAACGAATCCACCGGTACGTTGACGGCCCCGAATCTGAGCTTCGGATCCATCAGCTGTCCCTCAGCGATGGCACGCTCGCGCATCGAGAACGCTTCCGCCTCGAGTTGCCGCAACATGGAGTCGCGCTCGATCGCGACACGTTCTGCGTCCGCGAGCGTCACGCCCGCAGCACCGGCTGGCGGCGCCACGCAACAGAGGATCAACACGAGCAGGCGAGCGCCGCGCGCGATGACCTGCAAATCATCATTGGACATGACCAACCTCCCGGAGACATAGGCGGGAAAGATCGCTTCAGGGCGCGATCGGAGGTCGGTCTACTCGATGAATCGACAGTAGCTGATGGACAACGAGCGATGAGGTCGCGGATCCGGGCGATCCGCCTGCGTCGCGGCCAGGCTGCACGGCGCCTCGAGCAGCCCCGCGAGCGGAGTCACTGCAGAGGTGGGCAGCACGGCCATGCTTGCAAAGCGCGCGTCGACGCCCGGCTCGTGCGGATACGCGCACTGCCCGCCGTCGTCGCAGTGCCCCGCAGCCGTAGCACCGCCGGATGGCGGACAATACGGGCAGTGTTCGTGATTCGCGTCGTCTGCCTGAAGGTGGGCTGGCGAATCTGCCCCGGCCTGGTGGCTGCCCGCATGGTCGACCGGCACTGCTGCGGCGACGTCCGCGGCTGTCTGGTGGGCACCGATGCAGGGCATTGCAGCCAGTTGCAGCCAGACCAGACCGAAGAGCGGCAGCAGCGCCCTTGCGAACCGGCGCTGCCGGTGCCTGATCCAGTACAAGCCAGCGTACATCAGGTGAAGCTAGCGCCGGAGGCGCGGGATTGCAAGGAAACAGGTCCCCGGAGTAGTGTGCGGCCGGAGAAGAAGAACCTCCGCCACTGCATGGAGTAGCCCAAGTGAAGCGAAATCAACGCCTGCTCGCGGCCCTGGTTGCCGTCGGTGCATCCCTGCTTGCCGGGTGTGCGACGACGTCCGCGCCACGAGGCCCGGCTGAATGGGATGGCCTCGTGCGCCAATCGGGTACGCGCCTCGATGCCGTCTTCCTCAAGCCGGGCGCGCAGATCGGCGCGTTCGAAAGCGTACTCCTCGATCCGGTGTCGGTGAGCTTCGCCAGCAATTGGGACCCGAACCGGGGCACCCGCAGCGTCGGCCGGCTGAACGCCGCCGACATCGCGGGCATCAAGGAGGATCTTGCCGGGCTGTTCCAGGAAACCTTCCGCGCCGAACTCGGCCGGGGCGGCTTCAAGCTCGTCGAAGAGCCGGGACCGCAGACGCTGCGGGCCACGGCTGCAATCATCGACCTGTACGTGACCGCCCCGGACGCGATGAGCCCGGGCCGGACTCGTGTCTACACGGCCAACACGGGGCGCATGACGCTGGTCATCGAATTGCGCGACTCGATCACCGGCGAAATCCTCGCGCGCGCCGTCGATCAGCAGAGCGGCCGCGGCACCGGCATGTGGACGGTCACCAACAGCGTAATGAACACGGCCGACGCGCGCCGCGCGATCGGCATCTGGGCCTCGAGCCTGCGTCGCGCCATGGAAGACGTCTACCCGCAGGCCCGGTGAGGCGCGAACGCGCGGCAGCGTCAGAGCATTTCGTTCAGCGTGACGCCCAGGCCGATCGTGGTCTGGTTCCAGTCGTAGTCGATCATGCTCTCTCCGTAGCCGGAGAACACCTGGAAGTGGGCACGCAGCGGCCCCAGCAAGGGCCGGGAAGTCCACGAGAACTGCGCCGCGCCCTTGCCCGTGTCCAGGTTGCCGCGGCCCATCAACGTGAACGTGTTGTCCCGCCAGCGGTACAGGGCCGTGACCTGCCCGTGCCCCAGATAATCGGTGATGTCCGGATTGTCGTCCTCGTAGTTCGACGGCTCGATGCGCGTCCACGCTCGCGCGACGATGGCAAAGTCGTCGCGCTCGATGCCCGCCTCGACGAACAGCCGGTCCCAGCTGCGCGAAATCGGGTCGGCTCGCCCGTTGGACTGGTGCGTGTAACCGAAATTGAGCACGTTCCAGCGGAAGCTGCCCAGTTCCACGCCCGGCCGATAGCTGCCGAACAGTTCCGGCATGTAGTTCGTCTCGCGGAACGGCCGCGAGATGTCCTCGCTGTAGAGCTGCCACTGGCTCTGCTGCGTGTACGCGAACCACAGGCCCCAGCGGCGATCGTCCGTGGTGAGCAGCCGTCCCTTGAAGCTGAGCTGGAACTTCGCTTCGACCGCGTCGAAGTCGCCCTCTTCCGCGAATGCGTCAAACAGCGGCTCGTAGGGCGCGTTATTGACGTCGTCCGTGTAGCGGGCAAACAGCAGGTAATTCGGCTGGTACAGCCGGACGTAGGCCGCCCTCGAGTCGGGGGCGAAGCCCCAGGCCGCGTCGAGCAACGATGGCGCCGGCGCCGCAGACGGCGCCACGGCCGGCACAACCTGGTCCGCCGGATGCGCCAATGGCGATTTCGCTTGCCCAGCCGGACCGCGCGCCATACTGCCGATCTCGCGATCGAAGCACGCCAGCCGCTCGGCATCGTCGGCGATCGCGACGCAGGATTCGCCGGGCGTGCCGGCGACCGCGGGAACCGCGGCCGCGAACACGCCGGCGACTAGACCGAGCCCCCACTCGCGCAGGGGTCCGGGCTGCAGACGCATGGTCAACTGCTGGCCGTCAGAGGTTCAGCGTCGTGACGCGCGCGCCATCGATCGAAACGCCGGCCATCAGACCGCGGTTCGACAACACGTAGCCGATGACCGGCTGCTGTGCCGTGGCGGAGGTCATCTGCGCGCTCGCACCGACCGTCAGCAGCGTGACGGAGGCATCGGCGCCGACCGTCCAGCCGCGACTGTTCTGGAAGTTCGCAAGCGCGTCCTTCGTCATGAACAGCAGGAACATCGCCGTGGACTGCGCGCCGGCCTGAAGGCCGAACGAGCCACTCGTGGTGGCGTGGTAGCTCACGGTCTTGCCGCCGACGCGCAGTGCGCCGTCGCCGCGGGAGGCGCCGACGATGAAGCCGGCTTCGAGCACCGACGGGAATACCAGCACGCCCTGGGCGCGGCCGACCAGGTCCCGCGATCCCGGCACCTGCCGGTACAACTCGCCGAGCGCCGCATCGACCGTCGTATCGATGCTCTTGCGCCTCGCCGCGGGGTCGCTCGAGCCGCCACTGGTCGTGGTGCAGCCGGAAGCGAACACCATCAGTGCGGCCAGCGAAGCGACGAATATTCTCTTGTTCATAAAGCGATCCTCGATTGCATTTGGAACGTCAGGACTTGGGATTCGACTCGGGCGATGGCGCCTTCAGCATCCGGATACCGAGGAAGGCCATCGCAACCGAAATCAACGGGCTCAGGATGTTGAAGAACGTGAATGGAGCATAAGCCACGGTCGCCACGCCGAGCGTGGCGGCCATGAAGGCGCCGCAGCTGTTCCACGGAATCAGCGCCGAGGTCACCGTCGCCGAATCTCCGAGCGACCGCGACAGCACCACCGGCGCGAGACCGCGCTTCTGGAAGGCGCCCTTGAACATCCGGCCGGGCAGCACGATGGCGATGTACTGGTCGGCGGTCACGGCGTTGGTGACGACCGTCGAGCCGACGGTGGCGGCCACGAGGCTGCCGTTCGACTTGACGGCAGCCAGCACCGGCGCGATCAGGCGCTCGATGGCGCCGGCCTTCTCGACCACTCCGCCGAAGGCGAGCGCCACGATGATCAGCCAGATGGTGTCGAGCATGCGCTCCATGCCGCCCCGAGAGGCCAGCATGTCGATCGCCTCGTAGCCCGTGGTGGACGTGTACCCGCTCGCCAGCGCCAGCCAGGCGCCCTTCAGCAGCGCCAGCGGTGTCGCGAGGTCGGGGTCCGCGGCGAACGCGATCACACGCTCAGGCGCCGTGACGACGGCGAGCACCGCACCGGCGAGCGCACCCATCATGATCGTCGTGAACGGCGGGAAGCGCAGCACCGCCAGCACGATCACGACCAGGAGCGGCAGGAAGTGCACCAGCGAGACGTCGAACGTCGTGCGGATGCTTTCCAGCTTCTCGGTGGCGTCGAAGTCACCGGGGGAACCCATGAAGAAGAAGATCAGCAGCGTGATCCCGAGCGCCGGGATCGACGTCCACAGCACCTCGCGCAGGTGCTGGTACAGTTCCGCGCCGCCGACGGCGGCCGCGAGGTTGGCCGTGTCCGAGAGCGGCGAGGACTTGTCGCCGAAATAGGCCCCGGAGATGACGGCCCCGGCCGTGACGGCCGGGCTCAGCTCCATGTTGACGGCGATGCCGACGAGCCCGATGCCGATCGTCGCGGCCACCGTCCACGAGCTGCCGATGCTGAAGGCGATGATGGCGCAGAGGATCGCCGAGGTCATGTAGAAGTAATGCGGGCTCAGGATCTGCAGGCCGTAGTAGACCATCGCCATCAGCGTGCCGCTCATCGCCCAGGCGCCCGTCAGCGCGCCGACCGCGAACAGGATGAAGATCGCACTGACACCGGTCGTGACGCTCGCGACCGCAGCGTCGCGCAGCTGCTCCGCCGTGTAGCCCGCCCGCCGGCCGATGACCAGTGCGACGAGCGACGCCATCACCAGCGCGACCTGGTTCGGGCCCTTGGCGCCTTCGTCCCCGAACAGGTAGAACGACAAGCCGACCAGCACGATCAGAGCGACGATCGGAATCGCCGCTTCAGCCATCGTCAGCGGCCGTGTCGTGGCCGGCGCGGTCGGGGTCATTGTTATTGTCTCCCTGTCACTTGCGAGCGCGCTGCGCGGTACCCCGCGACGCGACGGCTACAGCAGCCGTCGCGTCGCGGGCACCGCAAAGGGATCAATCACCGCAAAGCAGGCGCATCCTGCGCTCGGCGCGGTCGAAATCAGCGTCCGTGGCCGCGTTGAGCAGCTGCTGCTTGGCGGCGTCACAGGCGTCGGCCTCGGCAATCTCGCTTCTCCCCGGGGCGGCCGCAGCCGCCGACGCGCAGCGCTCGTCCGGTGCGAGGCGGACGTTATTGAACTGGCCGCGCTCCACCGACACGCAGTCGCCTACCCGCAGCCCGGCCTGCTCCGTCACGATCCGGATCGTGTTCGTGCCGCCGATCAACACCGTGTATTCGAAGCCGGTCGATGACCCAGCCGCGCCCGCGACCCGACTGCCGACGGCTGCGCCACCGATACCGCGCAGCGCGCGATTGCTGCGCGACTGCCCGGAACCTGATGCGACGCCCAGCGCTCCGCCGACCAGCGTTCCGGCTGCCTGCGCGCCCTGGTTCTGCAGGTCGACCTGCCGCACGGCCGTGATGCGGCCGTAGTCGATCCGGGTCTGGGCCATGGCCTCGGTCGCCATGACGACGCTGCCCAGCATTGCGATCGAAGCGAGAATTCTCCAGCGAATATTCATGATCTGTGCTCCTGATAAGAAAGTTCTTTGTCGTCCGACGCTCACGCCGCGGATACGAGATCCAGCGACGTCATGGGGTTTCCGTCCGTCCGCAAGAATGCGGCCAACCGCTGCAGGCGCCGGCGCGCACGGTCCGCGCGCCCATTCTGACGGATCCCGCGCTTCCGGCACAATCCATGAATGGCGTCGCTCATGCCCAGCGCGGATCCGCGGTGAAGTTGATGGTGATCCAGGCCGCATCGATCGGCCGGTCCACGGCGCTCCAGATCCGCTGGCGCAGTCCGTCTTGCTCCGCCACAGTCTGCAGCTCGAAACGCGGGCCCACGACGATATTGACCTCGACCAGGTGCGAGCGGCCGACCTTCGCGACGTGCGTGGTATGGCTGCGGATGTCGTGCTCCTCGCGAATCGCCTGCATCGCAGCCTCGACGCGCCTCGTGATCGCGTCGTCCTCGCTGCTCATGTGCAGCAACTCGCGGACGTTGCGCCCCACGACGCCGAGCGGGATCGGCAGGAACAGCAGCGCGAGCACCGCGACCAGCGCGCTGTCCGCGTAACGAGCCCAGGCCGAGCGCAACGGATCCTCGAGCACGAAGAGAACGGCGAATCCAAGCAGCGTCACCAGGCTGAACGTCGCGTCGATCAGCCACTCGCGGGCGTCGTTGCGCAGCAACTGGGAACCGATCCGGCGTGCCATCCAGAGTTCGTAGGTGCCGACGGCGACGCAGATCAGTCCGCTGACGACCCCGAACCAGACTACGCTCGCCGCATCGACCTCCGAACCGCCCGCACGCAGTCCCTCGACACCATTGATGAACGCATACAGGCAGATGATCAGGACGAGCATCCCGTTGACGCTGTTGACCATCGGCTCGACGTGGGCGTAGCCGTACTGGAAGCGACGATCAGCCGGCCGGATCACGAGCCGCGCGGCTGTGAGGTACAGGACCGATCCGATCAGGCTGACCAGCGAGAAAACTCCGTTCAGGATCACGACATCGGACTCGATCGCGAGCCCCCAGGCGAGGCTGCCGAGCGCGATCACGACGACACAGACGAGCGAAAGGATCAGCGTGCGCTGCTCGAGCCTGCTCGATTCCTTCTTCAGGTCCATGGCCGCGATTTCACGCCCGGCCGCCCGGCGTCATCGTTGCGACCTGCACGCTAGAACGACTTGCGAACGGTCAGCCAGACCTCGGTCTTGCTGTAGGTCAGCGCCGGTATGTTGCTGTCCTCCCAGTCGTACTCGAAGGTCGGCCGCAGCGACCAGCCGGGCGCGAATCTCCATACCAGGCCGCCACCGACGTACCAGAGATCGTCCTCGCGGGCGAGCGACAGGTCGGGGTCGGTCGGGAAGTCGGGGCGCTCGTCGTTGAAGCTCTCGTTGGCGTATTCCCACCAGAGGAACAGATCCAGTGTGTCGGAAAACGAGTGATCGAACTCGCCGGTGACGCCCCAGATCGTGGCGTCGCCGTCGATTCGTCCCTGCGTGGCCCACTCCTGGCCCACACTACCGCCCAACCCGAACGAGGTACGGCCGTTTGCCAGCGAATGCGACCAGTTGACGGTCATCTCGGCGATGTCCCGCGTCCGGCTGCGCAGCGGCCCGCGAGGATACCGGCGTTCGCGGACCTCGCCGCCGATCGTGACGCGGTCGTTTGGCCCGAAGCCGAGGTCGTAGGCCGCGAACACGCCCCAGTCGTTGCGGTACCGACCATCGCCCCGGTAGCTCACCCGGCCGCGCATGCCGAAGCGCAGGCTGTCTTCGTCCACCGGCCGGCTAAGGTTGAAGTTCCAGCGCAGGTCGGAATCGTTGCGCCTCTCGGAGTCGTCGTACCATCGGAAGCGGTAATCCAGCGTGCCGTTGAAGGCATGCCGCTCCGTCAGGGCCGTGCTCCAGCCGCCGCCGACGCGGACCGGCAGGAACGTGTCGTAGTTGCCGCCACCCCCGAAAATATCAGTCGATTCAGTGCTGTTCTGTCGGTAATTGCCGACGCC
>Ga0209705_10001102_pt1 | contig 14285 bp, 14 predicted proteins | sample PPLLaktember2015_5_FD_187262 | JGI IMG/M metagenome (GOLD analysis project Ga0209705, IMG submission 187262) | Freshwater sediment microbial communities from Prairie Pothole Lake near Jamestown, North Dakota, USA - PPLs Lake P8 Core (1) Depth... | ecosystem: Environmental > Aquatic > Freshwater... | reverse complement strand
CCGGACGATGCAGCAGGATCATCTCGCGCAGCAGCGTGGACTTGCCCGAGCCGCTGCCGCCGATGAGCGCGAAGATCTCGCCGCGGCGCACCTCCAGGTCCAGGCCCGCATGCACCACCTGCTCGCCGAAGCGGGTCGACAGGTTGCGCACTTCGATGACGGTGTCGGCGTGCGCCATGTCACAGGTCCAGCACGCTGAACAGGACGGAGAACAGCGCGTCGGCCACGATCACGAGGAAGATCGCCTGCACCACGCTGCGCGTGGTGTGGCGGCCGACGCTGTCGGCGCCGCCGCGGGTGCGAAAGCCCTGGAAACAGCCGACCAGCACGATGATCAGCGCGAACACCGGCGCCTTGCCGATGCCGATCGCGTACGCCGTGACGCTCACCGCCTTGGTGAAGCGATCCAGGAAATCCTCGAAGCCCACGCCCAGCTGGGCGCGCGCCATGACCATGCCGCCGAACACGCCCAGCACGTCGGCGAAGAACGTCAGGAGCGGCAGCACCACCAGCAGCGCGAGAACTTTCGGCAGCACCAGCACCTCGAGGGGAGCGATGCCGAGGGTGCGCATGGCGTCGATCTCCTCGGTGACCGACATGGTGCCGATCTGCGCGGCATAGGCCGAGCCCGAGCGCCCGGCGACGATGATGGCCGTCATCAGCGGCGCGAATTCGCGCAGCATCGACAGGCCCACCAGGTCGGCGACGAAGATGTTGGCGCCAAACTGCCGCAGCTGGTCGGCGGCCTGGTAGGCGATGACCACGCCCATCAGGAACGAGAGCAGGCCGATGATCGGGAGCGCGTCGACGCCGGCGCTGCGGATGTTGTGCAGGATCGGCCGCCAGCGGATGCGCGCCGGCCGGGCGAGGCTGGCGGCGAGCGCGGCCGCGGTTTCGCCGATGAAACTGAATAGCGCGAACGCCTCTTCGAATGCCGTCACGGCCGCGCGGCCGATGCGTTCCAGGGTGCCAGGGACGGGCGGCTGGGACGGTGCGGCGTCGGGGGGCCGCTCGAGCAGCTCGAGCAATCCGGCAAAGCGGGGATCCCAGCCCTGCAGGCTTACGGCGTGGCCCTGCGCGCGCAGGCGCCGCAGCAGCGCGTGCAGCAGCCAGACGCCCACCGTGTCCAGGCGCTCGACGCCGGCGCCGTCCACCACGATCCCGGCTCGCGCAGGTACCGCCAGCGCAGCGAACTGCCGCTCGATCGCGCCGGTTCCCAACACGGTCCAGCAACCGGACAGCGCGAGCTCCCCGGGCGCCGGCTGGGCGAGCGCAGCAGGTGCGACCGACGGAGAATTCATGGGCAGCCTGCAGGCTGGACCCATTCCCCGCGCCGGTATGTACGGGACCGTACGAAGAAGGTCGTAGGGTGGGCCATGGGCCCACCGTACGGTCAGACGCCCGAGAGCCGGGCGTTGGCCAGGGTCAGGCGCTCGACCAGGATCTCCATGAAGGCGCGGTCGAACTTGTGGCGGCAGGTGTCGGAGGCCTGCGCGAGCTTGGCGGTGGGCACCGAGATGATCTTGGATTCGTCCATCACCGTGACGTCCGCGCCGCGCAGCTGCTCGTCCTTGGACAGATAGGCCATTTCGCCGAAGCACTCGCCGGTGTGCAGGATGTTGAGCAGCTTGCCTTTGCGCGTCACGCGCACCTGGCCATCGGCCAGCAGGCAAAAGAAGTTTCCCGGCTCGCCTTCCTTCATCAGGAGCTCCCCCGCTTGCGCGGTGCGCCAGTTGGAGATGCGCGCCACCTCCCACAGCTCGGCGTCGGTGAAGTTGCCGAAGAAGGGCAGCTTCCTTAGCGACTCGAACTTGTCGGAGTCGGCGAAGGCCTCCTTTTTCCCGCCCAGGCCTTCGTTCCTGAACACTTCGGCGAGCGCCAGCGAGAAGTCCTCCCAGCGCGCGTAGCGCTGCGCGAGGTCCTTGGCCATGGCGCGCTTGACGATGGCGTCGAGCGCCGCGGGGATCTGCGGGCGGTAGGACGAGGGCGGTTGCGGCTCGACGTTGGCGATCTGGTAGATGAGGCTGAAATTGTTGGTGGCCTGGAACGGCAGGCGCCCCGCGAGCAGCTGGTACAGGACCACGCCCAGGGAGTAGATGTCGGTGCGGTGGTCGAGCGCATGCTCCTTCACCTGCTCGGGCGACATGTAGGCGGGCGAGCCGATGGCGGTCACCTGCGTCACGTCGTCGCTGGCGATGAGCGCGGCGCCGAAGTCCGAGATCTTCACGTCGGTGTCGCCGGCGACCAGCAGGTTCGCCGGCTTCAGGTCCCGGTGCGTGATGCCCATCTTGTGCGCGAACTCCAGCGCCCGCGTGCACTTGAAGATGATCTCCACCACGCGGTCGATCGCCAGCAGGTCCTGCGCGTCGCCGTGGCGTTCCAGCGTACCGCCGGCCACGTACTCCATGACGATGTACTGCTGGCGGTCATCGGCCACCGCGTCGAAGATCTGGCAGATGTGCGGGTGCTGCAGCTTGCCCGCGAGTGAGGCTTCGGTGATGAACAGCTTGCGGTACAGCCGTCCCTTGTCCTGGTTCTGGAACGCTTCCGGCATCACCAGCTTGACGGCGACGTTGCGGTCCTTGAACGGGTCGTTGCACAGGTACACCACGCTCGTCGCGCCCCGCCCGATCTCCTTGAGCACCGGGTACTTGCCGATGCGCTCGGGCGCGGGAAGGGCGGCGGTGTCGCTCACGGCCGGTTGCGGCGCGCGCGTGCGCGCGCCACGGCGGCCCTGACGCGCCTTGGGGCGGTGCCGCCGGGGTGGTCGCGCGCCGCCACCGAACCCTCCAGGCTGAGGCAGTCGTAGACGTCGTCGCCGATGGCCTTGGAGAAGCGCTTCAGGACCGCGAGGGGCAGCCCGGAGAGGTCGCAGCCCAGGCTTTCAGCCTCGCGCACCGCGCGCGCCACGATGCCGTGCGCGTCGCGGAACGCGACGCCCTTCCTCACCAGGTAGTCGGCGAGGTCGGTGGCGGTGGCGAAGCCCTCGAGCGCGGCGGCGCGCATCGCGTCGGGCACCGGCTCGATGCCCGGCACCATCTGGGCGAACACCGCGAGGGTGTCCTTCAAGGTATCGACTGCATCGAACAGCGGCTCCTTGTCTTCCTGGTTGTCCTTGTTGTAGGCAAGCGGCTGACCCTTCATCAACACCAGCAGGGAAACCAGCGATCCGATGACGCGCGCGCTCTTGCCGCGCGCGAGCTCGGGCACGTCGGGGTTCTTCTTCTGCGGCATGATCGAGCTGCCGGTGGTGAACCGATCGGGCAGCTGCACGAAGCCGAAGCGCGGGCTCATCCACAGCACCAGCTCCTCGGCAAAGCGCGACAGGTGCACCATGCAAAGCGCCGCGTGCGCGCAGAACTCGATGGCGAAGTCCCGATCCGACACCGCGTCGAGCGAATTGGCGCACACGCCCTCGAAGCCCAGTTCGTGCGCCACACGCGCGCGGTCGATGGGGAACGTGGTGCCGGCGAGCGCCGCCGCGCCCAGGGGCAGCAGGTTGACGCGCCCCCGGCAGCCGGCGAAGCGTTGCCGGTCGCGCTCCAGCATCTCGACGTAGGCCATCAGGTGGTGGCCGAAGGTCACCGGCTGCGCCACCTGCAGGTGCGTGAAGCCCGGCATCACCAACGCGGCGTGGCGCCCGGCCTGCGCGAGCAGCGCCTCCTGCAGCTTTGCGAGGAGCGCGTCCACCGCGTCGATCTCGTCGCGCAGCCACAGCCGCAGGTCGGTGGCCACCTGGTCGTTCCTCGAGCGCGCGGTGTGCAGGCGCTTGCCCGCCTCGCCCACCAGCGCGATCAGGCGCCGCTCGATGTTGAGGTGTACGTCCTCGGCCTCGAGCGACCAGGCGAACTCGCCCGCGTTGATCTGTTTCGCGATCCGCGCCAGGCCGCGCTCGATCGCGGTGCGGTGGGCGCGCGAGATCACGCCGCAGGCGGCGAGCATGCGCGCGTGGGCGAGCGACGCCCGGATGTCGTGCTGCGCCAGCCGCCGGTCGAAGCCGACCGAGGCGGTGTAGCGCTGCACCAGGTCGTCCACGGGTTCGGCGAAACGCGCCGACCAGGGCTTCGCGGGCTTGCCTGCGGCGCGCTTAGCGCGCGCGCTGCGTTTGGTGCGAGGAGGGGCCATGGGGCATACTGGAGATCGCGGCGCGCCGCGCTATGCCAATGAGTATAAAGCAAAACTTTACCGCGGATGCCTTGCCGGACTTCCGCAACCTGGGCGTCGTCGCGCGCATCCTGCTCGGCGTCAATGCGCTCGCGTTCGCCGCGGTGCTGGTCGCCGAGCCGGGGTGGAGCGCGGCGCTCGAGCGTTTCGTGCTGGTCGCGGCCAAGCTCGAGCCGTCGCTCGCCCTCGCCCTGGTCGTGCTGTACGCGCTGTCGCCGGCGCTGGCGCACCTGCGCTACTGGCAGGGCGGGGCCGCGGTGGTGGCGATCGCGCTGGCGGTGAGCGGCGCGCTGCACGCGGCGATCGCGGGACTCACGGGCGACGCGGCCGCCGGCCTGTTGCGCACGCTGGCGCTCGCCGCGATCGCCGCGCTGCTGCTGCTCGCCTACCTGCGGCTGCTGACGCGCGCCTATTCGCCGGCGCTCGCCGAAGCGCGCCTGCAGGCGCTGCAGTCGCGCATCCGGCCGCACTTCCTGTTCAACAGCCTGAACGCGGTGCTGTCGCTCATCCGCCGCGACCCGCGGCGCGCCGAGCGCGCGCTGGAGGACCTGGCGGAACTGTTCCGCGCGCTGATGCAGGACAACCGGCAGTTCGTGCCGCTCGCCGACGAGATCGCGCTGCTCGAGCGCTATGCGAGCCTCGAGCAGCTGCGCCTCGGGGACCGGCTCAAGGTGGACTGGACGCTGCAGGACGCGCCGCGCGACGCGCTGATGCCGCCGATGGTGCTGCAGCCGATCCTGGAGAACGCCGTGTACCACGGCGTCGAGCCGGGCACCGGCGAGGGCCGCATCGGCGTGACCATCGAGCGCCGCGGCGCGCGCGTGCTGGCGCGCATCGACAATCCGTACATCGAGGAGCATGCGCAGCGCGCGGGCAATCGCATGGCGCTGGAGAACATCCGCGAGCGGCTGCAATTGTTCTTCGACGCGGAGGCGCGCATCGAGCGGCGCGTGGTGGGCGATCGGCACGTGGTGGAGATCGAGATGCCCTATCGTACGTTGCGTACGTTGCGCACGGCGCGGAGCTGACGGCGTGCTGCGCGTGTTCATCGCCGATGACGAAGCCCCGGCGCGCGAGCGCCTGAAGGAGCTGCTCGCCGACCTTGCCACCGAGGTGCCCACCGAATTGGCGGGCGAGGCGGCGAACGGGCTCGAGACGATCGAGCGCCTGCCCGCGAGCGGCGCGCAAGTGCTGCTCTTGGACATCGAGATGCCCGGCATGCGCGGGCTGGAAGTGGCGCGGCACCTCGCGGGGCTGGAGTCGGCGCCCGGGGTGGTGTTCATCACCGCGCACGATCGCCACGCGGTGGAAGCCTTCGAGCTGAACGCGCTCGATTACCTGATGAAGCCGGTGCGCGCCGAGCGCCTCGCCGCGGCGCTGAAGAAGGCGGGCAGCGCAGGCCCGCCGGCGCCCGAGCGCCTGGCGCAGGCCGCCACGCAGGCGCGCGAGTACCTGTCGGTGATCGAGCGCCACCGCATCGTGCTGGTGCCGGTGCGCGACATCGTCTACCTGCGCGCCGAAATGAAATACGTGACCCTGCGCACGCGCGCGGGCGAGCACCTGATCGAGGAGCCGCTGGTGGCGCTGGAGCGCGAGTTCGCGCGGGTGTTCGTGCGCGTGCATCGCAATTGCCTGGTGGCGCGCGACGCGGTGCGCGGCTTCGAGCGCGCGCTCGGCGGCGAGGACGAGCCGCACTGGAACGTGGTGCTGGACGGGCTGGCGGAGCGCCTGCCGGTGAGCCGGCGGCAGTGGGCGGAAGTGCGCCTGCTGGCGAAGGACGCCTAGCGTGGCCGCGCGGCTCACCATCGCCACGCGGCGCAGCCGCCTCGCGCTGTGGCAGGCCGAGCACGTGAAGGCGCGCCTCGAAGCGCTGCACCCGGGGCTGGACGTGGCGCTGCTCGCGCTGTCCACGCGCGGCGACGAGCTGCTGGAGGAGCGCCTGGACAAGGTCGGCGGCAAGGGCCTGTTCGTGAAGGAACTGGAGCAGGCGATGGCCGAGGGGCGCGCCGACCTCGCGGTGCATTCCATGAAGGACGTGCCCGCCGCGCTGCCGGAGGGCTTTCGCCTGGCCGCCATCCTCGAGCGCGAGGATCCACGGGACGCGCTGTTGAGCAACGACTACGCGGGTCTTGCCGAGCTGCCGGCGGGCGCGCGCCTGGGCACCTCGAGCCTGCGCCGCGCCGCCCAGATCGCCGCGCGCCGGCCGGATCTCGCGATCCTCACGCTGCGCGGCAACGTCGAGACGCGCATCGCCAAGCTCGAGCGCGGCGCGTACGAGGCCATCGTGCTGGCGGCCGCGGGCTTGAAGCGCCTCGGGCTGGAGTCGCGCATCCGGGCCTACCTGTCGGTCGAGGAAAGCCTGCCCGCGCCGGGCCAGGCGGCGCTCGGCATCGAGTGCCTCGCCGCGCGCGAAGACGTCGTGGCGCGCGTCGCGCCGCTCGCGCACGCACCGAGCTCGGCCTGCGTGCGCGCCGAGCGCGCGGTGAGCTTCGCCCTCGGCGGCAGCTGCACGATTCCGCTGGGCGCCTATGCCGAGCAGGACGGCGAGCGCCTGCGCCTGCGCGCGCTGGTCGCGGCGCCGCAGGGCACGCGCACCGTGCGCGCCGACTGCTCGGGACTTGCTTCGTCGCCGGAGGCGCTGGGCGCCGAAGCCGCCGGGCGGCTGCGCGCGCAGGGCGCGGACCAGATCCTCGCCGCGCTCGCCTAGCGATGCGGCTCGCCGGCCGGCGCATCCTGGTGACCCGCCCGCGCGAACTCGCGCAGGGCCTCGCCGCGCTCATCGCCGGCGCGGGTGGCGAGCCCGTGCTGTATCCCGCGATCGAGATCCATGACCCGGACAACCCGGCCGCCGCGCGGGCGCTCCTCGCGCGGGCTGCACAATTCGATCTCGCGGTGTTCGTCAGCCCGAGCGCAGTGCGCAAGGCCTTCGCCCTGCACGCGGCGCCCTGGCCCGCGCGCATCGCCGCCGTCGGGGAGGGCACGCGCCGCGCGCTGGAGGCGCTCGGCGTGCGCGGCGTCATCGCGCCGGCCGAGCGCGCGGACAGCGAAGCACTGCTCGCGCTCGCCGAACTGCAGCAGGTCCGCGGCCAGCGCGTGCTCATCGTGCGCGGCGCGGGCGGACGGGAGTTCCTGGGGCAGGCGCTGGCCGAACGCGGCGCGCAGGTGGAGTACGCGGAATGTTATCGGCGCAGCCGCCCGCAGGCGGCGCCGCCCGCCGGCGAACTGCACGGCGCGTGCGTCACGTCGGGCGAAGCGCTGGAGAATCTGGTGGCGCTCGCCGGGCGCGAGCGCCTGCGCGCTCTGCCGGTGTTCGTGCCGCACGAGCGCATCGTGCGGCGCGCCCGCGAGCTCGGCCTCGAAGCGCCGGTGCTCGCGGGGCCGGGCGATGCCGAGATGCTCCGGGGCATGGTTGCATACTTCGGCGGCGCGAAGTAAAACAACCGGATGGAGACGAACGAGCCCGCAGCACCGGCCGAGGCCGCGCCCGCGCCGGAGAAACCCCGACGCGCCGCCGGCACCGGCACGCTGGTGCTGGCGCTCGTGCTGGTGGCGGTGGCGCTCGGCGCTTCGGGCTGGGTGTATTACGACTCGCGCGTGCGCCTCGCCGCCACGCAGGAAGAACTGGCGCGGCGCCTGCGCGCCATCGAGGAGGATGCGCGCGATGCGCGCGCGGCGGCGGGCGCGGCGCAGGAGACCGCGCGCGACGTGCAAACCAAGCTTGGCGTGCTGGAGGCGCGCGTGTCCGACGCGCAGAGCCAGCAGGTCGCGCTGGAAGCGCTGTACGACGAACTCTCGCGCAACCGCGACGAATGGCAGCTCGCCGAGATCGAGCAGGTGCTCGCCATCGCGCAACAGCAGCTGCAGCTCGCGGGCAACGTGCGCTCGGCGCTGCTCGCGCTGCAGCTCGCCGAGGGCCGGCTGTCGCGCGCCGACCGGCCGCAGTTTCAGCCGGTACGCCGGGCGCTCGCGCGCGACATCGAGCGCCTGAACGCGCTGCCCGCCGCCGACCTCACCGGCATGAGCCGGCGGCTCGATGCGATCCTCGCCGCGATCGACGACCTGCCGCTCGCGCTCGACGGCCGCCTGCAGCGCGCCGCACCCGAGACCGCGGCGCCGGCGGCGGACGCGGGGGCGCTGGCGCGCTTCGGCGCCGGCCTGTGGCGCGACCTGAAGGAGCTGGTGGTGGTGCGTCGCGTCGACGCGCCCGAGCCGCCGCTGCTGCAACCCGCGCAGGCCTACTTCCTGCGCGAGAACCTGCGCCTGCGTCTGCTCAACGCGCGCCTCGCACTGCTCTCGCGCAACCAGGCGGTGTTCCAGTCGGACCTGCGCGCCGCCGGCGCATGGCTGCAGCGCTACTTCGATCCGCGCGCGAAGCCGGTCGCGGATGCGGTGGCGGGCCTGAGCGAGCTGGAAGCCTCGCCGATCCGGTTCGAGCTGCCGTCGATCACGGACAGCCTGGACGCAGTGCGCAGCTTCAAGGCGCGCAGCGACCGCGCGCCGGGATGACGTCGCTATTCTGGCTGGTGGCGGTGTTCGCCGCGGCGGTGGCGCTCGCCGTGCTGGGACGCTTCGACCAGGGCTACGTGCAGTTCGCCTACGGCGCCTGGCGCGTCGAGCTGTCGCTGCTGCTGTTCGCGGTGCTCGCGCTGCTCGCCTTCATCGCCGCCTTCATCGTCCTGCGCATGCTGCAGCACACCCTCGCGTTGCCGGCGTATGTGCGCGCCTATCGCGCGCGGCGGCACCGCAATCGCGCCCAGGCGGCGCTCGCCTCCGCGCTGCAGGCCTGGCTGGAGGGCCGCTACTCGCGCGCGCAGAAGGATGCCGCGCGCGCCTTCGACGGCGGGGCCGCGCCCGGCCTGGCGGCGATCATCGCTGCGCGTTCGGCGCACGAACTGGGCGAGCCGGACCGGCGCGAGCTGTGGATGGGGCGCGCCCTGGAGGAAGGCCAGCGCACGGCGGCGATGCTCTCGCGCGCCGTGATGGCGATCGGCGAGCGCGATTACGGCGCGGCGCGCGATGCGCTGACGAGCCTGCAGGGGTCGCGTGCGCGCCACATCGCCACCCTGCGGCTGCTGTTGCGCGCCGAGCGCGGCCTGCGCCACTGGGACGAAGTGCTGCGCATTACCGCGCAGCTCACCAAACGCGATGCGCTGGCAGCGGGCCTCGCCGAGGAGTATCGCGTGCAGGCGCATGTCGAGCTGCTCGCGCAGGCCGCGAGCGATCGCGTCGCGTTCAAGGAGCGCTGGCGCAAGATGCCCGCGCGCGAGCAGGCCATCGCGCGCGTGGCCGGCAGCGCCGCGCGGCACGCGCTCACGCTGGGGCTCGCGGAACTCGCGCGCGAGGCGCTGGAACAGGCGCTGGCGGCGGAGTGGGCGCCGGCGCTCGCCGCGTTGTACGGCGAGCTGCCGGAAATGGAGCCCGCCGCGCGCATCGAGGAAGCGCGCCTGCGCATCGAGCGCGCCGAGCGCTGGCTGCTCGAGCGCCAGGACGAGCCGCAGCTGCTGGCGGCGCTGGGGCGGCTGTGCGCGCGTGCCGAGCTCTGGGGCAAGGCGCAGAGCTACCTGGAGGCGAGCCTCGCGTTCGAGGAGTCGCGTGCCACGCACCTGGAGCTGGCGCAATTGCTGGATCGGCTCGACAAGGGGAGCGAGGCGCAGGCGCACTACCGGCGCGCGGGGGAGCTGCCGTAGGCGAGAATCGTGGTGAGGGTCTGCTGCAGGAGATCCTGATCACGCGCCTGCAGGCGGCCTAATCGCCGCAAGACCAGCGATTGTTCAATCGTCGTAATGATGGGCTTGACCACCGACGGCTTGAGCAGTCCCGCTTCCTTCCATTCCTTGATCTGAATGTCGGTGACCGCGCCCGTGGCACGCATTTGACTCGTGACCGCCATGATGATCACGTCGGGGCGTTCGCGGTTGTAGCTGTTGGCGCTGATGACCACCGCTGGCCGGCGCTTGGCCGCGCTCTGGTCGGTGAACGGAAAAGGGACAAGAACGACGTCGCCAAAGCTATAGGCGGTCGTAGACGGCATCCTCGTCGTTGTCCCAGACCGTCGCGAACGTCGGTTCTGCGACGCGAGTAGCCGCGCGCGCCAGCGCGCGCTCCTGCTCCCGGGTCCGCAGAAAATCGACGAAGTCTTCGACTTCCGCGACGCGTTCCGGAGATAGCGCCTTGAGCTTTTCGATCAGCGCCTGAGGGTCTCGGGTATTCATCGTGAAGATTCTATGCCCAGTCGCGTGGCTTGAGGAAGGCTGAGTAGAGCCGCTCCTCGGCCGATCCCGGCTCCGGCTTCCAGTCGTAGCGCCACGCCACGCGCGGCGGCAGCGACATCAGGATCGCCTCGGTGCGCCCGCCCGATTGCAGGCCGAACAGCGTACCGCGGTCGTACACCAGGTTGAATTCGACATAGCGCCCGCGGCGATACGCCTGGAACTCACGCTCGCGCTCGCCGTAGGGCGTGTCGCGGCGCCGCTCGATGATGGGGACGTAAGCGCTGAGAAAGGCGTCGCCCACCGCGCGCAGCAGAGCGAAACAGGCGTCGAAGCCGGGCTCGTTCAAATCGTCGAAGAAGATGCCGCCAATGCCGCGCGGTTCCTGCCGGTGCTTCAGGTAGAAGTACTCGTCGCACCAGCGCTTGAACTTCGGATAGTGCTCGCCGACCGCCGCCTTGCACGTGGCGTGAAAATGCCGCGCATCCTCCTCGAAGCCGTAGTAGGGCGTCAAATCCATGCCGCCGCCGAACCACCACGCATCCCCGGCCGCGAAGCACCGAACGTTCATGTGCACGGTGGGGCAGTAGGGATTGCGCGGATGCAGTACCAGCGACACGCCCATCGCCTCGAAGGCGCGTCCGGCAAGCTGCGGGCGCGACGCGGTGGCCGAGGGCGGCAGGCTCGCGCCCTCTACGCGCGAGAAGTTGACGCCTGCGCGCTCGAAGAACTTGCCGTCCTCGATCACGCGCGCCGAGCCGCCGCCGCCTTCGGCGCGCGTCCAGGCGTCGCGGCGGAAGGCGCCGCCGTCCAGGCGCTCTAGCTCGCTGACGATACGCGCCTGCAATCCCTCGAGGTAATCCTGGACCGTCGCCAGGTTCATTTCTTGAGGGCGCGATGCCCGATGTCTTTGCGGTACTGCATGCCGTCGAAGCGGATGCGCTCCACCGCCTCGTAGGCGCGGCTGCGCGCCGCGCGCAGGTTGTCGCCGAGCGCGGTGACGCACAACACGCGCCCGCCGCTGGTCAGCACGTCCTTGCCCTCGGCGCGCGTCCCCGCATGAAACACGCGGCAATCGGGCGCGGCGGCGGGCAGTCCCGCGATGCGGTCGCCCGTTCTGGGCTCCTCCGGGTAGCCGTGCGCGGCGAGCACCACGCCGAGCGCGGGGCGCCGGTCCCAGTCGGCTTCGGCCGCCGCGAGCCCGCCGTTCACCGCGGCGTCGAGCAGCTCGAGCAGGTCGGACTTCAGGCGCATCAGGATCGGCTGCGCCTCCGGATCGCCGAGCCGGCAGTTGAATTCCAGCGTCTTCGGATTGCCGGCGGCGTCGATCATCAGCCCGGCATACAGGAATCCGGTGTACGGCATGCCATCCTGCGCCATGCCGGCGATCGCCGGCTGGATGATCTCGCGCATCACGCGTGCGTGCACCTTGGGCGTGACCACCGGCGCGGGCGAATACGCGCCCATGCCACCGGTGTTGGGCCCCTCATCGCCATCGCGCAGGCGCTTGTGGTCCTGGCTGGTGGCGAGCGCGAGCCCGCGCGCGCCGTCAGCGATGACGATGAAGCTCGCTTCCTCCCCCTGCAGGCATTCCTCGATCACCAGCCTGCCGCCCAGCCGGTCGATCGCCTCGTGCGCCTCGGCGACCGACTGCGCCACCACCACGCCCTTGCCCGCGGCGAGGCCGTCGGCCTTCACCACGATCGGCGCGCCCGCCTTCGCCACGTAGGCCTTTGCCTGCGCGGCGTCCTCGAACGTGGCGTGGCGCGCGGTGGGGATGCCATGGCGCACCATGAACTGTTTGGCGAAATCCTTGGAGGCCTCGAGCTGCGCCGCGGCGCGCGTCGGGCCGAAGATGCGCAGGCCCGCCGCGCGGAACGCATCCACCACGCCCGCGGCGAGCGGCGCCTCGGGACCGACGACGGTGAGGTGGATGGATTCCTTGCGCGCGAACGCGACCAGCTCGTCGTTGCCGGCGAGCGCCACGTTCTCTACGCCGTTCTCGTTCGCGGTGCCGCCGTTGCCCGGCGCCACGTACACCTTCTGCACCCGGGCGCCCTGCGCGAGCTTCCAGGCGAGGGCGTGCTCGCGCCCGCCCGAACCGATGACCAGGAGCTTCATCAGTGCCTGAAGTGGCGCACGCCCGTGAACACCATGGCGACCTTGCGCTCGTTCGCCGCAGCGATTACCTCCTCGTCGCGCACGCTGCCGCCGGGCTGGATCACCGCCACCGCGCCTGCCTTCACCACCGCGTCGAGGCCGTCGCGGAACGGGAAGAACGCGTCCGAGGCGACCACCGAGCCCTTCAGGGTCAGGCCCGCGGCCCTGGCCTTGATCGCGGCGATGCGCGCGCTATCGAGCCGGCTCATCTGTCCCGCGCCCACGCCCAGCGTCATGCCGCCCTTGGCGAACACGATGGCGTTGGACTTCACGAACTTCGCCACCCGCCAGGCGAACAGCAGGTCGGCGAGCTGCGTCTTGCCGGGTTTTTTCCTCGTCACCGTCTTCAGCGCCGCCGCCTGCAGCACGTGCGTGTCGCTCGTCTGCACCAGCAGTCCGCCGCCGACGCGCTTGAACTCGTGCGCGTTCGCCGCGTGGGCGAGCGGCACTTCCAGCACGCGCAGGTTGGGTTTGTGCGCGAACTGCGCGCGGGCCGCGGCATCCACGCGCGGCGCGATGATCACCTCGGCGAACTGCCTGCCGATCGCCGCCGCGGCCGCGCGGTCGAGCACGCGGTTGAAGGCGAGGATGCCGCCGAAAGCCGAGCTCGGGTCGGTGCGCCATGCCTTGCGGTACGCCTCGAGCGCGCCTTTGCCGACGGCGACGCCGCAGGGATTGGCGTGCTTCACGATGACGCACGCGGGCTCGGTGAAGCTTTTCACGCACTCCCACGCGGCGTCCGCGTCGGCCAGGTTGTTGTAGGACAGGTCCTTGCCCTGGACCTGGCGAAACGCGGCGATGCCGCCCTGCACCGGCTGCGCGTCGCGGTACAAGGCCGCCGCCTGGTGCGGGTTCTCGCCGTAGCGCAGGTCCTGGAGCTTCTCGAACTGCAGCGACAGCACGCGGGCAAAGGCGGCGCGCGCGCCCTCGGCGTCGAGCGAGGACAGATAACCCGCAATGGCGCCGTCGTACGCGGCGGTGTGGGCAAACGCCTTGGTGGCGAGCGCGAAGCGCGTCGGCGCCGAAAGCTTCCCGGTCGCGCGCAGCTCCTCGAGCACCTTCGCGTAGTCGGCGGGATCCACCAGCACCGCGACCCCGGCGTGGTTCTTGGCCGCCGAGCGCAGCATCGCCGGGCCGCCGATGTCGATGTTCTCGAGCGCGTCCTCGAGCCGGCAGTCCGGATCGGCGACGGTCGCCTGGAACGGATACAGGTTGACCACCACCAGGTCGATGGGGGCGATGCCGTGCGCGGCGAGCGCCGCCGTGTGCGCGGCGGAATCGCGCCGCGCGAGGATGCCGCCGTGGATTTTCGGGTGCAGCGTCTTCACGCGCCCGTCGAGCATCTCGGGAAAGCCCGTGTGCGCCGAGACCTCGGTCACCGGGACGCCTTCCTTTTCCAGCAGTCTCGCGGTGCCGCCGGTGGACAGGATCTGCGCGCCCATCGCGGCGAGCGCGCGCGCGAGCTCGACGACGCCCGACTTGTCCGAGACGCTGATCAGCGCCCGCTGGAGCGTGCTCACCCTTTGATGCGCAGCTGGCGCATTTTCTTGCGCAGCGTGTTGCGGTCGATGCCGAGCATCGCGGCGGCGCGCGTCTGGTTGCCCTCGGCGCGCCCGAGCACCATCTCGATCATGGGCTTTTCCACGTTCTTCAGCACCATGTCGTAGATGGCGGTGGGGCGCTCGCCGTCCATGTCCTTGAAGTAGCGCTCCAGCGACCGGCGCACTGCGTCCGCGACCTCGTTGGCGCGGC
>Ga0209705_10001094_pt1 | contig 14336 bp, 11 predicted proteins | sample PPLLaktember2015_5_FD_187262 | JGI IMG/M metagenome (GOLD analysis project Ga0209705, IMG submission 187262) | Freshwater sediment microbial communities from Prairie Pothole Lake near Jamestown, North Dakota, USA - PPLs Lake P8 Core (1) Depth... | ecosystem: Environmental > Aquatic > Freshwater... | reverse complement strand
ACTCGATGCGCCCAAACTTGTCCCCGTGCCGTTCTGCAAATTGGCACAGGCCCTTTACCTTGGCAAGGGAGTCAGCGCTGCCCGTGTGATGTGGCTCCAGCAGATCCACAATGACATGCTGTCCTTCCCTCCGGAACACGACAAAATCCGGGTAGCCTGGTGCAGTCTGCCCTTCTGAACCGGTGTAGGTGTAGGCGATGCTCCAGGGTTTGCGTCCATAGTTGCGCAGCCAGCCGACAAAGCCGGGCGCTTTGCGTGCAGCAGCCAGCACTGCCGTTTCCCAGGAATTGAGTGCGGCCTTGAAGTCGCCTTTCTCCGGTACAAACAGATGCTCCTTGTGCGGGACGGCATCCTTGTCTGTCTTGAGCCGCAGGGGATCGGGGATGGATGGCTCCGTTGCCTTGAAATCGCGGCTTGTCTGCATGATCCGCCGGTACGCAGCGCGTCGCTCGGTGGGGAGCGCCAATATCTCAGGCTTGCGCTTCTCGTAAGCCGCTTCGAGAAGTTTCTGTGCCTCTGTTTCGACCGGCGCAACCACGCTCGCGTCCTGAGACAGCAGGAAGGCTTCCAGCTTGCACCGCCAGTAGACCGCGTTCTCGTCCTCGGGATCAAAGCGATGCTGCACATAGGACATCGCCAATTCCTCAGTCAGCGTGACGAGGCTGCGGGAAAAGACCGTCTCTATGTCTTGCTCGGTAACGGGCAGACTGCGCGGTTCACCCTGGTCGTCCGGCTTTAGTACGCCGTCCATGATCTCGAACTGAACGGGACGCTGGGTCTTCTGCTGCATGACAATGGCCCGAGCCGCGACACGCTCGCCGTACGCCACATCTCGGACCCGCAGCCTCACCAAATCACACCCCCTCAACTTGCTGTCGATGGCCAAGTCGAAGAGAGCAAGCTCGCGAACACGGTTAGCAATCTGTAGCCTTATCCTGATGGCCCAGATCTCCTTGAGTTTAAGCGGCGACTTCTGCCCGACAAGCTTGCCTTTGTTCCAGGGCTCATGACGCTGATCTGCAGTGGTGGACTGTTCCATGGTCGGCTCCTCTGTAGTGAAAGGGAGCCGAAGTCTGCACCGCCACCCGAGGGTCGCTAACCGACCCACAGCGGTAGTTCACGAACGTCTGCTGTCGAACATCTTGAGGTTCCGTTTATCTCTTGTGCCCACGCTTGGTCCTCAGCACTGGGAGCGACCTCAGGCACATTCTCGGCCAGATCTGGGCGCACGTGCTGCCGCGGCCCGAGGTGTTCATCGGCATGGACACGAGCAATTTCACGGACGGGAAGCTCACCGACGAGTGCGCGCAAATTCCTCACCGACCTGCTCACCGCGTTCAAGCCCTGGATCGAGCGGATGCGGGTGAAGAAGTAGCGAGCCAGAAATGCGGGTCGGCCAGGTCCGGGCGCCTGTGTGGTCGCCGCTCATTGAGCGGGCGAGGTGAACGACCCGCTGACGCTGCGCACCTTCATGGAGAGGGCGCGCTCGCTGGCGGCGGGCGGGCCGCGCGAAAACCGTCCGGCTTGATGTAAAGTCCGGCAATGCGTCCGTGGTCAAGTGCCCGCGCACGTCAGCAATTTCTACCCCACCATCCGGGGCAGGATATAACGCGGAGCGAACGGAGAGTAGAACCGAGGAGGGGGCGTGTCGGGCGGTGAGTTCACGGCGGAAGCGCTGTGGTATGTCGGTTCGGGCCGGGCCGAAATCAGGCAGGAACGGCTCAATCCGCTCGCCGAAGGTATGGTGCGGGTGCGCGCCGTGTATGGCGCGATCAGCCGCGGCACCGAAGCGCTGATTGCCGCAGGCAAGGTGCCCGCCAGCGAGTACCAGCGGATGCGGGGCCCTCACATGGCCGGAAGCTTTCCGTTCCCGGTGAAACATGGTTACGCGACGGTGGGCCGCGTCGAGGCCGGACCGGACGGCTTGATCGGCCGCAATGTGTTTGTCCTCCATCCGCACCAGACCGTGTTCGACGTGCCGGCCGATGCCGCCGTGCCGGTGCCAAAGGACGTTCCGACTTCACGCGCGGTGCTGGTCGCGAACATGGAAACGGCGCTGAACGCGACCTGGGACGCCGACCCGATTCCGGCCGGACCGATTGCGGTCGTCGGCGCCGGCGTGGTCGGCGCGCTGGCCGGATTCCTGTGCGCGCGGGTGCCCGGCGCGGCGGTGACGCTGATCGACATCAATCCCGCGCGCGAAGAACTCGCGCGAGCGCTCGACCTCAAGTTCGCCCGGCCGGACCATGCGCCGGCCGATTGCAAACTGGTCGTGCACACCAGCGGTGATCCAAAGGGGCTTGCGACGGCAATCGACATCGCAGGCGACGAGGCGACCATCCTGGAGATGAGCTGGTACGGCGCAGGCGACGTACCGGTGCCGCTGGGCGGCGCGTTTCACAGCCGCCGGCTCAAGCTCGTGTCGAGTCAGGTTGGCAAGGTCGCGCCGTCCCGCCGCGCGACTACCTCTCATCGGCAGCGGCTGGAGCAGGCGATCGCGCTCCTGGCCGACGCTCGGCTTGACGCGCTGCTGCTGCCGGCGGTGCCGTTCCTTGCGCTTCCCGAACGGCTCCGCGATATCCTCAACCCAAAGAGCGGCGTACTCTGCCAACTTATTGCGTATCCCTAAGACAAGAGGTTCTTCGTGTTTGCCGTCGAAGTCCGCGACCACGTGATGATCGCCCATTCGTTCCACGGTGCCGTGTTCGGGCCGGCGCAGGCGCTGCATGGCGCGACCTTGGTCATCGACGTGGCCATCATCGCGCAGACGCTGGACGAGAACGGCATCGTGGTCGACATCGGCCGCGCCCACGAGGTGCTTAGATCGGTGTTGCAGCCGCTGAACTACCGCAATCTCGACGAGTTGCCGGAGTTCAAGGGCAAGAACACGACGACGGAGTTCCTGGCGAAGTACCTGTTCGACAAGCTCGCGTCTGCCGCGCGCGCGGGCGCGCTCGGCCGCGATGGCCGTGAGCTTCAAGCGATCCGCGTGAAAATCGCGGAATCTCATGTGGCGCGCGCCTCCTATGAGGCGGCTCTCAAGTGAAACGCATCGCGTTTGCGGTGCCGGGTGATCTTGCGACACCCACCGGCGGCTATGGTTACGACCGGCGCATCATCGCCGAATTGCAGACGCTCGGCTGGCTGGTCGACGTCGTCTCATTGGGCGACGGGTTTCCGCGCCCCAGCCCCGAGCAGCGCGCGATTGCGTTGTTGCGGCTCGAGGCGTTGCCGGAAGGCGTGCCGCTCGTGGTCGACGGATTGGCGCTCGGCGCGCTGCCGGCGGAAGCGGAGAAGATCGCGCGGCGCGTACCGCTGGTGGCGTTGATACATCATCCTCTCGCGCTTGAAACGGGTCTGTCGCCTACCGACGCCGAGAAGCTGTTCGAAAGCGAGCGCACGGCTCTTTCCGCTGCACGCCTGGTCATCGCCACGAGTCCCTCCACCGGAAAGCGGCTGAGCAAGGACTACAACGTTCCGTCGGAAAGGATCACAGTCGTGCCGCCGGGCACCGACCGCGGTGCGGCCGCCAAGGGCAGCAGTGATGTGTTGCACCTCTTGTCGGTCGGCGCGATCGTGCCCCGCAAGGGCTTCGACATCCTGGTGGAAGCGCTGGCGCTGCTTGCAGAACTGCCATGGCGGCTCACGATCGCGGGCGATCTCACGCGCGACCAGGCGACGGTCGCGAGGCTTGAGGCGCACATCGCGCAGCACAAACTTGCCGGCCGTGTCGATCTGCTCGGCTCAGTCTCGCAGGAGCGGCTCGCCGTATTGTACGTGTCAGCCGACATCTTTGTGCTCGCATCGCGTTTCGAGGGCTACGGCATGGCCTACGCCGAGGCGATGGCGCACGGTCTGCCGATCATCGGCACGACAGGGGGCGCGACCGTGGACACGGTGCCGCCGACCGCCGGCCTGCTCGTGGAACCGGGCAACGTGAAGGCACTGACGCGCGCGCTGCGGAGGCTGATGGAAAACGAGAAAGAGCGGCGATTATTTGCGTCCGGCGCGCTGGCCGCGGCGGCTGACCTGCCGGCCTGGCGCGACACCGCCCGGATCGTGGCGGCTGCGCTCGAGCGGCTCGCATGAGCGGCTTCAGCGCGGAGTGGCTCAAGCTGCGCGAGCCTTACGATCTGCGCGCACGCAACAGGACCGTGCTGGACGCAGTATTCGATCTCATCGCCGATCAGCCGTCCGTCGTCATCGTCGATCTCGCCTGCGGCACCGGCTCGACAGTCCGCGCGCTTAGCCCGCGCATCAAGGCGCGCCAGCACTGGCGCCTTCTCGACAACGATCTCAGCCTGCTCGCGCGCGTTCCCTCCTCCTCGCCGCCCGGCATCAACGTGACCGCCGTGCCGATCGACCTCAGCCGCGATCTGGAAGTGGTGTTCGACAACGCGACCGATCTCATAACGACCTCGGCGTTGCTCGATCTCCTTTCACAGGGCTGGCTGAACCGGCTCGCGGTCGAAGCCGCCGCGCGCCGGCTCCCTGTCTATGCCGCGCTGAGCTACGACGGCCGCGTGGAGCTCGCGCCTGCCGAGCTGCTCGACCGGCGCATCGTTGATGCGGTAAACCGCCATCAGCGCACCGACAAGGGCTTCGGTCCGGCGCTGGGGCCATCGGCGGCGAAGACCGCGATCGCGGCCTTCGAGCGCGTCGGCTATGCGGTGACGCACGGTCTTGCCGACTGGGATTTCGGGCCGGCCGATCGCGCGATCCAAATCGAGGTTCTGTCGGGCTGGGCCGCTGCGGCACGCGAGATCGGCGATCTCCCGCAACCTGAAATCTTCGACTGGCTCAAACGACGGTGCGAGCTGATCGCCGCCGGACGTTCGTCGCTCCGCGTCGGTCACATCGATCTGCTCGCGCGCCCCACCGGTACGCGCTGAGCCGACAGGTCGCAGTCGAACAGCACTTCGTCGTCGAGACGGTGGACCTGCATCGGCACGCGCAACGCCTGATCGGCACGCTCGATCGGCGGCAGCGTGAGCCCCATGCGTCCGGAGCCGAGCACGACCGGGGCCACGACCACATGCAGCCGGTCTAGGCAGCCGGCTGCAAGAAACCGCGAAACCGTATCCGCGCCGCCTTCGATGAGGATCCGGCGCAGGCCATGCTCCGCCAGGGCGCCGAGAATCGCAGAGGGTGGGATCTGGCCCGCGGATTTTGGCAACCCGACGATCTCGATGCCCTGCGGCAGCGACGGACACACACCGCTCGTGGTCACGACGATCCTGCGCACGCCATCGTTGGCGAGGAGCCGAGCGCTTTGAAGAAGGCGTCCCCCGGGGTCGATCACTACGCGAACCGGCTGCGGGCCTGACACCCGGCGCACGGTCAGCTGCGGATCGTCTGTGAGCGCCGTCCCGATACCGATGACGACCGCATCGACCAGCGCCCGCAACCTGTGCAAGTGCGCCAGTCCGGCGTGTCCGTTGATGTAGTGCGAATGGCCGGCCTCGGTGGCGACGCGGCCGTCGAGCGACTGGCCGAGCTGACCGACGACCATGAGATCGTCGACCATTGCGGCGCGCAGCGGCCCGAACAGTTCTTCCCAGGGTGCCGGCAACTGAGCTGCGCCAGAGCGAACCAATTCAGGAACGAGTGCCCAGGAGTCCATGTCCCGTAAGCCCTTGTGCGTCAATGATAACCGCAGCTAAGCCAGCGAAATCGTACGACCAACGACCAACGAGACGCAGAAGACTCAAATGGTCATAATGTGCCAAGCAATGAAGAATACACAACATTTGGCAGTGGGCGCGCCGCGCGGAATGCCGGCCTGCGATAGCGGGCTGGCGACGCAGAAGTGTGCCGAGCAGATCGAAGCGCTCACGCGGGTGTGCGTTGACGATCTTTTGGGTGCCTTTGGTCTCGGCGGGCTGCGCCGCGGCCGGCATCTGCTGGAGTTGCTTTGCCGAGTTCCGGCGCGGCGCGTGGCGCGACAGATCGCGGCCTACGATGAGATCGTCGGCGAGTCGGGGCTCAGAATGGGGGGCGCCTGGGCGCTGGAGCGGATGGTCCGGCGCGTGGAGATCGAAGGCCAGGAGCGCGTGCCGTCCCAGGGCTCGCTGCTGCTACTTTCCAATCACCCGGGGCTGGCTGACGCCGTCGCCCTGTTCAGTTCTATACCCAGGCCGGACCTCCGCGTGGTAGCGGCCAAATGGCCTCTTCTGGACGCGCTTCCGAACACCTCGCGGTACCTGATTACAGTCGCGAAGGCTTCCTCGAACCGACTCTCGGTCCTGCGGGCGGCAGGCCGGCATCTGACGCATGGTGGCGCGGTTCTGAGCTTTCCCGCCGGACGGATGGAGCCGGACCCAGCAGTGCTGCCGGGGGCGGTCGAGGCTCTTAAGCGCTGGTCGACGAGCGTGGAACTGTTCGCTCGGCTGGCTCCGGACCTCACCGTCGTCCCGGTCGCGGTCAGCGGCGTCTTCTCCCGCATCGCCCTCCGCAACCCCCTCATCTATCTCCGTCAGCGAGAGGAGGACCGTTGGTGGCTCGCCTCCAACCTTCAGATGCTCGTGCCCGCGCTGCGCAAGGTCACCACGAGGGTCACGTTCGGGGTCTCCGTCCGCGCAGCCGACGCCCGGGACTCTGTCAGTCAGAGGGTGCTGGCCGAGATGCGGCGCCTGATCGAACGGTGCGAGGCGCGGTAGGGGCTAATTCTCGTTCTGTTATCGAGGCGTGTTGGGAGACAATCACGGTCTATGCCTAATGGTGGCGGCTACGTAAATTCCATCCTGTGCGGAACGCCCGAACAGGTTGATGCCAGCCGGGCCCTCGCTGAATTTCGTTCCGGAAGGCCGGCGATCATCGCGGGCGCCGACAAGACGCTGCTGTGCCTCCCCGTCGAAGGGCTCAACAAGAACCGATTGGCGGCATTTCGCGCGCTTGCCGCACCGATGATGCCGCGCCTCGTTTTGACCAGCCGCCGTGCGCGCTCGCTCGGGATCGACACCAGCGAGCCGGTGGCCGTTGAGCTCTGTGACGAAGTCGATGCTCGTACCGTTCTGGCGCTGGTCGCGGAAAACGGCACCTATTTCGAGTTCGTGCCGGAGCCCGTGGGCGCAGCCGCCGCGGCTGCGATCGATCTCGTCAAGCTGGCAAAGCTGTTGCCTGCAGTGCTGGTCGCCGACGCCGATCCGGCAGTCACGGCCGCGCTGAGCCCGCGCATCATCACGGTCGATGCCAAAGCGGTGGCGCGCTTCGGCAAGGGGGCGATGCAATCGCTGACGATCGCCGGCGAAGCGCATGTTCCGCTGTCCTCGGGCGTTCGCGCCCGCTTCGTGGTGTTCCGCGACTCCTTCGGCGACGACCCGGTCGCGGTGATCGTTGGCACGCCCGATCTGTCGAAGCCGGTTCCGGTTCGAATCCACTCCGCATGCCTGACCGGCGATGTGTTCGGTTCGCGGCGCTGTGACTGCGGTGATCAGCTCCGGCTTGCCCTGGCGCGCCTCCAGCAAGCCGAAGGAGGTATCATCCTGTATCTCGCGCAGGAAGGCCGTGGCGTAGGCCTCGCCAACAAGATGCGCACCTACAAACTGCAGGACGCGGGCCTCGACACCGTCGATGCCAACACCACGCTCGGCTTCGACGATGACGAGCGCGATTACGGCGTGGCGGTGCGCATGCTGCAGATGCTGGGCGCCACGCGCGTCGTGCTCCTAACCAACAACCCGGCCAAGCTCGACAGCCTCGCCAAGGCCGGAATCGAAATTTCCGGCCGGATGCCGCTCGAAGCTCCCGTCAATGCCCACAATCGCCGCTATTTGAAGGCGAAAGCGGCGCGCGCAGGCCATCATCTCGGGGGTGTGATCGCGGCGCCGACCGAGCCGCCGGAATCCGTCGAAATGTCGGGCCTTGAAAGCGGCGCTGTCCATCTGAAGGCGCGCGACGTGCCGGCCGTCAAAGCGCAGGGATACTCGCCTGCCACCCGCGCCTTGCACTGGCTCACCGCAGCATTGGTGCTGACGATGCTCCCGATCGGCATCTCGATGGCGACTTTCGATCTCGGCGCCGCGGTCGAGGCTCCGATGTACCACATCCATCGCTCGATCGGCGCCGTCGTGTTGACACTGACCGTGCTGCATTTGATCTACCGCCTGGGTCATCCCGCTCCGCCGCTGCCCGCCCAGATGCCGGCGTGGCAGCGCTTCACAGCGCATTTCACGCACTGGGCGCTCTATGCGCTCTTGATCGTGCAGCCGATTGTGGGCTGGATCGCCACATCGGCCTACCGCGCGCCGGTGCTGTTCTTCTGGCTGTTCGACCTGCCGCCGATCTGGAGAGAACATCGGCCGTTCTCCGAAGCGATGTTCGTCGTCTACCTCAGCATGGGTATCTTCATCGCGACACTGATCTCAATCCACGTCGCGGCGGCACTGTATCATCACTTCATTCTCAGGGACCGCGTTCTCCAGCGCATGGTGAGCGGCTGATCCGATGCCGGGGCCACCCGTAAGCCGGATGATCGGCCACCTCACGTTCGGCGAAGTGGCAAATGCAGTGCAGGCAAGCTCGGTGCTCTGCCTGCCCATGGGCTCGATCGAGCAGCACGGTCCGCACTTGCCCCTCGAAACCGATTGCGTCATCGCGGAGGCGCTGACCCGCCGCATCGTGGCGCGCTGGGGCGACGAGCACGATCTGTGGCAATTGCCGTTGGTGCCGGTCGGGCTCTCGCACGAGCACGCCTGGGCGGCAGGCACATTGTCGCTGACCGTTTCCGGCATGACTGCCTACCTGCACGGTCTTGGATGCGGGATCGCACGCGCGTTGCCGGCGCGGCATCTGCTGATCGTCAACGGTCACGGCGGAAATCGTGGCATCCTCGAAGCGCTGATGCGCGAGATGTGCGCCGACTTCGGCCTTAACATTGCGATCCTTCATCTCGGCGCAATGATGAGCCCCGACACGGGTGCGGACGTGCCGGAAATCCACGCCGGCAAGGACGAGACCTCCCTTATGCTCGAGCTCGCGCCGGAGCTCCTGCGGCGCGACGCCATCTCGGCATTGAAGCCGGCGCCCGGCGGCGAAGCCGCAAGAGCTCTCGTATTCGATCCGGCCGCGAGCTATCCCTGGAGCAGCGACGATCCGCGCCTATCCGCGTCGGGCATCATGGGCGATCCGCGCGGCGCATCCGCCGCCCACGGCGAAATCATCCTCGCGCGGGTGGTAGAGGGTGCTGGTGCGGTCATCCGGCGGCTGAAGGACAACGCGGCCGCCGCGAACAAGACGGCACAGGAACACGTCGGCCCCTCGGCCCGATAGATCTACACTCCCTGCTCGTCGGCGCCGATCAGGATCGTGCTGTCCGACACATACATGTGCGTCGGCACCTCGAGGTTCACGGGACGGCGCTGCGCGCCGCCGCTCATGCTGAGCGTTGACCGGCCCGGCTCGAAGCGCCCAGATGAGTGTCTCCTGACGATCGATCGCACCGTGAACGGCCGCTTCCGGGCAAACTGGGTAGAGCGGCTGAAGGTCTGCAACTGGCCGGCTCCTGGCAATGGCGTCCCTCGAAAGCGGACATTCCGGTGGGCGTCTGCTTTCGGGATCAGCGACAGACCGTTCCCGACCCCAACCTGCCGCTCGCGGGTGTCGGCTTTCGGGCATTTCAACTTGCCCACGATCTCATAGACCCACGTGCAGCCCCTGCTGCGTGGGCGGTCATCCCAGTTCCACTGGGATGACATCCCGCCACCCGCGCCCGAGTACGTGTTCGACCAGCGTGTGACCTGGTAGGGGACTTCAGTTCTGTGTTCCTCGCCGGCCCCGTCCCCGTCCTTGGGGCCGACGGCCACCTATTGCCGCGCCGGTCGCGAAACCGCCAACGCTGGCGCCCACCCACCAACCTAGGCTAGCCCCAGCACGGTTGCCGACTGCCTATGACGCGTTCTCTTGCCCTCGCCGGCCAACCCAACGCCCTGCACTGCGCTCAGCACGACCGTGTGCGTATGGATTCGGCGGGGCGGCCGATCTCACTCGGCCGCGGGGGTCCGAGTCGGCGCTGCAACGGCGAGCTTGCGGTTGCGCACCAGCGGCGGACACACGTTCGCATCGTTGTGGATGACCTGGCAGTCGAGGCAATAGAAGCATTCGTCCATGTTGATTGCCCCGCTCGGCTCGATGGCCTGTATCGGGCAGCGCCTTGCGCACAGCTGGCAGGGGCTGCCGCATTCCGAGCGGCGCTTCAACGGTGTGAACCGGCGCAGCCGGCCGCCAATCGCCATCACCGCGCCAAGCGGGCAGAGAAACCGACAAAACGCCCGTTCGACGAACAAGCCGGCGCCGAGAAGCACCAACGCGTACACCACGAATGGCCAGGCACGGTCCATTCTCAGCGAGATGACGGTCTTGAACGGCTCAATCTCGGCCGCGACCGCCATGGTCTGCATTCCGTGCAGGGCGGCGACGGCGAGCACCGCGAGCGACACGTACTTCAAGCGCCACAACATACGATGAGCCCGGTACGACGGCGACCACTGAGGCAACGAGACGACGCGGGCGAGCTTGGCCAGGAGCTCCTGCAGGGCGCCGAACGGGCACAGCCAGCCGCAGAACACGCCACGGCCCCAAATGACGAAGCTTACGACCACGAACGCCAGCAGCACGCACAGCAACGGGTCGGCGAGGAGCACGGCCAAGCCGTTGCCATTGACGAGCCCGCGCAACCACGCAAAAACGTTGATGACGCTTAGCTGGGCCCCCGCGATCCAGCCTATCCACACCAGCGTGAAGAGTAGAAAGCCAATGCGCAACGCCTGATAGAGACGCGCGTGGCGCGTCAGCGTGTGCATCGCGATGAGCAGCACTGTGAGCACCAGTAGACCAAAGCCAAGCACGACAATGTTGTGCGCCTGTGCGCGCCAACTCTCTCGCCAAGGCGCTTCGAGCGGCTCCTGGGCAGACGGCTCGGCCGGTGGCAGTACGAATCGCGAGGGCAAGCTGTAGGTGAGCTTGAACTCCCGCGTTTGCGCGCCAGAACCGGAGCCGTCGCCCACTACGATTACCAGCTGCCACGGCGCGAGAACATCGATCCCCCTCTCAGCCGGTATTCGGAAAAGGCCGATCTCGTCGAACTTCGGTGCCCCTTCGGCTGCGACGAACGGCAGATACAGATAGTGCTTTGGCTCTCGCTGCAGCACGAATGTGCGTGCACCCTGCTCGATCCGGATCCGATCGAACGTACCCGTATCGAACACCTTGGTGCCGACGAAGGAGTAGGGTCCCTTCCCCATGAGCAGAACGATCAGGTCCTGCGGGCTATGCGGCGCCACGTGCTCGCCGTAGCGCATGGGGCCGAGAAGATTGCGACCGATCGAGGCGGGATTGACCACGGCCGCATGGAGCTCGAGCGCGACATCTTGGCTACCTGTGCCCGACTTGCTGCCATGGTGAATCCGGATTCGCTCTACCGCACCAGCCGCGATGAGCTCCGACCAGGTCAAAGGTTCGAAGCTCGCGATATCGACCATGGCGGTCGACGCGGCGCCAGCCGCAAGTCCACGAGAGCGGGCCACCAAGCGGGCGCTCTGAACAATGGCATGATTAAACGCCCGTGCACTCACGGTCGCCGAGCTGATGCCGTCGATACCGCCCGGCGTGCCCTGGCCGGAGAGCGAAATCGAGGCGCTCGGGTCAAGACCGGCATACTGCTCGATGAAACGCGTGAGCTGCGCACCCAGGGAGTTGTAGTCGATGATCGGCTCGGCGTGCTCCACGAGGACGACGCCAACGATCTTTCCCTGCAGATCCAGTCCGACTACGAAGTTGAACGGCGCACCGGAGAAGCCGACGACATCTGTCAATTCATCGGTAGAGAACAGAAAGCCGATGGGGGCCCCGGCGCCGTAAACAGGTATGACCGGCGGCTCTCCGGACGGTGGGCCGGTGTAGGTCGCCTCTGGGAACAGGCGACCAATCCTGTCTTGGTTCAACCAGTCAGGCTGCTCCCCCGCACACACAGATCCGGGGATACCGAGGAGCGCGAGACATACCAGGAAGACGAGCGCCCCGATGGTACAAGAGCGGGAAAGCACCGCCGATACATGGTGCTCGCCAGGCTGACATGAGGACCTCGCCGTCGTGGTCCCGAGACCTGGCGAGACCTCGCATGGGGTGAGACTCACAGGGCGCACGGCCTGTGGGTGCCTCGGCTCGTTGCTTGACCACCCGATTCGCATGATTCGTCCCAGTCTCACGACAACTGCGTGCTAGCCAAGGAGGTGGGCACGGAGCGCGTCGGTGACACGGACATCAAACGTGGGCCCGGAAGCCGTCACGAGCAACGCCGCGAGACCGCGCGCCTGCGCGAACGAGTACCCTCGCTCCGGTCCGAGGACCAGCAGCGCCGTTGCCCATCCGTCGGCTTCCATGGCCGTATCGGCGACCACGCTCACCGCCATGGGCAGATGTTCGACCGGCCGCGCCGTCGTGGGATCGATAATGTGCGAATAGTGCCGTCCATCCTGCTCGAAGAAGTCTTTGGTGGTGCCGGAGGTGGCAATCGCCCGGTTCTCGAGGACGACGATCTCTCCAAGCAGGCGTCGACCCTCCACCGGGCGCTCGATGGCGACCCGCCAGGGCCTTCCCGCCGCCGTGGTGCCCCTGGCCCGAAACTCTCCACCGATTTCCACCAGGTAGTCGTCGACCCCCTGGCGATCCAGGATCATGGCCAGGCGATCGACACCGTACCCCTGGGCAATTGCGCCCAAGTCGACTTGGGTGCGACTGTGTCTCTTTCGGATCGCCCCGGCGGATGGGTCGGTTTGCACGTGCTGGTAGCCGACGCTGTCCCGAACCCGTTCGATGACCGCGTCATCCGGAACTCGTCGGGTACCGTACTGCGGACCGAATCCCCAGAGATCGACCAACGGTCCGACGGTTACATCGAGCGCACCCTGAGTCGAGGTGCTGATCCGCGATGCGCTATCGAGCACCTCGAGCAGGCCCTGTGACGCTGGCGCCCAACGGAGATCTTGTCGCCTGTTGAATTCCGACAGCTCCGACCGAGGGTCGTAGTTGGACATCGCCCGATTGATCGCGGCCAGCTCGACCTCGATAAGCTCCGCGAGCCCCGTCCGCACAGCATCGTCGATCGGCGCCGCCAACTCCACGGCGTAGCTCGTGCCCATGGTAAGACCGCGAATCGTTGCGTGAACCGGCCGAGCGCATGCTGCTACAGAGCCCGCTGCCAGTAACGTGATGAACGTGCGACGTTTCATGCCCCCATCCTCAGGCCCGCTGTTTCCGCGACAATTTATGCGCCGTGAGCCGACGGCGTTTGCCAGTCTCCGGGAGTTAGACAGTTTGCCGTATCTCAGACGATAGGAAGTATAAGCGGGATTGTGTTGCTATGAGCAAGCCTGTCCCCGACGAAGAATGCGCCAGCGCGACCGTCCCCCGCTGAACGGGGTCGGACCTCTTCAAGCTGGCAACTAACAGGAATGTTTACTCGATATGAGTACCTCTGAGAGGCTTAGCGGTCCAATTTCGATGCTCAAAACCGCACTCTAACGACGAGCGCACCTCACATTCGGGACAAGTCCTACACTCGAGTAACGACACGGTGTTCCTCGTTTGCAGGTACAGGACGCACTCGCTAGCGGCTGTGCGCGCGGGCAAATGGGGGCCGGTGAGTTTCGTGCAGCGCTTCGGCAGCACGTTGAATGCGCATGTCCACTTCCACTGCTGGGTAATCGACGGGTTGTTCGTTGCCGGCGCCGACGGGCAGGTCCAGTTCGCCGAGGCGGCCGCGCTGAGGCCAGAGGATCTCGCCGCAGTGCAGCAGCAGGTGCGGCGACGGGTGCTGCGTTGGTTCGCCCGTGCCAGCCATCTCGATGCTGCCGATGCGCGCGACATGGCGAGCTGAGATCACGGCGGAGGCTTTTCGCTGGATGCTTCGATCCGCGTCGAAGGCCCCGACCGCGCCGGCCTGGAACGGCTGCTGCGCTATTGCGCGCGGCCGCCCGTTGCGCTGGAGCGCCTCGAGCAGCTCGGCGAGGGTGCGCTCATCTATCGCTTCGACCAGCCGCAGCCCGATGGGCGTACCCAGTTGCGGCTGACACCTCTGCAATTGATCGAGCGTCTGGCCGCGCTGATCCCGCCCCCGCGCCTGCACCGCCACCGCTATCACGGGGTGCTGGACTGAATTCACGTCACCGGATGACAGCTTTCCGGCGTGGAGTTCGGACCACTCAATGTCGCAAACTGGCCGAAGGCGGGCATTCGCGCTAGCAAGCTAGTAGCCGTCCAATTCACTTGCTGCGGCCCTGCCGCGATGTTCGCCTGCTTGGCGAACAAGATGGGCGGGTTCTTCATCGTCGCCAGGGTTT
>Ga0209705_10001091_pt1 | contig 14342 bp, 16 predicted proteins | sample PPLLaktember2015_5_FD_187262 | JGI IMG/M metagenome (GOLD analysis project Ga0209705, IMG submission 187262) | Freshwater sediment microbial communities from Prairie Pothole Lake near Jamestown, North Dakota, USA - PPLs Lake P8 Core (1) Depth... | ecosystem: Environmental > Aquatic > Freshwater... | reverse complement strand
GAAAGATGGCCCCGGTGTCCTCGGTGTATCGTTTGACGTTGAGACGTTCATCGAGAAAGACGGTGGCCACATTCGTACTGTTCAGAAGGTTCTGCATATCGTCCGTGGCACGGGCCAGTTCGGCCACCTTGGTCTCCATCTCGGCGTTCACCGTCGTCAGTTCTTCATTGAGGGCCTGCATCTCTTCCTTCGATGTTTCCAGCTCCTCGTTGGTGCTCTGAAGTTCCTCGTTGGTAGACTGCAGTTCCTCGTTCGAGGCCCGCAGCTCCTCGTTGGAGGTCTGCAGATCGTCGATGGTCGACTGGAGCGTTTCATGGGCGTACCGGAGATCCCGTTCCAGCAATTCCTCCCGATCATTCCCGGCCTCACCGGCGACGGTCATTTTGGGTTCCGTGGTCGCCTGAGCCGGGCGGATCGTCACCAGCAGCAGGCTCCGGAGCGATTCGGGCCCTGGATCGGCGTTACCGTAAGACTCGCGTCTGCATGGCCGCCGTTGGTCTTGACCCGGACAGGGTCCCGCACGATCTCGGTCTTCTCGCGGACCGCCCGGGAGAGGGATCTCTGTAGCGCCTGCTTCAAGCCTTCACGGGCCATGTCCACGATGTTGTTTCGCGGCTGTCCTTCCGCAGGCTCCAGGTAGAGCCCCGTTCGCCCGTGGATATAAACGATCGTCCCTTGCTCGTCCACGACCATGCTGCAGGGAGCAAACCGAGACAGCAGTAACTTCTGAATCTGAGCAGCCTGGCGTCCATCGCGCGTGTAGGCAGGCGGGCGGGCTTCGGCATCCGTGGCGCCGATTCGGGTAAGTCCCGTGGGTCTTGCCGGCACCGGCAGAGTCTGCAACCCCGTCTCATGCTTTTGGTACAGTTTCCACTTGGCATCGAGTGTCGCGAAAAGATCATTGCAAGACCCGACCGTTTCGGATGCTCCGAGAAGCAGCAGACCCTTTGGTTTCAACGAATGATGAAAGAACTGGAGGACCCACCGCTGCATCTCCGCATTGAGATAGATCAGCAGGTTCCGGCAGACGATGAGGTCCATATTGAGGAAGGGCGGGTCCTTGATCAGATTCTGGGGGGCAAAGACGAGCATCTCGCGCATGTCCCTCCGGAACCGGTACAGGCTGCCCTCCTTGATAAAAAAACGCTCCAGCCTCTCCCTGGAGACATCGGCGGCAATCCCCTCGCCGTAGACCCCCTGCCGGGCCGTCTCGATGGCGCCGGCATCCAGGTCGGTGGCAAAGATCTGGATCTTGATCTTTCTCTGCAATTTTTCCATGGACTCGACGAGAACCATGGCCACCGAGTACGCCTCTTCTCCCGTGGCGCAGCCCGGCACCCAAACTCGGAATGTCTGATCGCCCCGGTGAGACCGGATCAGGTCGGGAAGAGCCTCATTGGCCAGTGTCTCGAATGCCTCCGGGTCACGGAAAAAGCTCGTCACGCTGATCAGCAGCTCCGCGAAGAGCCTGTCCAGCTCGCCAGGATTCTCCCGGAGATAGCGGATGTATGGGATAGGGTCATGGATCTGCAGAACATTCATACGGCGGGTGATCCGGCGCTTGATCGTATTCATTTTATAGCAGGACAGGTCATTGCCCGTCCGGTCCCTCAATAGAAGAAGAATCTCCTGAAGGGGCTCTCCTGCGATCGGAGCGGTCTCGGCCGTCCGGGGCAGAATCAAGCCCCCAGCGTAGCGGATGAGCTGTTGCGGCATCTCGGACGGGGGCAGCACGTAGTCGGCAAGGCCTGTTGCCTGGGCGCTGGACGGCATGCCGGCGTATCGCGCCGAGGGCTCATTTTGCACCATCACCATCCCGAATCCGTCTTTGATCGCGCGCACGCCCAGTGTGCCGTCGCTCCCGGTTCCGGAAAGCACGACGCCGACCGCACGTTCTCTCTGATCGAATGACAACGAGCGGAAGAAATGGTCTATGGGGAAGTGAATGGATTTGACGGGCGGGGCCGACAGATGAAGTGCCCCCTCCACAATGGCAAGCTGACATCCCGCAGGCGATACGTAGACGTGATCCGGTTCGACATTGACTCCCTCGACCGCCTCGAGCACTTCCATTCTCGTGCTCCTGGCAAGAATCTCCGGCAACAGGCTCGTGCGGCCGGCAGGCTGATGAGTCACCACGACGAAGGCAAAGCCCGCGTCCGCCGGCATCGTCGAAAAGAACTCCTGAATAGCCTCCAGTCCCCCGGCCGAGGCCCCGATGCCCACGACCAGAAATCGCTGCGTGTCTTTTCCGTTCTCCGCTCCGTGAGGTGCATTACTATCGGCCATGGGATCCGCGCCCGTATTGTTCTGTAACAGATATTCAGGTATCAGGGTAAACGGATTGACTGGTTTTGCTTTCTGCCGTGCCGAGTTGTCGCATAATACTTAGCACAACTCTATAGGTAAAAGGATGAAACGCCGCAAGATATTGAATAGCAAGAATACTGACGGAAACGATTCCTGTCAACGTATTTACACATCCACCTGGGCGCACAATCAGATTGCGAAGTAATAGATGAGCAACCGTATGGAGGGGCGTCATTTCAACGAGGACGACAGGACCCCAAACCTGCGGAGTGGGGACAGATTCCCCCAAACAAGAAAAGAGGGTTCCGGTTAAAAACCCCGAAACCCTCTTTCTGTCTTGGTGGGCCGCGCAGGGATCGAACCTGCGACCCGCTGATTAAGAGTCACGACCCCCGAGTTTCCGTAACTCCTCGTTTATACTTAACAATATGTTATTATTCGTTTTTGATGATTGTCGTCCTTTGCCGATTTTGGGCAATTTCCCAGATTTTGGGAGGCTTTCTCCACATAACTCCCACACAATTATCAGATGCCACTTTACCGGCTTCACCTACCAAGAAACAATCATGGCGAATAAATATTTTAATGATTTTCGTTTGAAATGTATGATCAAGATTGAAAGCAAAGAGAGCAAAATCTATTTCTGTAGAGCCTCCTTCGTCTTGTCCCATGCCATGTCAGTCTCCCCCTTCTTGAACGAATTCATTGGTGAGTTTAGTATTTTCGCTTGCCAGTGGGCCTTTCGATCTGTCCCCATTTTCTTTTTAAAGCAGATTCGACGGCGAATATTGATCCGTAAGAATCCTTGCGTCTCTTCGCCAGTCGCGGTCTGTTGAAAACAGGGGCAATAAAAAATCGGATCCTACACCGAAAGGTTTCAACCCTGCTTCGAGCGCTCTCGCATTTTCTATTAGTGCAGGCTTTGATGGCAACCCATCATTCTTCACGAGAATCACTCTATTGCCAAGTCGTAAGTTAAAAAACCTGCCGAATACGGATTCATACGTTGCAGATTCGTGGTCATAAAGTCGGCTTGACGAATATGTATTAGCCGCCAACACTCCTCCCGACGTCATAACTTCTTTGATTTCTCTCAGAAACTCTTGTGTTAAGAGATGTTCCGGTATGTAATCATGGTCAAAGGCATCCAGTATAATCAGATCATACTTCATGCCTTTTTGTATTGCGCGCTTCACAAATACCCGCCCGTCTTCTTCCGACACAGTTACATTGGGAGTTATACGGAAATTGAAATACTTCTTCGCGACGCGAACTACGGCGGGATCTATTTCAACCGTATCGATTTTCGCTTTCGGCAGTATCCGGGAAATGGTTGATGCTAATGTGCCACCGCCTAAACCGACAATCAGAATCTTTTCGGGTTCCTGTTGAAGATACAATGCACCAAGTATCATTTTGGTATAGTTAAACACCAGATAATCCGGATTCTTAATTGAGATACACGTCTGTCGTGAGGTTTTCTGTTTTGTAAATCGCATGCAGCGTTCATCGCCGCTTTCATATACGATGATGTTCCTGTACAAGGAACGTTCTGTATGCAGCACGGTTTCGTCTGCCGCGCCAAAATAACATGCTGTCATAATTCCAAAAGTTAAAAAAATGGCTGCTACGTTAGTTGTTTTCGACATGTTTTCGTCCGGCAAGAGATGAAAATAAACTGATAAGGAAAGAGATACCGATCATTGTCCAGACAATATGGTTTATCTCAAAATAAAGCACAAGGTAGAAGGAGGTCAGGATAGTCCCCGCTGCGCTGCCGAACGTGGACACAAAGTAAAGAAGACCTGCAACATGGCCGCTCCGGTTGGAGTCCGTGACGAGAAGGCGAACGGCATAGGGCGATATCGTTCCGGATATCATTGTCGGTAAAAAGAAAAGTATTGTTGCAGAGATGAGAGAACCGTATCTGGGGTCTTGAATCAGCGTGAATATTCCGTCCAGTACGGCATCGCTCATTAATACAACCGGTGTGGTTGACACGGCTGCAACCATCAAAATGATCGAGAGTTTCTTCAAGGAAGGCTCCCGAATGGAAAGACGCCCACCGATAAGGTACCCGATGGATAGGGCTAGCATGAAAATTGTGATGATACCACCCCACACGTAAATGCTGTTGCCGAAATTGGGGGCAAGGATTCTTCCACTTAACAGCTCAACGGCCATAACAAAAAAACCGGACCACCCGGCTATGAGAAAAACCAAAGATTTATTCAAGATATTAATTCCCCTGTGTAGGTTGCGTTATGACGATATCCTTGATTACGGTCAGCCCTTGAAGTTTTGCGAGTACGCTCGCCGCCAATTACTGTATAATTGATACCAAGTTGCCGTCATTGATTTGATTATGTTTGATCAGTACTGTCCGGTTAAGGTTTGAATAAATCCGCTTGGTTGCTGATATCGGGTTCCGTAATTTGCTTCATGGCGTCTCGAACCAGTTGTTCGATGGGCTTTCTCTCAAAGAGATTGACCTCCAGGATCTGCAACAGGGTGTGCAGACTGCAGGACAGATGAAGCCTCTTTTTCAGGATGGCCACAAGCAAGTAGATGCAAAGAGCCACCCAGACCGGTTGTTAGGCCGCCGGGATCTCAGCCGCGGCGCGCCGTCTCGATCGTGGCAATGTCAATCTTTCGCATCGTCATCATCGCATCGAACGCGCGCTTGGCGGCAGCGGGATCAGGATCGGTGACCGCTTCCGTCAGGGCCAGGGGGGTGATCTGCCAGGACAATCCCCATTTGTCCTTGCACCAGCCGCAGGCACTCTCTTGGCCCCCATTGCCGACGATCGCGTTCCAGTAGCGATCCGTTTCGGCCTGGTCAGCGGTTGCGACTTGAAACGAGAACGCTTCGTTGTGCTTGAACGCAGGTCCTCCGTTGAGCCCGAGGCACGGAATGCCCATCACGGTGAACCAGACCGTCAACACGTCCCCTTCCTTCCCGGACGGAAAGTCCCCCGGTGCGCGGTGCACAGCGTCGATGGAAGAGTCTGGAAAGGTAGCGGCGTAAAACCGTGACGCGTCCTCGGCGGTCCCGTCGTACCAAAGGCAAACCGTGTTCTTTGCTATCTTTGTCATGACACTTCTCCATTGAGATTAGAGTTTGCACCATCCCCGCACGACTTCACTGTGTTTCGCGTTGGCGGCCTAACAATGTTTATAAGGACGATGAGTAAGACGGATAGCTTTCGCACGGATACTCTCTGCACTCACAATATGTTGCTTAGACGAAGAAAAAGCTTTCCATAGTTTTTATACCTCAAAAGGATCAAGCCCGATATAAGGGAAGGGATGATATGCCTTTTCGATATTTCTTAGAGATGACTCAAGTTCTCCATTGACAAGCGTAGAGCACGTTGATTGTGCGGCTTCATGAGACGTTATGATCGTCATACTACGGGCCTTGTCATGGAAACATGTGCGTGGCCGGTTTACCAGCGCCAAGCGCGACATTTTACCTTGGTACCTACTATGCCGGCACGGCGGGAAAGAGCAGATTTCAAAAATGCCCCCTCTGCCACGCATAAGCAAGGATGAATGTTGAGCACCCTACCGTTTATTGGACTACGGTAAGAATTAACTGTCAAATGTCAGGACATCGTTTACCCGAAAGTGTCATGACATAGGTTACTCTTAAGGGTCATATGCACAAAAAGGCAGAACCATTTCTGGCCCTGCCTTTGATGTTTGACAATTGAGTACTGCGATAGGTTGCGGATCAGGATCGGCCCCACCGGCCGGGGTCCATGAAATGTGGCTCCTGCTCGACGGGGTTGTGTCTTAAAAAAGTCTTCATGTCTGCGCCATCGACAGGGCCATTATCAGGCCCGCGTCCTCTACCGAATGATCTGAAATGCTTCCCTCTCGTTACGTCTTCTGCTCAGAGAAGGCTTCCATCTTCTTCAAGTTGTCATCCGCGAGTTTCTTGACGTCCTCATAGCCTTTCTTGTACATCGAGGCCCACTCTTTGGCTGCCTTCTTGCCCTCGTCGGAAACGCCCACGGCCTGGTCGATGTATAGGTTGAACACATTTTCCATCTGCTCCTGAAGGATGTTCATGTTTTTGAAGGCGTTCTCGTATGCGGTTTTGTTGAAGTCGAGCATCTGTTTGAACATCTCTTTGAACTGCATCATTTCATCCCTCCTGTTGAAATCGGCTTTCTCTCATTTGCGGACTTCGCTGCCTCAGCGAAGAAATCCTCGACCTTCTTGAAGCTCTCGTTCACGGCGGCCTTGAAGTTGTGGCTACCCTTCTTGTACGCCTTGATCCACTACTGCGCGGCCTGCTTGCCCTCCTTCTGACTCCGCTCTGGGAGCACCGATTCGTCCCGGTCATCATTCTGACGCAGCAGTCATTCGGTTGTATTCTCCCTCACCGTCTTCCTCCTTCATGATGAATCGGACGAGGTCTCTCAACCGCCTTTCAGGCAAGGGGGGCATATGAGGATGGCCCTCTCCGCAGGATCTTGGACTTTCTCCATTACGGCAGGCCATGCCTCCGGCCTTGACAATTTTCCGGACTGCATCGTCAGCATCGTTTGCGTCAATACGAATCACACGGCTGCAGGGCATAGGGCATGCAAAGGTATAGGTCATTGCGATGCTCCCTTTTCAGAGATTTGTTGGGATTCCAAAAATGGATCACCCATCCGGCATGAGGCGGGGACCGGACTTGGTGATTTGAGGAAGGGGAGGGATATATGTGTATAGAATTCTCAAGTATCGCGCTCACGCAGCATCATTGGGCGGCGGCTGTTTTTCGAAGTACCTCTTAATTGAATTCATGATCGAATGCTCTAAGTCCCCCATTTTTCGCTTGTCGCTTTGAAAGTAGACGTGCATCGTATTAATAATGCTTGATGCCATGCTCGACTGTTTGCCTGATCCAAACTCCGTCATTCTAACATTCAGCCGCTTCATGGCTCTATACCTGCCTTTCGGGCGAACCCCTTACATAATCTCGTCTTTCAGATTATCGGATGAGTTTCTGTTTTCGCCAAAGAAGCGCTTTTTTGGAATAGAATAAATAAGAATTGGTAGATTAACAATAACGAAAGAATAACAGGAGAATAGTGTAAAAATACACTACTCGGTTATGGATGAGAGATAAGTTCTTAGATTGTCTTTCTTATTGGTCAAATTGAGCAATAAGACTTGACATCGTTCCTGGTTAGGCGTGTAGTAATAACAGGACAAGTCAAAAAGGCTCCGGGTTTCCTCATAAGAGGCCAAGACCAGCCGGCCCCGTGAAGTGACCTGGGGCTTTTTTGCGTTTAAAGGGGATTTTCTAGATGATACGAAACAAACAGGAAAAAGGTGTGCGTGATGATGACAGGGGAATACGTAGCGATCTCTGCGGCCCTCCTCGGGACGGTGTCGCTGGCTTGCGTGGTGATATTCTGTCAATTTGAGAACATGATTAAAAAACGCCTTTCAGCCATCCGCGCGATACGGCAAGCGAAAGGGGCAGCCATCATCCCACCGGTTGCGAACATACGTCATCCCGTGGCAGCCGCCCTATAGATGAACGATATTGGTCAAGAAGACCGGGATCCTTACCGACGTCTATTACCCTTTTTGAAAAGAGGAATTTCCACTCAGACTGATGAAGGGAGATCAACTCATGGAAATCAAATCAATGGCGGAGCTGGAAAAGAAAGCGATGGCGGAGATCTCGATCGGGATCTACGGTGAAGAACTGAGCCGAATCATGTTGCCGGAACTTAAGGAATACCTTAACGGCTCGATCGAAAGGGATGAGATTGCGGAAATCATACCCACTCATTAAGCAAAGCCTTTAGCATTGAGCCAAAACGCGCGCAGTTATAGTAAAACACCCTTGACTTGACAGACGAGGAAGTTCTCAAAGGGATTCGAGAAATAAGTCTGCAAAAGGAAGGAGCAAGGTTATGGCAATGCTCACAGACAAGAAGGAAGAAATTCCGGAAATCGGGATCAAAAAATTATCGAATCTGGAATCCAGTATTGTCGACACCCTGCGTCAATATTTCACTGTGAATTCCGTGACATCGAAGGATGCTTTGGAGATCTCAATTATTGAAGCCTCAAAACGATACTTTGAGGGATATGCCAACAGATGAGAGACCAAAACCCGCTCACCCCGGAGTTCATCTCCTGATCCAGTTTTTCCCATTGCACCTCTCCTTCGGCCGCTGTCGCTTCCTCTTCTGCCCGTGTAGTGATTTGTTTCTTGCCGGTTTCCCCGTGTGGGCGTATTGCCCCGGCGGGCATAAAAAGGTGTCGCCATGAAGTGGCACTGCAAGGAGTGTGGGCGCTTTTTGAATGGAAAGCTCCGGGCCGTCTTTCCCGGCCTGAAAAATCATATAAGGGGGTAGCGAAACATGGATGAGGCATCCCAGGAGATCTTGCGGTTCTGGAAAACCCAGTGGGAAGATTACATGAAGTCACTGCTGGCTATGCAGAAGGGGGATGCGATACTGGCGATGATCCAGAAAAGTGGTGTCTTGCAGGAAGGTTCGCAAAAGATGGGTAAGGAGTGGGCGGATAAATATAAGGTTATCTGGAAGACCTATCTTGATATGGTTGAAGACCACTTCAAGAAAGAGTTAAAAATGTAGGCGGATCAAGAACTTTGCGTGACACGTCGGGTCATAAGTAACGAAGGCAGAGTCGATTTGGCTCCGCCTTTTGCTTTTGTGACGATTGCTGTTTGTAATCGCGTATGATCTGTCAGAAAGTGATTTCAAACACGGTCATGACATCCGGTGAGGACTACAAATTAACGGTTGAAATATGCAAAAAAGCAGGGCCATTTCTGAACCTGCCTCTGAATAATCTACTTGATGTCCAGCATTTCTTTTATTCCGGCCTTTATAAGCGCTGGTTTGAATAAAAGCTGAAGCTTCTTGGCGCCTCGTGCATCAACGAATGTATCCTCAAAAGTCACTTCAGTCTTTCTCAATATTTTTATCCCGTCATCGAATAAGATAAAATGATAATTCAAAGCGCCGAGAGTGAGTGCTCCTGCTATAAGCAATAGATACAGCACTTTCTTCATATCAACCCTTGGCAGGACTAGCATTTATAATCTTATCTCTATCGCTGAACCAATTACCCGGAAGCTGTTTATGGGTCAAGATAATTGATGAAACACAGAATCCTCATTACTTCTCTTTACACTTTTATGCGTCTGATATCATAAGTATTTTATTCCATTTTTCGCGTATCCTGAAGCATACAAGGAAGCAGGGGTAGGGTATCAGATATGGTGAGCATCGAAGCCGCCCTCAATCAGCAAGGGGAGGAACATCAAATGCTTCATTTGCCGGACCGACAAGATCGTATATTCATACAGGCGACAAGGGAAAAACCGAGTTTCGCCATCGGAATAACAAGAAAAAGAGGGACCGCCGATCGGAAATGGAAAAGGGCGCCAGTATGCGCCCTTTTCTTCGCAGGGAGGCGAAATCGGCCGACCTGCCTTCCGTCAGATGTATCTCCGTCATCACCTCTTGATTGACTCCGGGCTTGCACCCTCTTCGAGGATGACTACCTCGACTCGCCGGTTCTGCTGGCGCCCGGCGGCCGTCTCATTGTTGGCCATGGGATAGGTCTCGCCGTACCCCGCAGTCGTGATCCGGCTTGCCGCGATGCCCTTTTCGACAAGCGCCATCTTGACCGAATCGGCGCGACGCTGGGACAGGGTCAGGTTGTATTCCGATTTCCCCCTGCTGTCCGTGTGCCCCTCGATCACGATGTTGCGCTCGGGGTATTTGTTCATGAACGAGGCGAGCTGATCGATGGTCCTCACGGCACCCGGGGAAAGGGTGGCGCGGTTCGTCTGGAAGAGCACGTCTCCCAGGGTCAGGACCATGCCTCGGTCGGTCGGCTTCGCCTTGAGCGCCTCCAGCTCTGCCTTGGCTTTCGAGAGCTGGGCGGTTTTCTTATCTGACTCCATTCTCGCCTTGTCAAGCTCGGCCTGCGTCATCTTGACATCGGCGCGGGCCTTCATCGCCTCGCGCTCTCTCACTTTAAGAAGCAGCTGATCCTTTTCCTTGCCGAGTTTCAGCGTGTCGTCTTCTGCCATGTTGCGCTCGGCGGAGACAACGGCGAGCTGCGTCTTGCGGTCCGCCATGTAGGCCAAGTGTTCCTTCACCGCGAGGTCTTCCGCCTGCTCGGCCTGCCGCAGGGTCTGTTCCGCCTCGTAGAGAGGGACGGCTGAAGCGGATACGACGTTTGGATCGGCCTTGGCCTTTTCGAGACCCACCCTGGCCCGCTCCACGGCGCTCATGGCCCTTTCCTTCTCCTGAGGGCTCACGGAAGCGCATCCTGCAACCAGCAGGGCGAGGGCCGTTATCATCAAGATCCCGATTCTCACAAGTCTGTGATTCGTCATTGTTCGCGTCATTGTTTCGTCCTCCGTAATATGCGTCTGATGGCTATTTCTGCTTTCGCTCGATTTCCTTACGCAGGGCGTCGATGCTTTCCGTCATCTCCCCTTTGATCTGCTTGGCCTTTGCGGTCCTGGTCTTCGCCCGTGCGACATCGGCGTCGATGATCGCCTGATCGGCAAGACGGCCGGCCCGATCGTTCTCCTCCTTGGCGACGGCCGCCTTCGCCTCGCTCAGCTTGTCCTCAGCGAGCCTCAGATCGAGCGGCGCGTTCACGATGGCGTTGCTGTCCCGCGCGCCGGCGATGGCCCGCTCCGCGTTTGCGATCTTCTCGGTCGGCACAGCGGCATTTCCGCCGCATCCCGCGAGCGTAATACCGAGGATCAGAAGAATCCCTGCCAGGACGCACACAACTCTGTTTCGTGCTTTCATCGGTTACTCCTTCCATTCATGCGGTATTTGTTATGGCTACAAAAAGGAAACGCGGGAACGATTTCCCATGGCATGTCTGCCAAGGCTCATAACATGAAGATACAGAAATTCTTCCCTGAGACCGGCATTCCCCCTTTCGATACAAAGGTACCCCTTCCAAGAGCTTTCAGGTTCAAAGGATTACAGATAAACCAACCGATAGGCAGAAAACCCCCCAAAGGGGGAAAATTGATATTGCTCAGTCTTGATTCACTCCGGCGGGTACCCCATCAGCGAAGAAAGAACAGGCCAAGAAACAAACAAGATAGTTAACGATCTCATAAATTGAATAGGCCGTCAACCTTGCATATTTACATCTATTACCATTCAATTGAGGTATTAAAGGTGAATGTACATTCTTCATGGAGGAAGGTCTTATGGCCTTAGCAGTGTTGCATACTGAGGTTCTATGATCCCCCGATGGCAATGGGATTCGGTGCATTAACCCCTGCATAGCTATGAGGCGTAAGGAATGATCCCCGATAAGCCATTGTCTTGTAGTAAGACCTAGGCAACAACGGAACTATGTGATAATAATAAATAAAAAAAGTGCGGTCCGGAGTCTTCAATTCCTCATCACAGGCGAATCTTCCTGGCCGATCAGAGAACAAAAGCCTTTGCAGAGATTCTTAAAGGAAGATAGAAATGACTTTCACATTAGTGTTGACCCTGATTCTTACAAGTCTCGTGGCGATATTCATCATTCAGAATGTGGCAGCCGTCGAGGTCAGTTTCCTCTTCTGGAGCTTGACCCTGTCAAGGGCGCTGCTGATATTTTTCACCTTTATCATCGGACTTGTCAGCGGCTGGTTTTTGAACACTTATTCCCAGTATCGGAAAGCGAAGAAGGAGTTGTCAGATAAATCCAGGCCGTTGTCGACTCATGCGTAGAAAGCACGGATTGATTCCATGCATATAGTCTATACCATCAGCGGTATGGACTTTATATCCGTGAACAGGGACAGTTGAAGTATACGTATACGATGGGGAAGGAGGCATACATTCCCATTTGTAATCATGTACATTCCGGCAAAACATCCGTGCGAGTATAGCAGGAAGGAGTCGAGAGTCGAGGCGGGATCCTTGATTCATTTGACGTGCGTGTCTGAGTAGAGCAGATTTCGACCGTCCCCGGGCCGTCCCCAAGGGGAGATGCATCGGTAAATCTTTAGTGATTGTAAATGGATAGGATTTTACGGGTAGTGTTCGACTCCCGCCGCCTCCACCAAAATTGTTTAATTATATCACATAGTTACAATTTTGCCAATTTTGAAAGCCAGTATTTACGGCCGTCCCCAGACCCCTCGGAAGAGGGGTTTCTTTATTCCGTTGAAAATAACGCTTTCACCTACGAACCAATGAATTTGCAAAGCCGTGCTGTTCATCATTACTGAATGAAATATTCAGATAAGAACGAAAGAGCCCCATGAACGTTCATGAGGCTCTCCTGAAAAGTGTTTGGATGACGGATCGGGAAAATGTATCTGGAACACTGAAGGCCATCATTGATTACGGTGGCAATTATGTACCGAATTCACCTTTCGCTTCCCGTGCCTTCAGGGAAAAATAAATATCAATCAAACCCAGGCATACGTTCATGGCAAGGGGGCCAAGAAGTAATCCCAGGGGGCCGAAAAAAGCCATGCCGCCGAGGACTGCCAGAAAAACAGCGAGCGGATGCAATTGCATGCCGCGCCCGACGAGCTTTGGGCCCAAAATATTGTCAACAAGGCCGACAGCGGTTAATCCCCATGCTAAAAGCCCTACTCCGCCAAACGTGTTGCCTGTAAGGAATAAAAATATAATAGCGGGAATAATGACCAGCGCCGTCCCGATGCCGGGAACGAGAGCCATTATCGCGGCCACGCTTCCCCACAATACAGCATTCGGAACCCCAAACAGTGCGAATCCGATACCCGTGAGCGTCCCCTGAATCAGCCCGATGACAAGATTGCCCCTTACGGTCGCGGATACTGCCGACTCAAGCCGCGACACGATCAACTCATCATCTTTGTCAGAAAGGGGGCTTAGGGCGACGAAATAATCTTTTAGCTTGCGCCCGTCCTTTAGAAAAAAATAAAAAGCGATAAGAAACACAAACGAATTCAATAATATTTTCGCGAAACTTGAAAAAAGAGCACCCAGATTCTGAACCAAGACCTCCAATGCTTGCCGGGCATACTGGCTAAAGTTCAATTCAAATAATTCAGATACTGACAGCGTGGCACGAATCCGGTCTGCCGCATTTTTCACCATGTCAATGAGCCCGCTTCTGTCTTCGCTGGCAAGAGCCTGATATAGATGAGACGATTCTTTAAATATAAGGGCTCCGAGAAACGCTATAGGCAAGACAACCAGGATCATTGCGGTAACGGTAGTCATGAACGCCGACAACCCAGCGCGTTGTTTCGTAAAACGCAACAACCTTTGGTAGATAGGTTGAAAAAGAAAAGCAAACACAGCCGCCAAAACAAGCGAGGCCAAAAACGGCTTAATGATAAAATACAAGACGACAAGCGCCGCCGTTAGGCAGAAAAGCAGAAAGAAGTTAGTCTGTCGGTAGTCGTTCATATAACGTGTTTGGCCATAATATTAAATTGTCAACCCAGACGTCTATCGCTTTGGCGATTCTCGTTAGTGTTTGACATGGTTGGGTTCTGGTATGCGTCCGATTCCACTGCTACCACGGAAATATAATCCTTATCTTCGCTCATATTTCCGACTCTCCTTCGATAGATGTGACCAGAACCTTATCGACCCGCCTGCCATCCATGTCCACGACTTCAAACCGAAGTCCTGCCCATTGAAAGTGATCGGCAACCGACGGCACGCGACCCAAATGTGTCATGACAAAACCACCCAGCGTATTGAATTGACCTTCCTCCTCATCCGGGATGTGACCGATATGAAAAATTTCCTTGAATTCGTCGATCGGGATACTCCCGTCCAGAAGCCAGGAGCCGTCTTCTCTCTGCACAGCAAGTGATTCGTCTAGTGGACGATCGGATGCTAGATCGCCGACAATCGATTTGAAGATGTCCTGTGGCGTCACAAGGCCTTGGATGTCGCCATATTCGTCAACGACAAGCGCTACATGCCTGCCGGACTGCCTCAGAAGCTTCAGCAGCTTGAGTGCCGGCAGGTTTTCAGGCACGAACAGAGGCTTTAGCA
>Ga0209705_10001090_pt1 | contig 14344 bp, 13 predicted proteins | sample PPLLaktember2015_5_FD_187262 | JGI IMG/M metagenome (GOLD analysis project Ga0209705, IMG submission 187262) | Freshwater sediment microbial communities from Prairie Pothole Lake near Jamestown, North Dakota, USA - PPLs Lake P8 Core (1) Depth... | ecosystem: Environmental > Aquatic > Freshwater... | reverse complement strand
TCACAAGTTCCTGCCGCACAGCGCCATCCTCAGCTTCGAGGAGATCGCGCGCCTCGCCGGCGTATTCGCCGGCCTGGGCGTGAAGAAGATCCGGCTTACCGGCGGCGAGCCGCTGGTGCGCCGCGATCTTCACAGGCTGGTGTCTCTCCTCAAGCCGCTTGGCGCGGAACTAACCTTGACGACGAATGGCTCCTTGCTTGCGCGGCACGCGCAGGCCCTCGCCGGCGCCGGCCTCGACCGCGTCACCGTCAGCCTCGACTCGCTCGACGAGGCGACCTTCCAGGCCATGAACGACGCCGACTTCCCGGTGGCGAAGGTGATCGAGGGCATCGAGGCCGCCGCCGCCGCGGGGCTCGGGCCGGTCAAGATCAACATGGTGGTGAAGCGCGGCGTGAACGACCACGAGATCGCGGCGATGGCGGCGCGCTGGCGCGGCACCGGGCACATCATCCGCTTCATCGAGTACATGGACGTCGGCTCGACCAACGGCTGGCGCATGGACGACGTCATCCCCTCGGCGGAAGTAATCAAGAGAATTCATGATGTCTGGCCGCTCGAGCCCATCGACCCGAATTACACGGGCGAGGTCGCCGAGCGCTGGCGCTACAAGGACGGTGCGGGCGAGGTCGGCGTCATCTCCTCGGTGACGCAGGCGTTCTGCTCGACCTGCAACCGCATGCGCCTGTCGACCGAAGGCTCGCTCTTCACCTGCCTCTTCGCGCAGTCCGGGCACGACCTGAAGTCGCTGCTGCGCGCGGGCGCCTCCGACGATGCGATCCGCAACGAGATCGCCGCGGTATGGCAGGGCCGGTCGGACCGGTATTCGGAGATTCGCACCCAGGAAACTGCGAAGCGTCCAAAAGTCGAGATGTCTTACATTGGCGGCTAAGAAGAAACCCCTCCTCACCAACGCGGCCCGTCCGGCGACGTTCGAGGTCGAGGCCTACAACGAGCGCGGCGAGATGGTGCCCACGGCGATCGCCGGCGAGCACCCGCTCACCCTCTACCTCGACAAGCGCGAGATCGTCACCCTGATGACGCTCGGGCACGCGCCCGAGGCGCTCGCCATCGGGTATCTCCGCAACCAGCGCCTGGTCGACGCGATCGACCAGATCGAGGCGGTCCAGGTCGACTGGGAAACGGACTCCGTCGCGATCAAGACGCGCAGGAGGCAAAAACAAGTAAACAAACAAATGGGAAAGCGCACCGTGACCTCCGGGTGTGGCCAGGGGACCATGTACGGCGACCTGATGGAGGAAGTCGACAAGGTCAAGCTGCGGGACGACATCCGCCTCGAGGACGCCGACCTCTTCGCGCTGCTCGAGAAGGTGCGCAAGCACGAGACCATCTACAAGCAGGCGGGCGCGGTGCACGGCTGCGCGCTCGCCAGCACCGCGGGCGAGATCCTGATGTTCGTCGAGGACGTCGGGCGCCACAACGCGGTCGACGCCATCGCCGGCTTCATGTGGCTCGACGGCATCGACGGCTCGGACAAGGTGTTCTACACCACCGGGCGGCTCACCTCCGAGATGGTGATCAAGTGCGCGCAGATGCGCATCCCCTTCCTCGTCTCGCGCTCGGGCCTCACGCACATGGGCCACGCGATCGCGAAGAAGATCGGCATCACCATGCTGGGGCGCGCGAGCGGCCGGCACTACCTGGCGTTTACGGGAAAAGAGAGGATCGTGAAGACGGTGCCGCAACCCACGGCTTTCGCATGAAGCTCGAGCTCTATTTCGCCCCGGGCGCCTGCTCCTTCGTGCCGCACGTCGGGCTGGAGGCGATCAAGGCTGCGACCGGCCAGGACTTCGAGCCGAAGATGGTGAAGCTGCACAAGGGCGAGCAGAAGTCCCCCGAGTACCTGGCGATCAACCCCAACGGCCAGGTGCCGGTCCTGGTGGTCGACGGCAAACCCCTCAACCAGATCGTCTCCATCTGCGAGTTCCTCGACCGCAGCTTCCCGAAGGCGGGCTTGCTCCCCACCGAGTCCTGGGCGCGCGCGCAGGCGCTTTCGCGCCTCGCCTGGATGAACAACACCGTGCACCCGACCTTCACGCAGATCTTCCGCACCGCCGACTTCGTCGAAGGCGAGTCGCACCAAGCGGAGCTGAAGAAGAGCGCCGTGCAGCGCTTCGGGAATCTGCTGGGAAGGCTGCAAGCCTGGGCAGCGAGCGACGCGCCCCGCGGCATCGTGCACGAGGCCTATTCGTTCACGCTGCTGCGCTGGGGCGGATTCGCCGGCATAAACCCCGATGCTTTTCCCGATCTCAAGAAGTATGTAGAACAGGTGATGCGCAAGCCGGCCGTCGCCGCCGCGCTCGAGCGCGAGCGGGTCAAGCTCGATACCTACAAGGGATAGATCGGGGTCAGACCCCGATTTTCAGGTCGCCGGTTGCGCCGACGTCATCTGACGGCGCGAGGGGAAAAAGAGCGACGCGGCGAGCATCCCGGCGGCGAGCGCCGCGAGCACCAGGAAGACATTGGCGAAGCCGCCCTGGGTGCGGTGCAGGACCGCGATGAGCGGCACGGCGACCGCCGCCACGCCCAGCGACACCACGTAGCGCACCGAGAGCACCCGCGCGCGGTACTCGTCGGCGACGTAGCGGCCGACGATCGAGTCGTTCAGCGGGATCTGGCCGAACACCGCGAGCATCATGGCGAGCGCCGCGGCGAGCATCGCCCAGCCCTCGAGGTTGGCCGCGAGCGCGAGCAGCGGGATCTGGATGAGCGCGATGCCGATCATCAGGCGGCGCAGCTCGAAGCGGTCGATGAGCGCGCCCATCACCAGCTGCGCGAAGGCGGCGAGCGTGTAGACGAGCGCGACCAGCGCGCCAATGCCGAAATTGGTGTCGATGAGCGAGCGAAGCCGCTCGTCGAACACCTTGGGCATCGCCACCGTGGTCGAGTTGAAGATCACGCCGCCGCAGGCGGTGGCGATGAGCAGGATGGAGAAGATGCGCGTCATGGTGCGCTGGTCGACGTGCAGGCCGATGGTCTTCGACACCTTCTTCACCGGGCCCGGGTCGGGAACCAGCACCAGGAAGGCGGCGCCGACGGCGACGGCGGCGAGGCCCGGGATGAAGAACGCGGCGCGCCAGCCCCACAGGTCCATGAGCGCGCCGGCGACGAGCGCCGCCGCGGCGAGCCCGAGGTTCCCCCACAGCCCGTTCCAGCCGAGCGCGCGCCCCATGCGCTCGGGCGCGGCGACGAGCATGGCGATGCCCACCGGGTGGTAGATCGCCGCGAACATGCCGACCAGCGTCAGGCCCAGGCCGATCTGCCACGGCGAGCTCGCGAAGCCGGTGAGGAAGAGCGAGCCGCCGATGCCGAAGAAGAACACCGCCATCATCTTGTACCGGCTCCAGTGGTCGGCGAGCCAGCCCGCGGGAATCGCGAAGGCGCCGAAGGCGATGAAGCCGCCGAGCGCGAGCGGCAGGAGCTCCGAGTAGGGCCGGTCCCATTCCCGCGCCAGGGCCACCACCACCGTCGGAAAGACCAGCATCACGAGGTGGTCGAGCAGGTGCCCGAGGTTGATGAAGGGCACGAGCAGGCGGCGTTCGTTCATGAGTCCGAGCTTACCTCAGTAGAATCCAGCGCATGGCAGCTGTTTCGGGAATCGTGCTTGCCGGCGGCCTCGGGCGGCGCATGGGCGGCGTCGACAAGGGCCTGCAGCCGCTACGCGGCAAGCCGATGGTGCAGTGGGTGCTCGAGCGCTTGCGCCCGCAGGTCGACGAAGTGCTGATCAACGCCAACCAGAACCTGGAAACCTACGCCGCGCTCGGCCACCGGGTCGTCCCCGACGACATCGCCGGCTTCGCCGGGCCCCTCGCCGGCCTGCACGCGGGCATGAAGGCCGCCGCGCACCCGCTGGTGGCCACCGTGCCGTGCGATTCGCCTTTCCTGCCTTCCGACCTCATTGAAAGATTGAGCCGATCCCTGGATGGCCATGACATCGCCGTCGCCAAGACCGGCGAGCAGCCGCATCCCGTATTCGCGCTGGTGCGGCGCCATTGCCTGGAGAGCCTCGAGGCCTTCCTCGCGCAGGGCGGGCGCAAGATCGACGCCTGGTACGCGTCGCTGAAAGTCGTCGAGGTGAGCTTCGACGACGAGGCCGACGCCTTCCGCAACATCAACACCCGCGAGGAGCTGAAGGGCGCATGAGCGGCATCGTCCAGATCGTCAGCTGCCTCGACGGCTACGACCCCGATGCGCTGCGCGTCGACAAGGCCATTGAGGCGATCAAGGTCTGCCTTTCTCCCGTTCAAGAAGTTGAAGTTGTTGAAATTCGAAAAGCGCTGGGCCGCATCCTCGCCCAGGACATCGTGCCCGACATCAACGTCCCGGCGCACGACAACTCGGCGATGGATGGTTACGCGGTGCGTTTTTCAGACCTCGGAAATTCTGAAGCTGTTCTAAGCGAGATCGGCGCCGCCCTCGCCGGCAAGCCCTTCCACGGCGCCGTCGGCGCGGGCGAGTGCGCGCGCGTGATGACCGGCGCGGTAATGCCGCAGGGCACGGATGCCGTGGTGATCCAGGAAGTCGTGAAGCGCGACGGCAAGCGCGTGGTGGTGCCGCCGGGGCAGAAGAAAGGCCAGAACGTGCGCTATGCCGGGGAGGACCTCAAGATCGGCATCCCGGTCCTGAAGAGCGGAAAGCATTTGAGACCCGCCGAGATCGGCCTCATCGCCTCGCTCGGCATCGGCGAGGTGAAGGTGAAGCGCAGGCTCCGCGTCGCCTTCTTCGCCACCGGCGACGAGCTCGCCTCGATCGGCACCCGGCTCAAGGAAGGTGAGATCTACGACTCCAACCGCTACACGCTGCACGGCATGCTTTCGCGCCTGGGCGTCGAGATCATCGACCTTGGCGTCGTGCGGGACAATCCCGATCTTCTCGAGAAAGCATTTCTCAAGGCGGCGGGTACCGCGGATGTCGTCATCACCACCGGCGGCGTCTCCGTGGGCGAGGCCGACTTCATCAAGCAGCTCATGGCGAAGCTCGGCGAGGTGCTGTTCTGGAAGATCGCCATGCGCCCCGGGCGACCCATGGCATTTGGAAAAATTAGGAATTCCTATTTGTTCGGCTTGCCTGGCAATCCCGTAGCGGTGATGGTCACGTTCTACCAGTTCGTGCGCGATGCGCTGCTGCACCTCTCGGGCAGGACGGACGACTATGCCATTCCTCTTCTGAAAGCCATATCCACCGAGAAGATCCGGAAAGTGGCGGGAAGAACGGAATACCAGCGCGGCATCCTCTACCGCGAAGGCGGCGAGTGGAAGGTGCGCACCACCGGCCAGCAGGGCTCGGGCGTGCTGCGCTCGATGTCGGAGGCGAACTGCTTCATCGTGCTCGAGCACGAGCGGGGCAGCGTCGCCGCGGGGGACCCGGTGCAGGTGCAGCTCATGGAAGGCCTGGCTTGAATCCGATCCACCCCGCGCTGCTGCCGCTCGCGCGCGCCGCGCAGCGCGGCGACTTCGGCGAGCTGGAAGAGACGCTCGCGGTGGCGCTGGCGAAGCCGGCGTGGCTGCGGCCCGAGCATCGCATCGGCGACCCGGCGCGCTACATGCGGCACATCCTCTACGTCGATGCCGCCGACCGCTTCGTCATCACCGCCATCACCTGGCTTCCCGGGCAGGTGAGCCCGGTGCACGGGCACCAGGTGTGGTGCCTCTACGGCATCGCCGAAGGCACGCTTACGGAGGAGCAGTTCAATCCGTCCCTTCAGGACGTGAAGACGAAAACCTATGAACCCGGGCAGCTGGCGGATCGGGACCTTGACGGCACGCTGATCCACCGCGTGTCGAACCGCTCGGCGCGCCCGGTCGTCTCGCTGCACCTCTACGGGGTGGCGCCCGAGAACCTCACCACCGGGATCAACCGGATCTACCCGTAGCCCTGGCCGCGCCGTAGATGCGCGCCATGTCGGGCAGCTCGGTGGCGTAGTAGTGCACCCAGATGTACAGGTGGTTGAAGAGCGCGACGGCGAGCGCCGCCGCCGACCCCCACCACAGGCCCGGCACCCACATCAGCAGGAAGCCGTACACGTACATGCCGTTGCGCGTGAAGCGGAAGATGCCCCGCCGCACGAACGGCGCCGAGCGCCAGGCGGGATCGAAGTGGTCGATGCCCAGGGCGCGCGTGAAGGTGAAGTAGCGCTTCACCGAATAGAAGAGGTAGAGCGCCGGGACGAGCGCGACGATGGCGGCGCCTTTGAGGAGCATGGGATCGAGGGGCACGGTGTCGCGGTTGGCGATGGCGAGCGCGAAGACCGCGAGCACGCGCGAGATGCCGAGCGTCGCAAAGCCCGCCGCATACACGCCGAAGCCGTTCTTTCCCAGGACGCGGGTGATCAATCCCGCATGCAATTGCGCGCGCCAGCAGAACCAGACGTACACCTGGTGCGCCACGGCGATGAGCACCGCCGTCCAGAGCCAGAAGGTCGTGCCCTCGCCGCTTTGCACAGGGGGCATGTCCTGGATGAGAAAGAGCGCGAGGAGCAGCAACCCCAGCCCCAGGGCGTGCAGCCACTGCTTCTCGAACATCGGCGCTACATCGCCATCACGCGCGCGAGCTCGAGCAGGCTCGCGTCGGCGGGGCGCGTGCGGCCGGTGATTTCCTCGAGAGGCGTGACGAGCACGTCGCCCTTGACGATACCGGCGAGCACGCCGCGCTTGCCGGCGGCGAGGGTGTCCACCGCCGCGGCGCCGAGCCGCGTCGCCAGCACGCGGTCGGCGGCGCTCGGGATGCCGCCGCGCACGACGTGGCCCAGGCGCGTGACGCGCAGGTCGAAGCCGATCGACTTGCGGTGCGCGCCGTAGTACTCCATCAGCTCGTGCACGCCGCACTTGGCGCCTTCGGCGATGACCGCCAGCGCGTGCGTCTTGCCGCGCTGATAGGCGGCGCGCAGGCGCTCGGCGACATCGGCGGGGGAAATCTCTTGCTCGGGCAGCGCGATCACCTCGGCGCCGCCGGCGATGCCGGACATGATGGCGATGTAGCCGCAGTTGCGGCCCATAGTCTCCACCGCGAAGGCGCGCTGGTGCGAGGAGGCGGTGGTGCGCAGCCGGTCGATCGCCTCGAGCGTGATGTTGATCGCGGTGTCGCAGCCGATGCTGACGTCGTTGCCGTAGAGGTCGTTGTCGATCGTGGAAGGCACGCCGACGACGGGGAAGCCTTCGCGCGCCAGGCTCGCCGAGCCCGACTGGCTGCCGTTGCCGCCGATGACGACAAGCGCATCGATGCCCTTCCTCCCCAGATTGGATATTGCTTTGGCACGGCCTGCGGGCTCGGCGAACTCGGGGCAGCGGGCGCTGCCGAGGACCGTGCCGCCGGATTGCACGATGCCGCCGACGTCGCGCGCCTGCAGGGGATCGAAGTGATCGGCGAGCAGCCCGGCATAGCCGTTCCGCACCCCCATCACCTGCCAGCCCTTGGCCAGCGCGCCGCGCGTCACCGCCCGCACCGCGGCATTCATGCCCGGGGCGTCGCCGCCGCTCGTCAGGACTGCAATCTTTTTCAAGCCGGCGATTCTAAGGCTCGGTCATGAAGGCGGCCAGAGCATGGCCGCGCCGCGGACGCCGCTGGCATCGCCGTGCACGGCGCGCACGATGGGGGTGCGCGGATCGTGGTGGTAGACGTACTTGCGCAGGAGCGGCGGCACGGCGGTGTAGATCTCGTCGTGCTTGGACATGCCGCCGCCCACGACGATCACGTCCGGGTCGAGGAAGTTGATGACGAGCGAGAAGGCGCGCGCGAGCCGGTCGGTGAAGAGCGCCATCGCCTGATCCTCGCCCAGCGCGTCGCGGTCGCGGTTCTTCGCCGGGCCGGAGCAGAACTGCTCGATGCAGCCGCGCCGCCCGCAGTTGCATTCGGGCCCGGGGTGCTCCTCCGCGGTCATCCAGGGCAGCGGCGTGTGCCCCCATTCGCCGGCGATCTGGTGCCGGCCTTCGACCACGCGGCGCTCGACGACGATGCCGCCGCCGACGCCGGTGCCGAGGATGGCGCCGAACACCACGCGCGCGTCGCGCGCCGCGCCGTCGACCGCCTCGGAGAGCGCGAAGCAGCGCGCGTCGTTCGCGAAGCGCAGCTCCCTCTTCAGCATTTTCTCGAGATCGGGCTTGAGCGGCTGGCCGTTGTAGGGCGTGTTGTAGGCGTTGGCGACGATGCCCGTGTCGCGGGCGACCAGCCCAGGCATGCCGATCCCGACGGTGCAGCGTTGCTGCACCCGGTTTTCCGTTTCAAGAATCACGTCTGCCAGGGCCTGCCGCGCGCTGGCGTAATCGCCGTGCGGCGTGGGGATGCGGTGGCGCAGGAGCTCGCGGCCGCCGGCATCGAGGACGGCGAGCGCGATCTTGGTGCCGCCGATGTCAACGCCCAGCCGCATGCGCGAGGCCCTCGTTCAGCCAAGCCCGCACCGCGGCGGGCGCCGCGAGGCGCCAGCGCGCCGCGCTCGGGCCCTCGCCCACCTTCACCGAGTGCCCGCCGAGCCGGTTGACGACCTCGAAGCCGTGCTCGTCGGTGGCGTCATCGCCGATGAAGAGCGGCACGCGCCCGGCGAAGGGCGGCTCGCGCATGAACTCGCCGATGGCGCTGCCCTTGTCGTAGCCGGCAGGCTTGATCTCGGCGACCATCTTGCCGTCCTGCACCTCGACCGCGGCGCCGAGCGCCGCGGCCGCCTCGCGCACCGCGCCGCGCGCCGCCTCGGCAAGATGCGGCGCGAGCCGGTAGTGCAGCGCCATGGACAGGCCCTTGTGCTCGAAGAGCAGCCCCTCGTAGCGCGCGGCAAAGGCGCGAATTGCCTTTTCCGCAAGATTGAATTCCCGAAGTGGAAGATCGGCTTTTGTGACAACCCCGCGGGCATCGCGCCTTTCCGCGCCGTGCTGTCCGGCGGCGGCGAGCTCGAGCGGCGCGAACAGCTCGTCGATCTTGCCGATGGCGCGGCCGCTGATGAGGGCCACTGCCCCGCCCGCTGCTTCCTGCAGGCGCCGCACCAGCTCGACTTCCTCGGGCGCGCGGCGCACCGCCTGCGGCGTGGCGCGGATGTCGAAGAGCGTGCCGTCCAGGTCGAGGAAGAACGCCCACTCGGGGCGCAGAGGCGGGGGTGAAGCGGGCGGCATCCCTACGCGGCGTCCGCCTTGCGCCGCGCGGCGCCCGCACGCAGCAGCACGCGCCGGCGGTGGCGCATGCGCGCCCCGTCGATGAGCATGCGGCCGGCCCAGCGGTAGACGTTGAACTCCTGCACGAGGTGGCGCATCGAGCGCATGCGCGCGCGCTGCTCGTCGGGCGACATGCTGAGCGCGACGTGCAGCGCCGCGGCGCTCTGCTCGATGTCGTAGGGGTTGATGGTGAGCGCCTCGGCGAGCTCGCGCGCGGCGCCGGTGAACTGCGACAGGATGAGCACGCCCTGCTCGTCGTCGCGCGCGGCGACGAACTCCTTCGCCACCAGGTTCATGCCGTCGTGCAGGCTCGAGACGATGCACACCTCCGCGGCGCGGTAAATCTCATAGACCTCGGCGGCGTCGTGGTGCTCGATCTTCAGCACGATCGGCGTGTAGCCCGGCCGCCCGAAGCGCTCGTTGATCTTCGCCGCGAGCGCGCGCACCTTCGCCTCGAGGTTCTGGTACTCCTCGATCGAGGTGCGCGAAGGCGCCGCCACCTGGACGAAGGAGAACTGGCCGATCCAGCGCGGCTCGAGCTCGAGCAGGCGCTCGATGGCGCTGAAGCGCTCGAGGATCCCCTTGGTGTAGTCGAGGCGGTCGACGCCGACGCCGAGCTTCACGTCCGGGGCGAGGCCCATGCGCTGGCGCACGCGCGAGCGGCACTCCGGCACCGGCGGCTGCACCTGCAGCGCCGCGGGGGGCCACTCGATCGAGATCGGGTAGCGGCGCACTTCCGTGGGCTGGCCGCCGTAGGAGATGGTGAAGGTCTCGCGGTCGACGCGCGCCTCGAGGAAGCGGTCGACGGTGTCGAAGAAGTTGTTGCAGTGGAACTGCGTGTGGAAGCCGAGGATCGACGAGCCGAGCAGGCCGTCGAGGATCTCCTCGCGCCAGGGCAGGATGCCGAAGGCCTCGGGGTTGGGCCAGGGGATGTGCCAAAAGGTGATGATGGTGGCGTTGGGCAGGCGCTCGCGCACCAGGCGCGGCAGCAGCGCGAAGTGGTAGTCCTGCACCAGGATGATCGGGTCCTCGGTGCGCGCCTCGTCGGCCACCACCTCGGCGAAGCGCCGGTTGACGTTCTGGTAGTGCTCCCAGTCGGGGGCGCGGAACACCGGCCGCGTGTGCGCGATGTGGCAGAGCGGCCACAGCCCCTCGTTGGCGAAGCCGAAGTAGTAGCCCTGCTCCTCCTCCTTCGAGAGCCAGACGCGGCGGATGCGGTAGCTCGGGTGCTCGGGCGGGACCATCACGTGGTCGTTCTTGTCGACCGTGTCGCGGTCGGCGTTGCCCGCGCCGTGCGCGATCCAGGTGCCCGAGCAGGCGCGCACGATCGGCTCGAGCGCGGTGACCAGGCCGCTCGCCGGGCGCTGGATGTCGATGACGTTGTCCTTGCGCCGCACGTGGATGTAGGGCTCGCGGTTGGAGACGATCAGCACCTCGTCGCCCTTCAGGTCCTGGCGCAGGATGCGCCGCAGCGCGTCGGGGCCCCAGGTGGTCTGGCTCTCGTCGCGCGAGCGGCGTTCCGACTCCATGTCGAGCAGCAGCGTCTGCAGGTCGCGCGCGATCGGCCGCAGCTCGGGCGCCGTGCCCTTGAAAGCCGCCGGCGAGCGCAGCAGCGTCTCCCCGGAGAGCAGCGCCTTCATCCCCGCCACCCAGCCGCGCCAGCTGATCTCGGCGATGACGACCGTGATGAGCGCCACCACCGTAGCGATGGCGGCGAAGAGCCACAACACGTACTTCTTGGTGTCCTCGCTGCGCCGCTGCACGAAGCTCATGTCGTGCACGATCATCAGCTGGCCGAGCAGCACCCCCTCGTAGGAGACCGGGTTGGCCGAGACGTGCAGCGGCCCGTCGGCGAGCTGCAGCACCCAGTTGCGGCTATCTGGCTTCTCCGCGGGCGTGCAGCGCACCGCGCCCGGGAAGGCGGCGCTCGCATAGAGGAGCTTGCCGGCGCGGTCGCAGTAGCCCAGCGCGTAGATCCGCTCGCCCTCCATGATGCGCTGGAAGTAGCGCAGCACCCGCGTGCGCGCGCCGCGCGGCTCGCGCATCAGCTCGGCGAGGGGCTCCTGCGCGGTCTGCGCGATGAGCGCGCCCCTCGCGTCGAGGTCGCGCACGAACCACTGGAAGGTGAACCGGTCGACGAGCGGCACCACCGCGTAGGCGATGGCGGCGAGCGCGAGGGCGAGGGGCACGACAAAACGCAGCGAAAGCGGCATCCGGCTCCTATGGCCGTGATCTTCTTAGCAAATATTACGCCGCCCCCCATCGCCAGTCTGTCGTTTTCCAACTACAACTACAGAAGACGCTCGTCCTCCTCCGCGCCCAGGAGGCTGCGGGTCTGGGCGTCGGGCATCGCCTCCACCTTCTTCAGCTTCTTCGCCATCTGGCGGGTGCGCGACTCCGCGGCATCGATGGAGTTGGCGACCGACTCGAGCTGCGCCTTGGTGCGCGCGAGCACCTCGCCGAACTTGCCGAACTCGTTCTTCACCGCCGAGAGCAGCAGCCACACCTCGCTCGCCCGCTGCTCGACCGCCAGCGTGCGGAAGCCCATCTGCAGGCTGTTGATGATCATGGAGAGGTTCATCGGCCCGGCGATGGTGATGCGGTGCTCGCCCTGCACCAGCGCCGCGAGGCCGGGCCGGCGCACGATCTCCGCGTAGAGGCCTTCGGTGGGCACGAACATGATCGCGAAATCGGTGGTCGCCGGCGGCTCGACGTACTTCTCGCGGATCGTCTTCGCCTCGAGCTTCACGCGCGTCTCGAGGGCGCGCCCGGCCTCCTCCACGCCGGCCGGATCGGCGCGCTCCTGCGCCGCCAGCAGCCGCTCGTAGTCCTCGCTCGGGAACTTGGAGTCGATCGGCAGCCACACCTGTCCCTGCCCCTCGCGCCCGGGGAGCCGGATCGCGTACTCGACGCGCTCGCGCGAGCCCGGGCGCGTGGCGACGTTGGCCGCGTACTGGTCGGGCACCAGCATCTGCTCGAGCAGCGCGCCGAGCTGCACCTCGCCCCACGTGCCGCGCGTCTTGACGTTGGTGAGGACGCGCTTGAGATCGCCAACGCCCGTGGCGAGGCTCTGCATCTCGCCCAGGCCCTTGTGCACCAGCTCCAGGCGCTCGGAGACCTGCCGGAAGGATTCCGACAGGCGCTGCTCGAGCGTCGCGTGCAGCTTCTCGTCCACGGTCTGGCGCATCTGCTCGAGCTTCGCCGCGTTGTCCTGGCTCATCCGGTCGAGGCGCTGCTCGAGGGTGTCGCGGATGCGCCCGAGGTTGTCGTCGATGCTCTTGCGCACCTGCTCGATCTGGCTCGAGTGCATCTGGCTGAAGCCCATCAGCCCGCGCGTCAGCTCCTCGCGCGCGCCGCGCTCGCGCAGCAGGAGCAGCGCCACGAATCCCGCCGACGCGCAGGCGGCGATGAGCGTGAGCACGAGCAGCGCTTCGATCATCGCGCGATTGTAGACCGGCCTTAAGCGCTGCTTAAGAATCGCGCGCCGACAATGGGATTTTTGATGGGGGAGATTGCCATGCCGACTTTGCGCAGGCGATGGGAAGAGTACCGGCCGAGCAAGACCGAGGCGTTCTGGACCGCTGCCGGGTGCGTGGCGGCGACGCTGGTGCTCGGCTTCGGCTTCGGCGGCTGGGTCACCGGCGGCACCGCGCAGAAGATGGTCACGGAGGCCGCGCAGGGCGCGCGCCACCAGCTCGCCGCGGCGATCTGCGTCGAGGAGTTCATGGCGGCCAAGGACGCGCGCACGCGCCTCGCCGACCTGAAGAACGCCGAGTGGTACACGCGCGACAAGATCATCGCGGCGAGCGGCTGGGCCACCATGCCCGACCGCCGGGAGCCGAACCTGGCCGTGGCCGAGATGTGCGCGGCCAAGCTGGTCGAGGACCAGAAGGCCGGGAAAAAGCTATAGCGCGCGCTCGCGCGGGCCCTCGAGCCCGGGCTGGCGCGGCAGCACGAAGCACACGCGCACGCGCTGCCCGGCGGCGGGCTCGGCCCAGATGCTGCCGCCGTGGCCCTCGACGACGGAGCGGCAGATGGAAAGCCCCAGCCCCGCGCCGCGGCGGTCGCGCCCCGCCTGCCAGAACGGCTTGAACATCGCGCCGAGCTCCCCGGGCGGCAGCGGCTCGCCGCTGTTCGCCACCGAGAAGCGCACGCCGCCGACGGTCCTTTCCGCGGCGAGCGTGATGCGCCCGGGCGGCGAGGTGAACTTCAGGGCGTTGTCGAGCAGGTTCGCGAACACGCGCAGGATGCGGTCGGCGTCCGCGCTGACGCTCGGCAGCTCCCCCGCCACGTCCACGTGCAGCTCCAGCCGCTCGCGCGCGAGCAGCGGCCGCGCGGCGTCGGCGGCCCGCGCGACCAGGGCCGATGCCGGGACCTGCGCGAGCTTCAGCAGCGAGGCGCCGCCGACGGTGGCGACCGCGACCGCGAGGAGATCGTCGACCATGCCCGACATGCGCCGCGACATGTCGACCAGCGAGGCGGCGAGCTGGCGCACCGGCTCGCCGCCCGCGAGCGCGCGCGCCGAGCGCTCCGCCACGGCGGCGCCCATCATGATGCCGGAGAGCGGGTTGCGCAGGTCGTGCGCCACGGTGGCGAGGATCTCCTCGCGGTCGCGCACCGCGGCGCGCAGCTGTTCCTGCGTGTGCTGCAGCGAGGTGATGTCCTCGTTCACCGCCACCGCGCCGACGATCTCGCCGGCGTCGGAGCGGATCGGCGCCGCCCAGTTGATCACCGTCTTGAACGAGCCGTCGAAGCACTGGATGCGGATCAGCTCGCCGCGCGAGGTCTCGCCATGGCGCACGGCGCGCGTGAGGCCCCATTCTTCGGGCGCGATCGGCTTGCCGGTCTCGACCCACCAGGCCTTGTACTCGTGGAACTGCTCGGGGCCGACCAGGCGCGTGCCCTGCCAGATGCGCTCGCCGGCGGGATTGGCCATGGTGACGCGCCCTTCGCGGTCGGCGACCCACAGGCCGACCGGCAAGAGCTCGATCACGGTGCGCAGCAGCTGCTCGCTCGCGCGCTGCTTCTCCTGGGCCTCGTGCAGCGCGGTGATGTCCTCGTTGACGACGATGGCGCCGGTGACGCGCCCGCTCTCGTCGCGCAGCGGCGCGGCGGAGTTGATGATGGTCTTGAAGGAGCCGTCGAAGCACTGGATGCGCACCAGCTCCCCGGTGGAGGTCTCGCCGCTGGTG
>Ga0209705_10001087_pt1 | contig 14362 bp, 14 predicted proteins | sample PPLLaktember2015_5_FD_187262 | JGI IMG/M metagenome (GOLD analysis project Ga0209705, IMG submission 187262) | Freshwater sediment microbial communities from Prairie Pothole Lake near Jamestown, North Dakota, USA - PPLs Lake P8 Core (1) Depth... | ecosystem: Environmental > Aquatic > Freshwater... | reverse complement strand
TTTTCCCGGTCCCCGGTGGTCCGTACAGGAGGATCCCTTTCGGAGGCTCGACTCCAATGCGCCGGAAAATTTCAGGTTTGGTCAGCGGGTACTCCACCGCCTCGCGCACTTCCTTGATGACATCGATGAGGCCACCGATCTGGGCATAGCTGGTGTCAGGTGATACCTCGAGCTCCATAACCCGGATGCGTGAGTCATAGATGTTGCCGATCACCTTGACGATCGAAAGCGCGTTATTAACGGCAACCTTGGCCCCGGGTTTTAACAGCGGGCGGAGTTCTTCGGTGGCGGTTGTCAGGTATTCCTGGTTGTTACCCTGCTGCCGGAGATAAATTTCACCATTATCCAGGATATCGACGACAACAGCAACAAACAGCGGCATGCGCTTGAGCTGGCTGTTTTCCCTCCTGAGCTGGGCATTTTCCTTTAACAGCTCGTCAACCTTCACCTTCATATCGAGCAGGCTGGCCTCGAGCTCGTTGAGCTGGAGCTGGTGTTTGAGCTCGGTTGAGGGTGCAGTGTTATTGACGGAGATCTCTTCCATATCAATCTTATATCTGGTGTCTTCAAACATTTATTAGGTACGATTATGCTAATCAGGGGAAGAGGAATTGCAAAAGGGCGGGGGGAAGGTCCGCTGCTGGTGAGCCCTGCTCCCCTGTCCTTCCTTTCAGGTGTCGATCCGGCCACCGGTATTATTGTTGAAAAAGGTCATCCGCTCCAGGGCCAGTGCATTGCCGGAAAGGTCCTGGCATTTCCCTACGGCAAAGGTTCCACCGTCGGTTCGTATGTCCTTTATGCCTTAAGCCGGAACGGGCATGCACCGGCTGCCATGATCAATACCGAGGCAGAATCGATCATCGCCACCGGGGCGATCATCGGCAAAATCCCGATGATCGACCGTATTGAGATCCCCATGGAACGGCTCCGGAACGGTGTCCATGTTGTGGTAGACGGGGAGGCCGGCGAGATGACGTACGACGGTAAACTGGTATGATCTCTGCCGGTTTGAAAAATTCGGGATGTCCTTTCTCCTGCCAGGATTATAACAAAGAGAGTAGCAGGTCTCCGCCGGGAAACGACGCCGGGTTCCTTTAAAGATAACTGGTTGACAAATTCCTGAATGCAACCTCTTATACAATATCCCATCAAATATTAATAGTACGTTCCGGGGTGCAGTCCGGAGAAATAAGAGGAAAATATGGGTTCACAATGGGGATATGACCGGACACATTTACGGGCAAAACATGAGGGGTACCGCTCGCGGGCGGCATATAAGCTGCTCGAGATCCAGCACAAGTTTGCCGTCATCCGTCCCGATGATAATATCGTCGACCTTGGGGCAGCTCCGGGGAGCTGGCTCCAGGTAGAACGGACGCTCACCAATGCCAGGGTTGTCGGTATCGATCTTAACCCCATCGCACACCTTGACGGGGTCGAGACCATCGAAGGGGATCTCAACGATCCCGAGGTGCAGGAGAAGGTAAGGTCCATGGTCGGTGTCGTAAATGTCGTGGTCTGCGATGCGGCTCCCAAGCTCTCCGGTCACAGGAGCTACGACCAGGCCCGCATCATTGAACTGAATGAACAGGCACTTATGTTTGCCTGCAGGGTGTTAAAACAGGGCGGCAATTTTGTAGTAAAATCTTTCCAGGGCACGGATTTCCCCGGACTCTATGCCATGACAAAAGAACATTTCTATTCAGTGAAGACCTGCATCACCAAATCAACCCGCAAGGGGAGTACCGAGCTCTACATCATTGCAAAGAATTTCGTAGGATGAAGATCGTGACCCTCAGAGACCCGTATAACCGCCCGGTAAGCAACCTTCGGGTAAGTCTTACCCCGAAATGCAACCTGTCGTGCATCTACTGCCACAAGGAAGGGGAAGAATCTCCCCAGGATCAGCTTTCTGTTGAAGAGATCGCGGAGATCCTGCGTGTCGCGGCAAAATTCGATATCCGCAGCGTAAAATTTACCGGCGGTGAACCGCTGCTCCGCCCGGATCTGCTGGAGATCATCCGGTCAGTACCGGCCGGTATGGAGTCCTCGCTAACGACCAATGGCACACTTCTTGCCGACCTTGCCTTCCGGCTCAAAGAGGCGGGGCTCCGGAGGGTCAATGTCAGCATCGACAGCCTGAACCCGGAAACCTTTAAAAAAATCACCGGGAGTGACCTGCTCTCTGATGTGCTTGAGGGAATATCAGCGGCTATTGAAGCCGGCCTTACGCCGGTCAAGCTCAACATGGTGGTCCTCGAGGGAGTCAACGACACTGAGATTGATGATCTTCTTGCGTATGTCAGGGGCAACCGGAACCTTGTCCTCCAGCTGATAGAGCTGATGCATTTCAATGACTGCACCTATCACGGGGACCTGCACGGACTGGAAGAGGCTCTTGCCTCGCGCTCAAAACAGATCATCACCCGGAGGATGCACCACCGCAAAAAATACTGCCTTGATGGTGCTGAAGTGGAGGTGGTCCGCCCGCTCCATAACACGGAGTTCTGTGCATTCTGCAACCGCCTCAGGGTCACTTCTGACGGGAAACTCAAGCCCTGCCTCCTGCGCACCGACAACCATGTCGATATCCGGGCAAAGAAAGGTGCAGAACTCGAAGAGTTGTTCCGCAAAGCAGTTGCGTTGCGCGAACCCTTTTTCAAATAAGTATTCTGAAGAATGGGGCATGAACCTGAAATTCGCCCCGTTCTATGTGATATTGGATTATACTGATATGATGAGAATCCGGGCTCCCTCTTTCTATTATGATGAACACCGCCGTCCCGATGAGACACCTCTGCCGCGGATCTGTCACCCGGAACAATGATTACGAAAACTCCAGGAACACGTTCATGACCCGCCGTGCCTCGGAGAGTCCATGAGGCGGGTGAGTCTCATAAATTTCTGAGGTTTTCTGGAAAATGCACGACCATGATCTTGTATCCGCACAAATGAAGAATCGAAAGAGAATCTCCGTATCAATGTATGATGAACGCCCCCGCCCCCGAAGGGACGCCCCCGCGGCGGATCAAATGAATACCACAAAAACTCCCTGCCCCACCATGCCCCGGAAAGGCCCTGAGACGGAGTGCTCTCATACATACACTGATCTCTAGGGAATATCGGAAAAATTTTCAATACATTCGCAATCTTTTCCGGCCGGAACTCTCCCTTGGCGTGTTCGGTGTGTTGTAATCTTTGATGAAAACCCCTCTTTTTACCGCACCTGACTGGGAGAAAAATCATTCTCCTGTAAAAGTATGACCCATGATTTTTGTCCCATACGGCAATTATTTACAATTCCGGCACGTAAAGGATGATATGGATGAAAATGAGTTTCTGCCAGTCCTGAATCACCTGTACGAAAAAACCCTGATCCTCCAGGATCCCGGGCAGTTCAACAAAGTCCTCTGGTTTTATATGGTCGATTCACTTGCCCATATCGATTATACGGCTGGCATCTATTCCTACAATATCCTCTCGCCAAAAAATATCATGGGGGGCGAATACCTGCGCTGGAGGATTGACGAAGAGAAGAAAGGGGACCGGGCGAAATTCCCCGGGTTCATTGCCTGGCTAAAAGAGCATCACCCAAAGAGGTTCGCTCTTCTGCCTTCGCTCTGGCAGATGATTTATGATCCTGAAGACCCGGCAAGCTACCGGAGTTTCCGGATAGACCTTGACCCCGACAGCAGAAAACCAATACCGACCAGCTTCTTCTACGTCATCATCGATGAATTCTTTGAACCCGAATTCTTGAAGAGCCTGTACGAGGATGCCTCGCTCTCGACTCTGTTCAAAACGTACAGTGCCCAGTGTTAAAAGGTCCTGTGCATGGAAGTCAGCCGGATTTGTTCTGAACTTGTGGCAATCAGGAGTGAAAATCCACCTGGGCGTACTGCCGAAGTTATCGAATACATCCAGATATTTTTTGATAACCTTGGCATCCGCACGGACATCACCAGGAATGCGGGGGGTCACTACAATCTTCTTACCCGGGGTACCCATGACAGGATCCTCTTCTGCGGACATGTAGATGTCGTGCCTGCACTGGATGAAGGCTGGACGCACCCGCCTTTTTCCGGTATGATTCAGGACGGTTGTGTCTGGGGGCGGGGTGCAACTGACATGAAGGGCGGGTGTGCCTCGATTCTTGCCGCATGTACGCTGCTGGTTGAACGTGATAAGGACATGCTGCCGACCTGTGCATTTGTCTGTGATGAAGAGACCGGCGGTAAATACGGCATACGCCACCTCCTTGCAAAAAAAATGATCAAGCCTGCGGACTGCCTGATTGCCGAGCCCACTCCCGTCCGCCACCCGAGCATCGGACAAAAAGGGCTCTGCCGTCTCCAGATGAAGTTCAACGGCACGCCGGCCCACGGGTCACTTTACCCCGCGGTCGGGGTAAGTGCCGTCATGGAAGCGATGTCCCTGCTCCAGTTCGTGAAAGGACTGCATGACCAGGAATATCCCGTCGATGCACAGCTCAAAGAGATCATCGATCGTTCCACCGCTGTCCTGGAACGCGAATTCCAGATCCATGATGTCAGCGAGGTGCTGACAAAACTGATGTTCAACCCCGGGGTGATCAAGGGGGGAGAGAAATCCAATGTGGTTGCCCAGTATTGTGACCTTGATCTTGAACTCCGTGTACCCTGGGGATGCGAGGTTTCAAATCTTATTGCACAGATCGAATCTCATGCCCCGCACGGGAAGATCGTTTCCCGGACGACCCATGACCCGTCCTTTACCGATCCTGCTTGCAGGCTGGTGACGGTTACCTGCAGGGAGGTGGATCGGGTGTATGGCGGGCCGGTCTTTCCCATTGTCCAGTGGGCGGCAAGCGATGCACGGCACCTCCGTCTCAGCGGGTTCAATGTGATCCAATACGGGCCCGGTCTGATCCCGGCACTCCACGCGGTGGATGAGCGGGTACCCATCGAGGGCCTCAGGAAGGCAACTGAGGTTTACCTGGGGATTATGAACGCATATGCCGGATCCCTTAATACCAGAGAGCTCCAGTGATGCTTTTTTAAATCTCCTGATAATGGAGATGGGGGTTGACACGCCGGGCTGGGTTGAGAGTGCTAAAATGCAGAACCCATCGCCACATTACATTTCCGAATGATCGCGATGGTGTTTTTTTCCAAAAAGCCCATAGATACTGTGTTCGTTACGTGAATAGAGGAGAGGTGCTCGATACCATGTAATTGTTGATGGTCACGTCCTCTGAATTTTTTAACCCCGTAACTACAAGGACAGATTCCGATTATCCTGGCAGAGAGACCGGTTGGTTTTCCGTATGACTATCCGAAGCGTCAGCACCTCCGGCATCAGCCTGCCCCGTTTTCCGCATCCACACATCGACCTGCCGGAACGGGATCTCGATCTTCTCTTCGCGGAACCTGCGGACAATGCGGCGGATCACGTAATCCCGGACCTGCCATTCATAATCATAGTTGGTCGCCCAGAGGATGAGCTGCCCGTTGAGACCTGACTCGCTCATATCGAGGAAATATACTGAAGGTGCAGGACAGGTGAGGACCCATGGAGTCTTTTCCGCAGTCTCATGGGCAATAGCCAGAAGGATCCCGGTTGCCCTCTCCATATCAGATCCATAGGCAACCGAGAACGGGATGTGGATTTTCAGGGTTTTATCCGGCAATGAGTAGTTGATGACGACACTTGATGTGACGGTCGAATTCGGTAGAGTAACAATCTGGTTATCAGGGGTTTTGATCCGCGTACTCCGGGGGCCGAGGTTCACCACGTCCCCGGTAAACGTATCGACCATGACACGGTCGCCGATCCTGAATGGTTTGTCAATGGCAATGATGGCACCGCCCAGAAAATTGCTCAGGATATCCTGCGCAGCCAGGGCAAGGGCAATTCCGGCGATACCTGCAGCGGCAAGCAATGCGGTAATGTCGATATTGAAATTTGCGAGGAGGAGGAGGAATACCACAAACCAGATGAGGTATCGTACCGTGATCAGAAGGATCGGAATAATCCGGTTAAGATCCGTCTCCGTCCTTAGGGCTATCACGGCACCGTACGTCCGGATAAGATTATTGAAAAAGACCGATGCGATCCACGCTATGAGCAGGATGAACACAGCATTTATCAGCATACCAGTACTGATCCCTCCCAGGGACTGGGGAATAATATCAAAACGGGTCAGGGCGATATAGGCAAACAGCGCAATAATTGCGATTATAAGGGGTGTTCCCACTGCCATGATGATGATGTCATCCAGCCGGGTCGCTGTTAAATCTGCTTTCTTCTTCAGCCACCGCATGATACCATAGGCACTACCAGCCAGGATCAGTCCGGCGGTAACCGTAATGACTGCGTACAAAATACCAGGTTCCATCAGGATCTCCTCACGCAGAAACGGGTCTTTGAAAAACTCATTGCCATGACCGTTGTCTCACAGATTTTCATTCCGGACATTCACGTTCTCCTGTGAACCGCAGGGGTTGGTACTGGTAGTGTTGGGGGCAATCGCCTGTAAAGGTATCCCTATCCTACCAAATAAAGGATCAATCGGCTTGAAATGGATAAAGGATACGATTCTGAAGTAAATCCCGGAAATGATCCGGGACTCATCCAACACCTGTTCTTGTATTTCTGTCAGAAACACAAAAAAAACATAAACGAATTTCCGGATAGTTCCTGAAAAGGGCATCGCCGCATCATTCGATCCAGGGAAACATCATCGACAGATGAATACTGAGATTTGTATTTCCGATTTTTCATTGTTCGAATTCCATCTCATGGTCCCGCATTTTCCGGAAAATTGAAGACACTTGTGAGAGTAACCCGCCTCAGGGCCTTTCCGAGTCACAGCGGATCATGATGGTTTTTGAGATTTTTTATTTTTTCAGTTACTGATCCGCCGCGGGGGCGTCCCTTCGGGGGCGGCGGCGTTCATCCATGATAGAAATGATGGAGGGTGTACTCCCTCACTAAACTCAATGTCATGATTTATGGAAATGTAACGGAGTTGCTGGATATCGCGAAAAAATACATGAAAATTGAATATTGATTACTTCCTATTGCAGCCCGCTGCAACCAGGAACCCGCATACTACAGCTACCGCAGCAACTGACATGAATGGTGAAAGCGGGGCATAAGTCGTCTTCGAGGCAACCGGGGTGGTGGCAGGGGGGCCAAGTTCCGTGGTTGGTAAGGATGTAATCTGTGCCGGGGGTGAAGAAGGCGTCACGGATGGCAAAAGCGTCCCGGTACGGGTAACAGTTATCGTCGGCGTCACGGTCCCCGTGACGTTGGTCACCTGGAATTTTCCGTAAACACTTTCCTTGTTCTTCAGTGCTTCAGGAAAATCCGGTTGCAATCCCAGCGCCTTGTTGAAACACTGGAGCGCATCCTGGTATCTTCCAAGGGCAGCATATGCCAGGCCCTTGTTATTCCAGACCTCGGCATTCCTGACCGTGATCTGGGTTGCCCTGTCATATGCAGCGAGTGCTTCCTGGTACCTGCCAAGATCCATGAATATGAGACCCTTCTGGTTCCACCCGTCGACAATCCCGGTATCCAGGGAGATGCACTTGTCGTAAGCGATAAGTGCGGAAGCGGAGTTGTTCAGCATCCTTAGAGAATACCCCTGGTTGCAGTAGGCTTCTGCACGACCGGCCTGGATTGCAAAGAACGCGTCGTATGCTGTGACGGCTTCTGCGTACCTTCCAAGCCTGAACAGGGCGAATGCCCGGGCATTCAGTGCATTCTGGTCGGATGATTTCAGGGCAAGTGCCTGGTCCGCTGCGTCTATCGCGTCAGTATACCGCAACAGGCCATTCAGCGCAACTGCCTTCCCGGAAAGGGCGGATCCATACTTGCTGTCAAGGGCGAGTGCGTTATTATAATACGTGAGCGCCTCAGCATAGTTCCCTGCAGTCAGGGCGTACTGCCCCTTAGTATACCAGTCGAGAGCATCTTCTGCACTACCCACGGGGATACACAGAAGACCTATGAGAAAAACCAGAAACAGTGCCTTTGATTTCATAATCTCATGACGAAATTCCCTCTAATCGCAGATGAATGTATTGCTTGCCCGACAGGTAACTCAAAGGAGATACTGTGGTATGAAAATGATCCACCGGATATTCCGACGGTTATACAAACAACCCTGAACCACGGGCCGGTTACTGTTTTTGGTCACGTGTGCCCCGAATGTGCGGTCTTTTTCGGACAATCGCACCGCCCGATGGTGAAAAGAACACTTACCGCAAAGAGAGCCGTGACACAGAACGCCGCGAAAAAACCCGTTGAATCTGCGATCACACCAGCGATGACCGGGAGAATTCCCATACCCAGGTAGCTGGTCGTTGAGAATAGTCCCATGGCAGTTCCCTGGTGGTCCTTCACTCCGGAAAGATACGACATCTGGGAGATCATGACAAAACCGGCAAGCGTACCGATGAGCAAAAAACCCAGCGGCGTGTAAAACGATATCATGACCGCGACTACCATCAGGGCAGCACACCATCGGATGGTATTTACCGGGGGTAACGAGAGCCGTGGTGCTGCCAGTACCGCAAGAATGGTGGCGACACTCATCAGGGAAATCCAGACCCCGACACTCTCGGATGAATAGCCGGAAAACTTGGGATAAAGCGAGGTGACCACCCCGGTTATCCCGACAAGGATGACAGAAGAGTACCACAACCAGCGGAAGTCACTCAGGAGAAAAGGAAGTGCCATGTAGTCCTTCGGGGGAGTAACCGCAGATACCTCCTGTACAAAAAAACCTGCTGCAGCAGGAATAATAGAAAGGCAGGTAAAAACAAGTATCCCGGTTGCCGGGTCCGGTGTATATGCCGCAAGCCATCCGGCAAAGATCAGCCCGATAACCAGCCCGGCATTGAGCGAGGCCATATAGTACCCGCTCATCCGGTCATGGTCCGGACGTGCATTCACATAAGACATTGAGGCTGCCACAAAGAATCCTGCTCCCACCCCTTCGAGAAGACGGATGGCAACTACCGGGACCGGTGCTGTCAGGAACGACAGGAGGAGCCCGCTTACAACCGTTATCACCAGCCCGGACCGGAGGACAGGACCACGGCCGTACCGGTCTGAAAGGATCCCTCCTAACAGTGTGGTTGCAAATGCCCCGAGAAAATATGCGGAATAGATAATGCCCTGGAGGGCAGATCCCTCGGTATAGGAAGGCAGCACCGGGACGATCGCGTTGGATAGTGCCATGACGGCAAAAATACCAAAAAAAATGGACAGGCGGGTTCTCATTAATACCGTTAAATCATTCTGTACGTTTCAAGGTTCATCGGCGAATGCGTCTCGATATGATAGCGCTTGTAAATGGAACTTGCAAGATCGATGGTATTGTTCTCATCACCATGGATGCAGAAGATCTTCTCGGGACGCGGCTGGATCTGCCCGATGTAGTTCATCAGCTGCCGGCGATCGGAATGCCCGGAGAAACCGTCGATGGTGACGATCTCGAGGTTAATGGTGATCGTCCCCTTCCTCCCCATCGGGACCTCACGCCACCCTTTCTGTATCCGCCGCCCGTACGTTCCATCAGCCTGGTAACCGACAAAGACCAGGGCGTTCTTCTCGTCCTGTGCAAGGTTTAAGAGATATTCCATCACGGGTCCGCCGTTCAGCATGCCGCTGGTCGAGATGATTACGCAGGGATCACCGGCAATCACCTTTTCCCGCAACTCCTGGCTGTCCACCTGCTGGAAACACTCGGCAAGGAACGGGTTCATACCCTCGCGGAAGATCAGGTTCCGGAGCTCGGTATTGAGATACTCGGGATACGTGGTGTGGATCGCGGTCGCCTCACGGATCATCCCGTCAAGGTAGATCTTCACTTTCGGGATCTTGTCAAGACGCATCCCCTCTTCCAGTGCCAGCATCACTTCCTGTGAACGGCCAACGGAGAATGCGGGGATGATGACCTTGCCGTTCCGGGAGAGCACGGTATTGATCGTCTCGTAGAGTTTTGCCTCGGCATCAGACCGGGCTGGCTGGAAATCATTGGAACCCCCGTACGTGCTCTCCATAAAGAGGGCTTCGAGCCGGGGAAACTGGTTGATTGCCGGGTTGAAAAGGCGGCTCTTGCTGTAGTTGAAGTCACCGGTAAATGCAATATTGTACAAACCGTCGCCGATATGGAAGTGGGCAATTGCCGAACCAAGGATGTGACCGGCATTATGGAAGGTGAGTTTGATGTCGGGTGCAATATCCGTCACGCTGCCGTAGTTAAGGGTGATGGAATGCCGGATATAGGTCTTGACCTCGTTTGAGGAGTAGGGGACCTTCCGGTCTTCCTTGTGGATCACATCAAGATAATCGAGCTGGAGCATGGCCGAGAGGTCACGGGTTGGCGGTGTCGCGTAGACCGGGCCTTCGTACCCGTACTTGTAGAGGAGAGGTATGAGTGCGCAATGGTCGAGGTGGGCATGGGTGAGCACCACGGCATCAAGCTGGGCGAGCGGGTGAATTTCCGGGACATAGAGATAGGGTGTCCCGTTCGAGTTGTCCGGTTTTTCCCCGCAGTCAATCAGTACACGGCTGTTCGGGGTCGTCAGCAAAAAGGCTGCACGCCCGACTTCACGGCAGCACCCGAGCATCGTGACCCTCGCCCACTGGTCCTTTTTTGTAGTTTCCTTGCTGGCATCGTCTCTTCCCGGGATATCCCGGTGAATGCGCCTGCCGATAGTCCGCAGGAACGATTTGCGTTCTTCATTGACCGAGCGGAGGTACTGGCGGACCTGCTTGACGGTTGAGCTTTCGATGGGAGGAGTGCGGACAACCTTCGGAGTCCACCCGATATGCTTGGTGATCTCCCGGAGTGTCGCGCCGTTCTTGCCGATAACAACACCGGGCTTTTCAGCCTCTATCAGTACCTCGCCTGTATCTGCATCAAAAAAGATATCGGTGATACCAGCAGTGTCCGGCACAACGGATTTGATATCATTGTGTGCTTTTTCCGGGTCTTCAAGAATGGTGGGCCTGACCACGATCCGCTTCCGCAGGTCACGGGCGAGAATCTTGATAAGGTCCGCCTCATCGGCAAACCGTTTTGGATCATCGGTATAGATCACGAGCTCGGGGCCTTCAAATTCAACCTGCGTAACCGTGATGCCCCGTGGCACCTTCTCATTAATTTTATCCTTAAGCTCTTTGAGCCGTTCTTCAATCTGCATAAAAAAGTCGTCCTAAAAAAAGATCATGCGGGAGTTTTGCCAAGATAGTGTTTGAGCTGTTCTTCGCTCAACTCCTCATACTTCTCTTGTGTAATCACCACGATGTGAATGCCTTCGCCGGATCCGGCATCACGTTTCATCGCGGACTTCAGCCCGCGTATCGCGAGGTCGATCGCTTCATCCCTGCTCATCTTCGGGACAAACCGGTCCTCGAGAACACCGTATGCCATGGGGGAACCGGAGCCGGTTGCCACGATCTCCTCTTCCTTGGTTGCACCACCCATCGCATCAACCGAGTAGACACTCGGGCCATGCTCGTCAACTCCCCCGACAAGGAGCTGGACATAGTACGGGAAGTACCGGTTCTGGTTCAGGTAATTCGAGAGCAGGGTTGCCGTGGCACCGACCGTGATGGGGCGTGACCTGCGGATCTGGTAGAGGTTGCATTCCACCGTCAGGATGCGGGCGAGCTGCTGGGCATCACCAACACCGCCTGCCGTTGTCATGCCGATACGATCTGCAACCTGGTAGACTTTCTTGGCTTTCTTGCTTGCGATCATGTACCCCATGGTCGCCCTTTTCTCCGTTGCGAGAACAACACCGCTCGAAAAAACGAGACCAATGGTGGTTGTCCCCTTCATGGACTCCTGGTACTGTTCAGGCATATTGGCACTCCAAAAACAAATAAACGCTAAAATTCCACTTTTAAAAGCGCTTTATGGTATTAAATGATATAGGGAAATTTAAAGGTTTTTATTCCGCCGGTTCACGGCAGAAGGCCTTGATCAGGTCGCGGTCATAGAGCATTGCGACGAGACGCTTGTCCCCGTTCACGACCGGTATCTGGTCTACCCGTGCCCGACGCATCTTGAGTGCGCACTCGCTCACTTCTGCGTTTGCGGGAACGGATATTACATTCTTTACCATGGCAAGCTTGACCGGGCGGTTCGGGAGTTGTACCTTGGAGATCCCGAAACTGATCGTGTGGTTGTCCCGGATGCTTTCCCAGGTCCACTCATCATCATCCGTGCCATTGGAGAAATCACTCACGCCGACACTGTCCTCGATACTGGAGCTCCGGATAAGATCACGTTCGGAAATGATCCCCTGGAGGCGGTTCTCCGCGTCAAGGATAGGAATTGCATCGACCCCGGAGATTTCCATAACTCTCCCCACGACAGGGAGCGGTGTCTCTTCCCAGAGGGCAAAGGTCAGGCTGGTATAGTGATCCTTGATCTCCTCCTTATTCTTGATTTTGGCAAGGGCATGCATCAGATCCGCCACGGATAGGAGACCGACCAGCTGGCCATCCTCTACAACCGGGAGCCTGCGGATATGGCGGGTGACCAGGAGCCGGGCTGCCTCCTGCACGTCCATATCCGGCTCGATGATTATGGGTTTGGGAGTCATGAGGAGCCCGAGCTGGATCTCTTCGGGTTTTCTCAGCAGGTCCTTTCGCGTGATGATGCCGACGATCTTTTTGTTCTTCAGGACCGGGACACCGGAGATTCCCGTACGTTTGAGTATTTTTAAAACATCATCACGGTTTCCCGGGATTTCGACGTGGACGACGTCGGTCGTCATATAGTCTCTGACTATCATATCTGTTATGATCTCACCACCATGGTTGTTACCGTGCTGTGGGTAACCACAAATGTACTGACACTGCCGATAAGCAGGCGATCCGTGTTGCTCTTGCCGTGAGAACCGACCATAATGAGGTCGGATTTTTCCTGTTCCGCCAGGGCAACGATCTCGCTTCCCGCGTGTCCCTGTTTCATGTGAGTATTGAGGGTGATACCGTGTGAAGCAGCGAATTTCTTTGCCTTCTCCAGGACCGATTTTCCTTCTTTTTCGAGCACACGGTACATGATCTCCACGGTGTTGTCAAGGGGAAGGGAAGAGAACAGCCCGGTTTCTACGACATATATTGCCTGGAGCCTGGCGTCCCACACCTTTGCTTCGTCAACAGCTCTGGATAGTGCGCGCTGGCTGGCCTCGGATCCATCTAATGCGATAAGAATGTTAGTAAACACTGGCATCACCCAAAACAAACATGCCTCTTTTATTTAATTTACAAATTAAAAACCCTATTGCCGATTTGGCTGCCAGAAGCCCTTTTTATGATGGATGCAACCGGATCGCGGCTGAAATGGAGAGCAGATCGGGCCGGATCGATCGTGAACAGGTTTGCCCGCGCCCCTGTTCTGATGAAAAATGAGGACCCGGTTATATCAGGTCCCCGGACAGCAGCACCCAGCAGGACCGTTGGATCAATCCCATATACCGTGGAGGTAAACGCCATCTCGGAGAACATATCCGGTGGCACGAACATCACATTATCAGTACCGAGGAGTATCGTGCACCCCAGGTCCAGCATCTCCCGCACAGGAGGATGACGTGCTGAGGATGTTACGCCGAGAAGCCAGTTGGACCTGGGGCAGATGACAACAGGTATCCGGCGGTCTGCACATTCGCGGAGCTGTTTTTTTGTTGCATGGGTGCAGTGAACGAGCATATCCGGTTCAAGGGCGATCGCCTCATCCACATCTTTGCTGTCCCGTTCACCCGCGTGCAGGGCGATTTTTTTCCCCGCCTTCCGTGCGCTGGCAACCTGGGTTCCGGCATCAGCGATGTCACGGGTGCTGCTGATCCCAAACCCGTCAGCGATCTCCTCGCCCCCGTCACGCCCGAAGATGACCGTGCGGAGGGACAACCCGTCTGCTGCCTCCCTGAGCGCAGAGACTCCGGCAGTTCCCCCTTCACGGAAATCCGCACACCCGGCTACACCGCCGGCGATCATTTCCTCAATGCTCGCATGCATCCCCCGGATCAGATCCTGGCGGGAAGTTTCAGCCAGCAGGCGGTGTTTCAGGCCATGCGGCGGGGTGACAAGGGAGGCGATATCCCCGGTTATCCTGCAGTCCATGGCAACCGTGTCGCCAAGATGCGTATGGGCATTAAAAAAGGCGGGGCAGATCCATATCCCCGGTGCCCGGGCATTCTCCTCAATTGCGGCGATGATCCCGCTCTCTATGATAATATCAACCGGCCGAAGGGTAAGCTCTTCTCCAACGAGTGCTTGTCCGGATAGTGTTAATGAGGTATTTTTCATACGCCGTAACTCTTCTTTATATATTGAAAAACGAAATATATTTGCA
>Ga0209705_10001086_pt1 | contig 14363 bp, 15 predicted proteins | sample PPLLaktember2015_5_FD_187262 | JGI IMG/M metagenome (GOLD analysis project Ga0209705, IMG submission 187262) | Freshwater sediment microbial communities from Prairie Pothole Lake near Jamestown, North Dakota, USA - PPLs Lake P8 Core (1) Depth... | ecosystem: Environmental > Aquatic > Freshwater... | reverse complement strand
CTCTGACCCTGCGCTGCAAGCAGACGCGTCAGCGCGGCCTGGGCGTCCATCTGCAGTCGCACGCGGCCGATATTCTCCGCCAGTGTCGCGGCGCGGGACAATTCTTCCTGCGCCTGCACGAAATCCTTCTCCGCAAGCAGCGCCTCACCGCGCCAACGTCGCGCGACCGCTTCGAGTTCACGCAGGCTGTTCGATTCAGCGGTCGTGAGCAGTTCGTCAGCATATGCGCGGCACCGGCTCACATCGCCAGCGGCGAGCGCGATCTCCGCCAACCCGTCAAGACACCGGACCATCATATAACGCTCCGAGGTGCGGCGCGTTTGTTCGAGCATGGTCAGCAGCGCCGGTGTGACGACCTTCTTCCCGAGCCGCGACCGCGCGACGGCAAGGTGTGTTTCGATCGCGGCGCGCCAGAACAGGATACCGGTGTCGTGCCCGAGCGCGAGTCCGCGCTCAAGATATTCGACCACCAGTTCGTTTAATCCGAGGTCAAGCAGCAGGTGGCCAATGCAATCGTAGGCGATAAGCTGATAGCGCGCCTGCCTGAGACTCTCGAGCCAGCGCAGGGTCTGTTGCATGCCGGTCCATGCCTGGCCGTAGCGGCCCGTGCAGGCCCGGACATGGTCCAGCCCGAGCAGCGTGGGCCCAAAGTGCCACTGCAGGTCCGCGGCCCGCGCGATTTCGAGCGCCACCTCGAAGTTTGCCATGGCGCGCGGATAGTCGCCGAGCCCGCGGGTGCCCACGCAGGCGTGCCCGATCATCATCAGGTTTTCGCATTCGTAACTCTTGTCGCCGATGCCGCGGGCCAGTTCGAGCGACCGGGTGTAACACACGATCGCCGCAGCGGGTTCCGCGTTCGCAAAGTACGCTTCGCCGCGTCCGTGGTAGGCCTGCACCGCGACAAGATCGGTGAATTCCATGCGCTCGCAGATCTCGACCGCCTGCTGGTGGAATCCGATCGCCTGGTCGTTCTGTGCGGTACTCCACGCCACGGTCCCAAGATGATAGAGGGTGTCGGCGGCATGGCGCTCGTCGTTCATCGCACGGGACTCCGCCAGCGCTTCGGTGAGGCACGCCGTAGCCTCTGCATATTGGTCGGCGCGCCGATAGGCCATGCCCAACTGGATCAGTGCGTCGCGCGTCTTGGCACGCTCGCCGCTGGTGCGCAACACATCGATGACGCGGCGTATATCGGCGACCGCGCCTTGCATCTGTCCGGCCTGTGCACGCGCCGCCCCGCGCTGCTCGTAGATCGCGAGGCGTTGCTGCGCGTCCAGCGACTCCGGGTGTGCTTCGGACAGCGCGACGGCGCGATCCAGCCAATGCAAGGCATCGCGCATTGCGAACAGCTTCTGCGAGTGTTCCGCGGCGAGGATCAGGTAATGCAGCGCCTTTGACCAGACGTGTGCGCGCTCGTAATGCTCTGCCAGCTGGGCGGCGCGCTCGTGTGTGGCATTTTCGCCGAGCCGCTCCAGCGTTTCGGCCACTGACTGGTGCAGCAACTTGCGCCGCGCCCCACCGATGTCGCGATAGACAACTTCGCGCAGCTTGTCGTGACTGAAGTCATAGACGCCGCCCTCGGGTTCCTCGCGCAGTAAACGGCGCTTGACGAGTGCCTCGACCGCATCGAGCAGCTGCGCCTCGGGTTCGCGTGTGACGTCAAGCAGGGTATCGAAGTCGAAGCGCCGGCCGAGGACTGCGGCGGTTTCGAGCAGCGGCCGAATCGTCTTGGGTACGTGCGAGAGTCGCACACGCACGGCGGCACGCAGCGCATCGGGGAGCAATCCCGATGCGCCGCTCGCGCGCGGTTCCAGCTGCGTTTCGCCCTCGCTCAGGGACTGCAGGATTGACATCAGGAAAAACGGATTGCCTTCGGTTTCGCGATGCAGGCGCTCGGCCAGCCCGGGTGTGCCGAGTTTCGCGTCAGTAAGCGCCGCGACCAGGCTCTCGGTATCGGCATAACCCAGTCGGGCGAGCGGCACACGGCGCGCGTCGGTGTCACGGCGCAGGCTCTCGATCAGTTGTGCGAAATGCTCGTCGCTGTCGATTGCTTCGTCACGATAGGCGTAGATCACGAGCACCGGCCGCTGAGCGTCATGGCGCGCGAGGTAATGCAGCACTCGTGCGCTGGCGTCGTCGGCCCACTGTAAATCGTCCACCATGAGAACCGCCGGACGACCGCCACGCGATGCCTCGAGGAGTTGGTCCACGGCACGCGACAGGCGCGCTTGCCGCGCCTCGGGAAAATCGTTCGACAACTGCGGCAGGTCCGGTACACGCTCGCCGACCTCGGGGACCAGTGCCGCGAGTTCGGCGAGCGACACTGGCGACAGCGTGCGCAACGCCACGTCCGGTACGCGGTCGAGCGCGCGCGTGACGAGGTCGATCACGGGCTGGTACGGCATCGCGCGTTCGATCTCGTAGCAGTTTGTTGCGAGCACCGGCAAATCCGGGGCATGTGCGTAGCGTGCGACCTCGCGCAACAAGCGGCTCTTGCCGATCCCCGGCTCGCCTTCGATCAGGACGGTGTACCCGCTGCCGGAAGTGAGCCGCGCGATGAGTCCAATGAGCAGTCCATACTCATGACTTCGGCCGACGAAGGGCGTGGCATCGCTTGTGGCACTGACGGCCGAATCGGGCTGGGAATGGATCGATGCGGCAGGCGCGTCGACCCCGACCGGTAGAGGCTCCAGTCGCAGACGGTCCGTGGCGCGCAGCGCACGCGCCGCATCAAGGAAATCGCGTCGCTCTTCCTCGGGTATGGTGAGCGCCGTGATGAGCCGTTCCGCGAGCCGCCGCGAGGGGCGACGCTCGTCGGCCTCGATCTTGCGGATGGTGAACCCCGAGCAGCAGACCTGCTGGGCAAGGGCTTCCTGGGTGAGATCCAGCGCTTTGCGACGGCGCCGCAACCAGTAGCCAAACGAATGTGTCCGGTCGTCCACCCCGTATGGCCCCCAGCGTTGCTTGCGACGCGTTTGATTCTAACAGTTCAGTCCCCGATTTTGTCCCGCTTTTTGTCCCGCTTTACGGGACCCCGCCCCCTCCCGGTTGGGCTGAAATAGGCACGTCGAACGGCAACACCAGACCCGGATCCGACGACGCGCAATAGGACCGCGTAGCTTCACCCTGACAAGTCCTAATCCACATCAAAAGGAGCACAACCATGTCAGCCGTCATTTCCGCTTCCACGCCCGCCGTTGACCTAGCGGCCGTCAAGAACAAGCAGCACCTTGCCTGGTCGGCCGGTGACTACGCCGTCGTCGGCACCACGCTGCAGATCGTCGGCGAGTCGCTATGCGAAGCGCTCGACCTGCGTGCGGGCGAGCGCGTGCTCGACGTCGCCGCCGGCAACGGCAATGCCACATTGGCCGCCGCGCGGCGTTGGTGCGACGTCGACTCGACCGATTACGTTCCGACGCTGCTCGAGCGCGGGCGTACCCGGGCGAGCGCCGAAGGCCTGCAGGTGCAGTTCAAGCAGGCAGATGCCGAGAATCTGCCGTATACCGACCACAGTTTCGATGTGGTGATGTCCACCTTCGGCGTGATGTTCACGCCCGACCAGGATAAGGCCGCGGCGGAATTGGCGCGCGCCTGCAAACCCGGCGGCCGGATCGGCCTCGCAAACTGGACGCCGACCAGTTTTGTCGGCGAAATCTTCAAAACAATGGGCAAATACCTCCCCCCTGCAGCCGGTGTGAAATCGCCCGCACTCTGGGGTACCGAAGCGCGGCTATGCGAGCTCTTCGGCGAGGCGATCGACTCGATTGCGATCGAATGCAGAAACTTCGTGTTTCGCTACCACAGCGCGGCCCATTGGCTGGAAGTCTTTCGTACCTTTTACGGCCCGATGCACAAGGCGTTCGGGGCGCTCGACGCCGCAAAACAGGAAGCGCTCGCCACTGACCTGATTGCCCTGGCCGAAAAATTCAATCGCGCGACCGATGGCACGCTGGTGGCCCCGAGTGAGTACCTCGAGGTCGTCATCAAGCGCAAATAGTTCGCGGACATATCCATCAACAACCCATCCTGTAAGGAGTCATAAAATGAACATCAGCGACGTCATGATCCACATCAAAGAGCCTCTGAACGAAGAAGCACGCACCGCGCTCGAACATACACTGCAAAAGGTTGAGGGGGTCGTCTCGCCAAGGTTTAACCCCGGCAAGGAGCATCTCCTGATGGTTGCCTATGACACGGAAAGAACGAGCACGGCGACCTTGTTGGAGAAGGCACGGACCGCAGGCTATACCGCCAAACTGGTAGGTATGTAACCGAGACGGCCTAGGACGCACATCGCGTTGTGTTGCCTGCGAGCCCAGAAATCATGAGCAACCTATAAGGAGAAAACGTTATGTCTGATACTGATCGCATCAAATATCTGCGCATTGCCCTGCTGCTCGTGGGGCTGACCTTCACGTTTGGCATCTGGCCACTGGGTATCGTCTGGCCGTCGGGTTGGGCGTGGCATGAAGGTGGGCGCTCGGAATATCTTGAGATGATCCTGGGTATCTATGCCACGCTCGGCGTGTTCTTGATGATCGCCTCGCGCGATCCGATGGCACACCGAAGCCTGATCTGGTTCACGGTCTGGTCGAGCATCGTGCACGGCGGGATTATGGGCATCCAGTCTGTCGCCGATTCCCGGCACATCGGGCATCTCTTTGGAGACGTCGCGGCCTTGATTGCCGTTGCCGCAGTATTGGCAGTCCTGACTCCGCGTCTGTCCCTGGCAACAAGATAATTTTCGCGGCGTTACTCTGCGTAAACAGTAGCTGCGTCCGGCTGCAGCAGCTACTTCTTTCTCTCATGCAGCCCTGTCGAACTGAAAGGAACTCATCATGAGCACTACACTCTATCAACGTCTGGGAGGTGCGGATGGCATTGCCCGCATCGTGGACGATTTTGTCGCCGCTCATCTGGAAAACCCCGTCGTCAAATCCCGCTTCGAGTACATCAAAGACATGGAACACGCCAAGCGGATGGCGCGCGAATTTTTCAGCGCAGGAGCCGGTGGCCCGGAACCCTACACTGGCAAGGACATGCTCACCGCACATAAAGGCATGAACATCAGTGAGCAGGAGTACATGGCGGCAATGGATGACATTATCGGTGCAATGGACAAGCAAAAAATTGATGAGAGCTCAAAGAATGACGTGATCGCCATTCTCTACTCGCTGAAAGGCAACATTATTCGCGTATGACAATACCCTGCTCTGCAATCGAGAAGGGCGCGCCAATAGCGGCGCGCCCCTCGCTTTGAACGTTGGGCGATGAACAACAATGGAGTTATGTCTTATAAAGAACGATAAAAAAGCTATATAGTGGGGGCCACCGCCGGCAGAATCCGCGGCCAGACAATGGAAACATGGGAGAGCGGCCATGGGTAAGCGATTCGACAACATTCTGGGCACCATCGGCAACACGCCGGTGATCCGCATCAACAAGCTGGGCCCCAAGGGCGTCAACCTCTACGTCAAGGTGGAGTCCTTCAATCCGATGGGATCGGTGAAGGACCGGCTGGCCCTGGGGGTGATCGAGGACGCCGAACGCCGCGGTGAGCTCAAGCCCGGACAGACGATCGTCGAAGCCACGAGTGGCAACACCGGCATCGGCCTGGCCATGGTCTGCGCACAGAAGGGCTATCCCCTGGTCGTCACCATGGCCGAGAACTTCAGCGTGGAGCGGCGCAAGCTGATGCGATTCCTCGGCGCCAGGGTCGTTCTGACGCCGTCCGGTCAGAAGGGCTCGGGGATGGTGGCGAAGGCCGAGGAGTTGGCCAAGGCACATGGCTGGTGGCAGCCGCGCCAGTTCGAAAACCCGGCCAACGCGGAGATTCACGCTCGAACCACCGCCGTGGAGATCCTCGACGACTTCGCCGACGTCTCGCTCGATTACTGGGTCACCGGTTTCGGCACTGGCGGCACATTGAACGGTGTGTCGCGGGTGCTGAAGGAAAAGAGCCCGCATACGAAGATCATCGTCTGCGAGCCGGACAATTCAGCCATGCTGGCCAGCGGCATCGCGCAGGCAAGAAACGATGATGGATCCCACAGCGCGAGCCATCCCCTGTTCCGGCCGCATCTGATGCAGGGCTGGTCCCCGGACTTCGTCCCGCAGCTCGTGGAGCAGGTCACGGCCGCTAGCCGCATTGACGGCTTTGTGCCTATCGATGGCAAGGACTCGTTGCGTTGCGCCAGGGAACTGGCGCTGAAGGAAGGCATCTTTGTCGGCATCACGGCGGGCGCCACGTTCGCGGGTGCGCTGCAGGTCGCTACGACTGCACCACCGGGAACCAACATCCTGTGCATGCTACCCGATACCGGCGAACGCTACCTGTCCACACCGCTGTTCGAAGACATCGCCGTTGAGATGACCGAGGAAGAGCTCGAACTGTCGAAGTCGACTCCGGGGTACCGATTCGATGTCACCCCGGCGGCAGTGTCAGTGACAACGCAAGCTGCCGTTGCCCTGGACGAAGCAGCCATCCGCGAAGTCGAAGGCCTGTTGGGTGATCCGGGCAAACCCGTCATCATGTTCGCACTCGAGTGGTGCGAGTTCTGCTGGTCGGTCCGCAAAGTGTTCTCGAAGTACGGCATCGCCTACACCTCGGTCGACCTCGATTCGGTCGCCTTCCAGCACGGCGATCGCGGTGGAAAAATACGCGAGGTTCTCAAGCGCCGCACCGGATCGCCCAGCTTGCCGCAGGTTTTCATCGGCGGCGACTTCGTGGGCGGCTGCACCGACGTGATCGGCAGCCTGAAATCAGGTCAGTTGCAGACCCGCCTGCGAAAACGCGGTGTCAGCTTTGACCCGGCCGTCACGACCGACCCCGAAGAATTTCTGCCCAAGTGGCTGCATCCGCGTTGAACCGGCGTCAATGCGGTTTACCAATGCGCCTCCAGCCCGGCCTTCCAGTCATCCACGAACTTCTTGATTGAGTCGACGAAGTCCTGATCTTGTTCTATGCGGTTGATGGAGAGATGAATAACAGTATGCTGCGGGTTGGGCTGATGTCCGGTGGTCACGGTCCATTGCAAGGCATTGGGACAGATGGGGAATGAGAAACGCACACCATGGCTCAACTCCTCGCGGTGCACACGGAACGTTCCCCACACGCAGTAGATTTCACCGCTCGACTTTGCGTCGCTCAGCACCGTTTCGATTGAAGCACACCAGCGCGGCAACTCGTTGATTGTCAGACGGCGCTGCAGATCTGCAACCGAGGCGGGAAGAATTGTCGTGGAAAGGAACTCCATGCGTGCATGTTAATCGGCAACCGAGTTGCGCGCACCCGACAAAATAATTGCACAAACCGGGTCTACCTTAGCCTGTCACCTTTCACGGGCCCATAATTTACTTGGGCGCTCGTGCGCGCCGGAACTCCCCGGGGCCAACGCCGGCTATTCGCTTGAAGGCCTTGCTGAATGCGGTCTCGGATTGGTATCCGCAGCGCTCGGCAACCTCGGCCACGCTGAGACGATCCCGCTCCAGCCAGCGACGCGCCAGCTGCATACGCCATTCGGCCAGGAACTCCATCGGAGTTTTGCCGACCAGGGTGCTGAAGCGCTCGGAAAAACTGGAGCGCGACATAAACACCCTCTCCGCCAAGGCGTCCACGGTCCAGGTCTGCGCCGGTTCATCGCACATGGCCACCAGGGCAGGCCGAATCTGCTTGTCCGCCAACGCCACCAGCAGTCCGGCTGATTGCATGCCCTGCGCCAGCGCGTGCCGAATCACGTAAAACATCATGGCATCGGCCAGGCGATCCAGAATGGCGGCAGCGCCGAGATGGTCGGCCTGGGTTTCAGAAAACAGCAAATCGATCAGCGCCCGGAACTGCTTCGCTTCTTCGCCTTGATGGCTGCGTATGATGAGGTACTCCGGCAGCATCGCAAACACGTTTCCATAGGTATTTTTGTCCACGATGAGATAGCCGCAAAACAGCGCGGTACCGGGTTGTGTGCGATTGTGCGGCACCTGATGTGGTTTCGATATCTTTCCGTACTGGGCCGGCAGGCCGGGTGCGGATAACAGGAGGTGTGCTGCATCGCGCGGCAACACCACGACATCACCCTCGTGCAGCTGTAGCGGCTCGCTCAGCCCCGGCAGCTGGAACCAGCAATCGCCATGGCAAACCACATGCACATTGATGTGACCGGACCCGGAGGTATCCAGGTACCAGTCCTCGCACACCTGGCCGCGAAAATACACCTCGGAACGAAAGCTGATGGTCCGCAAATACTCGTCGAGAACCCGCTTGGCCTCTGGCACGAGCTCCGGGTTTGGACGATCAGACATAAAACTCAACCTTTTGGTCGTAGAGGATGGCCCAGCGCTTCAATACAGTTCGTCTCGCCGTAGCCACTTCATTGTAACGACAAGGAGACAACATGAACTTGCATCGCATTGTATATCGTCGGGCGAATTTCAAACACGCCGTGAAAGTGCTGGCCATTCTGGCCATGGCGGCCGGTGGTGTCGCACCGCTCACCAGCTACGCGGTTAAGCAGACGGGCGGAGAATACAACACCCTGTACGCTGGCCTCGGCGCCAAGGGCTACGATGTGGTCGCCTATTTCGACCAGGGCAAGCCGGTTCTGGGAATCCAGAAACACGAGTCCGTTTACGGTGGCGTCACCTGGCGTTTCGCCAACAAGGAACACCGCGAATTGTTTGAGGCGAACCCCGAGAAATACGCACCGCAGTACGGCGGGTTCTGTTCCTGGGGTGCGGCCAACGGCAAGCTGTTCGATGTTGACCCGGTGAACGGCTGGACCATCGTGGACGGCAAGCTTTATCTCAACTTCAATGCCGACCTCAACAAGACCTTCACAAAAGACGCAGCGAAGTTTATACCCAAGGCGGACAAGAACTGGCAAAGCCTGAATCGTTAGGATTCGGCAGGACACAAACCGGGTCAGGTCATCCTGACCCGGTTTTTTATTGACGTGATATGCGGTCCGAGCCAGTTCCACTCGCGACCTTTACCAGAGACGGTTGTGATCATCTTGTAATTGGCTCTGACCTCATATCGGTGGTTCGTCGTACGCCATGGGTGATCGCGTTGCTGCTCATCCTCCGGTCTGGTGGAAAGCAAGCGTCATCATCAGTACATGTGGAACACGGCGGTCACCAGCATTACCGCCGCAAGCCCGGCATGCAGCACGCGCTGCGGCACGTACTTCTGCAGTCGCGCCCCAACATACATACCGACCAGGCCACCGATCCCGAACAGCAATCCAAGCAGCCAATCGGGCTGCGTGGCGACGCCTGCCGGAGCCGGGGCCAGCATGTACAGCGCCACGCCGGCGATCGATGTGAGCAGGGTACTGGCCACGGCCGCGCCGGCAACGACGTATATCGGCAGCCGGAACAAGGTGACGCACAACGGCGCAATGATGGCACCCCCACCGACTCCGTAGATGCCGCCGACCACGCCAACCGCGAGCGCCAACAAAAAAATGGCGCGCGGATCGAACCTGTAGTGTGATCCGCGAAAGACGAGCTCCACGCTATTCACCTGTGCGACCAACACCTCGACCCGGCCAGCGCCGGGCTGCGACACGGCCTCGGCGACCCGCCCGGAACCAGCCCACAGATCGCTCACCAGCCGGTAGCCCATATACAGAAGCACGAAACCCACAAACAGCCTGAAGGCCTCGACGTCACGCAGATACGCGATCCGGATCCAGTAGCCGATCACCACCCCCGGCAACGTGCCGGCTGTCACCATACCCACGAGCGGCCACAGCATCCGCCCCTCGCGCAGGTAGCGATAGGCGCCACCGGGTGTGGCCACGAGGTTGTACACGAGATTGGTGGCACTGACACCCGGCGCCGTGTAACCAAGCACGCTGAGCTGGAACGGCAGAAGCAAGAACGCGCCCGAAACGCCGGCCATCGAGGTAAACAGCGAGATGCCGAAGGCCACCAGCGGCGGCAGCCACAGCCAAGTGTCGACACCGGATACGGCGAAGTGATGCAGCATGTCTGTATTGTAAGGGACGTTTATACAGGGACGGAGGGCAATGGCACTAACTTTAGGAAAAAACCTCTGATTACGTTGTCATGCCAGCTTTCGCTGGCATGACAGAATTTTTTCTTGTGGGGACGCAAGGTAGTACCAATGCCCTCCGTTCCCATTTACGCATACGATTTTTCGGCAGGCTGCACATCAGCCATGGCCAGATCCCGCAAACTGCTACCGCTCAGCGATGTGTCAACCGCCTCATCCACGCGCGCGAGCAGCCTCTCCACCTCGACCTCGTGCGGCAATATCTCGGCACTCTGGCTGGGCTCCTCCTCGGCGGCGCGCAGGGTATCGAGCAGCTCCTTCACGCTAATCGTTTCGAATGAGCGCGCAGGTAGATATAACGGTGGGTCGTCGGCGGTATCGGTGATGTAACCGGCGCGCTGAAGGGCCGCGAGCACGATTTCGATCGACATCACCGGCACACCGAGTCGAGCGGCAAGGGCCTCAAGCGACCAGGCCGGAGCATTCGTGTAGTAGTTCCGGCCGATGAACGTGGCGATCAGCAGTGCGATTTTTTCCTTGACGCGGTTGCTGACCTGGAATTCGCGCCGCGGCGTGGCCAGCAGCGCCGGGTACTGGTGGTAGCAGGCGATGCTGGCACCGATGAGCACGATGAGCCAGTTGAGGTACAGCCAGATCATCGAGAAGATCACGATTGCAAATCCGGCATAGATCGCCGTGTACTTGGTCGAGCCCACGATGAAGGCGGCGAAGCCCCAGCCGAGCGTCTGCCACAGAATCCCAGCGACGGCGGCGCCTACCAGCGCTGACCGCACGCGCACGCGGGTGTTGGGCATGAGCACATAAATGAAGCCGAAGGCCGCGATCACGAACAAGAAGGGAAGCAGCGTGGTTACGAATTTAACCAGCGTGCCCAGGGGTTCAATCGCGATCAAGGCCTGTACGGCACTGCTACCGAAGAAGGCCGCCGTGACACCCACGGCCGAGAAGATCAACAACGGGCCGGTCAAGAGCACACTCAGGTATTGGCTGAAGCGCTGGGTCAGGGGGCGGGCGCTTTTGACGCGCCAGACGAAGTTAAAGGAGTTTTCGATCTTCTGCAGTAATGTGATGACGGTATAAATAAGCAGACCGAGACCGAGTGCACCGAGCACACCGACCTTGATGTTGTTGACGAAGCCGATCACCTGGTTGGTGATCTCCACCCCCTTCTCGCCCAGCGGTGCAAGCAGCGCCAGCAACGTCGGGCGCACCTGGTTCTGCACACCAAATGCCTTGAGCACCGAGAACGAAAGCGCCAGCAGCGGCACCACGGATAGCAATGTGGTGTAGACCAGACTCATGGCGCGTAACGTGAGCTGGCCTTCGGCGAGATCGCGCCCGACCGCATACACCATGCGCGACGCATGAACGAGCTGGCGGCGCAGCGCAGAGGCGGTACCAAGATCCTCGCCCCAGAGAAAATCGTTGGAACGCTTGGTGATTTGAGTAAGCAGTTTCATGGGCCTGTGAGGCGTAGCTGCTGTGAGGTCAGCCCATGATACCTCGCCCGGGGACAGACGCCAGTTCAAGGTGGGAATCTGAATGTAATCCCTGGACCACCACCTTGACGGGCGAGGCGCCTTACTCCGTCCCCTTTTACGCGTTTATTCGTGCCGTTCTCAGTCCTATTGATCAACCCGCAGGTGGCGCGGCCCCGGCCTGGGCAACCATTTCCCGAATCGGCCGGATCGGTCGCAGCTCGATGCTGCCCACACGCGCCGGCGGGATGTTCGCGGCGATATGGATAGCCTCGTCCAGGTCTTTCGCCTCGATCAAGTAAAACCCGGTGAGCTGCTCCTTGGTCTCGGCGAACGGACCGTCGGTAATGGACCGCTTGCCGTCGCGCACCCGCACGGTGGTCGCGGTGTGCACCGGCTGCAGCGCCTCCGAGGCGAGGCAATGACCGCTGTCGCGGATCGACGCGTCGTAGGCCACACAGTCTTCGTCAGGCAGCTCGTTGAGCCGCTTTTCATCCAGATATACCAGACACAGGTATTTCATGCGCGCTCTCGGCCGGCAGGTACCCGTTACTTTTCTGCAATCGCCTTGAGACTGGCAAGCCCGATCTCGAAATCGCCGCCGACCATGCGGTCGATGTCAATGAACATGTGAATGATCTTCGAAATGTACGGAACCGGTCCGCGCATGGTCCATGTTACCTGGGTCGCGGCGCCCCTGGGAATGAGGCTGAACTCGACGTTGTTGTGGGCCTCGAACGGCTTGACGAAACTCAGCCGGATCGCGAGCCGCGACGGCGCTGCCGACTCGGTGATTTCCATGCTTCCCTGACCGACATCCTTGTTACCGTCCCAGGCATACGCCGCGCCCTTCCCTGCCGTGACAGTGCCGAAACTACGCTTCATCCCGGGGTCCTTCTTCTCCCACGGCGACCAGGCGTCCCAACGGTTGAAGTCGTTGATCAGCGGAAAGATTTTTTCCGGCGGCGCCTGGATAGTGGCCGTGCGCTGCACCTGGAAGGTATCGGGCCGGGTAGCAGCGAACAGTAGCACGGCGGCGACCGCAATGACGATCACGATGGCAACGATCTTGAGCATGGGTTCCTCCTTAATGTTCGGTTGGCCGGGCTACTTCTTCGCTATGGCATCCATCTCGCGAAAGCGCTCGATGGCCGCGCTCGGTTCGAAGTCCTCGAGCTCGAACAGCTGGCGCACCTCAATCTCGCCCTCCGTCATGTGCGGATTGGGAAAGCGCTTGGTCCATTCGAGCGCCTCTTCGCGCGAGTTGACCTGGATGAGCGTATACCCAGCAATCAGCTCCTTGGTCTCGGCGAACGGCCCGTCGACCACAGTACGCTTGCCGCCGGCGTACTTGATGCGCCAGCCCTTGGCGCTTGGTTGCAGCCCGGAAGCATCGAGCAGCACACCGGCCTTCTGCAGCTCCTCGTGGTAGGTCGCCATGGCGGCGAACAGCTCCTCCGGCGGCATGACGCCGGATTCCGAGTCCTTCGTGGCTTTGACGATAATCATGAATCGCATAGCAATCTCCTGACGTTTGATGTGCGCCGGCTAATGCCGGGAGGATTTGGCAAGTCGCTCGGTCTCGGCGCGCAGGCGATCTTCCTGCTCCCGCAGCTCCGGCGTGAATTCCTCGCCGAAATCCTCGGCCTCGAACACCTGGCGGATCTCGATCTCGGAATCGCCGGGCATCGGGTTGGGGCAGCGTTTGACCCATTCGATGGCTTCCTCCAGCGACTTCACCTGCCACAACCAGAAGCCGGCGATCAGCTCCTTGGTTTCGGCGAATGGCCCGTCGACCACAGTGCGCTGGGCGCCGGAGAATCGGACGCGTGCACCCTTGGAGCTGGGATGCAGTCCCTCGCCCGCAAGCATGATGCCGGCTTGTACCAGCTCTTCGTTGTACTTCCCCATCTCGGTCAGCAACTTCTCGTCCGGCATGACGGCGGCTTCCGAGTCTTTCGTGGCTTTAACAATAATCATGAAGCGCATGGCGGCATCTCCTTGGATGTTAAGTGCGTGGTAGATCAGCGGCGCGCGACGCGCCGCTGCTCGCTTTCCCGTACCATCTGGCTCAGGTCGACGGCCGGCCGGATTTCGAACGGTCCGGCCTTCACGCCCGGGTGCTTCGACATCAGCTCAATGGCGTGTTGGAGGTCGTTGGCCTCGAGGATGAGAATGCCGCCGAGTTGTTCCTTGGTTTCGGCGTAGGGTCCGTCGGTGACCGACACCTTGCCATTCTTCCAGCGCAGGGTCGCGGCCCGCTCGGGGCTATCCAGTGCTTCCCCGCCGGCAAAGTGGCGGTTGGCCCGCAACACGTCGTCGTAGTTGAAACACTCGTCCATCATGGCGTTGCGCTCGTTATCGTTCAGCGCTTCCCACTGCTTGGGATCGATGTATCCGAGACAGATGAATTTCATGGTTGCTCCTTTATTCCCATCGTTGTGTATTCGTTACTGCTCCGGTGACCTGAGACGATGCTCTGCGCCGTCCCGCTGAACTGGCCGGTCCTGCCAGATAGTCGAACGGGGCACGCGCAAATCGACAGTCTGAATCACGGCATGACGATGATCATCCACAACACGCCGAAGCGGTCGGTGACCATACCGAAGCGCTGCGAGAAAAAGGTCTTGGCGAGCGCCATCTGCACCTGGCCGCCGTCGGCGAGCGCGGCGAACATCTGGTCGGCGCGCGCCGCGTCCGGCGCGTTGATCGTCAGCGCAAATCCCTGAAAGACCGGCTTGCCTGAGCAGCGTCCATCCGAGACCATCACCGTAGTGTCGCCGATCCTGATCACGGCGTGCATCACCTTGTGTTCCGAGCCGGGTGGCAGCGCGCCGGGCTGGTGCGGT